>Ga0187770_10001536_pt1 | contig 12330 bp, 9 predicted proteins | sample 0116_SJ02_MP02_2_FD_133154 | JGI IMG/M metagenome (GOLD analysis project Ga0187770, IMG submission 133154) | Tropical peat soil microbial communities from peatlands in Department of Meta, Colombia - 0116_SJ02_MP02_20_MG | ecosystem: Environmental > Terrestrial > Soil > Wetlands > Peat | place...
CGAAGACAGTGGGCTTCAACCACTTCATCATTCTGAACCGACAGGATCCCCCGGCTCGCCTCCTTATCCGCGAGCGAGAGAAGGACGAGTAAAGGGGTCTCGTCCCCTATCTGATTGACCAATCTCCTGAGGGCCGTCTCTTTGGTCTCTTGGGATAGATTAAGGATTCTCATATGATTTTTGACCAGATGAAGAATTTTGTTTTCCATGAGGTTGGAGAAGCGGAGCCTTTCCATAATCCTCTCCGCGGCTTGAGCAGAGAAAGCTTCGTGGTAGTAGAAGTGAACCCGCCCTTTCTCGTCCTTGGAGTAGGTATCCTGTTTGCCGATATCGTGGAAAAGGGCGGCATAGTATAAGGCGAGCCGGTCTTCTTGATTTAGCGAGGTCTTCGGGTCGTTCCGGCCGATCCATTCAAAGGCCCATGATATTTTTTCAACGATCAGAAGGGTGTGCGAAAGGGCATCCAGATGGTGGTGTTCATTTTGGCCAAGGCGTTCCAAACCTTTCAATTCCGAGAAAAGGCAGAAGAATAAATTGGATTCATGAAGCAGTTTCATTCCAACGGCGGGCAGCGCAGAGAGAAGGATTTGATCCAGTTCCGTTCGAATCCGCTCTGCGGGAAGACTGAGGATCTTCTCTCTCTTGAAGGAAATCTCTTCCTTCAGTTCCTCGTCCATCGAAAAGCCTTCGAGGGTACAACGGTATCGGATCGCACGCAGCATTCTCAACGGGTCAAGGTCAATGGAACGGCTTGAGACCGCGCGAATCAACTTTTTTCCAATATCTTCAAGAGCTCCTTCCGCCCAATGAAATGTCTCATTTTGAAGAGAGAAAGCGACGGAGTTGACGGTGAAGTCTCTTCGCCGAAGGTCTTCCTCAATCGTTTCTCCCTGCAAAAAAGTGAGATCGATCGAAATGCCCTCCTTGATGATTCGGTAAGTGATGGTACCCGTCTCTTCTTTTCCCACCCTGAAGAAGTGAAGATGAAGCGCCTCTTCAATCGTTTCAATGAATGGAGAAGCATCCTTCGGTAAGGCGAAGTCGTAGTCCTTTGTCCGGGCCCCGAGCAAAAGGTCCCTGAGATAGCCTCCTACCAGGAAAAAAGGAGTGTTCTTCTCCTTCGCAAGCCCGGACAATTCGGAGAGGATGGGATCGTTAAGGATCTCCTTCTTCACCTGGTTCAGGTCCATCGTGATGCCTCACTGAAGCCTTGATCGGATCTTGTGATCGGGCAGGAATATCTTTGAAAATCTTATGATGCCGATCATTTGAAATCGTGATTGGCAAGGGCAACTTTCTTCAGTCATTGCGCAGTCTTTTTATCGTCATCATGTTCTTGTAGTTTAGGAACAAGCTGAGGTATCCGCTGTAAGATTTTCTCTGACATCCCTGCCCGATTCCCGATTTTCCGCGGTGAAGTTCGGTTTGATAACCCTCTTTTTTTATGATAAGTTAGCCAGAGAAAAGCATATTCCATCAGCGGGAGCCTGTCAATTGACAAAAACAATTAGGGAGGAGATAGAAGACCGGGAAGAAGAAATTCTTTCCCCATTTGCGACGTTGAGCTCAAAGTCGAAGGGCCGTCAGTTCCCTGAGGAAGAGTGTTCCCTCCGCCCGGCGTTTCAACATGACCGAGACCGAATCATCCATTCTAAATCTTTTCGAAGATTAAAACATAAGACACAGGTCTTTCTCATTCCCACGGGTGATCATTACCGGACCCGATTAACTCATACACTTGAGGTTTCTCAGATTGCAAGGACGATCGCCCGGTCCCTCCGCCTCAACGAGGACTTAACAGAGGCGATCTCGCTGGGACACGATTTGGGTCATACCCCATTCGGTCACGCCGGGGAGGACACTCTGAACGAAATTGTTCCGAGCGGATTTAGCCATGCCGACCAAAGCCTGAGGGTCGTGGAAGTATTGGAAAGGGACGGAAAGGGGTTGAATCTCACGTTTGAGGTAAGAGATGGCATTTTGAAACACAGCAAGGGAAAGGGCGAAATCCTGTGTGAGGATCCTGAAGCCATGACCTCAACAGTCGAGGGGCAGGTGGTGCGCGTTGCGGACATCATCGCCTATATCAATCATGATATCGATGATGCCATTCGGGGAGGAATCATTTCCCCCAACGATATTCCCGACGACTGTCTAAGATGTCTGGGAAACACCCATTCCAAACGAATCAATACGATGGTCAATGATATCGTTCAGGAAACTCTGCGGTCCCGCAAAGCAAGGCTTTCCATTTCAAAAGATGTACTGTCGTCGATTTTGGACCTTCGGGAATTTCTCTGGGAGCATGTGTATGAGAACGAGACGGTTCATGCCGATTTTCATAAAGCATCAAAAATTTTGAAGGAGCTCTATCAATATCTGGTTGACCGCCCGGATTATTTTTTGATGCTGACGAAAATGGAATCGCTTTACGACTCCTTGGAACGGTGCGTATGCGACTTTCTGGCGGGCATGACTGACCGTTATGCCTTTAATCTTTATGAAAAAGTTTTTCTGCCCCTTCCCTGGGTCATTTTATGAAAAAGAAAGGTTCTGGGAACAGGTCGAACAGCGGTCGTTCACGTAGGCGCATTGGGGTGATCATCCTTGGGGCGGGTGGAAGAGATTTTCATAATTTCAACACTTACTTTAGGAAGCGTCCCCAGTACCGTGTCCTCGCTTTCACTGCCGCACAAATCCCCTTCATTTCCGATCGAACCTATCCCCCAGAGCTTGCGGGGCCTCATTATCCCAAAGGCATTCCCATTTACGCGGAAGAAGAACTCCCGCGGTTGCTCTCAGAATCCCCTGTCGGCCAGGCCATTTTTTCGTACAGCGATGTCTCCCACGCGGAACTGATGGATAAAGCCTCTCTGGTACTCTCGAAAGGCCAAAATTTCGTATTTCTCGGGCCCAAGGAGACGATGCTCAAGAGCCGGGTGCCGGTCATTTCCGTCTGCGCGGTCAGAACAGGCTGCGGCAAGTCGGTCATCACTCGGAAATTAGGCTCCTTGTTGAAAAAGAGAAGCTTTAAGGTTTCTGTCATCCGTCATCCGATGGCTTATTGCGAGTTCAGGCCGGTCCTCCGATTTTCTGATATGAGAGATGTGGAGGAGGAGACTTGTACCATCGAGGAGAGAGAGGAATTCGAACCTATCGTTAAGATGGGCATTCCCGTCTTTGCAGGCATAGATTATGAGCGGGTATTGAGGAGGGCCGAGCGGGAATCTCGGGTGATTGTGTGGGACGGAGGAAACAACGATTTCCCGTTTATCAGGCCCGATCTGGAAATCGTTTTGGTGGATGCGCTGAGGCCGGGACACGAAAAGCTTTACTATCCGGGAGAGGTGAACTTGAGGAGGGCTGACGTTCTCATCGTTACGAAAGTGAATGAAGGGACCGAAGAGTCGTTAAAAAAGATTCGAAGAAATATTTCTCTGATGAATCCTACGGCAGAAGTCTTGGAGGCTGTCTCTGTCACCCACTTGGATTATCCAGAGAGAATCTTGGGCAAAAGGGTGTTGGTCGTAGAAGATGGTCCGACCATCACGCACGGCGGCCTGCCTGATGGAGCGGGCGCAGCCGCATCGAGGAAGCTGGCCGCGGAATTAGTCGACCCGAGGCCTCACGTGGTGGGTTCCCTGAAGGAGGTTTACGAGAAATATCCGCATATTGGTCGGGTGCTTCCAGCCATGGGCTATTCGGAGCTGCAGATCAAGGACCTTGAGGAGACCGTCCGACGATGTGTTTGCGATGCAGTAGTCGTTGCTACCCCGATGGATTTGAGAAGGAAAATCCGAATCGATCAACCCGTTGTGAGGGTCGACTATGATTTCGGCGTCGACCTCCATCCCCTGATCGACCGTTTTGTGGACAAAAGGCTGCGATTTTCTTGACATTCCACGCTGCTTGTGATAGAAGATTACAAATCGAAGAATGTGATCCGTCCTCTTCGGCCGCTGACAGGAGACCCGAGGGTGGCAAAGGAAATCTTAATTGCTGATTCGGACGAAGCCGATCAGGAAGAGTTTCAAAGAATTTTTGGAGCCACCGATTACCGCCTGATCTTTTCGGAAAACGGAGAGGATGCCCTCCTCCGGGCGAAGCTTCTTAAACCGAATATGATTATCGCTTCGGGGGCGGGTCTTCGCGAGATGGGGGGATTGGAGTTATGTGGAGCCCTTAAGGGGGATCCAGAGTTCAAACACATCCCGTTTATTCTCGTGTCCAGTATTTTTGATGACATTGCAGATAAGGATCGCAAACGCTTCCAGGCTGATGGGGTGATCTCAAAACCTCTCAGCGAAAATGAGGTTCTGAATTTGGTGGACCACCTGGTGGAAGAAGAGGGGGTCCGAAGGAAGGGGAAGATGGTTTCTGAAAAGCCGGGGGACTTCTTATTGGATGAAACAGGGGAGGGGGAAGACGAAATCATTGAATTGGTCGATGTCGTGGGAGAACCTGAACCGAGGATGAGCATCGAAAATTTCGTCCCTCCAGAAAAAGAAAGATCCTTTGGAGAAATTGCTTCTCTAGAATCTTGGGAAAGACTAGAATTCGACGAAAAGCCGTCGGAGAAAGAACTTCCGTCTCGACCCGAGAAAGAGAGAGAAGAGATAGACTTCCAATTTAGGAGGATCCCCCCTGCAGAGGCCCCGCCCGAGACCGAGCTCTTTGAGAAGATCGAACTGGAGGAGATTCTCCAAAAGGTGGAGCAACTCAAACCCTCTTTGGAGCAGGAGTGGCCCTCTGGAAAAGAGGTGAGATACTCAGAAGAAAAACCTCCCAGGATGGAGGAGGCACCCAAAAAGTATTTGGACCTCCCCAAATTCGGAGAATCTCTTCGGAAGGAAGCAAGAACGGAGTTACCAGAGGAAGGCCCGCGTCCTGTTTCGGTCGCGGGACCTGAGGAAAGGGTCTCAAAAGAAATTTTCTCCGTTGAGGAGCCTGAGTTGGACACGGAAGAAGAGGTCCAGCCTCTTCCCGTTGAAGAACCTAAAAAGAAAATTCCGGCAAAAGCCGTCCCCATAGAGGAACTGGCCGAAGAAGGGGAGCTCAGGGAGCTGCCTGAAGAGGAATTTCTGGAGGAATTTTTGGAAGAGATGTTGGAAGAGGAGGAGATCGGCGGGATCGGGAAGCCGAAGGAGGTCAGACCCCAAAAGGCCGAAGTTGAGGAGATTCAGCTTGAAGAACTTGAGGTTCCAAGAATTCTCAAAGAGGAGATGAAACCCTTGGTAAGTGAAATGAGGAGACAGGTGCAGGAAGGGAGTCCTTTAGTGAAGGTGGTGGATAAACATCTGGAAGAGATCATCGCAAAAGGAATTCAGGACATGGTGGGGGATTTCATTACGAAGGTTCTTCCGATGATGACACAGCACATTATCGGTCTCACTGCCGAACGGATAGAGAAAATGGTGAAGGAAATTGTTCCAGATCTGGCAGAGAGGGCGATACAAGAAGAGATCAAGCGGCTTCAGAAGGGGGAAAAGGAATAGGGAGGGCCAAGGGTGCCTCAATGGCCTCGAAGATTTTGGACAAATCTTATGATCCCCGCCTGGTGGAGGATAAATGGTACCGCTATTGGGAAGAGCGCGGTTATTTCAGGGCCGATGAAGATTCAGAACACAAGGCTTATTCCATTATGATCCCGCCTCCGAATGTCACTGGTGTCCTTCATATCGGGCACGCACTGAACAATACGCTCCAAGACATTCTGATTCGGTTCAAGAGGATGGAGGGCTACAACGTCCTCTGGATGCCGGGAACGGACCACGCGGGCATTGCCACTCAGAACGTCGTGGAAAAGCAACTCTTGGAGGAGGGGATCGACCGGCACACCCTGGGTAGAGAGAAATTTGTCGAGAGGGTTTGGAAATGGAAAAAACAATCCGGGGGAACCATCATCAGCCAGTTGAAGAAGTTAGGGGCATCCTGTGATTGGAGCCGCGAGCGATTCACCATGGACGAAGGCCTCTCGGAGGCTGTCAAAGAGGTCTTTGTCCGTCTCTATCACGAAGGCCTGATCTACCGAAGTCATTACATCATCAATTGGTGCCCCCGATGCCAGACCGCTTTATCCGACCTCGAAGTGGAGCACCATGAGGTCTCGGGAAAACTCTATCATCTCAAATATCCGTTCAAGTCCAGTGACCAGTTCGTCATCGTTGCAACCACCCGGCCGGAGACAATGCTCGGGGACACGGCGGTGGCGGTCAACCCAGAGGACAAACGGTATCAGGAGGTGGTCGGGAAGAAGGTCGTTCTTCCGGTGGTCAACCGAGAGATTCCGGTTATTGCGGATCCTTATGTCGATATCGAGTTTGGGACAGGCTGTTTGAAGATCACCCCGGCCCATGATTTCAACGATTTTGAAATCGGCTTGAAACACAACCTTGAACAAATCAAGGTGATTGACGAAGCAGGCCGGATGAATGAAAATGCAGGTCCCTACCAGGGGATGGATCGTTTTGAGTGTCGGGAAAAGATCGTCGAAGATTTCGAGCGAGATGGGGTGTTGTTAAAGACGGAGGACTACCGGCATGTGGTGGGCCATTGCTACCGCTGCAAGACGATCGTAGAGCCGAACCTCTCCCTTCAATGGTTTGTCAGAACGAAGCCTTTGGCCAAGCCGGCCATCGAGGCGGTGCGAGATCGCCGAACCCGCATTATCCCCGAGGTCTGGGAGAAGACCTATTTTGAGTGGATGGGGAATATAAGGGATTGGTGCATTTCTCGGCAGATCTGGTGGGGGCATCGTATCCCGGCCTGGTATTGTGATCGATGTGGAGAGGTCATCGTTTCCAAGGAAACACCTTCCACTTGTCCGAAATGCCGCGGTGATCGTCTGACTCCAGAAACGGATGTTTTAGATACCTGGTTCAGTTCTGCGCTCTGGCCTTTCTCCACTTTGGGATGGCCAAAGCAGACGAAGTTGTTGAAGCGGTTTTATCCCACCTCTGCCCTGGTGACGGGATTCGACATTCTCTTCTTCTGGGTGGCCAGGATGATGATGATGGGCCTGAAGTTTATGGGTGATATCCCTTTCAGGGACGTCTATATCCACGGTTTGGTCAGAGACGAGAGAGGCGAAAAATATTCGAAGACAAGGGGAAACGTCGTCGATCCCCTTGAACTCATCGATCGCTTCGGCGCGGATGCCCTTCGTTTTACGCTGGCGGCGCTGACCATGCCCGGAAGCGATTTGAAACTTTCAGAGTCGAGGACCGAGGGCTACCGCCACTTCGTCAATAAGATCTGGAACGCCTCGCGTTTCGTGCTGATGAACCTTGGAGAGGCAGATTTCAAAGAAACACCCGCTGAAGCTCCTGCCAGAGAGTTTAGTCTTCCCGACCGCTGGATCCGGGGAAGGTTAAACCAGGTTATACGGGATGTCCAAGAATCGTTGGAAGATTACCGATTCAGCGAAGCCTCGCATGCCCTCTACCAGTTTATCTGGCATGAATTCTGCGATTGGTATGTCGAGCTGGCCAAGCTCTGTCTCTATCAGGAGGGGGACGAACAGAAAAAGGAGCTTACGAAACGGACGCTTTCGGAAGTTCTCGATGCCCTTCTCAGGCTGCTTCATCCCTTTATGCCGTTTGTCACGGAGGAGATCTGGCAACAGCTTCCCCAGAGAAAAGAGAATGAATCGATCATGGTCGCGGAATTCCCGAGACCGCACAAAAAGCATGATGATGAATCCGCGGCAGATGAGATGGGACTGATTATCGACGTGATTAGCGCCCTTCGAAACATCCGGGGAGAAATGAACCTTCCGCCCGGGGAGCGGATCGCGGCTCTTTTTCGTACTAAAAGCGAGGAAGTCGAGAAGAGGCTCCGCCAAAACCAATCGTTTATTCAGTCCCTTGCGCTGGTCAAGGAGTTTGACTTCGGCCTAAGTCTTGAGAAGCCTCTGTACAGCGCATTTGTGGCTGTCGGGGATGTTGAGATCTTTGTTCCCATGGAACGGTCCCGCATGGAAGAGGAGGCGAGAAGACTTCAAAAGGAGATAGCTAAGATTGAGAAAGAGAGTAACTTCGTTTTGAAGAAGCTTTCCAACGAGCAGTTTCTTTCGAAGGCCCCACCGGAGGTCGTTCAGGAGGTGAGAGAAAAAGCGTTGGAGTTCCGCAACCAACGTGAGAAATTAGAGGAGAGCCTCAATAAGATTAGAGGTATGTTGAAATAAAGACGGATAGGATAGCATAATGTCAAATGTTAAAACCGAAAGTCAAATCAAATGCAAAGCTCAAACGGCAAATTTAGAGAAAGAATTTTGACAATAGCTCGTTGAGGAGTCGGACGAATGAAAATGGACATCGAAAAAGTTGCAAGGCTGGCTCGCCTTGAATTGTCCGAGGAAGAGAAGGCGACCTTCGGCAGCCAATTAGAGCAGATCCTTACTTACATGGAACAATTGAACCGACTCGATACCTCTGGGGTGGAGCCCACTTCCCACGCCATCCCCGTCTATAATGTCTTTAGGGAAGACGAAGTCAGGTCTTCGCTCCCACAGGAAGAGGTGTTAGCCATTGCCCCCGACGAAGGAGACGGTCATTTTAAGGTGCCGAGGATCATCGAATAAACCAAAGGACTAAAGTGACTAAATTGCCTAAAGTGCCTAAAATAAAAAGTCTCTTAGGATCCGAGTTTTTCTTCACAACTTTAGTCACTTTAGATCATTCATCACTTTAGACACTTGTGGAATGACAATGGAGCTCCACCAATTAACTATTCACGAATTACACGCTCTCTTGGTTAAGAAAGAGGTTACGTCGAGAGAGGCGACTGAGGCTCTCTACCATCGTATTGGAGAGGTGGAGGGAAAGATCAAAGCCTATCTTCTGCTAACCGAGGAAGAGGCTTTTCGACGTGCTGATGAAGTGGATAGGAAGATTGCCAGCGGAGAAGAGATTGGAGACCTCGCAGGAATTCCTATTGGCCTGAAGGATATTCTTTGCACAAAGGGGATTCAGACGACGTGTGCTTCTAAGATTTTAGAAGGATACGTCCCATTTTATGACGGTACTGTCATAAAGAAACTTAAAGAGAGGGATGCCGTCTTTCTTGGGAAGCTGAACATGGACGAGTTTGCCATGGGCTCCTCGACAGAGAATTCGAGGTTTCAAGTGACTCATAATCCCTGGGACCTTGAGCGAATTCCCGGAGGCTCTAGTGGCGGTTCGGCGGCGGCCGTGGCAGCCAATGAGTGCATCGCCGCGCTGGGTACAGATACAGGAGGCTCGATACGACAGCCGGCGGCTTGTTGTGGAGTCGTCGGATTGAAACCGACTTATGGCCGAGTATCACGATATGGGCTGGTAGCTTTTGCCTCCTCTCTCGACCAGATCGGCCCCATCACAAAAGATGTGGAGGACTGCGCCATCATGATGAACGCGATCAGCGGATATGATCCGTGTGATTCGACGTCTGTGAAGCAAGAAGTCCCGGATTATAAGCAGTCGCTGGGGAAAGATATCAATGGGATTCGGATTGGAATTCCCAAGGAATACTTCGTCGAGGGAATGGATCCAGAGGTCGAGAGGGCCGTCAGAGATGCGATCAATTCTTTTAGAAAATGGGGAGCAGAAATTAGGCAAATCTCTTTACCCCATACGGAGTATGCGGTCGCGATTTACTACATCATTGCGACGGCGGAGGCGAGTTCCAATCTGGCTCGATACGATGGGGTAAAGTACGGTTTTCGCTCGAAAGGGTACCGGGATCTGATGGAGATGTATACTCAGACCCGCGCAAGAGGATTTGGAAAAGAGGTAAAACGTCGGATCATTTTGGGCACGTATGTTTTATCGGCTGGATATTATGATGCCTACTACCGTAAGGCTTCACAGGCAAGAACTCTGATGAGAAAAGATTTTGATGACGCATTTCAGAAAATAGATGTCATCATGTCTCCGACCGCCCCGACACCGGCCTTTCGAATCGGTGAGAAGGCAGAAGATCCTCTTCAGATGTACTTGTCCGATATCCACACCATCCCTGTTAACCTCGCTGGGATTCCGGCAATTTCGATCCCCTGCGGATTTAATCGTGAAGGCCTTCCAATCGGTGTTCAAGTAATGGGGAAGCACTTTGACGAAGGAATGCTCTTAAGGGTGGCCTACACGTTCGAGCAGAACACAGAATTTCATCTCAAGAAACCAAAACTGTAACGCACCCTTCGTCCCCCCTTAACTTAAGGGGGGAATAGAGGGGGGTTACGCGAAGTCAATCCTCAAACACCCAAAGCCGAAATTTGCCAGAGGGTTGAAGATCACAATTAGATATCTTCAGGTGGGGTAATGTGCAGATATTGGCAAGCTGTACGGCCACTGGAGGCATAGAACTTGCCAAACCGACCGCCTGTGTCACTTCCTGGACTCATTGATTGACAGGTTTTTGAAAAAAGTATAGATTTCATCTGTAATAGATAAATTGGGAATCATGAAAAAGGTCATCTTCGTTTTCCCGACGGCATTTCTTCTTTCTGGTTGCGGCTGAGTGTTAAGTGAAACGCACAACCGACTTCACAACTCTTCCTTCCTGTAGTCCGCAGGTGCGCATAAACCCTATCCATGCTATGTTTCGAATGGAAATTCTCAACCTCAAATGTCCATTGACAATTGAATGGGTAGGATTCTTACAAATTACAAATTGCAGTATAATAATTGTTATGTACAAAGAGATAGAGGATGAAAACTGACCGTTTCCTTAATATCTACGGCTGGGCTCTTTTAATCTTCGGATTTGTAGGAGGTCTCTTCGATTTCTATATACTCTTAATAGTTCTAAAGGACCAATCTGTTTGGACTGAGGGAATTATATTTGTGGCAACAATGGCTACCTGGTTTGTGGTGACTGGGATTGGAATTCTAAAAAGAACACGTTGGGGCCACTATCTCCTAAAGTCTATTCTCTACGTGCTATTGCTGTCATTTCCCATTGGCTCTTTCATTGCTTATAAGAGCCTGAAATTTATGAAGAAGAATTCGACGAAGAATGAATTCAGTACATAGCAAGCGACTCCACCTGGTCGCCGATAAATCCGGCTCCCGTGAGCTAATTCGTTCGATGTCTACCTGGAGGTGCGACGTATGAAACTACAGATGCTGGCAATAACCTTCAGCTTGGTGGCGTTGGCGTCAGCCGGCCAGGCGTTGGCCGCCGACGGCCTAATCGCGGATTCTCATTACCCGATAGAAACGTGTGAAGGGAAGTTTCTACCTCCGCGTGTCGAACGCCTACTGAAACCCGTTCTTCTTGCACGGGCAGCCGAAATTCGGTCGCACCGGGAATGGGATACCGCCTACGAGAAGGCCTTTTACAACCTCCTCAAGATGAAAGGCCCCGAAGCGCGGGAGGCTCAGGCTGCTCTCATGGCCTATTACGTAGGGGAGCACTATGGTGAAGAACTCGTCGAGCATGCCCTCGCACACCGGAAGGAGTTTGATCCCTTGGTACGCCACTATCGGCAATGCCGTCCACGGCTTACGTTTGAGGATCAGCTCTCTGGCGTGCTAGTGCTCCAGACGCTCTACAAGATCTACGATGGTGACTTCGACTCCGAGAAGTAGTACGACACCGAACAAGGGGATGATCCCTGACGAAGCCAACTGTATCGGAGCTTCGCAGCTTATCACTAGGTGTTATCCTCTCCTTCAACTCGTAATCCTCGACCTCTGAGTGCGGCTTTCATTAGCGACTTGTAAGTGTAGTCCTCAAAAAAGGAAACCAATACTCATCTGTCAAGGAGGAAGGCACGGCCCAACCTGAATTCGATCGGGTCGGATTCCAATATTTAGGAGGTAAATGATGTTCAGGGTAAGCGTGATGTATGCAAATCAGGAAGGGGTTAGGTTCGATATCCATTATTATCGAACGAAGCACATGGAGTTGGTAAAGAATCTTCTGAAACCCTTTGGGTTGATCAAAACAGAAGTGGATAAAGGGCTATCCGGTGGAGGAAATTTATCGCCGCCCTATGTTTGTGTCAGGCATCTCTACTTCGACTCCAAGGATGGTTATGATCGTGGAGTGGCCGAGAACGGGCCGATTATTAGAGGTGACATACCTAATTTCACAAATGCCACCCCGATTCGGCAGATCAGCGAGATCCTGGAGTAATTAGGAGAAAGCGCCCCGGTGTGACTGGTTTGGATTATCTTTTTTGAGATCCCTCTTTGGAGAACTCCCTTGTTTTGGAAGGACGGAATTTCTGCTATGAAGTGCGCCAGGAGCACTTGTTTGGTATAGAGGCAACGTGTAACTGTGCAAGAGATGAGGGACGGCCCCTCGGAGTCGGCTTGCAGGAGCAGGCTTCAAACCACCTTAAGC
>Ga0187770_10001537_pt1 | contig 12325 bp, 7 predicted proteins | sample 0116_SJ02_MP02_2_FD_133154 | JGI IMG/M metagenome (GOLD analysis project Ga0187770, IMG submission 133154) | Tropical peat soil microbial communities from peatlands in Department of Meta, Colombia - 0116_SJ02_MP02_20_MG | ecosystem: Environmental > Terrestrial > Soil > Wetlands > Peat | place...
ACCGGTCGTGGGAGAACGCAAGTTCCGTTTGCACGTGAAACTATATCTGAAATTGCGTGCGGCGCCGCAGGGGCGGTACACATTTGGGGCCCGTCTGTGCGTACGGTGCTGGATGCTGGAGGTCAAGGTTGCAAGGTCATTCACTGCACCAAAAAGGGCAGAGCAACCGCTTTCCTTTGGAACGACAAATGCGCTGCCGGTATTGGCCGCTCGATGGAGACATTCGCCGATCTGGTTAAGAAAGAAGTAACTGAGATAGGAAACATCGCCCTTCAATCTGAAGATTTCCCAAAGCTAAGTGACTTTTGCGCAGTGTATGCTCAATCCGAAGCTCTCGATTTGATTCGAAGCAAAGTACCGATAGAACAAATAATAGCGGCTTACCACTATGCGATGGCCAAGAGAATCAGCACATTAGTAGCCCGATCGGGTGTGAAAAAGGATTTCGTAGTCATTGGAGGACTGGCCAAGAATCCAGGAATAATGGATTGGTTGGAAAGGATCTTGAAGGTAAGCAGGTTAACCACCAAACGCGAATGGGATCCTGCATTAACAACAGCTCTAGGTGCAGCTCTATTTGCGGATGCTTTCTGTAGGCGGCAACGAGCTAACACATTCTGATGGGGGCGCTATGGAACAGAAGGGAAAGGTTAACATTTTTGAAAAGACGATGGCCAATATGACTTACGTCCAGATCGAGAAGGCAGCTCGGGAGGGGACCATCGTACTTTTTCCTGTTGGGGTCATTGAAGAACATGGGCCACACCTGCCCTTGGCCGTTGATGTCTACGGATCTTACATTCAGTCGAGAATGGTTCAATCCGAACTGGAAAAGAAAGGGATCGAATCTCTGATTGCTCCTCCTTTTTATTGGGGGATCAACATGGCAACCGGTTCGTTTGGTGGGTCCTTTACGTGTCGAGAGGAGACGATGATTTCTGTTCTTTCAGATGCGATGGCCAGTCTGAAAAACTGGGGATTCAATCATGTCTTCTTCATCAATCATCATTTGGATGGCGGTCATACGAAAGCTCTGGATAAGGCCATTCGAAGGGCGCGGATGGAAATTGGAGTTGGGGCCTACTGGATCATGGACCAACTCGTTGCCAAGCGACTGGGATTCAAAGAAGATGAAACACATCTCCTTATTCACAAAAGTCTCATGCCTTCCGGGCCACCTCCTTTGTATCTCGACCTTCATGCTGAGGGATATGAGACAAGCCTCATGTGGCATTACCTTCCAGAGTTAGTAAATTTGGAGGTCTTGAGGGAGCTGAAGCCAACCAATCTCACGATGAAAGATCTTCTGGTCTGGCGAAAAGGGGGAATGGAAGCCAGGAAGATCACTCCTCAGGGTTATTTTGGAGATCCAAGCACGGCCAATCCAGACGTGGGAAAAGAAAAGATTGAAACTTATGGGAGCGTAGTAGCCGAAGTTATCGAAGCCTTTCTTCAAGGCCGTTATTCCGCAGCCTGACGGCTAAGTGTGAACAGTGGACGATGAACAATGAACTGTTCATAGTTCATCGTTTAACGTTTATCGTCCCTGAATGAAACGAGCCTCTTTACCATTACCTTTTTACTATTGAATTTATATCCTTCGGGCTTTCCCAATCCTTTATCGGCTTCATCCACTCTGCTCGCTCAACGAGGACGTCATGGGCCAATGGTACGGGTGGGTGGCAAACCCATAAAGGATCAAATTCATTCTTCACCTTCAAAAGCCATTCGTGGTAATTCGGCCCATACTTAGGACCTGTCAAATAGAGGGGCTGATGAGGTCCAAGAAGTGAGGTGTAATAACGCTCTTTGATGTTCATTTTCGCTGTTTCTACATAGAAATGGTCAACCCCTGTTGTATCTTCATCCTGATCCCAGTATACGAGAAATTCAGAATAACCCTGATGACCCAGCTCGAAACTCTGGAACCAACCAGGATCGCCATAATCGGGCATGAGCGGCGGGGTATATTTCTTCTTTACCTCCGCATAACTGTCGCCGTGAACGGTTGCTTGTGAAAGCGTCTCTATCACATAATCGACAGACACATACGATCCACACATCAACCACATGCCGGCGGAATCGGCATTCTTGATCCAGGATTCGTCTGAGGGCTTGGTAGGTCTCACAATCGCGCCGAGTTCTTTCATGATGTCATTCAATACATTTTCATCATACTGCATCTGCTCCTCAGAGGTAAATCCTATCAGCAATACCCGCACGATGTGAAAGTTCTTAATCGTGTTTTCGTTCTCTTTACCCCAGAGATCCCAGAACTCCTCCTTACATTCTGCCTTGGCAATGGCCCGCCAGAAGAGAGGGACCTTGGTTACTGCACCTGCGATTTCAGCTTTTCCTATCTCAAACATGGCCTTCACTTGGGCTTCCTTGCTTGGCATCTGAAAGTTAATCCATTTCACACGCTTTTCAGGAAGGGCAAGGGCTGTATTAGGCGAGATACCCGTTGGTACGAGTCGTTCTGGTTGGAAGGGGAGTAACTTCACAGCCATTTTTGTCACGATACCGAGGCATCCCCTTAAGCCTGTATATCCCCTAAGGAGACCCCTCAGGTCCGGGCCGATTCCATCACCCCAGAAGGGATCATCACCTACGGCAAGGGACCCCATTCTGACCAATTCACCGTCGGGTAATACGAGTTCAGTACCGAGGATTCGGCGGTGGGGAAGGCCGATCCGGTGACTCAACGGTGACCAACCATCGCCGATCAGATTGGCAATGACAGATGCCTGTGCGCCGCCACCACCAATGACAACATAGGCACCACGCTTCATTGCCTCTTCCTGCAGTGGTGAATAGATCACACCTGGTCCAACCACGGCATAAAAATGTTTTTCGTCAATCTCGAAATCATTCATGCGCTTAAGATCGATTAGTAGTTCATTATCAACATGGCAATGGGAACGAGGTCCGTAAAATCCGGTACTGTAAGGAACATAGGGAACTTTATACCGATTACAAATCTTTACGATCTTCTGAACCTGTTCTGTTGATCGTGGCAGGATCACCGCACCAGGAATCTTCGTCATCACCCTTTCGTAACCACAACCGGCCTCATATCCTCCTGGTCCGCACCTATAACCTTCACAAATGACCGGATCATCAGAAATAAACTCAGGACCTACAATGGACTCTAATGAATCGTATGCTTCTTTAGAGATTGTCATTACTCTCCTCCTTTGAGTTTCCCTATTTTTAACCCCACCCTACCTCCCCTTAAATTAAGGGGAGGTTAGGAGGGGTTCCCATTTAAAGATGATCCAAAAATCTACCCGCCACGGGAATGATCACCCTTTCTCTTAAATCGATGCCAATATCAGTTCTGAGATGTCCATGACCCTTATTTTGGATCCGTTTTCCTTCACAGCCTCAGAAAAATTGCTCTTGCACCATGGGCAGGCAGACACGAGCGCTTCGGCGCCCACGTGCCTCACTTCATCCAACCGATGTTTTGCCGAGAAGGAGGCCAGTTCAGGAAAGGCCTCTTTTGTCCCCCGGCCTGCTCCACAACAGAAAGCATTTTCTCTTGTTCTTGGCATCTCCACAAATTTCACGCCAGGAACAGAGCTCAGGATGTTCCTGGGCTGTGAGTATAAACCGGTCTGACCACGGCGCCTTCTAAGGCCTGGGCTGACTGTACCCATCCATCCCCTTTCACCTTTCCAGGGCGTCCAGGGATCGCAAAGCCTGCTGATGCCACATGAGTCGTGGTAGGTCAATCTTAGATCGACCGATTTTGTCAACCTGAGAACGCCTTTCTTAACCATCTGATCAGCAAACTCCACAAGATGAACCACGTTGAACCCCAGATCTGAGGTGGCAATATTGAGCATCTTTGGGTAATCAACCTTCCACATTCGGTAGCCTTCGGCACAGCTGGTCAGAACCATCTTTGCCCCTGCGGCCTTCACTGCGTTGACATTACGCCGGGCGAGTTCCCTTGCTTCATCGATCATACCGACAGAGTAGAGTGTATTCCCGCAACACCACTCGTCTGGCATGAGCATAAATTCGGTACCCGAAGCCCTGAGTATCTTCGCGATTGCCTGGGCGATCTCACGATTTTTGTACGAGGCAGAGCAACCAACAAAGTAGAGTAGATCTGCCTTCTGGGCGACCTTAATATCGCTCGTCAGCCATTTTTTTCTATTCTCGTGAGGTGCGCCGAACTGGTTATGATTCTTTGCTATATTCTGTGCGACCTTTTTATGGGCAGGCATAGGACCTGCACCATCTTTTACGGCTTTAATTCTCAGGGCCTCAAGTGTAAGCTCTATCTCAAGATCGAGATTTCTCTTACAGCCGACATCGCAGGCGCCACACAGGGGATCTGCATAGATAATCTCTAATAGCTTTGGGGTCCACTTGAGCTTCCCCTCTGCTATTGCCGTGCCGATTCTCATCTTTCCAAAAGCTCCGTAAGAGTCGAAATCATTCCACGTGTTGCTCGGGCACCTCGTACTGAACTTGATCCCCGGCATGTATGTGTGTTCCACCCAGTAACAACCTTTGCATTTGATACACCTGCTCATATCATAAATAAAATTATCTAAATTTATTACATCCAGGCTCACTTCCTTTTTTGGCATCTTATCCTCCTTAGAAACAGAGATTCCCCGGATTCATAATATTCTTAGGGTCAAACACCTTTTTTAACCGCTTCAACGTCGTGGTATAACCAGCAGCGCGTTCGTAAACCATGGAGGCCAGCTCTCCATAGGGCCTCGTGAAGTAAGCACCATCATTCAGCAAAGAAAGGGCAGCGCCACGGTAAAGATCAGCGATCATCGCTTTCTCCTTGCCATTGGCCGGGTTGTAGAAGAAGGTGAATTCCATATGACAGGCACGGTTATGTTCTATCGGCTGAATGTAGCTTCCGATATCGCTCACAGGGTAACCATACCGAACGGCCACCTCTTTGACAATATCCACATAGGAAGGGGCTAAAACCGGTCTCGTAAAGAAGAAAAGACTCTGAGAACCCCCTTTCCACAGGTTCTTCCAATACGTCTTTGCCGAAGGCCATGGGTTGCGGAGCACTGATAAAAGCTTCCGCCCAATGCCAGGAGCATCAGGGAGAGTTTCGGCAAAGGATATCTTTCGAAACTCATTTTTTATGATCTGGTTAAGGAGATTTTCTTCGTATGCGATTTTTTCCTCCGGACGCCGGAGCAATCCGCTAACGACTAAGATAAGCGTCCATGGCGGGAGGATCGCGCGCAGTTTTTCGAAGTCCTCGACCCTATTTTCTGCAACAAGGGCAGCAAGATCAATGTTGTTTAAAAAGAGACATTCCTGGCCAATTCTACGGGGCAAGACCCGATACAAAAATTCCTGTGCGTAGGCAACGTCGTCTACCGCAGCAAGAAAGATTTTGTCTATCTTGGGAATCGATTCGATCTTGAGGTTTGTCCACGTCACCACTCCCATGGTTCCTTGGGCACCCTGCAAGAACCTGTAAAAATCAATTCCAGGCCCGGAAGGATTCGCACCTTTCGATACGGAATCAGGATAGCCATTCACGCTCGCAGATCCCATCCTGAAGATCTCCCCGTTGGCCCAGACGACTTCCATGGCCTGCATAGGTTCCCCATAATCATATACCGTGTTTGTAGGGACTTCCCTTTCCAGATAGTCGGTCAGTACAGAACGGCCAGCATGTGGTGATAAAGGCATGATCATCCTGAAGCCTTTTTTCTTCAGGTCGCTGGTGAGTTGCTCCCACGTGACGCCCGCCTCAATCCTTACTCTCCGGTTAGGTTCATCGACCTCGAGAATATGATCCATTCGAGTCAAATCTAATACGATCCCACCCTGCTTTGGAATGGTCGCCCCATTGAAATGGACATCGGAACTGACCGGCACTACAGGAATGGAGTGCTCGTTCGCTAATTTGATAATCTTCTGTACCTCCTGGCTATCTTTGGGTTTCACCGCGTAGTTGGGCGCCCCTGGCGGTACGAGGCTGAAGTCAGTAGCATATTTCTTAAGGACATTCGGGTCGTCGGAAAAATTTCCAGTTCCAACGATTTCAAGTAACTTTTCTCTCGCGTTCATCATTTAGTCCCCCGTTTTTGGAGTTGGGTTTTTCATCGATATGCCACGCGGGCCACATCCGGTCAATATTATTATTCATGGACGAATGATGCCTTGACCCTTGGCCCGTTTTTCATAAAGTTTTCCATTCCAATCCTCATATCCTTCGTTAAGAGAGACTCTCCAGAGGTCTTGGCTTCGAGTTTCAATCCCTCCTCTAAGGTCATTTTTGCACCTCCCAGAATGGCGTTCTGGAGAAGAGAATCAATCTTCCGGCTTAAATGGCCAATATCCACTTCTGGAAGTTTTGAAGGAATAGGGATGGGTCCCTTTTGGATAGGTGGAATGCGAACTTTCCCTGAAAGAATCTTGTCCACCGAATCCATAGCTGCTTCGATAAGATCCCCCTCCACTTCCTCATGAATCAAACCCATCTCTTTGGCTTGGGCTGAAGAGATGGGGTTGGCGCTCCGGAGGATTGGCCAAGCCTTTTCAATTCCCACCAATCTTGGAAGCCTCTGGGTTCCGCCAAGTCCCGGAATGATACCGAGGTTTGGTTCAGGCTGACCAATGAATACCTTTTGTCCCTTCTTGGCAATCCGGGCAGTGCAGGCCATAGCCAATTCATTACCTCCACCGAAGGCCAGCCCGTTCATGGCGCAAACAACAGGCTTGCCCAGATTCTCAATCAGGAGCACTGGGACTTGGTCTCTAAGGCAGCCGGCTTCAGCCTCTTCTGGAGTCTTCAAAGCAGCCAGCATTCCAATATCGGCACCGGAGACAAAGGCCCTCGTCCCAAATCCGGTTAATATGGCACCACGGATTTTTGGGTCCTTTTGGATATTGGTGAATACCTCCAGTAATTGTTCAATAACATCTTTATTGAGGGCATTTAGCACCCTCGGCCTCCGAATCTTAACAATAGCAATGTCCTTCTTGTCCTCTCTGATCACCACAGGGATCTTCCAGGGCTTGCCAGCTGCCGCCTGCTTTCTCATCATCTCAGTCACCTTAAACCCAGGATTTTCTCTGGCATAAGCTTCCACGAATTCAAGGGACTTCTTTATCCCAACTTGGTTCATTAATCTGAAAGGAGGTGTCATAACCAGCCCATTTTCAATGGCCATATCCAGATCACCGATATTCGTTATCCCACTCTCAACAATTTCACAGGCGATCCCAAAAAAGGCGGCCATTACCCTGTTTGAAATGGCCTCGTAAATTTCTTTGCTGTATTCCACCTGCTCTCCCTTTGCTGCCGTTTCCCAGGGTTTGCCGGATTTCACCTGGTCGTCTAATATCTTCGGAGAACGGAACCAAGGCATAGTGATGGAGGTATATTGTTGGAGACCATGCTGGGTAAGGGGATTTCCTCCGGAAAGATTGTGGGCTGTGCAAGGCCCTACGCCCATTCCGAGGGTCTTCTGGGCAATGGTGTCTGCCTGTTTGATAGTCGCCAGACCCTTTTCAACCGCCAAGATAGTGGCAAGGAAGTTCCCCTCAAAGAATGGATTTACTGCAAATCCGAATCGGCTCTTAACTACAATGGGAGCCTTGCCGATGAATTCGTAGAATTTCATCGAATATTCAACCAAGGCAGGGTCCGTCTCCTTCATAGGAACGATTTCCATTAAAATGTTTCTCTCTGCAGGGAAGAAGTAATGAAGCACCAGGCATCTCTTCTTATCCTTCATCTTCGGAAAGATCTCTTCCGGAGGTATGTGAGAAGAGTTAGAGGCCAAGATTGCGGTTTTTGGACAGGTCTCTTCAAGCTGGGCGAAGATCTTATGCTTAACATCGAGCCTTTCAAAGGCGGCTTCAATCACAAGATCGGCATCGCTCAGTTTCCCATAATCTGTAGTGAATAGGATATTTCGGAAGATAACATCCGCCTCCTCCTTTTTATAGATCTTTTTCTCTACAGCTTTGGCCGTCTTCGATTCAGCCTTTTTTGAACCCGAATCGAGGGCTGCCTGAAGGATATCAACGACGACAATAGGTACACCGTAAGAGTAGAGGTTTTGGCTGAAATGAAGAGCGATATCCGGGCCGATATTGCCTGATCCAATGATACCAATCTTTCGAATCGTCCGACCAAACATTGTAAATGCCATGAAAACCCTCCTTTCCTGTCTTCCTAAAGAAGACTAACTCCGTTACGTTGTCATTAAGGTTTTTTCAAAGGTTCTTGTATAATATCGCCGATTACCTCAGACGATTTCGTTATAGAATCCAAAGAACCACGAACCAACATTGCAGAAACAAATCGGCAATTTGTGCAAATTATCACAATCTCTTTTTGATGTCAAGTAAAAAATGGCAAAATGCAACATGTGGTAGCGCTTTTGTAAAGAGGATCATCTGTGTAAAAATGGATCAAGGCAGATAAAATCCTAAATCAGGAACACCAAAAATTTCAAATATCTTCGGTTCGATATCATCGCATTGTGGACTTCAGCACATCATTGGGACTGAATCCATTGCCTTGGATCACTTTTCCAACCGCAGCATCCACGCCGAAGAGTTCAGTAACTTTGATCGCTCCTTTCAATTGGCCTGTAGTCCATCCGAGGGAGAATTTGGTAGTGGGGTGGATGATCTCCTTTCCGGGTTCAAAGATCTCTAACGTGTCTCCGATTCGGAGACCAGATAACTTGCCTGCATTGATGTATACGTAATCACCTTCGATCTTGGCGATGGTAGTGGTCCAATCCAAAAGATCGAGTTGACGAAGAAACCCTTCTAAGATTTCATCCAGACTAAAATCAATCGCTTTGAGGACGGCCTTACCACGGCTGTTTTCACCTGTCTCTTTCGTGCCGAAGATGGGGCTTCTTCCTATGAAGGATTTTAGCAAGTTTCCAGTGGAGGCATCAATAAGACGGATTTCTACCTTTGCAGTAGCAAAGGCAGTCTCCTCTTCGGAAGTCTCGGATGCTTTGGAGGAAAGGAGGCTTACCTCTGTGACCGTTCCCAAGGCAAATGCCTGGATTCCTAAGGATTGGTGTGCACGCTTCATCACTGAAGGGTCTGTCAGACTTCCAAATTTGAAACCTTCCCGATCGAACCTCTCCATGAGGATAGGTCTATCCACTATCACCACCCGCTGGGTGGCCTCCAGTTTATCTGACAGCCTTCTCGCCGTTGTTTCTCCGATCTTCTCATCTTTGTAGATGGTCTGGTTCTCGAAGTCTAAGATGACTACCTTCTTCCTAAAACCAAATTGTAAGAAGGGAAGAACAGGGCTGGGAAAAGGCTTGGTTGGAGTGGATGCCACCCTGGTCTCTGCCTCTTTCTTCGGTAAGGCAGGTGGGGAAGGGGGTTTTTTAGAAGAAGCCTCAGTCTTTGGAGGATTGACACCTTTTATACCTTCCATTCCTTCGATCGTCACCGTCTTTCCCTCTGGGATTTTATCAGCTTTCTCTTTCTTCTTTCCGATCAATGGGAGGTTTGAACAGGAGCTGAGAAGAAAGATAACTGCGGTGAAGGAAGCGAATATGGAAAATAAAATTTTTCTATTTCGAGTCATGGCAATCCCTTCTTTTAAAGATATGGGTGATTGTATAGGATGTTATCTTACCCATTTTTATTAGGATGTCAAGGGAGGCGAGAAGGGAGGTATTGAAGGTTGGAGTAAAAAAAAGGCGGCCTTGAAGACCGCCTTTTTTGCTACCCTTTCGTTAGAAGGTGTAGAGGAGCCTTGTTCTAAACGCAAAGGGGTTCTTTATTGAGTAGTTACCGCCGACACCGACACCATTCTTGTTTGGATCCCATTGATCCAGGGCACGCCCTGCCCAGAGGTAACCGCCAAAGACCTTGAACACGAGGTTCTTGTAGATCTGAAATTCGTTGATCATATCTAATTCAAAACCAATGGCTTTGTCATCCCTCAGGGTGATTCCATCGGCCATTCGAGCAGTGCCAATGGTGTTCCCGTGGTCGGTGGTATCCCAGATGTAGAGCCCCTGAACCGTGGCTTTATACCAAGGAGCAACCTTGTAACTTGAATAAAGCTTGAAAAACGCCGACCCACCAAATGGGCCTTTGGACGCTTGGAAATAATTGTGGTTTACGGCATAACCCACACCGCCCAGGGCTCCGGCTTCCATACCATAGAAAACAGCGGACTCACTGTTAACTGCCCCTGCTTCTGAGCCAGGAGGGACCATCCAACCAGAAACTTTTGTGGTCAGATTGCCAGTTGGATTGGCAGTTGGATCTCCTGCGAGTCCAGTCTGTGAAGTCTTGTTCGCATCGGAACCCGATGCATACATTCCGATAACTCCGAAGTTGAACTTCTCCCAGGGGTAGTCAACCTTCACCCGGCCTGCCCAGCCGGTGTATTTGACATCAGGAGCAGTGGTCCCAACTGCCGTACTCTGGACTTTACCATGATCATAACCGAGATCAAAATTGATATTAACCGGGCCTGCCTTGCCATCCGCATAAAAACCAAGCCACTGGAAATCAGCCTTCTGAGTGCCGTACGCTAAGACCCACATGGAAGGGACGGTCGCTGAATACAAACCCGCCGATGTATAATAATACATTGGATAGGTGCCCATGTGGTACCAGAGGCCGTAACCACCCATTTTGAACGTCGAAACATTCGCCATTAATTGCAGGCCATAAACATCCGAACCATTGTAATTCCAGTCAATCCCTTGAGCCATCTTAAACCACAACGGGTTGATCGTAATAGGGTCGAGATTGATGCCACCTGTCACCCCTGTACCATCCGTCGCCACGAAAAAGGCTGGTCGGATGGCCAGTGGTTGGGCACCCGCCCTGAAGGTCATAGGCGCCGGGATTCCGAAATAGGGAAGACCGACATCAATATACACATACTTGACCTCTACCGCACTCCTGTCAGTTGACCAGTAGCCGTACTGATTTGCATCCCTGTACGCCGTACCAGGCCCAGATGTCGAGGATTGTGTGTTATTAGCAGCACTCCCCCATCGGGTTGCGTCTATCTCGAACTGGACGGTTCCACTCAACTCCTTGCCCATCACAGCGTCGAATTTGAGGTGCATACGGGAATCCCAATAAGAGATCTTATGGTCCAAAGCTTTTGCTGGAGTTCCCGATGGATTAAAAACGTTATAGGCACCGTAATTACTCTGACCGACCGTACCTGGAAGATAAGTACCAAGCGAATTGAAAATAGGCATCGCACTCGGGGCTAAAGGTGGAACGTTCCTGAGATAATACGATTGAGCATCGATGAACCCGGATGCCCTGAAGTCCAGCTTTGCCTCCTGTGCATATCCTATTGCGCCAAATGCTAAGATCAGAAGCCCAGCTAAAAATAGAAAAACGAATTTTTTCATCTCTTTTCCTCCTCTTTTTTTGTGATCCGTGAATCGTGTTTCTTAATTCTCAAAGGCACATTAACAGAATTCACAACCACCCTACTTGAACCAATTACCTCCTTTTCAAAAGTTTCAACAGATAACTATTACTTCACCCCCCTGCCTTATTAAAGACAGGATTTTCGCCCTCACCTCCTTTCCCCGATAAGGTTGTGAAAAACCAATGCAAAAAGATTAAAAATTTTTAATGTCCTTTTATATATCACTCCTTGAAAAGCTTGTCAAGTATTTTCTTTCCTTTTTTTTTCGCGGGGTTTTATGATTCATGGACCGCGACTCGTAACCGGTTAAGGGTCACGACTCAATTTCCACGCCTCAGAAGAGTTTGAAGAAGAGGATGCTGCTCGTCGATTTTCGGGAAAAGGCTCCTGAGAAACCCTCTCCGCCAAGAGTGCGACCGACGACGGCGACGACCAATTCTTCATTGCCATCATTGTCCACATCCTTTACCTGGTAGTCGGCTATATAACCATTGATCTGCCGGGTCTTCCACGTTGTCGTCAGTTCATCTTGATCCCAGGTAAGGCAGTGGATTTCCCCTTTTTCGTAAATTCTTACCCTTTCGAGGACCCTACCAGAGCTAAATTCATTTTTATTGATAATGACCTGAGGGGTTCCATCTCCATTTAGGTCCTTGAGAAGGACCCTTCCCGGGATGCTTACCCTCCATGGTGTATCATCTAAGTAATAATCTTGCCTTTTCTTCTTTGTGTCATAGGAATTGTTCGTTCCCCCGAATCGGTCCTTGCTCCTCCACTGACTCTTTCCATTTTCTGAAAGGATGTTCAAGCGGTCAAGGTTATCGAGGGTGATGATCTCAGGCTTTCCGTTTCCGCGAATATCGCCAATCGCGAGGCTAAAGATGGTTGTCTCTTTCGGGAGGGCCATTTTGGGTC
>Ga0187770_10001539_pt1 | contig 12320 bp, 15 predicted proteins | sample 0116_SJ02_MP02_2_FD_133154 | JGI IMG/M metagenome (GOLD analysis project Ga0187770, IMG submission 133154) | Tropical peat soil microbial communities from peatlands in Department of Meta, Colombia - 0116_SJ02_MP02_20_MG | ecosystem: Environmental > Terrestrial > Soil > Wetlands > Peat | place...
ATTCGCTTTTTGTAAGCCTATTCGTCAAGAATTGGAGAGACAGACTGATATGATGCGTTTGATTCCGGAGAAATTGCATGTCAAATATTTGCCTGGTGCAAGCGCGCGCGCTAATACGTAGACGGACAATTAACTGTGAATCTGTGAATCCTTTTGCGTCTCTCTTATTTTTCAGATACCTGACGATACCAAAAAATCCAGTTCCAAGAGTAATTAAATCACTTGCTTTATTTGCATTTTGCCAAAAATCAAATGTCAGAAAAAGCGGCACAACTAGCGGGTCTTCGCTACGCTCATTAGTGACAGAGAAAGGCTCACCAGACCTGAGAACGTACATTTGTCTTCGGATTTCATTTTTGTCGAGGATTTCAACTAATCCTGATTTTATTTCTTGAAGATAATCTAGGTAGCAAAGTACTCGAACTCTTGGATTTCTCTTCGGAAAAGGAAACTTGGGTTGATCGCTCATACTGGTTCTTTCTGTTTATTTGTTTGAGAGCGCGCGCTATATAAGGCAAATTCAATGCGTTCAATGATTAGCCATGACCAAGCCTTCAGAACTGGAAGACCTAAAGAAAAGGGAAAAAATACAAAATCACTTCTGGAACGAGGTTGGCTCTGTCGAACATATTTCATTACCTAGGCTGAAAAACGCCGTAAGAAAAGAATTCATGTATAAAGATGACAGATCTATTCAAGCACAGATCGAACTGATGCAAACAGAGGCTAGAATCAGAATAGAAAGCAGAGTTAAAGTCTGGATAAAGCCACCACACACCAGCATCTCATAGAGCACACACGCCAGGTTAAGTTGGGTTTTAGTTAAGGCTATCCTTTTCCTTCAAGTACTCGTCGACTAACGTTTTCTCAACATTTTCCCAGTACAGCACTATTTGATGTCTTGATTAGCTTTATGCCTCGGGCACGGCTTTGGCAGAGGGCGTCTGGCAGACGGAAGTGTTATTAGAATTTGGAGGTAGTGTCTCTTAGGGAAATGGTTCAGATGCCTGTTGAGCCTCTTCTGTGTCAAAATTGTGGAGCTGCAGTTTCGTTGCGGGAGAACAGGTGCAAGTGTTGTGGTGTGAAATACTTTTTCGAATCTGGGAGGGTGATGCTGAACCAGGTTGATATGGAGAAGATTGAGCGGGACGAGAAATTGATTAGAGACAATCTTCCCGAAGAGGTTCTTGGAATGCTAGCGTTGTATCCTGAGGAAAGAATCATTTTTGAGCATGACTGGAAAAACCTGAAGAATCACTTCTTGGTTACGGATAAGAAAATGATTTTTTATAAAGAAGACATGACCGAGCATTGGGTGTTACGTTTTGAGGATTTTGGTGGGTCATCTATGGGTCAAGAAAGAAATTCCATGAGTAGACTTGGTGATGTTCCTTTTCTTGTAACTTTGAAGCTTCTGAATTCGAAGGACGATGTGTGGCTGAGGCTGCCGGGGATTTTTCCTCCCGGCACGAGTTATTTAACGCTAAAAACGGCGATCGATAACACCTACAGCCTGTGGCTCACGAAAAAACAGAGCAAGCAATAATGATGGTAATGGTTCATGAAGATAGAGTTCTTGGGCGCAACGCGTCAAGTGACTGGATCAAGCTACTTCGTGGATGTTGGCGGATTGAACATTCTTGTCGATTGCGGACTGTTTCAGGAAAGGGACTATTCATACAGAAACTGGGAGGCTTTCCCAATTCCTCCAGACCATGTTGATCATGTTCTCCTCACACACATTCACTTGGACCACTGCGGGCTGATTCCCAAACTTGTCAAGGAAGGATTCAACGGAGACATTCTGCTCACGCCTGCATCTAAAGCACTCTTTCCAATAGTCATTCTGGATTCTGCACGAATGCAAGAGGAAGATGCCGCCTTCAAGAAAAAACGCCACGAAGCAGAAGGCCGTAGGGGACCCTACCAGGAAACACCACTGTACACAGTCCAGGATGCCGAGCGGTGTTTTCCGCTCCTGAAAGATGTTCCTTATGACGAATATTTGCCGCTTAATGATCAGGTCAAGGTGTGTTTTCATGATGCAGGCCATATTCTGGGCTCAGCCATGATTGAGTTAATCATGCAAGATGACAAGGGCTCGCGGAGCATCATCTTCTCAGGCGACATCGGCCAGTGGGACAAGCCCCTTCTGGCAAATCCGACCACTTTTGACCGAGCCGATTACGTGGTCATGGAATCCACCTACGGAGACCACAACCACGACGGCCTTCAAGACATCGATGACAAACTCGCCAACGTAGTAAATGACACGATGAACGCAGGCGGGAACCTCATCATCCCCACCTCCGTAATCGAGCGCGCCCAAGACCTGCTTTACCACCTCAGCCGCTTGGCTAACGCGGAAAAAATCCCGTACGTTGTAACCTTTCTCGACAGTCCAATGGCCGTTGAAATCACGAAAGTCTTTGAACAGTTCAAAGAGTATTTTGAGAAACAGAAACCGGGACTCTTCAAAGATGGCCAATCGCCCTTTGATTTTCCAGGGTTGAAGCTCGCCGAATCCGTTGAGGCGTCCAAGGCAATCAACCTCATCAGAGGATCAACAATCATCATGGCCGGCTCGGGGATGATTACAGGAGGAAGAATCAAGCACCACTTAGCCAGAGAGATAACTCGCCCAGAGTCTACTCTCCTTTTTGTGGGATACCAAGCGGCTGGCACGCTGGGAAGACAAATCCTGGAGGGCGTTTCCCCAGTTAGAATTCTGGGCCAGTCCTATCCTGTGCGGATGAAGATAGAGAAAATCGATGGGTTTTCTGCACACGCCGGCATGAACGACCTGCGACGCTGGCTTAGCAGCTTCAAGTCTCCGCCCAAGCACGTTTTCTTGACCCATGGAGAAGAGGAAGGGATATCGAGCCTAGAGAACTATCTCAATTCCAAGGATGGATGGCAAGTTAGTGCACCAGCATACATGGAAGAATACACCCTCTGACTCCTGCAAAGGCTCTGACTCCTGCAAAGGACGGTTTGCTCCGCAGTCATTTTTTCGTACATGTAAAGAGTTTGTTCATCTCTCCCTCCGGATTTGCGAAATTGAAGATTGTTTTTCTTCACTCTTTAGACTTCGTCTCCGGAATGGCCTACATAAGCTTTAATAATTAAAGTTCTTAGCGTAAGAGTCACGTGTAGAGGCGAGGTTTATTGCCGCAAGAGAGCAAGCTGGCACAGTTGATCACGCAACAAATCAGCGTTGAAAATGAGTACGTACAGTGCCTTTCAGATTTGAGGTGCAAGGTCGGTATTGCTGCTGCGAGGCTTCTTCTGTTGGAGATGTTCTTTGACTCTCAGAAGCGCGTTGCCATTCTGACTGAGATGCTTGAAATCCTCAGAGGGGTTCCCGCGGGCAAGTCGTTGTGGGATCACACACTCGAAGAGTATGTCGATGAGGCCTTGGTGAAAAAACAGTTTGAAGAACAGGTCAGAAAGGAAACCGACACATTAGCCTGCCTGAAAAAAGAGATGACGCGCACGAAGGACGAAGGTCTCAGACTGCTATGGCAGAACATGGAAGAAGACGAGAAAAAACACAACAGAATAATACAAACAATAGTCAATAATCTCTACAAGATAGATTAACAAAACAGAACTCACAGCCCAAGGCTCTACCACGAAAAGCCGCGGTTCAGTACTCGTCCCTCTTCCAAATGTTGTATGGACACTGTCTCCAACAGTACGTGCCCGCCTTGTAAATACAGTTCTGACATTCGAGTCTGTCAAACCGTCTACGCCTACTCACAAACAGACTCCCCTAGTACTCCTTATGAACCAACTCCCTCATTAAGCCTTGGATTGCCATCTCTCTTTGCAATAGTTGAGCGGAAACCCGCAGCTTTGGTGCTCTAATGAGCCCTAGTCAAGCATCATTCGTGGTGGCTGTGGCCAGGCTTTCTTCATTCGAATCTGTGGCTCGTTGGGTGATGGACGAATCGTCCATACGAATCATGAACGCGCCTTATAAGCGCGGTTTGGGTTGCGTTCTATTTGGTGATTAAACGTGAGAAAAAGTGTTAAATTGGCTGCTGCTGTTACGGTGCTGCTCTTGGCATTTGGGGCTGTTGTCTTGGCGTACTCAACCTCTCAAAACGCGTCGACCTCGAGCAATGCACAGAATGCGCCGGCTTACACGACCATCAATGCAACGCAAGTTCAATTGCAGAATCTGCAAGCGATAATTGGCAAAGATCGTTCATGGTTGAAGAAGTTTCTGGAGAACGTGACCATCACAACTGTCAATGGAACTGTCGTTTCTCTGTTCAAGGGTATGCTGATACTGGACACAGGCTTAAGTGAAGTTAGAATTCTGATGCCCAAATACTGGAGCGTAGGCACCGAAGTCGTGGGCAGATGGAAACTGTTCAACAGCACATATTCCTTCTCGGCTCCAGGGCAAAACGTCACTGTCAAAGCCTTGGAAAGCGAAATGTTCGAGAACCCGAGCTTCAGCATAAACGTAATAATCGGCTACGAAATCACGAACGCGACAGGCACAACGGCGTACGCAGCACTCCCCTTCAACATGGTACCAAGCAGCTAAACTTTCTCCATCCCTTTTTTCCTAATTCACGCTTTGTACACTGTGGAACCTTAGAACTATTTACCTTCTTTTTTTCTAGCGCAAGCTAACTGACACGGCTGCCAAGGCACTTGTGATTCTTTCAATAAGGCTTCTGCCTATTTTTCATTTGGAGATACTTAATTTTCAGGCTAGAATGCGATCAGCCTGTTCTCGGCTTTGATGTTCGATTCAATCTTTCAGACTCGCAATTTTGAGCTAATAGTATTTTTTCAGCGGGTTTCGCTGATCTGTTGCCAGTTTCACCTGTCGAGGAACTAGCATGCCTTGCCAAATCGCTTTGGCGATGCTCTTTCTGGGGCTCCCCACGCTGATGCTGTGGACGTGAAGTGCGTAAGACATTGCGCGGTCTTGAGGATTCTCTATTTGTAGCATTTGTCTCAAGCTCAGGTGCTCAAAGACTCGACGGATTGGACGCAAGGAGTTTCCGTGGCAGGAAACGGCCACGTTACCTGGGTTTTGTCTGAGCCATTCCTCAAGCTGCACAAGGAATGGGAGCGTCCTGTTCTCGACCATCTTCAGGCTTTCACCGTCGGGTGGTGGAAAATCGTAGCCTCTGTGAATCTTGGCGAACCATTCGGGCCTTTCCTCGGCGACTTTTCTCTTGCTCTTGCCCTGAAGTGAGCCGTAGCATCGTTCGATGAGCCGGTCATCCGTGAAAACGGGAATGGCAGGATGAGCCTCAAGGATTATTTCAAGAGTTTTTCGGGCTCTTTTGAGGTGGGACGTGAACGCATAGTCAATCTTTTCTCGCGCCAGCTGGTCCGAAATCTCGTGGGCTTGCGAAAGTCCTTTCGAAGTGAGTTCCGGATCTCGCCACCCCGAGAATAATCCACGACTGTTATCAGTTGTCTCAGCATGCCTGAAGACAAACAATTTGCAAATCATCAGGACATCCACCTCCACGAATAAGTTGGCGCTGCAGAAGCGCGTAGCTAACGCGTACTGTCGAGTGCTACATTAATCCAGCGTCTTTCTTGAGGGCTTCCGCTTCATCGGTTCTTTCCCACGTGAAGTCTGGATCATCTCTTCCAAAGTGCCCAAACACGGCGGTTTTTCTGTATATCGGTCTCAGCAAGTTGAGGTGAGCTATGATCGCCTTTGGCCTCATGTCAAAGTGTTCTTTTATCAATTCCAATATTTTTTCGTCGGGTATTTTTCCGGTTCCGAAAGTGTTTACCATCAGCGAAACCGGTTGCGCGACACCTATTGCGTATGACATTTGAATTTCGCATTGGTCTGCAAGACCTGCCGCCACGATGTTTTTTGCGATGTACCTTGCCATGTAGCAGCCTGATCTGTCAACTTTTGAGGGGTCTTTTCCTGAGAAACATCCTCCACCGTGGCTTCCGACGCCTCCGTAAGTGTCGACGATGATTTTTCTTCCGGTCAGGCCTGAGTCTGCCAGTGTTCCTCCGACGACGAACCTTCCTGTCTCATTAACGTAGTATTTTGTTTCTTTGTCCAGCATATTTGAAGGTATGACCTTTTTTATGACGTGGTTTATTATGTCTCTTCTCAATTTTTCTCGGTCTACTTTAGCAGTGTGTTGAGCAGCTATTACAACGGCTGCCACTCTTCTTGGCTTTCTATCGAAATATTCTACTGTGACCTGTGACTTCCCGTCAGGTCTCAGGTAGGGCAGAATCTTTTTCTTCCTGCATTCTGAGAGCCTTCTTACGAGGCTGTGAGCCAGCATTATTGGTAGGGGCATCAACTCTTTTGTCTCGTTTGTCGCGTAGCCGAACACCATTCCCTGATCCCCTGCCCCCTGTTCATGATTTTCTGTCTCGACGACTCCCATTGCAATGTCCGGAGACTGCTCAGTTATCGAAACTAGAACGCCGCATGTTTCCCAGTCCATGCCATCTTTGGCGTTGTCCAACCCTATTTCCCTCAAGGTTTTTCTTACGATGCTGGGAATGTCCACGTAGCAGGAGGTTGTAATTTGACCCGTAACTACCACGTTTCCCTGCATTACGAGTGTTTCGCAGTCAACTCTCGCTTTAGTATCTCTGGAGAAGACGGCGTCGAGCACAGCATCTGAAATTTGGTCCGCGACTTTGTCAGGATGGCCCTCCGCCACGGATTCCGAAGTGAACAGGTATTTCCCGTCTCTTACCATACGAATCATCGATTGCAATCATCAAAGTGAACGTTACGATCTCGCATTCTTATCTTAAGAAACTTTCCCTGAGCTCAAGCCACAAGACATCGCCCACAAGCTTCGACGAGCGTCTTAAATTTCTAGACTGCTGAAGGATTGTTGGAGTGAGTTTATGTCAAATGAGATTGACGCCAAAATAGCTAGAGCCAAAGAAGCCCTTGGACAGTTTGGTTATGGCTATACCGATGTTTCCGCAAGAGAGTTTTATGTTTGGATGACGGCCGAGATTTTCTCCGCTGACACGACAACCTTTCGTGATGTCCTAGGTAACGAGTATCTAATGATTCATGAACTAGTAGAAATAAGCAAACTCAAGAGAATGGGAAGAAGCATCGACAAACGAGTTATCGTGAACTCGCCCAGGACGATGATTTATGATGCACATCTGGCCGCTATGGAAATGGAACTCAAATACGTACTCAACAAGGGCGACACGTACTGGGCGAAAATCAGACTGAGACAGCACAAGGAAAGCGTTTTAGACGACGATCCAAACGTTCCGGAAGAGTTGCGACCGAGGGCAACGAAAATATTCAAAAAATACCGCGAACTCGCCGAACAAGCATCAGAGCAACCTGTGAACTTGTGAAGGCTCTCAACGCAGACCGCGTGCTCTATAAGCATAAGTTGTGTCACGCGCCCAGCATGCACTTTAGATACTTATTTATTGTCGCTTCGTTTTTTCATCTCAGATTGAGCGGGATAAGAATGAAAATCTTGGCTTACGAAGAACTCGAAGACAAAGACTCTCTGCTTCCTTTGATGGACCAAGCTTTCGGATGGCCCTTTCATCCAGAAGAATTTGATAGAACCATTCGAATTGATCCAAGACTTAGAGAAAGTTGCGTAGGTCTTTGTGCCTTTGACGCGGGAAGGGTAGTAGGTTACGTTGGTATCATGGATTTGGCCACTAAAACCCTTGAAGGCACGGTGGAAAAGGCTGGCGGAATCTACGGTGTAGCAACCCTGCCTGGCTACACAAGGCAAGGGATATGCGGAACGCTCATTGATCGTGCTCACAAATACCTAGTCGAAAAACACTATCGTTTCTCCTTTCTAACAACGAGCCCGACGATCGTGGCTCACGACTTGTACACGAAGCTAGGTTATTTTGACGTCACATCTTTTCCAGGAGCATACAAGGTAATAGTAAAGAAGAAAAACACGGTGAAGAAGAACGACGTGAAGAAAACTCGAGGCGGAACTAGGCTGGATTTTGGCCGAATGGTTGAAATCTATGGCAAGTACGTGAAGAATAAGACGGGCCTTGTGGTCAGGGACGAAGCATACATGAAAATGCTCGCTAAGACTCTCGAAATATCAGCACGAGAGTGCTTCACTACTGACAGAGGATATGTCATATTCAAGAAAGATAAGAAACACGTTAGAATAAGAGAGCTCGCGGCTTATGATGAAAAGGAAATGCACAGGCTTATCGGACTAATCGAAAGCAAAGCGCAGAGCCTAATCTACGCCCGGACTGTCTTGGACCCCGATATACAAAAGGTCTACAGGTCGCATGAGTACTCGATCCTCCAAGCCGGACATGGCGTAATCATGGTGAAAGAATTGAGCGATACCCCATTCAGCGAGACATATGGCGACAGATTCTTCATGAGTTCACTGGACAACTTCTAAACCCACAAAGAACAACTTACAGAAGTTCCAGAATTTCGCGCACGCTTATCTTGGTTTTCCAAAAAGGCGGCTTTTGTTTATTCCACATTTTTTAAGAACCACAATTCTTCCATCCATCACGCCTACTGTTGAGAATAGAGGAAAGGGAAGAATCGGGCCTCTTTCGAACTTTGAAGAGAAGTATTTCTCTATTGACTCTTCGGTTACTGGGTTGAATCGGTCTTGAGCGGATTCCTTGCTTGCTCCTCGTATTAACACGCGCCCGTGGAGTTTTAGCACGCGATGAAGCTCTGAAGAATATTTGGGCCGATCTTCGTCTTCGATCACGTGAAATAACCCGCGGTCGGTAACGAGATCTATGGTTTCATCTTCGACTGGTAAGTCAAGAACATTTCCGAGACGCCAATCAACCTCGACATATGCTTCCTGCGCTCTTTTTTCAGCGATTCCAAGGGCGGCAGAGCTAATGTCTACGCCTATCACGTTGAATCCACATTGTGCAAGAAAAATCGCGTCCAAACCGCCTCCGCACCCAACATCTAGGATTTTAGCGGTTTTTTTCAATGTTCTTGCGGCGACGAGAGCGGCGAGTTCAGGCGAAGGATAATTTAGCTCCCAATGTTCGAAATCGCGATTTCTGTAAGCTAAATCCCAATATTCGTCACCAGTCAAATTGCAGAACTCCTCAATACATGACTATACACTGGCCCAACGATGAAGAAATGTTTTCCTCATCTTTGAGGTTGATGTTATGCAGAACGGATGCAAAGGTGACTTGAACGGTGGGTTTGGGCGCGATTAGGATTTATGTCAACTCTCCTTTTCTTTCATCTCTTTTTCGTTCATCTCTAGCGCGCGCGGATGTTTGGCAAGGGTTGAAAATGTCAAGCTTCGATAATGAACTCTGTCATCAAGGTCTATAATGAAACTGTAAAGAGCAAATTTGCTTGAGGTTGAAAACTGTTTCATCCATCTCTGGAATTCTGTATAACCAGAATAGTCTTCATGAAAAGATATCACAACACCGTTGGCGTCTTCACCCAACCCTCTTTCTATCATCACAGCTTGAGGTATTTCAGCCAACCTATTTCCGTACTCTTCAATGCGCTTCCTCAATGCCTGCAGGTCAGTCGGTGTCTCGAAATCCGCAAAAGTCAATGCGCAAATGTGATATCCGAGCTTGTTGAAATCTGGAATAACAGTGTATTCCCTGAGAACCCACTTTTCCCCAACTTCGCAAGCATCCTGCTGACAGTTGGCTGCGAAACTCCAATTGCCTTCGCAAGTTCTCTGTCGCTTCTCCGACTGTTCTTCAAAAGCTCAGCGATCAGACAGCGCTCTAAAGGTTTCATATGCAACACCACGAAGCTATTTCAAGCGTACGGGCTAAGCTTTTTGTCTCAGCGAATTTTGGGTTTACGCGCGTAAAGTAAGAACTGTCTCTGTGGATTAGATATATCAAGGACGGAAAATCACTGTAATTGCTTTAACCAACGGGGGTTTGGTCTGTGCCCGAAAGGAATCGTGTAGTCAGGGAATGGGATGATGCCGCGGAGTCTTGGGTCGACTTCGTTAGGCAGGGCAAGGATTACTTCAGAGACGAACTCAACAATCCTGGAATGTTCCGAATGATTGGAAACGTGAAAGGTCAACTTGTTTTGGACGTTGCCTGTGGAGAAGGATACAACACTCGAATGCTGTCGTGCAAAGGCGCAAGAGTGACAGGCGCAGACTTATCGAAGGTTCTGATCGGATACGCAAAATCGCAGGAAGAAAAAGATGGGTTTGGTATAGACTATTTTGTTGCGGATTTCTGCAGATCTTTCACGGTTCTCAGCTGAGCGTTTTGACCTGGTGACGTGTTTCATGGCTATTATGGACATCGAGCACTACGATAAGGCGATAGGCGAAATAGCGCGGGTAATGAAGGATGAGGGGCGATTTGTATTCTCGATAACGCATCCCTGTTTCGAGTACAGCACAAAAAGCGGAAAAATAGAGGAAACCGCGAGGTACTTCGAAAATAGAAGTGAACGTGTTCCATGGGAGATGAAGCGTCTGCTGAGACCCTTCGAAATCACAAGCTTCCACAGAACCCTCACAGACTACTCTAACGCTTTAAATAGGCACGGGCTCCTCATAAGAAGGCTCCTCGAACCGAAACCGACAAGAAAGGGACCAGCAAAATTCCCACCACTGAAACAAGTACTCCTCAGACCGCATTCAATAATCTTCGAAACGGTCAAAGACAAGACAAGAAATTGAAGCAAACGGTGACATGACCCGCCGCGCTCTCTTTTTCTGTGTGCGTCTGATTGTCTGCCTGTGCCCGTGCGCTATTGTGTAGATAGTCAGAGCGCGCTAAAGACGTCCAAAAGTAATAAGACATCTATTCGCATCGTGAGGCATGCCTGTTCTTGTTTGTCTCAAATGTTCTGCACAGGTGTTTAAAAGTACCTAAGCACGATAGTGATAACACATGGGTGGGCTTTTTGTATCATAATGAAGATAAAGTTGAAAGAATAGTTGAGAAAGAATCTGAGATGACTCTGCGCGTTGAGGACGTAATGGTGAAGGAGGTAAAAAAGATAGATGCGGATGTCACGATTAGAGAAGCGGCTGGAGTAATGAACAAGTTTGGAATAGGCTGTTTGATCGCTGTGGGAAAGGGAAGGGTTTCTGGGATTCTCACGGAGAGAGATCTGCTGAAGAGAGTGGTTGCAGAGGGAAAAGATGCCTCAAAGATTAGGGTTAGAGACGTTATGACGAGTTCGTTAGTTGTTGCTGAGCCGAAGATGGATCTTGGTGAAGCCGTGAAGTTGATGTTTCAAATGAAGATTAAGAAACTGCCCGTGGTCGAAGGCAAGCGATTGGTGGGCTTACTGAGTTTAACCGACATAGCTCGTTTTCAACCTCAAATGCTGGTCCTGGTCAAACAGCTTGCGGCCAATCACGCTACACCCAAAAGCATGCAGAAAGTAATCAACCGCTACGTTGTCTAAGCTGTGCTGACTGAAAAGTTCTCTGCGCACGCGAACTCAATATAGTCGCTCATGTGTCAGAAGCTCATTCCAGTGTCTTGAAAAGAATCTATCAAAGCTTCGCCTTACGTTGGCTAGCTACTAGGCCTTTCTGCGTCGCAGGAGCTATGTGTCTTTCTTGAAAGAGACCAAGCTTTCAACGATAGGTCTTTCAGCTTCCATCAATTGCAAAAATGAGCATGAAAAAAGACAAAGAAGAGGATTTCGGTATAAATTACAGTCTCGGAACGGTAACTTCTGAGCTGCCAAACGCCCGCGTCATTCAACGCATAGCTATGCCGGTAATTGCATGTCCTATGCATATTTTTCGGAAGGCGTCAACGTAGATGGCTAGTCCGTATTCACGGTCCTTGAATTTGACTCTGATAGACAAGTCCCATGTGATGTTACGCACTTTCACAATCTTCACCCAGTTAATCAGCAGAGGTTTTTCTTCATAGAACCTAGTAAGGTAATCTTCGACGAACTTCTTAAGCGATAGTACATCGTCCAGCTCGTTCATGAAACTCCTCCCAACTTGTCTCAAAGGCGTTTGGTCTACCCATCCATATTAACCTACTGCTTGTTATTATTTTGTTTGGGATCGCGTTCTAGAGCACGTTAAGTGTCTTTATCTTGAAGCGTGTTTCTCAGCGAGATCCTTTTCGACTGAAGTGACGGTCGCAAGAAACTGATGTCACAAGTTTGTCCAGAGAGATTAGATTGCTCGCGTGCAACTGTGTCAGGCATCGGTCTAAGAAATCATATCGACTGAAGTTCTCCCTCTAATGCTCACTCCAATATCTCCTTCTCGACCTCCAGAATAGCAATCTGGCCACAGCCAACGCTAAGAAAATGACCAACAAAATGATAAGGAATTCCCCAGGAAAAAATC
>Ga0187770_10001540_pt1 | contig 12318 bp, 13 predicted proteins | sample 0116_SJ02_MP02_2_FD_133154 | JGI IMG/M metagenome (GOLD analysis project Ga0187770, IMG submission 133154) | Tropical peat soil microbial communities from peatlands in Department of Meta, Colombia - 0116_SJ02_MP02_20_MG | ecosystem: Environmental > Terrestrial > Soil > Wetlands > Peat | place...
CCAGGGGCTCGTAGTGAATCTCCGCTTCACCGTACCTCGCATCAATTTTCTGAGGTTGTAGAAACCTCTCCCCGTTGGCGGCGTAGTATTCCACTATGCTCGCGCTCAGCTTGAGCTCTCCCACGCTCTCCCTGATTCTCTTCCCCATCTCGAGCGTGGCAAGTCCCGCGAGCTCCTGCACCCTATTCTGCATCTCCTTGACCACACGGAAGAGGTACTCTGACCTCTCCCTGAAGCTCGTCCTGCGCCAGGACTGGAAGGCGGCGTTCGCCCCGGCGACCAGTTCGTCCACACGCTCGTCGCTGAATTCTTCGAACGACTTCAGCACCTGATTGTTGTAGGGGTTAATCGACCTGATGGTCACGGAGAATCAGGTGAATGTGATGGCCTCCACCAATATTAAGAATTCCGTGATTCGTGCCAGCGATTGGAAGAGTAATTAGGCCACCCCGGAACGGCCGGCCCATGAGTGATGGGAAAGGTCCGAGTCCGATCCGGCTGGAGGACCTGGATAACTTCGACAAGATCCTGGAGAACGTCGGGAGCTTTGAGAAGCTCTTCGAGAAGGGGAGGGAATTGGGCTTCAACGTGGAGGAGCAAGTAGAAAGGGTGTTCCGAGCAGACAGCGAGCTGTTCAGGATTGTGGGGTTCAAGGTGCTGAAGATGAGGGGGGGAATCGCCGAACTGAGGTTCCCATACAGCGAGGCGATTGCGAGGCGGGGAGGGATCGTTCATGGCGGGGTCGTGTTGTACACCATGGACAGCGCCTGTGGCATGGCCGTCATGACCGTGAACCCGGGGAAGGACCAGCTAAGCCTCGAACTCAACGTCAGCTTCCTGGCGCCGCTGAGAAATGGTCCATTCATAGCGAAGGGAGTTGTGATCAGACGGGGGGGCTCGACGGCGGTGGCAGAGGGAGAAATAAGGGACGCAGACGGGCAACTCTGCGCGAAGTCTCTGGGCACGTTCTACCTGAGCGGAAAGAGAACAAACGAATGATTGCGTGAGCAGCAGACAGTCATTGCTGCGCCAGCCCTGCGCACCGGCAATGGTTCTCAGGCGCGCTCCAGGACCATGGCGAAGCCTTGGCCTCCGCCGATGCACAGAGTCGCAAGGCCATACTTCTTCCCCGACTCCTCCAGCTGTCTTCCCAGTGTGCCGAGCAGCCTGGCTCCGGACGCGCCAAGCGGGTGCCCGATGGCGATGGCTCCTCCGTGAATGTTTACCCTAGCCGGGTCGATGCGAAGCTGCTGTATGGCATACAGAGGAACGACAGCGAACGCCTCGTTGATCTCCCAGATGTCTATATCATCTGGCTCCAGGCCGGCTTTGGCCAACGCCTTCTGCGAAGCCGGGACCGGTCCCTTCCCCATCACGCTGGGATCAACCCCTGCCCACCCCATTGATACCACCCTGGCCAGGGGTTTGAGCTTGTGCTCCGCCATCTTTTCCCTGGATGTCAGCATGACCATGGACGCCCCTGCGTTGAGGGGGGACGAGTTCCCTGCCGTCACCAAGCCGCCTGTCTTGAACGACGGAGGGAGCTTGGCCAGGCCCTCCATAGTGGTGTCCTTTCTGATGCTCTGGTCAACATCTATCACTTTCTCCTCGCCTCCCACCTCCACCTTCATGTCCATGAGCTCGGGCCTGAACCACCCGCTATCAAGGGCCTTCGATGCCTTCATGTGAGACTCGTAGGAAAACTGGTCCATCTGCTCCCTGGTAATCTCAGCCTCGCCCGCTAGCTTCTCTGCGGTCAGACCCATAGAGTACCCTACGTTCATCTGGTATTTCATGTACTCCGGCCTGGTTAGGAGTCTCGTGTTCGGGACTAGGGCCGGGTTGTTCCCCATTGGCACGTGAGTGAGGTGTTCAATCCCCCCTGCGAGGACGACGTCGGAATTCCCGGTCATTATCTCCATGGCCCCATCGGCGGCCGCGTTCAAGGACGAAGCGCACTGCCTGTCCACGCCGTGGGCCGGGACGGAAACGGGAAGCCCAGCCAGGAGGACTGGATGCCTCCCACCGTACAGCCAGTTCTCCCCCGTCTGAAGGGCGCACCCCGTGATAACGTCCCCCAGCTCGTCGGGGGTGATGGCCGTCCTCTCCAGGAGTTTCTTGATGATGAGGCCGAGCGCGTGATCCATTCTGACTGAGTTGTATACATCTCTCTCGGGCTGGGCCGGCCTCGAACGTGAAAAGGGAATCCTCAGGTAGTCGGCTACGTAAACTTCCCTAAGCTCTGCCATCTTCAATCACTTCCCCTTGAACTCCGGCTTCCGTTTGCCCAGGAACGCTGCCACCCCTTCTTTGATGTCCTCTGTGCCGAATAGTATGCCCTGGGCCTCGGCCTCCATTTCTAGGCCCACATCTGACGGGACCTCTGCCCCTTTGTTGAGGAGCCTCTTGGCAAGCATCACTGCCACGGGGGCTTGGCTCTGGGCGAGCTCGGCCGCGTACTTCAGAGCGTACTCGTCCGGGTCACCCGGGGGAATCAGCTTGGTGGCCAGCCCTATCTCCACCGCCTTGGGCCCGCTGATCCTCTCGCTCGTGAGCACGAGGGACGCAGCTCTGGTGAGTCCTATTAGTCTGGGTATCCTCTGGGTACCCGACCACCCTGGGACGATCCCTCTGGTGACCTCTGGGAATCCCATCTGCACGTCCTCAGTGGCGAGTCTAATGTCGCAGGAGGCAGCCAGCTCAAGGGCGCCGCCGAGGGCGTACCCCTTCATCACCGCAATCGTTAGCTTGGGGATCTCTGTAAGCCGTCTCATTATCCTCTCCCCTCTTCTGTTGAATTCCATGAAGGCCACCTGGTTGGCAAAGAACTGGCCCAGGTCTGCTCCCGACGAGAATATCGTCCCCTCGCCGGTTACCACGACTACCCTGATCTCCGGGTCGCTCCACACCTCTGTTATAATTCGGTCGAGCCCCTCAAGGACCTCGCCGTTGATTGTGTTGTACTTCGGCCTGTTCAGAACTATCTTTGCGACACCTCCCTGGAGCCTCTCGAGGAGAATGGGCCCGACAGCCTTGGCCGCTGGGGCAGGGGCCGCCCCACCTTCGGCCTTCGTCTGCGGCGAGGCAGTCGGAGACAGCCTTCCATCGATGGCATCCCTGAGCTTCCCTTCCTGGATGGCGTGCGCCGGGGCGAATATCTTGCAGTCGAATTCGGTTGCGAGCTCGTCCAGCTTTGACTTCACTTCGGTGTTTGTGAGGTCCTTGGCAACTGAGATCGGGCCGAAGGGCCTGTTCATGCCCAGAACCATCCCCTTCTCCACGTCGTCGGGCCTCGCCACCCCCTCTTCGATCAGCTTCACGGCCTCGTTGATTTCTAGCGCAAACAGGTCCATGGTAGTAATCTTCTCAGTGGGCGAGGCATTGGGAATCGCCGCCCTCCCAGTGGTCCAGTCGTAGAACCCCTTGCCCGACTTCTTCCCCAGCCGCCCCTCCTTCACCATCCGGCCGAAGGTCGTTCCCTTGCCGTACTCTGGAGAGAGCACCCCTGCGAAGTAGCTCAGCTGGTCGGCGGCGATGTCTATGCCGACGTAGTCCGTCAGCTCGTAGGGCCCCATTGGAAGACCCTGGCTCTTGAAGTAGCCGTCGACCTCGGCGGGGGTCGCGATTCCCTTGTCGAGTATAAGGCAGAACAACAGCGTGTCTGCTGCGTTCAGCCTGTTCACGATGAAACCAGGGCTGTCCTTTAGCACCTTTACCGCAGTCCTTCCGAGCTTCCCGCAGACCTCGGCAACCTGGTTCTCAGCTGACGGGTCGGTCTTGGCGCCGGGTATGACCTCGACGAGCTTCATTACCATGGGCGGGTTGAAGAAGTGCATCCCCACCATTCTGTCTGGCCGTGGCACGGCATCCGCTAGGTCGGTGATTCTGATGTTCGAGGTGTTGGACGCGTAAATCGCCTCGGGAGACGCGTGCTCGCCAGCCTCCTTGAAGACCGACTTCTTCAAATTAAGGGATTCGGGCACAGCCTCGACGATCATGTCTGCGCCTTCGACAGCCTTGGCCATGTCCCCGTAGTAGGACAGCCTCGAAAGGGTCGCCTTTGCTACGTCCTGGGTTATCTTCCCCCTCTCGACCAGCTTTGCTAGGCTTGCGGCGATCCTGCCTTTTCCCTTCTCCAGCATGTCTGGGAATTTGTCCATCAGGCTGACGTCGAACCCATTGACGGCGAAGAGCTCGGCGATCCCGTGCCCCATATCTCCTGCACCGATTACGGCAACCTTCTTGATCTCCATTGTCTCCGAGTCTATGGTTCGGCTTCGGCTTCCTTTACGCTTTATGATATGAAAGAAGACAGGAACGCTCCCCTAACCCTTTCAGACATCGTTCTTCAGTGACCGAATCCCGCGCCGAATTATCAGGTGAGCGAAAGGTTATCTCACTGGAAACGATAGTTACCGCGAGGTAATTCCACAATTGACGAACTCTTGGGTGGGGCTACGTCGCAAGAAAGATGATGACCGGATTGTAGGCGGGCTGAATTGAGCACTCTGTCGCCGAGTTCCTCAGACTACGAGATCAGGATAACCGAGGAGCAGGAAGCCTTCAGAAAGGCGGTCAGGGAATTCGCGGAGAAGGAGCTAGGCCCCGTCGCCCAGAAAATAGACAGGGAGAACCAGATGGACATGAAGCTCGTGAGGAGGGCTGCGGACCTCGGCCTCTTCGGGATCCCCTTCCCGGAAGAGTATGGTGGCGGCGGCGGGGACGACCTGTCCTTAGTCCTTGCGATGGAGGAGGTCGCCCGCTTCTCGGCTGCGTACGCTGCGGTCGTGGGCGCGACCTACCTTGTGTCTGTCCCTCTCTACCTTTTCGGGAACGAGGAGCAGAAGAAGAAGTACCTGGTTCCGATAGCGAGGGATGGGAAGGTGGCTGCCCACGCCATGACGGAACCGGGGACGGGCTCCGACGTTGCGGCCATTAGCACTACTGCCCGAAAGCAGGGGGACAAGTACGTGATCAATGGGAAGAAGATGTTCATCACAAATGGGGACAAGGCTGACATCTTCCTGATCTTTGCGCGGACGAGCCCCAAGGAGGAAGGGAAGCGCCACCACGGAGTGACGGCGTTCATAGCCGAGAAGGGGACGCCAGGGCTAGTGGTCGGGCAACGCACAGACGTGATTGGACTCAGAGGGGACCAGCCTGTGGAGCTCGTGCTGGAGGACCTGGAGGTCCCCGAATCGAACGTCCTGGGAGAGATTGGGAGAGGGGTCAAGCTCGCTCTGACCACCTACGACCACGGCAGGGTCGGGGTCGCTGCCCAGGGGGTGGGCCTCGCCCAGGCGGCATTGGAGGCAGCCCTGAACTATTCCACCCAGAGGCAGACATTCGACACCTATCTCCTCAGCTACCAGCAGGTCCAGTTCAAGATAGCCGAGATGACAGCGGCGGTCCACGCCGCTAGGCTCCTCACCTACTGGGCGGCAACACTGACAACCAAGGGGAACCACTTCATCAAGGCGTCTTCAATCGCCAAGATAGCGGCGACCGAGGCAGCGGAGAAGAACGCCCACTCTGCTATGCTCATCATGGGGGCCTACGGGGTCTCTACGGACATGAACGTAGAGAGGATTCTGAGGGACTCCCAGATTATCAAGACATACGAGGGGACCAACGACATCCAGCGCCTGACGATAATGAAGGAGGTCGCCAGAGAAATGGGAGTGATGGGCTAGGTGCCACCAGTGGCCAAAGGGAAAATGAAATACAAGTGAACCCAGCTTCGTCGGAACGCGTTTTGCGATGAGCAGGGTCGCGGTAGTGGGGGTGGGGCACAGCAGGTTCGGTAGGCGGACAGACGTTAGCATAGGGGAGCTCGCCTTCGAGTCCATCAAGCAGGCTGTCGACGACGCGGGAGTTGACAGGAAGGACATCAGGAACGTGATCGTGGGGAACATGGGGGGATGGAGCCAGGAGTCGCTACCCGCGGTGGTGGTCGATGAGTACGCCGGGCTCAGTGGGGCTGGGACCATGAGGGTAGAAGCAGCCTGTGCGAGCGGGAGTGCCGCACTGAAGTCAGCTTACGACAGCGTCGCGAGCGGCGACGGGGACCTGGCATTGGCCGTGGGGGTCGAGAAGATGACGGAGGTGGACACCCCAACCGCCGTTGAGCTGATAGGCAGGGCCGGCTCATACTTCTGGGAGTTCGAGAACTTCGGCATGACATTCCCTGCCTACTACGCCCTCCATGCAGTGGCCCACATGAACAGGTTTGGAACGACAGAGGAGGACCTGGCAAGGGTCGCGGTGAAGGCGCACCACTACGGCGCCATGAACCCCCTTGCCCAGTTCCAGAAGGAGATAACGCTCGAAAATGCCCTCAGCTCTCCGGTCGTAGCCTGGCCGCTGAAGCTTTTCGACGCCTGCCCTTTAACAGACGGTTCGGCCGCAGTTGTGCTCGCCACTGAAGAAGTCGCGAAGAAGCTCACCGACACACCCGTCTGGATCAGGGGAATCGGTTCCTCGTCGGACAGCGCGAACCTCGGCAGGAGGGGGAGCTACGTCGGCCTCGAGGCCGCGGTCAGGGCCGCCAAGGCTGCCTACACTTTGGCGAAGGTAGGCCCTGAGGACATAGACGTCGCCACCGCCCACGACTGTTTTACGATCGCCGAGCTAATGGCCTACGAGGACCTCGGGTTCTGCGAGAGGGGGGAGGGCGCCAGGTTGATTCGCGAAGGCCAGACCGAGATAGGAGGAAAGATACCTGTGAACTTAGATGGCGGGCTCAAGGCGAAGGGCCACCCAATTGGGGCAACCGGTGTCTCCATGACCGTGGAAATCACGAAACAGCTCAGGGGCGAGGCGGGACGGCATCAGGCTCCCATCAAGAAAGGCTTGGGGCTCGTCCACAACATCGGCGGGACTGGGCACTACGCCTACGTCACCATCCTGGGGAGGGATTAAAGGTGTCTGAAGAGCCAATGCTGCACTCGAGAAGGGCCCTCACTCTGAGGTTCGACCTCCCGATTTCAAAGACGAGGGAGTTCTGGGATTCTCTGCGAAGCGGAAAGTTCGTGACCACTAGGTGCACGAAATGCGGCCACGTCTCCTTCCCTCCTCAATCCGACTGCCCCAAGTGCATGAGTCCCGAGCACGAATGGGTGGATCTCGGCCGGGATGCGACTCTTGTCACGTCCACCTACGCCAGCGTCAGGCCCCCGAGCTTCGCGAGCAGCGACCCCTACGTGATAGCCATCGGTGAGTTCCCCATTGGTGTGAGGGTCCTTGCATGGCTCGAGGGGGCTGGGCGGGATGAGGCGAAGCCGGGAATAAAGCTGAGGGTCGAGGCGCGCGTCAGCACCGAGGGGAGTCCATTCTACGTTTTCGTTCGAGCCTAGAACTCCGTGGGGATTCCCTTCATCACGTCGGCGACGCGATTGAGCTTGTCCCTGTACATCATGACCTTCGTTATGGAGCCTTTGAACTTGAGTTGCCCCTTGAGCACCGCTGACTGGATGTCTACCTCCCCCTTCTGCACCTTGGTCCATGCGTCGTAGGGTCCCTCGAAGGTGAACTCCGCCGGCGCTCCAGAAGCAGCCTTCTGCAGATTGGTCACGCCGTTTTCCACGTTCACAATGAAGTACTGTCCGATGTCGGTCACCCCAAACCCTATGCTCGTCTTGAAATTCCTCGTGCTTTCCACCCATTTCGCGTCCTGCGCAAGCGCGGTCTGCACCTGCGAGAAGTACTCGTCGCTAAGATACTTCGCCATTGGCCCCGGCCGCGGAGGCTCGTCTTTTGAGGTTACCGATGGCTCCGGAGGTCAGAACGCTTACCAGGTCTATCTTTCCCACCTTCAGACCCGGCCCGGCCTCTCGCAAGGCCGGAACGATCTGGTTCGTCGTCTTAACGATGACCGCCCTTGGGTTCTCCCTGACGGCTATGACCTTCGATTCGGGGTACCGCCCCCTGATTAGCTCAGAGAACCTGCGCAGGTCATCCTCTGAGAGGTTCGAGCTCGCAAGATAAAGCACGTAGCGCTTCGACATCTACCTCTCCTTCAACTGCCCGAGGAAGAACTCACCCGCGTGGCCGTGCATCAAGAAGGCCCGCGGCTTCACCTTCAGCCGGATTGCGTCTTCGTACCCTGCGGCGACCTCCCCCATGACCAGCTTCTGCTTGTCGAACCTCAAGAACAGAGACGAGTGCTCGTCGAGGAGCCTGTCGATGTCCTTGGCCAATTCCTCCCTCAGCCCCCCGGGAATCCTAGCGGTCAGCACTGCGAACGCTTCGGTAGCCTGGTCCCCGTGCAGGTGCACGCTGACCTTCAATATGCGGTTGCCGAAGTGCCCTTCCATTTCCTCAGACTCAAAGGGGGCTTCGCTCCCGACCAGCCCTCTCACCGCAGTAGCGACCCTGTTGGCGTCTTCCGTGGCGTGCAGAAGGTAGGTCACGTCCAGGGATTGAATAGCACTCTTCAAACGCGGCGGCCCGAGAGACTTCGACTATAAGGCCATCGCGCTTCTCCGCACCCTAAGAACACGGAAGGGAACACCGGAACGACAGGAGACGAATCCCAGGCGGGGGCAGAGAGAAGATTAACTACACCCCCAGAGACCACCCTCCCAGGTTGCCGAAGAAGCTGACCGTCGAGGACATTCTCTCGGATGAACTGAAGCGTGAAATGAACATGGACACGAACACATTCGCCGTCCTGGACGACTGGGACTCGGTGATGCACAGCGTATACCAGATGCCCATAGAGTTCGCAGGCTACACCAACAAAGTCGCTGACATGAAGCTGCTCAAGGAGATGGTGAACATTCTAGCGGCACAAGACTTCGACAACGTGAAGCGAAGCGAGAGCAGGAAGAAGCAGCTCGCCCAGTTCACAAAGACGCTCAGCATGTACTACAACCTCGTCTTCACCAAGGGGAAGAAGAAGGTCGGGTACGGCACGCTTTTTCATTTCCCAAAGCTCAAAGCGAACCCCGACAGAAGCGGCGGTATCGTCCTGGCGGCGAAGATTGTCGTGGACGGAAAGAAGCACGAGGTCACTTTCGAGAGAGGGAAGTTCGACGACTTCCTGGTGGAAGTGATGCCCTACGTCAATCTGCTGGGAGACCTCTACCGCCAGACCCGAAAGCTGTAGGCTACGATGAGACGCTACATCCTCGGGATCGAGAGCACGGCCCACACGTTCTCCGTTTCCGTCATGACCTCGGACGGAGTCATCCTGTCCAACACGAAGTCGGTGTACAAGCCCCCGGAAGGGAGTGGAATACATCCATTCGAGGCCTCACAGAACCATCTTGTGGCTGCTCCAAAGGTGGTTGCGGACGCCCTCGACCTCTCTCGGATTCCGATGAGGGGGCTCTGCGCGGTCGCCTATGCGATGGGGCCGGGGCTCGGACCCTGCCTGAGGGTCGGGGCGGTCGTGGCTAGGACCCTCGCCTCCTCCCTCGGAGTCCCACTCGTACCGGTAAACCACGCGGTGGGGCACATCGAACTTGGTTGCTTGCTCACTGGCTCGAAGGATCCAGTCGTCCTGCTCGTGTCTGGGGGACACACCATGATTCTCGCCTATTCAGGCAAGAGGTGGCGCGTCCTCGGGGAGTCCCTCGACTTGACGCTGGGTCAGCTGCTGGACCAGTTCGGGAGGTACCACGGCCTGGCTTCCCCCTGCGGTATGGCCATCGAGGAGGCGGCCTCAGCATCCTCCAGCTACCTGAGGCTCCCCTACTCGGTGAAGGGGAACGATGTTTCCTTCTCCGGACTTCTCACGGCGTCCAAGCTCCTAATGGACCGCGGGGGGTCGTTCTCTGACGTCTCCTACTCTATACAGGAGACCGCATTCGCCATGGTCACCGAGGTCACCGAAAGGGCCCTGGCATTCACAGGGAAAAAGGAGGTTATGATAGTGGGAGGGGTGGCAGCCAACAGGCGGCTCAGCGGCATGATGAGCGAAATGTCCAGGAGGCATTCGGCTGCCGTCACCATGACTCCCCTCGAGTACAGCGGGGACTGTGGAGCGCAGATAGCATGGACGGGCTGGCTCGCCCACACCTGCGGCATCCAAGTCCCAATTTCCGAGTCAAAGGTCCTGCAATCGTGGAGGCTCGACCGTGTCGATATCCCTTGGCGTAACTGAGCGCTCTCCGGGGCGCCTCCTGTACAGGGGTGCCGAGGCGGACGTGATACTCGGGGACTGGCAGGGGCTTGAGGCCGTGTTCAAGATAAGGAAGCCTCTAACGTACAGGCTCCAGGTCTTGGACGATGCCATACGGCGGCAGAGGACGGTGCACGAGGCAGAGATGATGCATCTCACCAAGAGGGCGGGGGTTGCCTCACCATTCCTCTACGACGTCGACATACAGTCATCCACGCTCATCATGCAATTCGTGAAAGGCGACCGCGTGAAGGACTTGGTGGCATCGCTCTCCGGGAGTCAGCTGGATGGAACCTTCTTCGAGTTCGGCCAGAACGTCGCAAAGCTGCACCGGTTCGGCATCATGCACGGCGATCTTACCACTGCGAACGTGGTCAGGAGCAACGAGCGGCTCGTCTTCATAGACTTCGGTCTTTCTTTGCGAACGGCTAGGATAGAGGACCACGCGGTCGATCTGCGGCTCATCAAAGAGACACTGCTGGGCGCCCATCCGGACGTGTCAGCCAGAGCTCTGGACGCCCTGAACAGAGGGTATGCCTCCGTAGTAGGTCCCGCGAGGACCCGTGTAGTCATGAAGCAGCTACAGAACATCGAAAGAAGGGGAAGATACGCCCGGGTCGCATGAAACGACCTCTTGGCGGGCAACCTTTATCAGCCCAACACTCAGGACTCGCCTGAAAGGTTACGGCATGGCGCGCATACATTCACACAGGCATGGGAAGTCTCACCAGACACGACCCCCCAGCAAGAGCGTCCCCAACTGGGTCTCGACCACCCCTGATGAGGCGAAGGCAATGGCCCTCAAGCTCGCAAAGGAGGGGGTGACTCCAAGCAGGATAGGACAGACGCTCAGGGACGACTACGGTGTCCCTCTGCTGAAACCTCTGTTGGGAAAATCTCTCGGCAGGATCCTCGCAGACGGGAAGGTCGCGCCCAAGGTTCCTCAGGACCTTCAGGACCTAATCGAGCGGGCACAGCGCGTACAGAGGCACCTTCAGTCGCACAAGAGCGACAGGAAGAACGTTCACTCCCTTGAACTCGTAGAGGCTAAGATCTATCGTCTCTCGAAGTACTACAAGGTGAAGGGAGTCCTGCCAAGCGACTTCAAGTACACGGCCGTCGTAGCCCAACTGGCATAGCCAGGAGCGGGCCCATGGCCGACCTCGAAGGCCTTCTCGAAAGATACAGGTCGTTAGCCCCCGTCGTGATGAAAGCGACGCGTAGCGGCAAGAAGATTATCATAGTCACTCACATCGATGCGGACGGCCTCTGCAGTGGTTCGATAGTGTTCGCCGCCCTCATGCGAAAAGGAGCCAACGCCACACTACGCACCCTCCCAGACTTGGATCCGCGGGCGGTTGCCGAACTCGGTTTCCAGAACTTCGACTCCTACATCTTTACGGACCTCGGGTCCACGCTTGTAAGCGAAATTGAGAGGACCTTCCAGGGGAGGTACCTCATACTCGACCACCACCAGATTCCTGAGAAGGACGCGGAAAACGCTTCTGTGGTCAACGCCTGGCACTATGGCTTCGACGGGGGTGCCGAGGCGTGCTCCTCCGCCATGGCATATTTCTTCGCATCCTCCCTCGATTCTGCGAACGACGACCTCTCTCCGCTCGCGGTCATCGGAGCCCTGGCAGACAGGCAGGACGGTGGTCCGGGAAGGTCGCTTACCGGCCTGAACAGAGTTGCGATGGGGGACGCTCAGGCCCGCGGGCTTCTCACGGTCACGAAGGATTTAATGTTCACCGGAAGGGAAACGAGACCCATTCACGAAGCCATCGCTCTCACCTCAGCGCCGTTTCTGATGGGTCTCACGGGGAGCAAGGACGCAGTGCTTGCCACGCTCCATCAGTCGGGACTGGCGCTGAAGGACGGGGGAACCTGGAGGACCATTTCGTCGCTGTCCCCGGAGGAGAAGATGAAGCTGACCGAAGTAATCGCGAGCACCCTGGGGCCTGCTGAAGGTGCGACCGAGACCATGGCGAGCCTGGTGGGGGAGACCTACACACTTGAGTTCGAGGATCCCTTCACCCCGCTCAGGGACGCTCGGGAGTTCGGGACCCTGCTGAACGCCTGTGGGAGGATGGGGGCGGCGGGAACGGGGGTTTCGATCTGTCTCGGGGACCGGACCGAAGCGCTGAAAGCCGCGATGAAGACCCTTACCGACTACAGGTCAGGCATAAACA
>Ga0187770_10001541_pt1 | contig 12318 bp, 9 predicted proteins | sample 0116_SJ02_MP02_2_FD_133154 | JGI IMG/M metagenome (GOLD analysis project Ga0187770, IMG submission 133154) | Tropical peat soil microbial communities from peatlands in Department of Meta, Colombia - 0116_SJ02_MP02_20_MG | ecosystem: Environmental > Terrestrial > Soil > Wetlands > Peat | place...
AGGGACATGCTAGCTCTCAATGTTGTTGATCCGCTCCGCGTAAAACTAAACGCGGTCGAATCTGCGATGGAGACTGCTAACATGATTTTGAGGATTGACGACGTCATCGCTGCGAGCACAGAAAAGCCCGAATTTGGTGGCGAAAGTCCAGAGATGTACTGAAAAGTAAAACTATGGTGCGCTGATGGCTGTGTCTTGGCAGTCATCGTTCTCTCTTTTTTTGAGGCCGCAAATCGCGAATGCGGCTCAGTCCTCCGATCTACGCAAAGGCTGCTCTGCCAGCTAGCACAACTTATAAATAGTCAAGAATGGCTCTTTGAGTGGTTTTCAGGTGAAGATCGGCAGGCGGAAGCTTGCACCACCACACGTGAGTCGCGAGCTTATGCGGCAAAAAGGGATTCTTGCGATTTTAATTGTCACGATAATGCTGTTTTCGTGTGGCTGTTTGGGGGGTGGGCAGAGCAATAATACTAACACGGCACCTCTTGCGAACTCCTTACTAGTCGTCAGATCGGTTGGGGTAATGGTCGGCTACAACACCTCGCTTTCCTGCGTCTTGAACATAACGAACGGGCAGGGCCTTGACAATCAGGTCGTTTACTGGTATCTCGACGGCAAACCTCTTGGGCAAAGCTCCACCTACTTTGGCTTTGCAACGTACAACCTGTCCGTCAGCGACGCCTCGGGACTTGCGGTGGGAGAACACCAAATTCTCGCAAAATACAATGGCAACGCTGATTATGCGGGTTCACAAGGAGAAGGCGTGTTGCTTGTTATAGCGGCACCGACACCAAAACCAACACCAACGCCAAAACCAACACCAACGCCATCGCCTTCCCCGACGCCCCGGCCTACACCGAGTCCGTCACCGACACCCACAGCAAGCCCGACCCTGACTCCGACACTCAGTCCAACAGCGAGTCCGAGTCCCACGGTAAGTCCTTCGTCGCCCTTGTCGGCGAGGAGAACGCGAACGGTTACGTAAGATGCGGGCTTCTGTCATCGCGACGCGACGGGCGAACGATGCCGCTGTGACCTCTCACCGCTCTCGGGGAGGCACAAGGGATCCAAGCGAGACTCATGCGCAGGCTCCTTACGGGAGTGTGATTAGCGTCCCGTAGTGAAATCGCGGTGATGATCTCATCACTTCTGCAGGACGTGCGATTTGAGTCACTCAGCAATCGTGGGTAGCTCAAGTTCGTTTCGCGCAATAGCTAACACGAAATTCTTTATCGGTGCGTTTGGATCTATATAGTAGCCATTTTGCTCTAAGAATAGATCGCACGCTAGAAAACCGGTTCTTTTCGTGCCTTTGATCAATGCATTCGTACTGATGATACAATCGATAGGGGAAGCAGCTTTTAAGAATATGTTGGGATAAGGCGTGTGGCCATGAATTTGCGTTCGAGGGCGATCGACGCAGCTTGAAAGTAGATTTTCGCGAATGCCTGGGTGAAGACACGTGTCGCGCTCGCCTTCGATCGCCTCAATCATCTTGTGGTGTATGCTTCGAATCTGCTGTATTGTCAAGTACACGACCACGCTAAAACTCCGCAAGCTCTTCTAGCACGCTCCGGTACCGCTCTATGGCGTCATTCAGCAGCCGTTCAAAGTCCTCTTCCTAATGAAGAGTTTCATGGGCAATGCCTGACTCGGCTGTGTCTGCCTTTCTCTCAATCTTTGACAAACTTGTTGTACGCACGGCTTTGAAAACCGTGGTATTTAGAAAATCCTTCAGCGTCGCGCTGATCTAGCGACTTATCATTAAATGAAACGAGTGCCTCGGAATACAACGCCTTAGGCGAACTTCGAGCGACGGCGGTCGCAGTCCCCTTATGCAGTAGCAGCGTGGCCGACCCGGTGACCCGTTCTTGCGTTTTGTTAATGAACGCATCTAGTGCCGCGGTCAGCGGTTCGTCGAGTAAGCCTTGATAGATCAGCTCAGCCCACGCGGCTTCAACCTGAGCCTTGAACCTGCGTTCCAGTCGAGTTAGGACAAGTGCCTCCAGCTCTTGGTGAGCCGTCAGAATGACTGTCGCTGCTGGATGTTCGTAGATCTCTCGCGCTTTGAGGCCAAGAACGCGGTCCTCTATGAGGTCGGTTCTACCGACACCGAATTTTCCCGCCACCTCGTTGAGCTTTCTGATGAGCTGGAGTCCGCTCACTTGAGCGCCATCTAATGCGACTGGGATGCCTTTTGCGAAATCGAGGCTCAACAGGAGCTTTCCTTGCATTTTCGTCGGCGCCGTTGTCCACTTATAGATGTCCTCCGGCGGGATACACGAGGGATCTTCGAGACGTCCCCCCTCGATGGAACGCGACCATAGGTTTTCATCTACGCTGTACGGCTTCTCAAAAGTAATCGGGACGTCAAGATCGTGTTCTAGCGCATATTCGATCTCCTCGGAACGCGTGAGATTGAGTTCCCGCATTGGCGCGTGAATTTTGTATTTTGATGCTCGGAATACCGCTTCGAATCGAAGCTGGTCATTGCCCTTCCCGGTGCAGCCGTGTGCGATCGCTGAGACGTGCTCTCTCTCAGCGATTTCGAGCACTTTCTTTGCGATGAGCGGTCGGGCAATGGCCTGTCCCAGGGTATATCCTTCGTAGTTGCCGTTTGCCTTGATCAGCGGAAACAAGTATTTCTCTACGAACTCGTTCTTCGCGTCGACGGTGTAGTGCTTGTCGCTCAGCTTGCCAGCCCGCGCTTCTGCTTTTTTCAGGTCGCTCTCGGGTTGGCCGACGTCAACCGTAACGGTCACAATCTCATCATATTGGTAATGCTCTCTCAAGATCGGAATGCAGACGGAAGTGTCAAGACCTCCCGAATATGAAAGCACGACTTTGCTCATCACAATCACCTTGATAAAGTGGCAAGGGTTTCACAGTTTGTGCACGCGTGTTTGTTATCGGCTACCTCAAGCGCGCGCGTGAATTACGGCGGTGTTCGCAACCGTATCTGAGAACCGCTGTCGCGGGTCACCTTGAGTCGCGAAGCCAACGATCAGATCTAGGGCGAATAGGAGCGCGAAAGCTGGAAGCCATGCTTTGGCGAAACTTCTCACAAAAGCTTTTGTAAAGGTCATGCTGCCGCCAAGCGACCTTACTTTTATGTCCATAAAACGCTTGCCGATCGTCGCACCTGTCGATCCTTCGAGTGCGACATAGTAACCCCACATGATGATGAGGCCAAACATGGCTGAAAATCCCGAAAATAATCCGCCAAAAGCGTTTACATTGAATACCAATAAAGGCAAGACCAAAACAATTGCTAGCACGGCGCTTAACACCACGAACACGACGAGCAAAATTAACGAGTCGAAGATAAAAGCTATTGCCCGTCGCGTCCATAGATTTTGGAGTGCGCTGTTGGCTCGTACGACTTCAAACCTTCGCTGCATAGTGTCGCTCCACAGTAACACGCGCGAGCTTAAAAGCGTTTTTGTCGACGCTGCACCCTGTGATCTGTCTCGTTTCGGCCACGCTTCATATTGCAGTCCTCAAACTCGAGCGCAATGTTCGACCAAGTTCGCTGCTTTTACTGCTGTCGCTCTCGCGCAGTAACGGCGAGGTACGGAACAGCACGCCCGCTGCTCGAGGAACGGCGGCTCTGAATACACGCGACGCGGGTCAACCACTGAAGCAGCGCGATCGTGCTCGCAATTAGCTTTCTGGCCATAAATCGCTAATGTAGCTATTTAAAGGCCTTATCGTGAGGTTCTGAGCTCGTGGCGTGTCGTAATGCTCGAGCATCGTGTGGATGGCATCCGCTGAAGCTCGGGCTCCTTGGACACTTGTTATATACGGCACATTGTGATCTACCGCTGCGCGCCGCAGCACCTCTCCATCAAGCCGGGACTGCTTCCACGTAGGGGTGTTGATTATTAGTTGTATCCCGCCACCGCGCATCATGTCCAGCAGTTCGGGGCTGTCAGTGAGTTTGGGCACCCTTGTTACTGGCACGTCGTGCTCTCCAAGATAGTTTGCTGTCCCGACCGTCGCGAGCAGCTTGAATCCGGCTTTGCGTAGTGATTTTGCGATGCCGCATAATTCAGGCTTGTCTTCGTCTCGCACCGAGATGAACACCGTCCCCGAAAGTGGTAGTTCATTTTCGCTTGCGAGGGCTGCCTTGTAAAATGCTCTTCCGAAGTCATAGTCTATGCCCATGACCTCTCCCGTACTTTTCATTTCGGGGCCTAATATTGGATCTACTCCTGGCAGCTTGTCAAACGGGAGCACCACTTCTTTCACGGCAACGTGCCTGATCGTGGGCTCTGCCGGATAAAGGTCGCGCAACCGGTGTCCCATAATCACTTTGGCGGCAATCTTTGCCAACGGCAAGCCCGTGGCTTTTGACACATATGGAATCGTTCTGCTTGAGCGCGGATTTGCTTCTAGAACGTAAACCTTCCCGTCTTTTATCGCCATTTGAAGATTGATGAGCCCAACGACGTTAAGCGCACGGGCAATCCTCCTCACGTAGTTCTTGATGATCCCCTGTGTGTCAGCGTCAATTGATTGAGCTGGGATGACGACCGCCGAGTCGCCAGAGTGAATCCCTGCCTCTTCGATATGTTCCATGATTGCGGGCACCAGGACTTGGTCTCCGTCACTAACCGCGTCGACGTCGATCTCAACTGCGTGCTGCAAGAACTTGTCGATCAGCACCGGGTGTTGTCTGGAGACTTTCACCGCTTCATCAATATAACGGCCCAGCTCAGATTCGTCGTAGACTATTTCCATGGCGCGGCCCCCAAGCACGTATGAAGGTCGGACGAGAAGCGGATAACCTATCTCGCGCGCGATTTTCGTCGCTTCCTCGCGCGAAGTCGCAGAACCGCTTTCAGGTTGCGGAATGGCTAGCTGTTGCAACAGTCTCGAAAACCGATCTCGATCTTCTGCAATGTCGATAGAATCAGGGGAAGTGCCGAGAATCTTCGTTGAAAGCCCCCTTCGCTTGATCTCGCTTTCAAGAGGGATTGCGAGGTTTACGGAAGTCTGCCCTCCGAATTGCACGAGAACGCCGTAAGGTTCTTCTTTTTCAATGACGTTTATCACGTCTTCCAGCGTTAGAGGTTCAAAGAAGAGCTTGTCTGACGTGTCATAGTCGGTCGAAACTGTCTCAGGATTATTGTTTATAATGTGCGCTTCTATATGCTCCTCTCGTAGCGAGAGCACCGCGTGGACCGTACAGTAATCGAATTCAATCCCTTGTCCTATTCTGATGGGGCCTGCCCCGACGATGAGCACTTTCGTTCGGTCTGTAGGAACAACTTCGTTCTGCAGTTCGTAAGTGGAATAGTAGTATGGCGTCTGCGCTCGAAACTCAGCGGCGCACGTGTCGACCATCTTGTACGTCGCCGTTACGTTGTGCGTTTTGTGATGTCTTAGGTCTGTGACCTTCGTTCGTTCAAAACCGGTTAGGTCAGCAATCTGCTCGTCGGTGAACCCGAGACGCTTTGCCCGTCGCAGATCTTCAGCGCTCATCTGCTTAGCGTGCCGGTTTAGGTACTTCCCTTCGAGGTGAGCCTCAAAATCAACGATGTTCTTGATTTTCCGTATGAAAAATGGATCAATATCCGTGCGTTGCGCTATTTCCGCGACAGCATGTCCCTTCTTGAGGGCGCTGTAGATCTGAAAGAGCCGCTTGTCAGTGGGGGTGGACAGCAAATCAATGGGATCTTCGGCAATGGAAACCGCGATATCCAAATCCAGCGATCGGATCGCCTTCTGGAGCGACTCCTCGAGCGTTCGACCAATCGCCATGACTTCACCCGTGCTCTTCATGGCCGTTCCGAGGGTACTATCTGCGCTCGTGAACTTGTCAAACGGCCATCGCGGTATTTTGACGACCGTATAATCTATGGTCGGCTCAAACGAGGCGGGCGTTTCGTTGGTGACTTGGTTGGGGATTTCGAACAGTTGCATCCCTATTGCGATCTTTGCTGAGACGCGCGCGATGGGATACCCCGTCGCTTTTGACGCAAGCGCCGATGAACGTGACACCCGCGGATTTACCTCGATAACTCGGTACTCTCCGTTCCTCAGGGCGAACTGTATGTTGCACCCGCCCTCGATCTGGAGGGCACGAATAATTCGTATCGAAGCGCTTCGCAGCATCTGGTGTTCAACGTCGGAAAGTGTTTGCGACGGCGTCACGACGATCGATTCGCCTGTGTGCACGCCCATAGGGTCCACGTTTTCCATGTTACAGATGGTGATGCAGGTGTCTCCAGAATCGCGCATCACCTCGTATTCGAATTCCTTCCATCCGAGAACGCTTTCTTCTACCAGGACTTGGCCGATGCGTGACTTCTTTATCCCGTTCTCGATGATGGCCTTAAGTTGCTCCTCATTTCTGGCTATGCCGCTGCCCCCTCCCCCGAGGGTGTACGCGGATCGCACGATTGCAGGCAAGCCGAGTTCTGCTGCGAGCCATTGGCAGTCATTCGAGTCATAGACGGCGTGGCTTTTGGGGACTCGTTCTCCAATGCCTTCCATCGTCGTTCGGAACCGTTCCCTGTCCTCGGCCATATAAATGGTTTCGAGTGGCGTTCCTAGGGGTTTGACGTTGTGGTCTGCCAAGACGCCCATCTCTGCCAGTTCGGCTGTTATATTGAGGCCCGTTTGGCCTCCAAGCCCCGCGATTATTCCATCAGGCTGTTCCTTTCGTACGATTGCAGCTACAATGTCGGGCTTCAGCGGTTCAATGTAGACCGCGTCCGCCATGTTCGGGTCGGTCATTATCGTTGCTGGGTTCGAGTTCACCAGGGTGACCGCTACCCCCTCTTCTCGCAAAGAGGTGCAGGCTTGACTGCCGCTGAAGTCGAACTCAGCCGCTTGCCCGATCACGATAGGACCGGAGCCGATGAGTAGCACCTTCTCTATATCTGCTCTTTTTGGCATGCTTCTTGGGCGTACACCATGGGGATTATGCCGTCACATGTTGTGACCCGCTACATCGGTAATCTGGTCGAAAAACGACTTCTCAAGGTCGTGCGGACCGGGGGATGCTTCAGGGTGATACTGCACGCTCGTTATATGCAGGTATTCATTTGCAATGCCTTCGACGGTGTTGTCGTTGGCGTTTACCTGTGTTACGGTCATTTTATCCCGTTGGTCGTAGCGAACTGCGTAACCGTGATTTTGTGCCGTGATGTATACGCGCTTCGTGCGAAGGTCCATAACGGGTTGGTTCGCGCCGCGATGTCCGAATTTGAGTTTATACGTCTCTCCATCAAGTGCGAGTGCGATGAGCTGATGTCCTAGACATATCCCGAAGATGGGCAGCTGTCCTGCAAGCTCGCGGACAACGCGAATGCCGTTCTTGGCTTGCGCCGGATCTCCTGGGCCATTAGAAAGCAGTATCGCGTCGGGCTCGTAGTCTGCTATCCTTTTTCCCGGCGTGTCTGAAGGCACGACGACGAGGTCGATGTCGCGCTGCCGCAGATTCTTGATTGTGTTTTGCTTGACGCCAAAGTCCATAAGAACGAAACGCTTCCCGGTACCGGGAATATGGTATGCATTTGCGCACGTAACCTCTGATACTAGGTCAAGGTTGGCGATCTCTGGAGCGCGGCGTGCACGGTCAATAGCGCTGCGAATGTCGGAGCTCGATCCTTTAGCGCTTGGCACGAGGCTTGCCCGCATTGCGCCTTCGTCGCGGATCATGATGGTGATCATCCGAGTGTCAATGTCCCATATGCCGGGAATTTCGTAAGCGTCAAGGAACGCATCGAGTGTCTGGTCGTTAGTGGGGTATTCACATAGCTCTCTGATGACAAATCCTTCGGCTTGTATGCCTGCTGACTGGCAGTCATCATAGTTTACGCCATAATTTCCGATCAAAGGATAGGTGAACAGCAAGATTTGGCCGTTGTACGAGGGATCGGTCAGCGCCTCCACATAGCCCGTGTACGGGGTGGCGAAAACAAGCTCGCCCGTCGTGGCGCGCTTCGCCCCAAACCGTCTTCCAACCACTGCGACGCCATTTTCAAACGCGAGAATCGCTTTCATGATCGGTCTACGGAGCACGCGTGGCCTAGCTTGACGGTCGCGCATCTTTTATGCTAATCACGAGTATCTGGTAAATAAGTTGTTGCGTTCCGTGCGGCACATAGGCAGGACCATATGGTAGCTGTTTAACGTACTAACCAACATTGGCGGTCGATAGCAGTAAGCGAGGGGCAATTATTGAGACGGTTCCTGTAAGCGGCTAAAGCTTTAAATTGCGATTGCCATAGAATTAAAGCTGCCTATGGAAAAATCAAGAGTTGCCTTACGGCTTGCGTACGTGGGAACTGAGTACGCAGGTTTTCAGGCACAACCCGGCCGCGCAACCGTGCAAGCGGCGGTTGTCGAAGCTTTGCGGCGTGCGCGACTCTTTGACGAACCTCGTTCTGCTCACTTCACGGCCTCTGGCAGAACAGACAAAGGAGTTCACGCTCTCGATGCGGTTGTAGCATTTGAAACTGATGCTTGTGAGTTGGCCCTCCCTCGTCACGTCAATACTCATCTACCGGTGGAGATATGGACGTGGGCACGCGCGGATGTGCCCCTTACGTTCGATGCCCGACGGGATGCTCGTATGCGCGAATATCAATACATTTTGTGCGATGGGCAGTTCGATGTACAAGCCATGCGTGAGGCGGCGGATCTTTTGCACGGCGTGCATGATTTTCATAATTTCAGCCTCGAGAAACACCGGCCGACCGTGCGCAACGTCTTTTCTTCGCGCGTGCGCCGGTCGGGCAACTTCATTGTTGTTGAGATCGCCGCCAATAGTTTCGTGTGGAACATGATGAGAAAACTCGTTACCGGGCTGGCCCTTGTGGGAAACGGACAGCGAAGCGTTGCCTGGTTTAGGAACATGTTGGACGGAAGCCACGTCGAAGGCATCCGGTCAGCGCCAGCTTCGGGACTCATACTTACGCGGGTCGAATATGATGGCATCGACTTCGTCGAGGATACGTACGCGAAGAAGCGTGCACAGCAGCGCATAAAGGAAGCGCTTGTGCACAACGGCATAATGATGCAAATTCTGAAGCGATTTAACGAACGAATGACGGGTACGGTTTAAAATGCTGCGCTTAGTACTCGTCGAGGGACTTTTGCTCACGATGTGAGTCCTTTTTTCGTGCGTTGTCGTGGCTATCTGCACGTTGCTTTCCGTCGCGCTTAACGTGCAATTCTGAAGGTGAATCACCCTGATTTTCAGCTAGGGGGTGGGGCGCGTCGAAACTAACCGGCACCTTGTGCTCTAAAATCGGTTGACGTACGGGCGCCTCTCCACTGCTTAATCGTTGCGCTACTTGTAACGCGGTTTTTACCGCTGGAGCATCTTTTTTGGCGTCCATTAGGAACGCAAGCTCTTCGGCAGTGAGAAGTAATGCTGTTGCTATGCCTGCTGGGTCTGTCTCTGCAAGCTCTTTGTACAATGGAATAATGTCTTGCCGTGCTCTGGTGACTGAGGTGTGGTTTGCGATGCCGATTTTAGTTGCCACTGCGTCCCTCAAAGCGCGTTTAGACCGTGTCTGCCCGAGGCGCATCCAATGCGTCGGTGGGGAGTATTTGGTCGCGGCATGGCGTTGTGCACGATTTTGGCGGCTCACTACGTTCACTCCCGAGGTCATCAGTTCGGCGGCATACCTCCATAGGCCATAGTTTTGTCTCTTTCGCGTTCGTCCCAAGTACGTGTCAGCTCTACGCAGTACCTGAAATGCGCGCGCCAGAGCCCCATCTTTCAAAGAACGTGGGAGGTTTTCGCCTACCCAGTGGATAAGGTCTTCAGGCGTCTCGTCGACCCCGTACGAAATAGTGAGGGGCTTGATCGGGTCGGTGTCGGTAAAAATGCTTCTTATTAGGTCAAATGGAGATTGCGCACGATCGCGAGATGCGGTTTCCATCTGCACCCCTCCGAAGTACGCTTGAAAGTCGGTTATCGTCGACCTCAGATCTCCTCTTGCGTTCTTCACGATCTGGCGAATAGAGACCATGTCGACGGCACTCAGCGATCGGCCAATGCCCGAGAGCGTTTCGCCTAGCGCCTCCAGCTCGAGTACGGAATCTGTAAGAACCTCAAGATCAGCGCTGATCGCCTCCAGTTCTGCCGCATCTCGCGAAGCCCGCTCAGGCCGCTCGAGCCGGGTCACCAAGTCAGCAACGGCTTCCTGAGCTTCGCAAATCGCTGGCATCTCGAGGTCAAAGCCGAGTTGTGTGAGGACCTCAAGATCAGCGCTGATCGCCTCCAGTTCTGCCGCATCTCGCGAAGCCCGCTCAGGCCGCTCGAGCCGGGTCACCAAGTCAGCAACGGCTTCGTGGCCGCGTAAAACGTCTCTTCTCTCATTGTGCCAGATATCGACGATCGCTTTTTGTGCACTTTCCTCTCTGATGGCGAGAAAAGCGATGAGTTTGCAGTGTCCACGGAGCGTCGACGAGACGCCGTACAGGTCGTTGGCCGTCAGAATCACAGGTTCGCGCGTTTTTTTCACGAGCTCTGTCACTGCTTTTGCCCCGCCGCGATCAGCATTGCCGTGCAGGTTGTCAATTTCGTCAAGCAGTACCAATTTCTGAGCATTTTCAAGTGACGCGTTTCGTGACGCCGCTCCTGCGGTCACGTTAATAGCTCCTTGAGTTCGCTTGTCACTGGCATTAAGCTCGAGCACCTGCCACCCCATGTCATTTGCTAACGCGACTGCAGCGGACGTTTTGCCGGTGCCGGGCTTGCCGTATAACAATGCTGCCGTTTTTTCCGCGGGCCAGTTAAGCGCCCATGTGCGGAGCTCTTCGACGGCTTTGTGGTTGCCTCTCACTTCTGAGAGAGTCCGCGGACGGTATTTTTCAACGAGGTCCATAGAATTAAGCGTAGAAATCAGGAGATAGGGGTGGTATAAGGATATAAGAACCCCCTATGCCTATTAATGTTTTGTGAACGACATGAAACTCGACGACTTGGCTCAGTCGCTTCGTGACTTTGAAGGCATCACACGGAAGCGCTCGATCGGTTCGCTTGTGAAATGGTTTGACGAGGACCTCAGCACAGGAAACTTTGGGGAGGATGCTGCGGTAATCGAGCGAGGCGACGAGTCCCTGCTTATAGCCGCTGATGGCATCTGGTCCAAGCTCATGGACGCGGACCCTGAGTGGGCGGGGTACTGTGCAGTCCTCGTAAATATTCACGACATTTTAGCTATGGGGGGCACGCCGCTGGCGATGGTCGATGTATTCTCGGCGAGTTCGGCTGAAGTTTGCAACCGAGTCTTGGCGGGCATGAGCGAAGCCACAAAAAAATTCGACGTGCCGGTCGTCGGTGGGCACGTGCACCCCGACACTACTTATAACGCGCTCGACGTGGCCATCATTGGCACCGCAAAGACTGACTCAATCATCTACAGCTGCAAGGCCCAAGAAGGCCAGGACGTCCTCGCTGCCGTAGACTTAGACGGGAGGGTTCACCCATCGTGCAGTCTCTGTTGGGACACGACGACGATGAAGCATCCCGAGATGCTCCGCAGACAGCTGCAGACCATGCCTCGCCTCGGGCAACAACACCTAGTGTCGGCGGGAAAAGACATCAGCAATCCAGGTTTGCTCGGCACACTCGGTATGTTGCTCGAAGTTTCTGAAGCGGGCGCTGTGGTAGAACTGGATCGGATTCCGATCCCCGATGGCATGGACATGCATCTATGGCTGCGCATGTATCCAGGAATGGGGTTCGTGTTAACCGTTCAACCACAGAACGTGCAAAAGGTCGTACGCATCTTCGAAGCGGCCGGCCTGGCAGCGGCTAAAATAGGCGAAATTACCGGAACGAGAAAGCTTGAGATTACAAATAACTCGGAGAAGGTCGTGGTGTGGGATTTTGCGCAGGATACCATCATGGGTATAGGCGCCGTGGCTTGCCGATAGTGTTGACAGAGCCTATCCCAAGAGAAATTAAAAAAATCAAAAAAGAAGTGGGAGATAAGGCAAAAAATGCCTTATCGGTTCTAATTTTATCTAGTAGTTGGTGTACGTTCTGGTCCTTCCGTCGGGTCCAACAAGTTCAAGTTTGACTGGCCAACGTCCGTCAATCGTGTGGGTTGCACACGAGAAGCACGGGTCGTAAGCACGGATGACCATTTCAAGCCGATTGAGTAATCCTTCCTGTGGTTCGCCGTCCTTTATCAAGAGTTTCGCAGCCTCGCGAACCCCTAAATCCATCGCTCCTTGGTTGTGACCGGTCGAAACGATCATGTTGGCCTTCGTTATGAAGCCCTCATCGTTTGTGGTGTACTCGTGGATGAGCGTCCCTCTCGGCGCTTCGAGAACACCAACGCC
>Ga0187770_10001542_pt1 | contig 12315 bp, 11 predicted proteins | sample 0116_SJ02_MP02_2_FD_133154 | JGI IMG/M metagenome (GOLD analysis project Ga0187770, IMG submission 133154) | Tropical peat soil microbial communities from peatlands in Department of Meta, Colombia - 0116_SJ02_MP02_20_MG | ecosystem: Environmental > Terrestrial > Soil > Wetlands > Peat | place...
AGGTCCGACAGGGCGGCTAACCCACCAAAATACTTGCTGATGCCCTCTCCTTTCAATAAGATTTCCATTAAATTCGATTCTCCTTAACATGGGCCAGAAGAGCTGCCATGCTTAACCTGCCCTTTATAAATTGCATAAAACCACGAGGCATTAAGATGACCACAAGAATGATGATAAAGCCCAGGATAGCTGCATGAAGGACAGCGAATTTGGACCAGACCAATATCGAAATTATTTCCAAAATAAACGCCCCAATAACAGGCCCAAAGACTGTTCCAGCTCCTCCCAACAGAACCATAATACAAAACTTGATAGCAATACTCATATCAAATACGCTGACTGGATCGATGTACGTGATCCAAACAGCATACACACCTCCTGCTAAGCCTGTAAACAAGGCGCTCAAGCTCCAGGCAATGATTTTATACATTCTCGTATTTATCCCGCTCAAAGAAGCAGCTTCCTCATCCGCTCTAATAGCTCGAAAAGCAAAGCCCAAGCGCTTTTTTGAAATAATTTGAGTCAGGATGACAGCAGCAACCAAAAGACCTAACATGAGAAAGTAGAAAAAGGCTAAGATGATGTGAACCTTTCCAGGAAGGATAGGCAAAGAGATTCCGTAACCACCTCCGGTAAGATTGGTAAGGTTAATGACGATTTCTCGCAGAGCTTCATTAACTCCCAAGGTAGCGATGGCAAAATAGTGGCCTTTCAACCGGAGTAACGGAAAACCCAGTATAATCGCTAACAGGACAGATAGAATTCCTCCTGCTGCAACTCCCAAAAAGAAAGACATATGTACCTTCGTCATTAAAATTCCTGTCGTATAAGCGCCGAGCCCGAAGAAGACAACATTGCCAAAAGCGGCGTAACCACAGTAGCCTGCAATGAGGTTCCAACTAGTCGCTAAGATGGCGAACATAAAAATATCCGTCAGCGTTCTTATCCAGTAGCCAGTTAGAAAAGTAGGAGCGACAAGTAGAAATATCAATATGATAGTTGAGATATAGACCGCTCCTCTTCTCTTTATCGTACCAAAAGACATCTTCACTTCATTCCTCTCAATGCTTCACTTCGGCAAAAAACTTTTTTCCCAATATACCTTCGGGTCGAATGGCCAAGATAATAACCAAAATCACAAAAGAGATAGCATCAGCGTAGCCAGGACCAAGAAGAACTGTTCCTATCGACTCCGCCATTCCGAGAATTATCCCACCGATGATTAACCCTATGATGCTTCCCAAACCTCCGAGAACACAAATCACAAAAGCTTTTAAAGTATAAGGGCCCCCCATGTAAGGGGAAATCGCGGATAGAATAGCAAGTAGCGATCCAGCCGCTCCTGCTAAAGCCCCTCCAATCGCAAAAGTGATCGCATACATTTTCCCTATGTTTACCCCCACAAGTTGAGCCGCCTCTTTATCCAAACTTGTGGCTTTAATAGCATTTCCTGTCCTCGTTTTGCCCAGGAAAAAATAGAGCCCTACGGTTATGATTAATGCAATCAAAAAGATTGCTAAACGGACGGATGGAATAACGATCGGACCAATTTCAATATTCGCTCCCGAATAAGGGGTGGGAACAGATCGGTAATTTCCCGTCCAGGCTACAGTAGTTAAATTCATAATAAGAATTTCGAGCCCAAAGGTTAAAATAAGGACCATGAATACCTGTGCTCGAATCACCAAATTGATAATATTCCGTTGAATGAAATATCCTACGCAGAAAAGGATAACCATAGAAATTGGAATAGAAAGAAAGGGGTCTATACCCCACAGATCAAAAAACCAAAAGGTCATATAGGCCCCTAACATGATGAATGCTCCGTGAGCCAAGTTGATGACGTTCATGACGCCCCAAACGATAGAAAATCCCATTGCTACGATAGCATAGAGACCTCCAAGCAGGAAACCGTTCAAGATGATTTGATATATCACGCGCTATTCCCCTATTTCCATGGCGGTTTGGGATAAATAAATTTTCCAAGACCTACTGCAGGAGGATAAATTGGCACATGTTTGCCTTTTTGAATTTGAAGAACAGCCATTCCTTTTGCCACATTTATTCCCTTTTCATTGAATTTGATATGGCCAAAAAAACTATCCGTATCCAGCGCAGACATCGCATCTCTGACTTTATCCACATCCAAAGATTGCGCTTTCTCAATGGCCAATTGGAAGATGAGCGCAGCAGAAGTTTGACCGGCAGAATGATAGTCCGGAGTGTAACCATAGGTCTTCTCATAAAGCTTGGTATAGTCCTCGGCTGACCCAAAGACATGGTCTCTCGTCTTCTGATTTGGCACCCATTGGGTCGGTCCTAAAACATATTCGGCATCTTCTCTTAGGGAAGTAATAAAATCAGGAGTCGCCACACCCACGTTACCGATAATCACTTTTGGATTTAATTTAAGTTCCTTTGCCTGTTTTACAGCAAGAAAACTATCTTCGAAGTGCCCTGAAACGATGTAAATGTCAGGATTTTTGGCTCTTATAATACTGATGACAGAAGACAAGTCTTTAGCATCAGGGGGATATTTTTCAAAATAAACCACTTTAAAGCCTAAATCTTCAGCAACTTTCTTGCCTCCTTCTGCAGATTGCGTAGAAAACAACTCGTTTTTGTAAATGATAGCTACGGTCTCTGGTTTGGGCTCTTGTGCGGCACATAATTTAAGTGAATCAACGAGATAGTAAGAAGCTGTCGTTAAGGGACCGAAAAGATACTTAAATCCCCTTTCAAAGATCGCTTCCGCTGATCCCATTCCGACCACAATGAGGGCTTTATATTTCTCAGTGATTGCACTTGCTGCAAAGCTTGGGGTGCTCCCATACGGACCCAAGACAAACTTTATATTATCTTCGGTAACGAGCTTTTCAACTAATTTTGCTGTGGTCCTTGGATCACTCTCGTCATCGTAAAATAAGATGTCCACTTTATAACTCTTATTCCCGACTTTGATACCTCCCTTTTTGTTCACGACATCTCGCCATAGCTCCATACCGTCGCGACTCAAGCGGCCTTCGCGGGACTCCCTTCCGGTAAAGGGCAAAGAAGCGCCAAAGCGAATGGTGTTTTGAGCCCAAGCCGGTGAGGGGGACAGATACCCCTCCATTAAAAAAAGGAAAGAAAGAAGAACAACAAACACCCACCCCAGTCTGTTAAATCCTGTTTTTCCCATCTTATTCCTCCTTTCGAGCAACGCCTTTTCCCTTGAAATTGTAGGCAGATCCTCCATTTTTGCATCACCTTTCGTTCTTACGAGTATGTGCACGCGCCGGACACACATTCATACAGACGCCACATCTTAGAATATGCTGGTAAGGGGGGTATCCAAATTTCTTACCGACCTCCTGATACAGGAACGCCACGCATGCCCTTTTGTCGAAACTCCCATCTTCCTTGATTGCCCCTGACGGGCACGCTTTCACGCAAGCAAAGCCACAACTCTTTCTTGTTTCTTCACACAGTCTTTTTTCATATTTGACCTCCGGCTCTAAGGACGCAGTTGTTAGAACGGAGGCCGGGTAAACGAGGCATCCAAACTCAGGTGTGATCAATAACTGGCTGATTCCTATCTCACCTAAACCTGCACTCACTGCTGCATGCTTATGAGACACGATTCCTCTGAGGTTAATCCTGTCGTATGGATGGCCGGAAGGTATGGGTATGGACTTGAACCCTTTACTGATAAGAAAGCGCGCAATCTTATACCCAAGTAAGTCAGTCTGAGTGGAACCAGGCCAGCCCGAACCCAGTAGAATAAAATTTATGGAGTGCTCAACCGTCCCGAGATACCACTCCTTACGGGTGAGACGAGGGGTCTGGATACCAGCCATGTAGAATGTAATCACACTCCTGGCACCAGGGAGTATATCCCAAGGTCGGGACCCTTCGGCAAGGCCCGCCTCGAGCAGAGCTTCTACTGACGCCACCCCCACCGCATCTGCACCTTGTGATAGTGCAAACCGTTTCACCTCCCTTTTTAACGACTTCAATGACTTTCCAACTTTCGTTTTACTCGTCATAAGACGACTCGGGGATGCGTCTTCCTCTCAACTTTATTTCCCTTTAAATTGGGGTTCCCTCTTCGCAAAAAAAGCTTCCACAGCTTCGTTGTGATCCTCAGAACCCCAAAGAATGGAAAACATTTCTGTCTCTAATAAATTAGCATCTCTGCTCGACATATCTGTGCAGTAATTCAAAAATTTTTTTATAAATCTTATCGAGAGAGGAGCCATTTTAGATATTTTTTTTGCAAGGTCTTTTGCTTTTGGAAGAGCCTCGTTCTTTTGGACTATCTTATCCACCAAACCCAAATGAAAAGCTTCTTCCGCCGAAATGATATCTCCTGTGAGCATTAGCATTAATGCCCTCGGCTTTCCTACCGTGCGGACCAACCTCTTCCCTCCTCCCCAGGAGGACATAATTCCCATAGCGATTTGACGAAGTCCAAACTTCGCTTCTTTTGAAGCAATTCTATAATCACAGGCTAAAGCAAACTCGCATCCTCCTCCAAAGGCATATCCGTTAATCGCAGCTAATACAGGAATGTCCAGCCCTTCGATACTATCGAGCAAGTTTCCGCATAAAATCGACATTTCCCTGCCTTTATAGAGGTTGTCAAGAGTTTGGAAATACTTTAAATCCCCTCCCGAAATGAATGCTTCATCTCCACTTCCTGTTAGAATCAGAGCTAAGATCTCTTTTTCTCTTTCAATCTGTTGAACAACCTCCTGTAATTCGAACATCGTATTAACATCGATAGCATTTTTTCTTTCGGGACGATCTATCACAATGGTAGCAACCTTGTCATCTCTTTCGAATCTAATATTCTTAAATGCTTCTGCCATTTCGTTTTCACCCCCTCAATTTTTATCAATCGAACTCTTCACCAATAACAAAAAAGATTATTTCAATAGCCTAAGGGCAATATCCTTCACTTCTCTCGGATATTTAGCTACTGGTATACCAACTTTTTCAAAAGCCTCCACTTTCGATTTGAAAGTTCCTCTACCTTGAGATACAATAGCTCCAGCATGACCCATCTGCTGATCCGGTGGGGCAGAACTGCCAGCCAAATATGCAATATAGGCCTTAGAACAATGCTCTTTGATATATTTAGCTGTCCTTTCTTCATCAGTTCCCCCTATCTCTCCCACCATAACAATGAGGTGAGTATCTGGGTCTTTTTCAAACAGTGGTATGATATCAATGAAATCAGTTCCTTTGATATAATCTCCTCCCAAACCAACCACTGTCGATTGACCCAGCCCAGCCCTTGTCAGCTCATAAGCGATTTCATAGGTCAACGACCCACTTCTGGTAGCTATTCCAATATGTCCTCTTTTAAAAGCATGAATAGCCATAATGCCCAATTTGGCCTCCTCCGGCGTGATCATTCCGGGTGTGTTGGGTCCTATCAACCATGTCTCTTCTTTGCTCAACCTCTCTTTTATTTCTATCATTTCATGGACAGGTATCCCGTCCGTAATACAGACGACCACTTTTATCCCGGCATCGATCGCTTCTGTTATGCTTTCGGAGGCAATCTTGGGTGGTACAAAAATGATGGAGGCATTTGCATCTTTAACTAACCTTGCTTCCAAGGCTGTATCGAATATCTCAATTCCCTCAAAATCTTGGCCTCCCTTTCCCGGAACCACTCCGGCGACAATATTCGTCCCATCCTGTTTCATCCGACGCGCATGAAAGGAGCCCTGACGGCCCGTTATTCCTTGAACAATCAGCCTAGTGTTTTTGTCAACCAAAATGCTCATTTAAGCCCCCAAGTCTACAGCCTTCTTGACAGCATCATAAAGGTTTGTAAACATCTCAAAACCATGTTCTTTCATTATTCTCCGACCTTCCTCAACATTGGTTCCTTCAAGGCGAATGGCAACTGGCAGGGATATTCCTCCGATGTTCTGCCAAGCGGCTACAAAACTTTTTGCTACTTCATCCATCCGGGTTAATCCACCAAACATATTTACCAAGATCGATTTAACCCCATTTAAACTCAATACCGTCTTGATAGCGAGTTCCATACTTTGCGGATTAATGCCAGCGCTCACGTCACAAAAACAAGCGGGCTTCCCACCCATGGCGTTGACCAAATCCATCGTCGCCATAGTCATGCCTGCACCCGCACAGATCAATCCAACATTCCCGCCCACGTAGACAAAGTCAACCCCTTTACCCTTCAGATAGGTCTCCTTATTCTCTGCAAACTCTTTTTTTAATTCCTCTAACTCCGGATGCTTGAACAAAGCATTATTATCAATATTTAAACGAGCATCCACAGCTATCAATTTTCCATTTGAAGATTCCGCCAATGGATTAATTTCCGTAAGAGTTGCATCAAAACCGCAGAAAATCTTGTACAGTTTCTTGATCACATCAATCAATTGGTTAGATATTCCCCTCGAGATGTTCAATTCGCCCATGGCTTTAAGTATTTGATAAGACGGGACCCCATATCGGGGATTAACAATATATTGATACAATGCTGAGGGGGATTCCTTAGCAATCGTTTCAACCTCCATTCCTCCTTTCGAGCTCATCAAGAGAATGGGTTTGGAAGCGGTTGGGTCAATAGTGATGCCAACATAATATTCACACTTTATCTCTATTTTTTCTTCAACTAAAACCTTGGAAACAGGCAGACCTTTGATTTTTTGGCTCAGTAGTCCTTTGAAAGTACTAACTGTTTCTTCGATTGATTTGGCAATCTTAATTCCACCGGACTTTCCTCTCCCTCCAACTAATACCTGGGATTTCAGAACAACTTCTTTTCCCTTTCCAACATGGGTGAACGCATCCTTCACTTCGTTCTCAGTTGAACAAACCATCCCATTTGGGATAGGTATTTGATTTTCTCCAAAATATTTTTTTGCCTGATATTCATAAAGTTTCATGTATCTTCTCCCTCATTAAGACTTGCGGGACGATCGATATTCTTTTATCGCCGTGGTAATAGTATCGAGAGGTGATTGGGTTGGAAAAACGAGTCCGACTCCCATCTCCTTTAAAATCTTAATATCTTTTTTAGGAATGGTTCCTCCCACAACCAATGGAATATCATCAATCTTTTCTTCCTTTATCTTCTCTAAAATGTTTTCGGTCAATATGAGATGTGCTCCCGAAAGCATGCTCAACCCAATAAAGTCAACACCCTCTTGAATGGCGGATTTGACAATCTCCTCAGCTGTCCGATGGATGCCCAAATAGATGACCTCCATTCCAGCATCTCTTAAGGCTCGGGCTACTACTTTGGCACCCCTGTCGTGTCCATCCAGACCTGGACTCGCAATCAAGAATCTTATTCTCCTTTCCGCGTTTATCATTACCAGCCCTCCTTTAGTTCCCTGTCCATACCATTTCGGATCAAATCACTGTAGGTTGCTGAAAGGTTCCATATTCTTCTTTAAATACCTGACACACCTCGCCCAAACTCACATAGTCTTTAAATGCATCGATAAGGTAAGGCATTAAATTCCCCCCATTCTTAGCGATCTTTCTCAGCTGATCGATATGCTTTCTCACCTTCTCCTTGTCTCTTGTCCTCCTAATTTGATTCAATAACTCGATCTGGTCTTTCGCCACCTGTGGATTATACTCATGAAGTCGTAACTCTTTTTCCTCCTCGTCGATGGTGAACCGATTCACTCCCACCACCGCCATTTCACCAGAATTGATTTTTCTTTCCTTTTTATAAGCCTCTTCGAGGATCTCTTTTTGGACAAAACCGTCTTTGATCGATTTAATCATCCCACCTCTAGTTTCAACCTTCTCGATCAGCTCTTCAATTTTATTTTCCATCTCTTTTGTTAACGACTCAACGAAATAAGATCCTCCAAGCGGATCGGAAGTATCTGCCACCCCTGTCTCAAGGCCAAGCACTTGCTGAATCCGTAGAGATAATCTTGCCGTTTCTTCGGTAGGTATTGAAAAGGGTTCGTCCATAGCGCAAGTAAACATCGATTGGACTCCGCCCAATACACTTGCAAGGGCTTGATACGAGACACGGATAGTATTAATCTCATGTTGCTGAGGAAATAATGTACTCCCACCACAAACCACTCCAAATCGAAATACCAAAGACCTTGGATTTTTTGCCTTAAACTTTTCCTTCATAATTCTTGACCAAAGCTTTCTCATCGCTCTATATTTGGCCACTTCTTCAAAAAAATTGTTATGGGTGTAAAAGAAGAAACTCAATTGCGACGCAAAATCATCAATATCCATCCCGCGTTCCAAAACCGCCCTCACATATTCAATGGCATCTGCTAAAGTAAAGGCGGCCTCCTGAACGGCCGTGGACCCAGCATCTCTGAAGTGAGCCCCGGCAATACTAATGGAGTTAAATCTTGGGACGTATTTAGCGCAATATTCGATGGTATCTGCAATCAATCTCATTGAGAACTCAGGAGGGTAAATCCATGCCCCCCTCGCCACGTACTCTTTTAAGATGTCGTTTTGAATCGTCCCCCCAACTTTCTCAAAAGGCACCCTCTGTTTCTCAGCCACACATAAATACATGGCCAATAACATGGAAGCAGTCGCGTTGATGGTGAACGAGGTGGTAACCTTATCCAAAGGAAGACCATCAAACAACGTTTCCATGTCCTTTAGCGTACTCAGGGAAACACCCACCCTACCAACCTCGCCGAGAGACATGAGGTCATCTGGATCCAAACCCATTTGGGTTGGAAGATCTAATGCCACGCTTAAACCGGTTTGACCTTGTTCAAGCAGATACTTATACCTCCTGTTGGAATCCTTTGGGGTGCCAAAGCCTGAGTATTGTCTCATGGTCCATAATCGATCTCGATACATGGTTCGATGAATACCCCTTGTATACGGATAATTGCCTGCTTCCCCTATATCCCGTAAGGGATCCAGATTCTTGATGTCTTCATTGGTATATAAAGGTTTTATTTCAATCCCAGATTCGTTAAACCTCTTAGTTTCTTCTTTTTTCTTCTCCATGGTCTGGCCTCCTATCTCAACATCGTTCCTTTTTCGACAAATCTCATATGAAACGAAAATGCTTCATTAAGCAAATGGGGTTCATGGCCTCCGGTTTTCTTCATGGCGTTGCCCAGGTATTCATTGAGCAAAGGCCTATAAACTGGATGGGCACATTGGTTGATGATCATTTCCGCTCTCTCTATGGGTTCCAAACCTCTAATGTCGGCAATGCCTTGTTCCGTAACAATGATATCCACGACATGCTCCGAATGATCAACATGGGAGACCATTGGGACAATGGCTGATATCGATCCCCTCCGACTAGTAGAAGGTGTAAGAAAAATTGAAAGGAAACCATTCTGCGCAAACTCCCCAGATCCTCCCACTCCAGAAATGATTTGGGTCCCTTGAACGTGAGAGGAGTTGATGTGGCCATAGATATCGATCTCGATGGCCGTATTGATGGCGATGACACCCAAACGAAGGATCACCTCAGGGGAGTCAGCGATATCAAGAGGACGGATGACAATGATCTTTTTGTATCGATCCAAATTCTCGAAAAATCTCTTCTGCCCGTCTGTGGTGAAATAGAGTCCAGAGGTTGAAACGACCCGAACCTTCCCGCTGTCGATTAAATCAAGAACACCGTCTCCGATGCCTCCTGTATAGATGGTTAATCCTTCAAAGCTTGAATTTGCCAATTCTCTCGCTACAGAATCCGCGACATTTCCAAGCCCAACTTGTAGAGGAAGAAGATTCTTGGGCAGCTTTTTGGAATCGACTTCTTTTTGGAAAAAGTTGACGAGGTTGCTTCCAATCTTTTGACTCGCTTCATCGACAGTGGCTCGGGGGATGGAACTATCTTTAACAGTCGCCTGCACAACGCAAGCAATCTTATCTTTATCAACAGGGATATAGGGTTTCCCGATCCTATCGCCTGGGTGATGGATGGGAATCACTTCCCGATGAGGAGGATTTTTTAGGAGATAGACATCATGAATTCCTTCCAAGTCCAAGGGGTAAAAAGGATTGATTTCAATCATCACCTTCTTGGCCATTTGGACAAATGTCGCACCGTCAAAGAGGGAGGTGGATGGGATAATATTTCCCTCCTTTGTAATCCCGACGGCTTCGATAATGGCCAAATCAACAACACCCAATGTCCTTGACCGAACTTGTTGAGGAAAAATTCCAGACCGTAAATCTGAGAAAAGGACTTTTCGTTCATTGATCATCTTCCTCAAATTTAAATTGGATTGTTGTCCCAATCTTTTTCGCAGCATTCCCTGGACGGAAAGAAGACCGTCAATCTCTTCTCCAACAGGACCACCCGTCCACAGATCGATTTTAAAATTTGGTTCACTCTTTTTGAGCTCGACTAATTTAGAAAAAATCGTTTTGGGATATCCAAATTGGAATCCCCCAGCTGTACCAATCGTCATCCCGGTTTTTATCTCTTGAACAGCGATTTCTGGCTCAACAACCTTTTTGAGTAAGGTTTCGTTCAAGATCCTTGTTTTTAAATTATTGTCCATAACAGGGTCTCCAATTAATTCTTGTATGGAAACGAACGAGCTTACCCTTGTGGATTTGAATCGTTTTTACCGAAGGATAATAACAACTGCTTTTTAGCGTGCTCAATATGTCCTTCAACTAATCTCTGAACAAAATCAACGTCCTTTTTCTGAAAGGCTTTGACAATTTCTTTATGCATGTTGTTTGAAAAATCCAACCCGGATGAGGACTGGTAGTATAAGAAAGCGATTCTAAGCCAAAGCCCCTTCCCCAAATCTTTTAACGTTTTTTCTAGCACCTGATTATTTGACGCTTTAATGAAAACACTGTGAAAGGTAAAATTAAAATGCAGAAAAGATCGGATATCCTTATTGCGAAGCGCCGTCTCCATTTTTACAATCAAGTCATTGAAAATTCCTATCTCCTTCTCTCCAATATTTGGGGCAGCTAACCTTGCAGCCAGGCTTTCAAGCGATGCCCTCACTGGAAAGACATCTTCAATATCTTTCGCAGTTAGCCCCCTTACAAACGTTCCTTTCCGAGGATGAATGACAATGAGTCCTTCAGATTCCAAAGTCCTGAAGCATTCACGGAGGGGTGATCGACTAATTCCAAATTGTTGGCATAAATCATTTTCGACAAGCTTTTCGCCAGGCTTAATTATACCCTCAATGATAGAATTGCTTAAATACTCATAGATCTGGTCGGTTAATGATTTGAATTTAATTACAGTTTCCATTTTTCCAATTATATATGTTTACGACATTAGAATTGTCGACAATTATAATTAATAAATGAAATTTGTCAACATGAAAATTTTCACATTTAAAAATCTTGCATCTATTTTTTTTCATAAATTCATTTTAATAACACATGCTTATGAGTCAATTTTGTATTTCTTAAAAAATTTCTCTCCCCTTTTTTTCTGAGTCTTCCGTCCGTTGCCTCATTCCATCCTATTGCAAAAAATCCGGAAAAAAAGATATAAAACAGAACGGAGACGAGAGAGATCACTCCCGATATCATGAAGGTCTTCCTCCGGTTGAGGGACATCGCCACCGTGGGTAGTGTGGCAGCACCCAATACCCATCCTGTCGGAATCCCCATCTGTTTGACTTCCATTGCGGTGACTCTTCCCTTTATCGGAAACCAGGACATTACGGCTTTCCCTGTAGCTGGGTTGATGGGAGCACCCCCCATCCCTGCCAAGAAAAGGAATCCACAGACAGTCGAAGGGGAGTGAGCCAAAGAAATGGAGAGGATGAACGACCCAACGACCAGTTGACCGATGGCCATTGTCCAGTAGACTCCGAGCCTATCCACTAACCAACCCATTGCGATGGAGGGAAAGAAGGCTCCCAGAAAAAAGACGGAGGACAACATACCGATCTGAAAATGTTTGAGATGAAGTTCGGATTGGAGAAACGGTGCGAGAGGCTGGATGCTTTGACCGGAATAGGAATTCATCACATGGGTCAAAGTAATCAATCCAAGGATTGCCCGTCTGTAAGATACCGAGGAACCTCTTCTTGTATCCCCGTTGATAGTAGGTAAGTCATTCAAGGATTTCAACCATTCATTCGGACGCCGGACAAAAATCCATCCTCTCTTTCACCCTTTCAGAACTTGTGGGTTCCATCCTCTTCAAAGAAGGGAGGATTCTCAATCATTCAGATTTTGGGGTTTTGATCGCAAGTGTTTCCGTCAAATTCCGAGGTAGGCCTTTTTGACTTGAGGGCTATCCAAGAGTTCCTTTGACTTTCCGGAGAGGGTGATCCGGCCCGTTTCCAGGACATAACCTCGATCAGCACGCTCCAGGGCGATCTG
>Ga0187770_10001543_pt1 | contig 12313 bp, 11 predicted proteins | sample 0116_SJ02_MP02_2_FD_133154 | JGI IMG/M metagenome (GOLD analysis project Ga0187770, IMG submission 133154) | Tropical peat soil microbial communities from peatlands in Department of Meta, Colombia - 0116_SJ02_MP02_20_MG | ecosystem: Environmental > Terrestrial > Soil > Wetlands > Peat | place...
CTCCCACGCCTAATTCAGTACCTTACGGCATTGCAGTGAATTCAAACGGGATTCCCTTCTTCTGTGAATTTGGCACCGACAAGCTCGCCAGCATCAATCCGAACACAATGGAGATCACCGAATACTGGCTCCCTGAAGGCACAAGACCAAGACGAATCGCTATTGCATCCGACAATACGATCTACTACACGGATTATGCCAAGGGACACCTGGGACGGCTTGACTCGAGTAAAAGGGAGTCCAAGCAGTGGCTTTCACCAGGAGGACCAGACTCTCGACCTTATGCCATAGCAATCACTCCCGACGGAGCAGTATGGTACAGCGAATCTGGGATAAACCCCAATACCATTGTGCAGTTTGATCCGAGGACAGAGGTGTTCTCCAGCTGGCCGATCCCCTCTGGAGGAGGCGTAGTGCGCAACATGGTCTCAACGCCAAGAGGAGACCTCTACATTGCCTCCAGCGGCGTAAACAAGGTCGGGATAGTCAAAGTCCAGCGGTAACCTAGTGAATTGATCTGGATGTGGGAAAAACAGGATCTGACTTTTTCCGGCACGGCCAGGCCTTGATACTTTCTTCCTTGAAACATTTACTTCCAAAAAGTTTCGAAAAGGTGTATATTACAACCAGCATTTCACAATCTATGAGGATGATCACTGAGTCATTTATGCAAAAAAACGCACTTTTAAACAGTCAAGAAGTATTGCTTTCGAAGAACTAATCAGCAGGTTGAAAAAATAACTAAATACATAAATGACAACCGTTAATAGTTATATTGAAGAATACCCTGATTACTACTGCAATTTGAGATATCCACCTGAATACGCTGTTCTTCTAAAAGGCTCGTGGGGTGCGGGCAAAACATGGTTCATAAAGAGATATTGTGAGCGACTTAAAACTTCCAACCAAAAATATCTATATGTCAGCCTATATGGAATCCCAACCTTCGAGGAAATCGAGGATGCCTTCTTTCAACAATTGCATCCAATACTCTCTTCGGGAAGAGCAGAGATAGAAGAAAAAAGAGTGAAATAGCCAAAAATCTGACAAACACACTGCACAAGTAGGCTCGTTGAAGCTGTCAAAACAAAATGACCCCTTAAGACTTCCATTTTTTTAGTGACCTCTAATTTTTTTCTTGACAAATTTTTTTGTCGTTGATAATTTGGAACCCGATACCATTGTATGGAACATAAGATGTTCAGTGGGGCTACCTCTACCACTCGATCTCTTGAGCGTGCCTTGAGTATTCTGTGCGCTTTTAACCATGAAAGGCAGAGGCTAACGCTCACTCAATTATCTGAGACTTTGAACTTGCCCAAGGCTACTGTCTTTCGATTGTGTTCAACTTTGCTCAAATATAGGTTCCTCTTATTTGATAACGATTTGAAGCGTTATTATCCAGGCCTTAGGTTATTCGAACTCGGTAGCATTTCATGGTCTTCGCTCGCCTTAAGAAAAATTGCCTCTCCTCACTTACTCGGGCTTTATTCAGCCATATCCAAGAATGTTTCTCTAGCGATCTTAGAGGGAGATGAACTTTTGTACATCGATAGAGTGCAAGACAAAAGGAGTTCGAGCGGATTTGGATCGGAAATAGGATGGCGTCGTCCTCCCCATTACGGGGTGTTAGGTCAAGCGATCATGGCCTTTCTTCCGGAAAGGGAGGTCAATCGCCTCTTAGAGAAAAATCCCCTCAAGCGGTATACACGGAAATCGATCGTCAGGAAGAAGCAATTTAAGGAAACGCTCCGCGAAATCAAGAAGCGGGGGTTTGTTATTGAGGAGGGGATGGTATGTGATGGAGTCACAGGTATAGGAGCTCCTATAAGAGACTCTACGCAAAACGTAATTGCTGCTTTGGGAGTTACATTCATTTCTTCAATAGAGGGCGAAGCTCGGATAAAAAGAATAATCGAACATGTCGTTCGGACTGCCCAAATCATTTCCGAGGAGTTGGGTTATCTTGAAGCTATTTCGGGATAAAGATACCTTGAGAGAAATTGTTCCCCGTGCGTACTTCTAAAGTCCCGCTCTGGCGGCAAGTTCAAGGGCAGCAATATGATCGACATTTCTTTCCCTGGAAGCTGCGCACTGTCGGCGAAGAGCTTCACGCAGGACTCACGAAAGCCAACTCAACTGAGAGCGTTCTTAGTAGGTGTTTTATAACCCTTATTCTCTTCTAAGACAACTTATTTCTGGCATCCCGTGGTTGGCGTTAATGATTTATTTCATGGGACACCGAGGTTTAAACGAAATTATGGCATGAAATGCCTAAAGGAGGAATCTTATGAGAAAAGATAACAAGATGGATCGAAGGAAATTTATGAAATACTCATTAGGAGTTGGTGGAGGAATTCTTTTTGGAACGGAGTTGGCAGGCATCTTACATGCCCAAGGCAAAAGGGAACCTGAAAAGGGAGAAAAAATTCAGAAGTTGTTGCTTACAAATACTAATCGTGCGGACCATGTGGAACTGGGAAGAATAATCATCAATTCGTTCAAAGAAATTGGGGTAGAGGTGGAAACGGAGATTCTCGAGTTGGCAGCGTTTGTATCCAAGGCCTATGGGAGACATGAGACTGAGTTGGCCAATTTTAACTGGTCAGGGGGCATGGAAAGAATCGACCCTTCCTTTTACCTTACGGAGTTTTACCACTCGAAATATGCCGCGAAGGGTGGAAGAAATTTTGAGCATTATCGAAATCCAGAATATGATAAAGTTTGCGATGCGGCCAATATGGAAATGGATCGAAATAAGAGAATCGCTCTGGTAAAGAGATGTCAGGAAATCTTGGCCAGGGATTGCCCTATTTGGCTCATCGGGTTTCCGGATATCCTTAATGCCTACAATAGCCAGGACTGGGAGGGTCCTGTTGGTATGTTGGGTTGCGGAATCGGGTCAGATTATATTCCATGGACATGGCTTCTTATAAAACCCAAATCCGACAGGAAAAAAATTGTTACAGCGAATGTGGAGGAATTGCTCTCCTTCTCCTTGGGAGCAAGCAGTGGTAATGCGAGATCTTTTCTTAGAATGATCTACGATACCTTTCTCAAAGTTGATCCGAAAATGAACGTTGTGCCTTGGGCGGCCTCCTCATGGAAAATTGTTAGTCCAAAAATCGTAGATATCACCTTAAGGGATGGTATGAAATTCCATGATGGAAAACCCGTAACCATGGAGGATGTCCGATTCACCTTTGATTATCTGAGAGAAAAAAAGCCGCCCAGGTATAATGAAATTAATATACACGTCTTAAAAACAGAAGTTCTAAATAATAGACAATTCCGATTTCATCTTGCCGAACCTTATGGTCCTTTCTTAGAAAATATATTGAGCTATGCCCATATTCTCCCCAAACATATCTGGGAGAGGATACAGGAACCGGATACATATCCTAATGAAAAACCTATCGGAAGCGGTCCTTTTAAGTTCGGATATTGGAAACAGGGGGAGGAACTCTATCTTGAAGCTAACAAAGAGCATTTTGCACCCCCCAAGATTGACGGCTTTTACAGAAAAGTAATTTCAAGCCTTGAGGGAGTACTCGCTGCCCTGGAGAATAAGGAGATTGACATCCATCATGATCGGCTTGACAGTGAAATGGCAAAGAGGCTTGAGAAATTCCCGCACCTCACTGTTGTTTCGACACCGAACAACGGCGTTTATGAAATGAGAGGAAATTTGGACAAGAAGCCCTTTAGTGACCTGCAATTCAGGAAGGCGATAAATCATATTATTCCCAAAAGACAGGCTATGGCCCAGATCTTCGGGAAGGCCGGTCGTGCCGCCGGCAATACAATTATCCACCCAGATCTTAAACCCTGGTATAACGAGAAAGTGGGGTTTGATGAATATTCTCCTCAAAGGGCGAAAGAAATCCTGAGGGCTGCGGGCTATTGGTGGGACAAGGATGGGTTCCTCCATTACCCAAAATAGCAATGACCACACTGAAACGAACAACCCCTCGTCCTCTTTCTTCGATGGGAGAGGACGAGGGTGAAGATGGACATAGATCCCCCTCTCAACTTAATTCTCTCCCATAAAGGGGAGATTTTCTTGAGTCCAATTTCTATATATTCCTTTATGACTTTTTTATCATTTACGGGCCATCAAAAACGATTGTGATTTGATTATTTCTTAACTTGTGTTTTATAAGGTATGCTCTTTGTGGGAAGTCGCTTAGCGATTTTGTGGGAAGGATCGTTGTGTAAATATAGAGGAGGATTTCTTGGGGAAGAAAACGTATATTGTTAGAAGATTGATCCAAATGGTCGTAACAATATGGGTCATCATCACGGTAACTTTTTTCTTATTTCGTCTGATCCCAGGTGATCCCGTCTCCATGCTCATCACTGAAAACGTTTCCATGGAGGCCCAAGAAATGATCCGGAAGCAATGGGGGTTGGACAAACCGCAATATGAGCAGTACCTTATCTACATGGAGAACCTGGTTCAGGGGAAGTTCGGTACTTCTATCTATTATAAATATCCTGTGTGGGAGATATTGATACCCAGATTATTCAACACCCTAATCCTTATGGGGACCTCCATGCTAGTGGCTATTTTGATAGGGGGTATAGCAGGCGCTTATCTGGGTTGGAAAAGAGGAGCAAGGTCCGAAAAAGGAGGGGTGATCTTCATCTTATTCCTGAGGTCTATTCCCATCTTCTGGATGGGCATTCTACTTTTAATGGTATTTACCTACTGGCTTAGATTATTTCCTGGAGGGGGGATGCACCAAACGGGGTTCCTCTCTCAATCGTTTATAGGCAACTATCTTAACCTCGACTTTTTGAAACATCTTGTCCTTCCCTTCTTATGCTACCTTCTTTATAACATAGGAGACCCACTTATGATCATGCGCAGCAGTATGTTAGAGATAAGAGGAGAGGACTTCTTAACCTTGCTCCAGGCTAAGGGATTATCCGAATCCTCTGTGATGAAACAGTGCGCAAGAAACGCCATCCTTCCACTTATCACATATGTCGGTGTCCTTGTGGGATATGCCTTTTCTGGGCAGGTGCTTCTCGAAACGGTGTTTTCCTGGCCTGGCTTGGGGAGAGAAATTGTCTTGGCTGTTTTTAAGAGGGATTACGCTGTTGTCCAAGGGTCGTTTGTTCTGATGGCCTTTGTTGCCGTCGTCATGAACTTCCTCGTAGATCTGTCTTATGGTCTACTAGATCCTCGGATTGTTTACAAATAATCTTCTCTTCTTCTTTTGGAAAGGAGCGATATTATCTCTCGCTTTCGCTAAAGGAGTCTAGTGGGAATCTTAAATCGGAAGGATTACTTATGGTTTCAGGTTATTTACCCTATCTACAGATCATTAAAAACCAGGTCCAGATCGTTCTCCAAGATTTCTCGGGAAAGCTGGGAGCTTGCATTCTCCTCTTTTTCGTTTTATTGGCCCTCTTTGCTCCGGTGATCGCTCCGAACGATCCTTTTAAGGTTTATTCAAGGGAAGATGGTAGCCTTGCCAAGATGGATCCTCCTTCTTCAAAACACTGGTTTGGAACCACCCATTATGCCAGAGATGTTTTTAATCAGACGATCTGGGGATCAAGGGTAGCCATTCTCATCGGATTCTTGTCTGCTTTCAGCGTTACTTTGATTGGTACGGTCATTGGACTTATCTCAGGATATTATGGTGGAAAAATCGATGATCTCCTGATGAGACTCACCGATATTGCTTATGGGATTCCCTTTTTACCGTTGTGCATCCTTTTAGTAGCCATTCTCAAACCCAGTATCTGGAATATCTTACTGGCCATCATCCTTCTTTTCTGGCGGACTACTGCCCGTGTAATCCGGTCGCAGGTCTTGAGTTTAAAAGAGAGACCTTTCATCTGGTCTGCCAAGGCGACAGGAGCTGGGGACTTGAGGATTCTTTTCGTTCACATCGCTCCTAATGTCCTTCCTCTCTCTCTTCTTTATCTTGCTCTAGGCGTCGGCTGGGGAGTGATGACGGAAGCAAGCTTAAGCTTTTTAGGGTTAGGAGATCCAATGAAGATAAGTTGGGGAGGCATGCTTTATGACGCTTTCCAAATGGCTGCTATGAGAACGGCGTGGTGGTGGATTTTACCCCCGGGGATCTCCATAGCACTCTTTGTCGTTTCAGTCTTCCTTCTAGGTCGCTCTTATGAAGAGATCGTCAATCCAAGGTTGAGGGAGCCATAGTCGTTGCTACAGGTTGAACATCTCAAAGTCCATTTCAAAATGAGAGGTAACAAAAGTGTCAAGGTGGTCGACGACGTCTCATTCACTGTTGGTGAGAATGATTGCCTGGGCATTGTTGGCGAGAGCGGATGTGGAAAGACAACCATTGCTAAGGCCATCTTGAAGATCTTGCCACCTAACGGAGAGATCACAGGGGGACGCATCCTTTTTAAGGGGGTTGATCTTATTCCGCAAACTTACGATCAAATGAGGAAGATCCGATGGAAAGAGATTTCCATGATTACCCAAGATGCCTTAAACTCTCTCAATCCAGTTCATCGGGTTGGACAGCAAATTGTTGAAGCGATCACGGCGCATGAACAAATAGGTTCCAGGGAAGCTTACGCAAGGGCTGAAGAACTCTTTGAACTGGTTGGGATCGAGAGAAGAAGGCTCGAAGACTTCCCCCACCAATTCAGCGGGGGAATGAGACAGAGGGCGATCATTGCGATGGCCCTTGCGCTTACCCCATCGCTCATCATTGCCGACGAACCCACAACTGCTCTTGATGTGATTGTTCAAGATACAATTCTCCAAAAGATCAACCATCTTCGAAAGCAACTGAACCACGCTATGATCTTCATCACCCATGATGTTTCCGTAGTGGCGGAAAATTGCGATTGGGTCGTGGTCATGTATGCGGGGAAAATAGTGGAGTATGGAAGAACGGAGACCCTTTTGATTCAGCCTTACCATCCCTACATGCTCGGCCTCCAAAATGCCTTTCCAACTATAGTTGGAGAGAGGAAAGGACTGATCTCGATTCCCGGTTCCCCTCCGAGTCTCGTTTCTCCCCCGAGGGGGTGTCGATTTCATGAGCGTTGCCCTTTTTCCAGAGACCGATGTATCAATGAGGAGCCTGCTTTGTTAAAAGTGGAGAAAGACCATCTCTCTGCATGTCATTATCCTGATCGAATCGATGATTTCCGAAAGCTGGCCAAACTGGCGGAAGTTTGGCAATGTACAGAGAAGATGGGATAACGGAATGTTAATCGAAGTGAAAAATCTCAAAAAATGGTTTCCTCTCCATGAAGGATGGATTGCTGCCCTTCTTAGCAAAGGAGAACAGGGCGTTTTGAAGGCCGTTGACGGAGTTAGTTTTGAGATGGATCAAGGAGAAGTCCTAGGTCTCGCAGGAGAGAGTGGGTGTGGAAAAACCACAATCGGCATGACCCTTATGAAGCTTTACGAACCCACTTCTGGGGAGATCTTGTTCGATGGTCAAAATGTAGTGACCTTGCTAGGAAAGAATCTGAAACCTTGGAGAAGGAAGGCCCAAATTGTTTTTCAAAATCCTTATGAGTCCTTAAACCCGCGTTTCACCATTATTGATACCTTAATGGAACCCCTTCACATCCATCAGATTGGCACAAAAGATGAAAGGACGGATATTATTAGAAGGACATTGGAAGATTGTGGACTAAAACCGGTGGAGGATTATATTCATAAATTTCCCCATGAACTGTCTGGAGGTCAAAGGCAGCGAGTCTCCATCGCCAAGGCCATGGTTCTTAAACCAAGATTTATAGTGGCCGATGAACCCGTCTCCATGCTCGATGTTTCCATTCGAGCAGGCATTCTGAAGCTCCTTAAATCGCTTAGTCAAAACAGAGGGCTTACCATTCTCTATATTTCCCATGACCTTTCGTCTATGGGGTACATCTGTGACAGAATTGCTATCATGTACCTTGGAAAAATCGTGGAGGTAGGCCCTCCTCAAGCCATCCTCGATCGGCCGAGCCATCCATACACTCAGGCTCTAATTTCAGCTGTTCCATTTTCAAATCCGTCGATTAAAAGAAAACGCGTGAATCTACCAGGAGAGATTCCAAATCCTATCGATCTACCCCAGGGCTGTCGGTTTAGACCGAGATGCAAGAAGATGATGGATTGCTGTCTGGAGAGTGAACCGGGCTTGACAGAAATCGGAGAATTTCATTCGGTTTCATGCCATTTATATCTTTAATATCTCGTTCCATAAAAAGGGGGTTTTTGGACTTAAGACAAATAAGGATATTAGGAAGGTATCAATGCCGAGCGTACAGGGGAATTCTCCAAACACGGTTTTGGTTCGGACTCATGGCCAGAAGGTATTAAGGATGTCTTCTCAACAAACCAACGTATTCTTAGAGGGGTTAAACCCGATAGACAATGTGGCTTTGAGAGGAGTAGTCCCTCTTGTCCTTCGACTTATTACTTTGGTCTGCAAACGGATTAGGATAGTGTAGAACGGTGGACCCCATGCCGAGGTATTTCCTGATTTTGTTGAAGAATTGTTAAATGAATGGTTTCCTAATATAAAGACATGTAGGACAACTTGATACGGTTATATCGGCAAAATGGAAGCGAAGGGAGGTCAAACCAGTGTTTGGCGACAGAGAAAACTAAAACACTGACGCTTGTTGCGAAAGGAGGTGAATGGAAGCAAATATTTGTTGCCTATATCAGATAGCTGATGGAAATGATTTTGTATTAAAATCCAATTAGGAAGGAGATTCATTATGAGTACCGAAGAAATGGAAGCGAGGCTTCGTCGTTTAGAGGATATTCATGAGATAAACAATTTACAGGGAAGATATAATCATTATCTTTCGATGTTAATGTTTGATAAGATCATTGATCAATTTGCTAAAAAAGACCCCAATATAAAGGTAGAAATAGCTGACAGCGGCGTTTATGAGGGCATTGAAGGAGTTAAGAGGTTGTTCCGCACTTTTGGGTCAAGGTTGTTTGGACGCAAGGGAGCAAGTGCGCTCATGATGGTAATGACGCCTGTCATCGAGCTAAGCCGAGATGGCAACACAGCGAAAGGGATGTGGCATTCTTTTGGATGTTACACAACCGTGCCGGAAGAAACTGGTATAGTTGCAGCATGGGTGCAAGGGAAATATGACAATGAATTTGTAAAAGAGGAGGGTAAATGGAAATTTCGTTCGTTAAGATGGTATGTCAATTTTCGAACCCCATATGATCAGGGTTGGGTTAAGAAGCCAATAGTAAGCAGTATGACATTCGCAGACGCCAAACCTGATAAACCTAGTACGTACTACATGCCATATAACCCAGATGCATTCAATCCATTCCTGCCCAAGCCACCCGAGCCGGTTGAGTGAGATGAGGCTAACATGGTCCATACTGGGGCGCAAATCGCTAGCAAAAAATATCGCAGCGAAGTATAGGTTGATGAACATAAGAAGGCTAAAGGTTTGCGCCCTATTACAATATAAAGATATTTAAATCCCGGAGGTAAATGATGAGTGAGACTGAGGTTTTAGCAAACTATGTGGCAAGGGCGAATTATAAAGATTTACCGACGGATGTTATCCGTCATGCCAAAGAGTCGATTTCTGACACTATAGCCTGCGGATTAGGTGGGCGTAAGAGCCTGGAAGGAGACATACTTATTCGTTTGATGAAGGATATAGGCGGGAAAGCAGAATCGACTGTATTTGGGGAGAAGACGAGATTATCCTTTACGCAGGCGGCTCAAGTGAATTCTGTGCTCGCCAATATATTGGATTATGACGATACACTAATCAAGATAGGCCATATGGGTTCGATGTTAGTCCCAGTAGCGCTATCTATTGGTGAACGATTCAATGCCTCCGGCAAGGATGTCATCAATTCGATCGTACTTGGCTATGAGGTGATTATCCGCCTAAGAAAAGCAGTGGAGCCCTCTGAAGAGGCATTTTGGAAAACGTTTGAAAGAGTAGGCTCAGGCATTCATTTTGGAGTTACTGTAGTTGCGGGTAAACTTATGGGGCTCAATGGAGGTCAGATAGCGGACGCTTTTGGACTTACAGGTTATGTCCGAGCATCACGCGTAGCACTGCCCGACACTGCAAGCAAGGGGATGCCTCGTTGGATGAAAGTGACACAGGGCGATCTCACTATTCCAGGGATACATGCTGCTCTTCTTGCAAAAGAAGGATTTCTTGGAGACCGGGGCATCTTTGACCAAGATAGAGGATATGAAGTTACAGTCGGTTCAGACTGTTACGATGCCAAGAAACTCACGGAAAATCTAAGCAAGAAATACGGGATGTTGAGGGTTGGTTATAAGTTCTACCCATCATGCCGACACATAAGTGCGACCTTAGATGCAGTGGTTTCAATTGTTTCGGAAAATCAATTAATGATAGAAGATATCAAGCAGATTATCGTGAGAGTACAAAACTGGGTCGCTCATAATTTCGCTATTTATGAACCAGTACATATGATTCAGGCTCAGTTCAGCATTCCCTACGCTGTCAGCATGGTACTCATGGAAGAGTCACCAGGACCGGGTTGGTATACGGAGGAGATGCTCAGGAATCCAAAGGCTCGGGAGTTGCAGCACAAAGTCAAGATTGAAGGAGACCCTGCTCTTACAAGGAAATATTATGTGGAGAATAAATACGCCAGCAAGGTTGAGATAGTGACAAAGGAGGGAAGGCGATTCAAGAAGGACGTCGATTTTCCGAAAGGTGTCCCTGAGAACCCCTTTACCCTGCAAGATCACAGGAATAAGCTCTCGAATATGGCTTCCTGGTTGGGGATAAAACAAATACAGATTGAAGAGCTCATCCAGAGATTAGAAAAATTTGAAGAGTTGGAGACCCTTGCTGAATTAACCCATCTGTTAGTGCCTCAATGATCGTCCCCTTCGAAGTGTTTTCGTTGTTTTCAGTTTTTGGGCCTCCGCGGAAAGAGAAGAAGTAAAGCTGGTCCAGACCTTTGGTGCTTACCTGAACTGAGTGCCAACATCCCCAAGGACACCTTTCGTTTCGATTTGCTATTCTCCCCGGGGATAAAGTATGGAAATTGGATCTATACCTCCGGTCAGGTCCCTCTTCGATAATCAAGGGGATTTGGTGGGGAAAGTAGATATAAAGAAGCAGATCGAACAGACTATACTAAACATTGAGGCGGTTCTTAAAGCGGCAGGCGCCACGTTAGGTGACGTCCTAAAAATCAACATCCTCATGAGAGACCCCTCCCACTTCTTCGAAATGAATGAGGTTTACAAAAGGTTTTTCAAAGGGCGATCTCCCGCAAGGACGACCGTTCAGTCTAACCTCACTGTTGAGGGGATGCTGATAGAAATTGAAGCAGTGGCCCGCGTTCCAAGATGAGGTCTCCTTTACTGTTTTACAGAGTCGAGCTCTTTCTATAATATGCTTGGGTAACAGCGGTGGTCCCGATGAGTCATAATCGAGATCATATTATAAGCAAACCGCTGATGACTCGAACTGATCTTCTATATCTACAAAAATAATGTTGTGCTATTTTCTGGTAGATAAAGGCAACCAAACGTTCTTGGCACCAGGCATTTGATCTACTCCAGTCTTATCTTGATGCGTGAAGAAGACCAACTTGAAGTCGACCTGCTTTGAGAATCCTCACCGCCAAGGTGAGGGAGGTTTTATTTTACTTCCGGTATGATATTCCCGCCCGAGGGGAAGACTGCTACATCCGCTTGTGGCATCTTTTCGGAGATTCGATCAATTGCATCTTGAATATTAGAGAAATAAGAAAATTTCATCATCTTCACCTGCTCCAGTGAAAGCCCCCTGGTGACATGGAGAACTGTGAATTTCTCTGCCAATTCCTTGAAGTAGACAACCTGCATGATGTAAGAAATACCGAAGGATTTAAGATGGTCAGGAATGTCCCCCCGGATCAATCGGCGGTGAAAGTCACTGGCACTTTCAGGGCTTCCCATCTCCTGGATTAACGGCAGGATCGGCCCTGCTTCCTTCTGGGGTGCAAGCCAGATGATTGCTCCTCCGGATCGTGTACAGAAGCTAGCCATGGTTAAAGCCTTTGTGGCCTGGACTCCTACTTCTAAGGGAAAAGCCGAAGTGATGGTGACATCGGCCAAATTCTGAAGAGGGACTAAATAGAGGGAGGTTGCAAATTTAGAGGCCTCCTTGTGTTCTTGAACTGGATCGCCTGCAAAAGCCCGGATGACCTCTCGCTTTTCGTTCATGATAAAATCGAGCTTAAACGCTAATCTTGACAAGCGTCCGCAATCCACAATCTCTTCGTAATGGAAATTCCCGTCCAGAAGGTTTACCTTACTATTCCGATGAGGCATCCACGTAA
>Ga0187770_10001544_pt1 | contig 12302 bp, 7 predicted proteins | sample 0116_SJ02_MP02_2_FD_133154 | JGI IMG/M metagenome (GOLD analysis project Ga0187770, IMG submission 133154) | Tropical peat soil microbial communities from peatlands in Department of Meta, Colombia - 0116_SJ02_MP02_20_MG | ecosystem: Environmental > Terrestrial > Soil > Wetlands > Peat | place...
ATGGCCCGGGTCCGGGTCGCGCTGCGGGTGCCGGCGGCGATCGAAGAGGCGCCGCTGGTGAAGACCCCCGACTTCACCATCGACCTCGCGGCCAAACGGGTCCAGCTGGCCGACGGGAGCGACGTCCGCCTGACGGCCACAGAGTGGCAGGTCGTGGAGGTCCTCGCCCGGAACCCGGACAAGCTGGTGTCCCAGCGCCAGCTGCTCAAGGAGGTCTGGGGTCTCCAGGACGCCAAGACGAACTACCTGCGCGTCTTCATGGTCTCGATCCGCCGCAAGCTCGAGCCCGACCCCGCCAGTCCCCGCTACTTCATCACCGAGCCCGGCGTCGGGCTCCGCTTCGTCCCCGGCAGGGGCGCTGGTTCGGCGTAGCGGCACCAACGGCGGAGCCGAGGTCGCCAACAACGTCGACGACTACTACCTGGCCGGGGCACCGGGGCGGCACGCTTTCGGACCCTGACCCCGTTGCCGCGGTCCACGGGGTTGCGAATCCTTTGCAACGATTCGGAAGAGGTGGCGACGGAATTAGGGATCGCTCAGCCGCCGGGGGCGGCGGGTCCGTGCGTGTCGCCTCTTCGTGGAGTGCGCCCATCCTGGCTGCGTGGCTGTGCTGTCTTCGAGCTGAATGCGGACAGCGAGGACGTGTTCGTACCTGCGCCGAACGTCCTCGCGATCCAGTTCCTCGCCGATGTCCTCCTCCGCTGCCCGCAGGACCATCTCGGCCTGTCGGAGCAACACTTGGCGTTGTCCATCTTCGACCGTGTGCTCCATGATGTGGGCAATCGAGTCCATCAACCGGATGACCACCGCAGGCATCCCGCGTGCCGCCTGGCGCACCTTGTCGAAAGCACGGTTGACCATGCGCGCATAGCTGGGATCGAACTCGATCAGGCGTATCCGTCCCAGCCGGTCGCGGTAGACCCCTTCGACGAGGGCTCGCCGTGAGATCTCGCACAGGCCGGCCGACAGCCAATCGATGCAGGTGAGCGCCGTGAACGTGTCGTTCACGGCAGGAGACAGAGCCCGGATCGCGATCTCCACTAGTTGGTCGATGGCGAAGACGGGATCTTGTGTGAGGGTCCGATGCGGACCTGTCACGTGCGCGCGCTCCAGTGCCGTGACGACCTCGCGGGCCCTGTCCGGTGGCCACACTGTGGCCAGCGGGCGCCCAGCTACGACGAAGTGGCCAGGGCGGTGCGTGAGGCGGATGACGGCGTCCGATTCCTCGGCGATCGAAACCAGTTGGCTGTATCCGACGAATTGCAGGTACCCGCTCCTCGTGGCCCGCACGACCTGTCCGCCCTCGTCGAGCAGCGCGACCAGCTCCTCGAGCGAGCGATCCACTCCGTGCGAGGCGGAAGTGGGTTGTTCGCCGGCCATGAGCGGGAATTCGGCGTCGATCGCCCCCATGAGGTCGTCGGCGATTCCGGCGATGACCTCAGGCAGCTGAATGGACTTGGCGATGTGGTGGATGAAGTAGATCAACACGCCGAGGTCGACGAGAAGCAGCCCCTCGGCCACCGTGATCGACACGTGGGGCACGAATTCCCCGGGTGGTCCCGTGATCGAGACGAGAACGAGCACCGAGTAGACGAACGTGGCCACCCACACGCCCAGGGTCAGCTGGTTGCCCCGGTCGCGCACGAAGTTCCGCATCATGCGGGGTCCAAACTGCTGGGAGGCGAGGGTAAGGGCCAGGATGGTGATCGAGAAGACCACGCCCACCACCGTGATGACGGCGGCGGCGATGGCGATGAGCACCTGGCGTCCGGGGTCGGGACCTCCCGTGCTGATCCAGTGCGGCAACTGGATGTGATGGTGGTAGACGAACGTATCGATCTCGAGCGTGATGGCAAACAACGCCACGGCCATCACGACCAGCACGGAGGGAATCAGCCACAGGGTGGTACGCAGCGCCTCGCGTCGCCAGTCAGGAAGCCGGCGACCCTCGAGGTGGTGGTGGCCCTGCGATTCGACCGGACCTCTGTTGCCTGAAGCTCGATTCACACGATCACCCTGAGTCGAGGGTTCGATCCCCGACCCGACTTCCCCGCTTGCCAAGGCAACGGGCTTGCACCGCGAAGCGAACTTCCGGCCGATGACAGGTGGGATCGCCCGCCATCAGATCGCCCAAGACGAAGCGCGGACGGTGGCCGGCCAGGTCACGGTTACGTGGCCACGGCCAATTGCCAGCCGACTGGCTTTCTGCAACTTGGACACCTGGGAAAGGTGTCTCCGACGGCCAGGGTGACCCGTTCTTGATCTGCGCAGTCACTCCGGTAAATACCCGCTGTCGTGCAAGTGGCTTCAGTCCTGGTGTCAGTGTCGCTCTTCGACATGGTGATCTCCATTGCTCAGAATCACCAAGAAAGGGACCCGGATTGGGAAATACATCCGTCGGGTAACAGCCGTTTGATTCGAGTAGCTGAACCCTGCAGGTGCCGTCCTCCCCTGGTGTGACCAATACGACAATGCCGACCAGGCTTCCCGGCTCACCTGAGAGGAATCATACGCCGCGTCGATCGAGTTGTCATGAGGTCTGAAGCTATTAGCAGAGCGTCCGATTCGGCCGCTCTCGCACCTCTCCGAGCACGGCATCTCGGCAGATATCGGCGCCCCGCCGGTGATGCCGGCGCCGAAGGCGGCGCTACTACGGAAGATACGTGAAAGTGTCGCCGGCGGTCGCAGTGCTGGTGCCGCCGGCGGTGATGACCACCACATTGACCGTCCCGACACCCGGAGGCGACGTCGCCTTCATCCGCTTGGAAGAGACCACCGTCACGTTCGTAGCTGCCGTCGATCCGAACTGCACGGCGCTGACACCCGCAAAGTTCGTGCCGACGATGGTGACCACCGTTCCACCTCGGCTCGGGCCCTCGTGCTTGCTCAGCCCAAGGATCGTCGGCCCGTAGGAGAACTCGTCGGCCGGGCTGGTGGGGCTCGTGCCCAGCGACACGGAGCCGATCGAGGAGCTGACCGTGACGTCGACGGTCCCGGTACCTGCCGGCGCAGTGGCCACGATCCGTGTCGAAGACTTGACCACCTCGTTGGTGGCGGGAACGGCACCGAAGGCGACCGTCGTCGTGGCGAGGTCGCTCGGGAGGAAGTTGGTGCCGGTGATGGTGACGACGGTCCCTCCCGTGCTCGGCCCATAGGCTGGTTTGACCTTGGTCACCGTCGGCGTCAGCGGGCCGGGGCGCACCTGCAATACGGCTGTCGCCGAAATCGGACCGTCGCTGCCGGTCACTTGATGTATGCCCAGCAGGGTCGCCGAGCACGTCGCAGCGACACACGAACCGTCGGGCGAGATCGAGAAGGACGTTTCTGCAGTGACATCCCTTGCATCGCCCGAAGCGTCAAATCCTTCGGCGCTATAGGTCTGGCTCTGGGGAGAGATCCCGTCGAGGGTGATCGTCACCAGCGGCGGCGAGACCTCGATGTGGTCGAGAGGTTCGACCGTGAGCGCGGCTTGGACTGAGACCGAGCCGTCCGAGGCAGTCACTGTGTGGAGACCCGCTGCTGTGGCGGTGCAGGTGGCGCCCGTACAGGACCCGTCCGGGCTGATGGAAAAGGTCGTCGAGGCTGTCTCGTCCCCGAGCGGGTCGCTGCTGGCATCGAAGCCGGTGACGCTATAGGTGCTGGCGCCTCCGGTCACGATGCTGTTCGACGCCGGGGAGATCTCCAGATGGTCCAGGACGGCGGGGACCGCCACCGCCGTGGCGGCAAGGCCTTCACCCGAGGCGTTGACCGCCTTGAGGGCGTAGACGTACGGCGAGCCGTCGGTGAGCCCGGTATCGGTGAACTGGTCCTGGTCCCCGCTCAACGTGGCGATGGGCGCCGCACCCGCATCCGCTCGATAGAGGTTGTAGCCCGTGATCTGGCTTCCGCCGTCCGTGGCCGGGGCCGACCACGACAAGGTCACCGCACCGTCTGCGGCACCGGTGGTCAGGGCTTGCGGGGCACTGGGAGTTGAGGGCTGTAGGCCACGGGTGCCGTTCGGCGTCCCGAGACCGGTGGGTCCGTTGTATCCGGGCCCGGCGGTGCAGAGGTACGTGGGCGAGCAGGAGCCGTTCGATCCGAAGGTGATGTTGTTGAAGCTGGCGGGCTCGGCGTAGGGGTATCCGGCGGGGGTGTACTGGGGGCCGGTCGGGGCGCCGGCCAGGGCTGCCATCGCGGCGACGATGGGTGCGGCGGCGCTGGTCCCGCCCACCGAGGCCCATTTGAGGGTCGTCTGGAATTCGGGATAGCTGTCATAGATCCACACCGGGGTGCTCGGATCGGCCACGGCGGAGACATCGGCAACCGTGCGCATCGAGCAACCGGCGTCATGCTGCCAGCTCGGTTTCGGCTCAACGGCGCTGCAACCACTGCCCGTACCGCTCCAGGCGGTTTCCGTCGCGTTCCTGGTGCCGTTGTCGGTGGCTTGGTAGAGCGACGTGCCACCGACGGCGATCACGTAGGGCGACGCTGCGGGGTAGCTGACCCCATACCCGTAATCACCGGCCGCGACGGTGACGGCGACTCCAGGATGATCGTAATAGGGGTCGAAGCTGGTCTCGGATGGATCTTCGACGGGAATCCCGTAGCTGTTGCTCACCGCGACTGCACCCAAGCTGACGGCTTCGTCGACCGCCGTTCCGAGGTCGGCAGGGTCGTCGCTGTCCGCTTCGACGAGGAGGATGTGACAGTTGGGGCAGAGAGCACTGACCATGTCCAGATCAAGGGAGATCTCGGTGGCCCATCCCCCGTCGGGGACGGGGTAGTCGGTTCCGCCTGTCTGATCCACCTTGTGGAAGCAGCCGTTGGCCGTCGTGCACGCCGGCAATCCGAAGTGAGACCTATAGACACCGAGGTCGGCTTCGGCCTTCGGATCGTCGAAGGCGTCGACGACGGCCACGAGTCGGCCAGCGCCGGCGGTTGCCGAAGGAGCGTCGTACGCCGACTGCAAGTAGCTCGGGCTGTACGCCCCATTGTCGCCCAGGGTGGCACTCGGGCTCGAGCCGCCGACGCCCCGCGGCACCCGCGTGAAGGCGGCACTATCCACTCGAACCCGGGCGAAGCAGCCCACATGGCCACGGGCCGGCAGCGGACAGGCGCTGGCATCGATCTCACCCGCCCGCCCGTGATGGACCTTGGTCCCAGCGGGCAACTTCAATTCGGAGGAACCAGAACCAATTGTCGGGGCGGCCGAAGCCAGCCGGACACCCGCCGTCATCGATGCGAGCACGACGATTGCCGTAAGGACCAGGAGCTTGCGGACCTGGGCGCGCCAAGGCCGGCAACTCGGTCCACGCCTCCGCCTCGTCATCGCAGAAACCGCCGCGACGATCGCCCGCCTTTCGACCCGCTCATTGCCGTCTCCAATTTCCTACCCCGCCTGGATCGTCGAGTACGGCTCCTCCGGGCGCGAGATGGCGGCGTTTCGCCCTGCAGGCAGATCAACACGCGATACGAGCAGCGCGCATCATCAAGATTGGCGTTTCCCCGCCTCGGGTCTTCCCAGATCGGCCTCCGAGCAGGAAGAGCACCCCGGGCGCCCGCCTCCCTGCCCCCGACGGGGGCGGGGAGGACACCTCCGCTGCCCCCCGGGGGGGCCTCACACTCTCCTAACCCCATGCTCACGCTGCGAGAACATGCCGGCGCCACGATGCGTGGTGAAGGTCCCGGATCGAAAGGCCGATACAGCAAGCCATGGGAACCAACGACCAACGACACCAACGACGACGGCGGGCAGCACTGACGACGCTGGTCACGGCGATGGCGCTGAGCACCGCCGCCTGCGGGGGGGTTTCCGCCCCGCCGCGCGCGGTCGGGGCTGCGAACGCGTCGCAGGCCGCGCCGGCAGCCACGCTTCCGACGACCTCGGTCCCCACCCCGGCCGCGGCCGGGCCGGCGGGACAGGCCACGTCGCCTGCCGCGCTGTCCCCGTCGGTGCTGTCGGACGTGGACGCCGCACTCGGCTCGCTCGATCAGGGGCTCGGCCAGGTCGACAGCGACCTGGCGACGTCGAGCCAAGGAGACTCGTGATGCAGAACCACCGCTTCACCGCCGGCATCCGCCGGCGCGTCGCTGTCGGCGCCGTGGGCGCCGGCATCCTCGCCCTGGTGGGCGCGGCCGTTCCCGGGACCGCGTTCGCGGCCCCCCGCCCTGCGGGCACGCCGGCCGCTCCCGCTGCGAGTTCCACCGTGCCCACCACGACGGCGACCGTGGCACCGGCCGCCGGCGACCCGACGGGCACCGGTGCGAACGTGTCGTCGCCGGAGTGCTCGACCTCCATCTTCACCGCCGCGCAGCAGAAGGTGGAAGGCGAGCTCGCCGACCGCGTCACCCAGCTCGAAGACCTCGCGGGCAGGGTCAACGGGTCGACCACGGTCACCAGCGGCGACAAGTCGGCCCTGACGGACCAGATCACGGGCACGGAGCTGCCCGGCATCCAGGCGCTGCAGACCGCGGTCCAGGGCGACACCACCTGTGCGCAGCTGCGGACCGACGCCCACTCCATGGTCTACGACTACCGGGTGTACCTGGTGATGACGCCGGAGACCGATCTCGTGCTGGCCACCGACACGGCCGGTGCCGTGGAGACGCAGATGGCGAACCTGGAGTCGACGATCTCGGCGGCCATCACCAAGGCCCAGTCCGAGAGCAAGGACGTGAGCGGCGCCCAGAGCGCGTTCAGCGACTTCGAGGCCCAGGTGTCGGCGTCACAGGGGCTCACCAACGGACAGTCGGCCACCCTGCTCGCCCTCACGCCCCAGGGCTGCCCGGGCAACGTGTCGACCCTCCAGGGGGCCCGGAGCAATCTGCAGACGGTCCGCCAGGACCTGCAGGCGGCCCGCGCCGATCTCGGCACGATCCGCCAGGACCTGTCCTGAACCGCACCCGGTCCTCCGGTGCGGACGCACCCGGAGGACCGGGCCGCAGCGGCCGACATCGAGGCCCCGGCGCCCGGCGCGCCGGCGCCTCGCCTCACGCGCCGCCGGGCCTGGCCGGCGCCGCGCCGAGAGCGTCCCACAGCGCGGCACGGGCGCAGGGGTGGGCCGTCTCCTGGATGAGCAACCGGGCTTGCGCCCGCTGGCTGCGGCCGAAGATGAGCGCCCGGCCCTGCTCGGTCACCACGGCCGAGTGCTGGAACGAGGTCGCCGGCTCGGTCAGCCGCGGAACGATGGTCGACGTGTCGCTCTTCTCGTGCCACGAGCTCAATGCGATGACCGCGTGGCCGCCGTCGGAGTGCAGAGCGCCGACCACGAAGTCGGGTTGGCCGCCGAAGCCCGAGTAGATCCGGCCCCGGACGAAGCTGGCGTTGGCTTGGTCGAAGAGATCGACCTGGAGCGCGGTGTTGAGCGAGCACATCTTCGGGTGGGACGCGATGGTCACGGGGTCGTTGACCGTCTCCGTGCGCAGCACACGGACCCGGGGGTTGGCGTCGACGAACGCGTAGAGCTCCGGGCTGCCGAAGAGGAACGTCGTCACGATCGTCCGGTCCTCGTCGAGGGCCCCGGCGCGCTCGAGCTCGAGCACGCCGTCGGAGATCGCCTCCGACCACACCCCGAGGTCCCGGACCCCCCGCAGCGACGCCAGGACGGCGTCGGGGATCTCGCCGATCCCGATCTGGATCGTCGAGCCATCCTCGATCAGGGTGGCCACGCCCTCCCCGATGGCGGCTGTCAGATCCCGGACGGGCCGGCGCTCGGGCGACGGCAGGGTCTCGTGGGCCTCGAAGGCGAGGTCCACGTCCTCGACGTCGATCTCGCCGTCGCCGAGGGTGTAGGGCATCTTCGGGTTGAGCTGGGCGACCACGAGCCCCCCTCGCGCCCGCGCCTGCTCGATGGCGGCCGGAAGGAGGTTGACCTCGGTGCCGAGCGAGACCTTGCCCCGACGCGGGGTGGAGGTGTGCACCAGCACCACGTCGGGCGGGCGGGCCCGGGCGAAGAGGTGCGGTACGAGCGACAGGCGCATCGGCAGGTAGTCGAGCGACGGCAGGTCGCGCATGCCGGGGCCGACGAAGGGCGTCTCCTGGACCACGCCCGGGCGCACCGGGATGCCGGCCTGGGCGTTGAGGGCGAAGATGCGATAGCTCTCGACCGCGGCGTCGAAGAGGGCCATGAGCCGCCGGGGCGTGGCGAAGTTGCCGCTGACGACGGCCCTCGGCTCGGCCCAGGGCAGGGCCCCGAAACGGTCCTCGAGCTGGTGCTCGGTGACGATCTGCACGCGGCGAGCCTCTCCCGGGTCCCTAGCTCTCGACCTCGGGCACGAGCGTAGGCGTCGAACGGTTCAGCGTCTCGCCCGAGAAGAAGGGACGCCCGGAGATGCGCCAGACGAGCATGAGGACCACGCCGAGGAGGGCGGAGACGAAGAAGACGAGGAAGACACCCCCGATGTACCAGTGGGGCCAGAACGGCATCAGCCACGAGGTGTAGCTGTTGCCGCTGGCCACGTCCCAGTCCTGCCAGAGGCTCCAGGCCATCGCGACATACAGCATGACGCCGCCGAGCAGCGGGACGATCCCCTTCATCCACAGGTCCCGGCGGCTGCGACGGAGCACCTTGCGGTAGTACCACGCGCTCGTGAACCCGGTCAGACCGTAGTAGAAGGCGATGTAGATGCCGATGGCGGTTACCGAGTCGGCGATGATGTTCGACCCGTTGAGGTAGTTCATCATCGCGTACATGACGACGGCCACCGCACCCATCGTCACCGTGGCCACGGTCGGGATCATGTTCTGCCGGTGCATCTTGGCGAACGTGGGCGGGATGGCCTTGTACACGGACATCGAGAGCGCGGTGCGCGCGGTCGGCAGGATCGTGGTCTGCGTCGATGCCGCCGCCGAGGTGAGCACCATCAGGATGAGCAGGTGGAAGAAGACGGGCCCCACACCGGTCGACCCGAACACGGCGTGGCCCAACCCGTAGAAGATGTCGGTGACGTTGGTCGGGTTGGCCAGCCCGAGCCCCTTCCTCCCCACGCCCGCGAACGACTGGGCGGCGAGGGTCACCACGAAGTACACGGCGAGGAGGATGACGGTGGAGATGATCCCGGCCAGTCCGGGGTTGCGCGTCTTGTCCTCGGTCTCCTCGTTGATCGACAGGGACGTGTCCCACCCCCAGTAGATGAACAGCATGAGCAGCAGGCCGCTCATGAGCGTGGCGAAGGGGACGTTGGTCGGATTCAGCCACGACAGCCTGGGCGTGACGTGCGAGGGCGGGGCGTTGCCGGTGAGCACGCGCGCGAGGGCCGTCACGGCGAAGACGACCAAGATGACGATCTCGGTGCCGAGCAGGATCCGCTGGAGTCGGGCGGACAGCTCGATGCCCTGGTAGCAGACCCAGGTCATGGCCACGATGAACAGCACGCCCACGAGCAGCACCCAGCCGCTCGAGGCGTTGGCCCCGATGCCGTTGGCGTTGAACAGGAAGAAGACGTACTGCCCGGTGACCTGCGCCAGGCTGGCCATGACCAGCACGTCGGCGGCGATGATGCCCCAACCGCCCAGCCACCCGATGGTCGGCCCGAAGGTCCGCGTCCCCCACGTGAACGTCGTCCCGCAGTCGGGGTCGGCCTTGTTGAGCTCGCTGTAACCGATGGAGACGAAGAGCATCGGGATGAACGCGGCGACGACGACCAACGGCGACAGCACGCCGACAACCGCCGCGATGAGCCCGATGGTGGCCGCCAGCGAATACGCGGGCGCAGTGGAGGCGACCCCGATGACGATGTTCGAGACAAGGCCGATGGCGGAGCCCTTGAGCCCCTTCTCCGCCGGTGCCTGCGCCGGCGCCAGCGGGGATGTGTCCGTCGTCTCCGTCGTCACGGGCGCCCCCCTTCGGGCATCGGCTGCACCACGCCCTCGACGCTACGGCCGACGGTGCCGATCCCTGTAGGGTCGAACAGCCCTTTCGGCGTCGGCGGCGGCCGGGGACCTGCCCGGTTCCGCAGGCCGCGCCGGCCCCGCTCAAGCCTCGATGTTGCTCATCACGTGCTTGATCCGGGTGTAGTCCTCGAAGCCGTAGGCGGACAGGTCCTTGCCGTAGCCCGAGTGCTTGAAGCCGCCGTGGGGCATCTCGGCCACGAGCGGGATGTGGGTGTTGATCCACACACAGCCGAAGTCCAGCCGCTTGGCCATCCGCATGGCCCGGCCGTGGTCCTTGGTCCACACCGACGAGGCCAGCGCGTACTCGACGCCGTTCGCCCACGCCACCGCCTGGTCCTCGTCGGAGAACCGCTGCACGGTGATGACCGGGCCGAAGACCTCCTCCTGGACGATCCGGTCGTCCTGACGCAGGTCGGTCACCACCGTCGGCTCGAAGAAGTAGCCCCGGTCCCCGATCCGGTGCCCGCCGGCGGGCACCGATGCGTGGTCGGGCAGCGAGTCGACGTACCCGGCGACCCTCCCGAGCTGACCCTCGTTGTTGAGCGGGCCGAAGTCGGCGTCGGGGTTGTCCGGCCCGGCGACCGTCTGGCCCGCCGCCTGCTCGACCAGGGCGGCGACGAAATCGTCGTGGATGCCCGGCGCGGCCAGCACCCGCGTGGCCGCGGTGCAGTCCTGGCCGGCGTTGAAGTAGCCGGCCATGGCGATGCCCTCGGCCGCCTGGGAGAGGTCAGCGTCGTCGAAGACGATCACCGGCGCCTTTCCACCGAGCTCGAGGTGGACCCGCTTGACGTCCTGGGCGGCGGAGACCGCCACCTCGCGGCCGGCCCGCACGCTCCCCGTGATGGACACCATCTGCGGCGTGGGGTGGGCGACGAGGGCCCGGCCCGTGTCGACGTTGCCGCAGACGACGTTGAAGACCCCCGGAGGCAGGAACTCGGCCGCGATCTCGGCCAGCAGCAGGGTGGAGGTCGGGGTGGTGTGCGCCGGCTTCAGGACCACGGCGTTGCCGGCGGCGATGGCGGGGGCGAATTTCCAGACCGCCATCATCATCGGGTAGTTCCACGGCGTCACCTGGGCGCACACGCCGACGGGCTCCCGGCGGATGAACGACGTGAAGCCGGCCATGTACTCGGCGGCCGACCGGCCCTCGAGCATCCGGCAGGCGCCGGCGAAGAACCGGATCTGGTCGACCATCGGCGGGATCTCCTCGGACAGCGTCAGCGCCCGGGGCTTGCCGGTGTTCTGGCACTCGAGGTCGACGAGCTCCTCGGCGCGGGCCTCGACGGCGTCGGCGACGCGGAAGAGGGCGAGGCTCCGCTCGGATGGGGTCGTCTCCCGCCAAAGCCCGAAGGCGGCCTGGGCCACGCCCATGGCGTGGTCGACGTCGACCGTGTCCGACACCGGCATCGTCGCGAAGGGTTCTCCGGTCGACGGGTCGATCACCTCCTCGGCGCGGCCCTCCTTGGCATCCACGTACTCCCCGCCGACGAAGTTCTGCAGCATTCGCCGCTCTGCCACGTCGCTCCCCTTCCCCCTGCCGCGCACTCGGCCCGTCGTCGAGGCCCGCGGTCCACACTCGCACCCTGCCCCCGAGTGGGCAAGGTCCCAACGGACCTTCTCCCCTACCCGCGGGCGCCGTCGGTCGCCACCATCGCAGTGCGGACCGAGGTGTGGTCCGCCGAGGCGCGCCGATCGCCACCGCGGCCACTGCAGGCCGGTACCGGTGGCGACGGCCGGGAGAGCACGAGGTGTGGCCATGCGGGTGCTGCTGGTTGGAGCTGGAGGCGTAGGGACGGCGTTCGCCAGGACGGCGGCCAGGCGAGACGCCTTCGAGCACGTCGTGGTCGCCGACCATGCCGTCGACCGGGCCCAGCGGGCCGCGCAGGCGTCCAGCGACCGCTTCAGCGCGGTCGCCCTCGACGCCGGCGACGAAAAGGCGGTGGAGGAGCTGCTGCGGGCCGAGCGCTGCGACGTCCTGCTCAACGCCGTCGACCCGCGCTTCGTCATGCCCTTGTTCAGGGGGGCCTTGGCGGCCGAGGTCACCTACGTCGACATGGCGATGTCCCTGTCGCACCCCCACCCGGAGGAGCCCTATGCCAAAACGGGGGTGAAGCTCGGCGACGAGCAGTTCGCCATGGCCCGCGAGTGGGAGGAGCGGGGGCAGCTGGCCCTGGTGGGCATGGGCGTGGAGCCCGGTCTCTCCGACGTCTTCGCCCGCTACGCCTCGGACACCCTGTTCTCCTCCATCGACGAGATCGGCGTGCGCGACGGCGCCAACCTCGTGGTGGACGGCTACGACTTCGCCCCCACCTTCTCGATCTGGACGACGATCGAGGAGTGCCTCAACCCGCCGATCGTCTACGAGAGGGACCGTGGCTGGTTCACGACCGAGCCCTTCAGCGAGCTCGAGGTCTTCGAGTTCCCGGCGGGG
>Ga0187770_10001545_pt1 | contig 12301 bp, 11 predicted proteins | sample 0116_SJ02_MP02_2_FD_133154 | JGI IMG/M metagenome (GOLD analysis project Ga0187770, IMG submission 133154) | Tropical peat soil microbial communities from peatlands in Department of Meta, Colombia - 0116_SJ02_MP02_20_MG | ecosystem: Environmental > Terrestrial > Soil > Wetlands > Peat | place...
CCTTCCTTTAGGGACTGTAAGCTCAACTGCAGTTGGGTGATCATGATGCCATCAGCGACTTGAACTTTAATTGTGCATGTAGCTGGTTTGCCTCCCGGCTCTGGAATGAATTTGATAAATTTTGGAGATGCAGGGTCGGTCACATCCATGATGGTCCAGCCCTGGTGACGATAGTGAGCACAATAGAGATACCACCTATTATTAACCACCTGCATTGCCATCTGGAATCCAGGCCTATCCTCCATATCGTGGTATCCAACGAGTTCCATGTTTTTAGCTATCCCCTTTTTTATTTTCACTCTATTCCTCCCCGTATAATATATTTCTAATAAATCTTATCTCTGCGAGTCCACCGCATTAAATCCCATTTCAGGGGCCTTTAAATTCTACGCCATTTAGTGAGACGAAGAGACATCTTTCATTTATTGATTTTACGGGTGATACCAATGCTTCTTAAATGGTCTGGACAAGTGATACTCTGGCACATATTCTTCCAGTCCTGCTTCAGGGTTTACGAGACATCTAAGAGGGGCATTCTCGCTAATAAATCTCATACAGCCTATGTCGCACCTTATGCATCTCACAATTTTCTCTCCGCTAGCGACCTTATTTACCCAATTTGGGTCAGCGATGAGTGGTCTACCGTGTGCTACCATATCAGTTTCGCCGGATCGTATCGCTTTAGCTGCCGCTTCTGGGTCATGGATTGAGGGTGTTAATACTGGAATTTTTAATATTGATTTGACGCTTTTCGCATACTTGAGCATTGTGCCATCCTCATCTGGGAACACATATTTTGCTACTTCATAACACCCATCAGATAGATGAACGTAATCAACTGATTCTTCTGCTTGCTGACATATCTCCTTCACCTCATCATGAGTCAATCCTTCCGGCAAGTGTTCCTCACCACTAATCCGAAAACCCATACAGAAATCCCTACCAACTTTGTCACGCGCTTTCTTTAATACATTCATAAAAAATCTCGTCCGGTTTTTAAAAGTTCCGCCATAGAGGTCATCTCTCTTGTTCGTTCGGGATGAAAAGAATTGATGCCCCAAGTGACCATGGGCAAACGCCAACTCTGCACCATCATATCCACATTGCCGAGCGAGCAAAACCGCATTTGCTAAGTAGTCCTCTATCTCAATTATCTCTGCGATAGTCAATACCCCAGGTATAGGCGAATTCCGGTAATCAAATAATCCAAAGTGCAAGCCTCGCTTCTCATGCTCCTTGCGTGCCTTTTCAGGTAACATCTCCGGATAATATTCCATAGGTATTGCAGATGGAGAAGGACCCCCTCCGGTTTGGCGTCCGCCTCCTGGTGCGAGATTAGCAAATATTTTGGCTCCGGAAGCATGAACAAACTCAGCCAACTCACTCATCCCTGCCTTATGGCGCACATCATAGAGACGCACGTTGAAGATGGGAGTACCTTGAGCAGTTCTAGGATTTGTCATTACTGGACAAGTAATGATCAAACCGGTGCCACCTTTCGCTCGTGCCACGTACCATGCCTTGATTTGGTTGTTAACATACCCATCTGGAGTCGCTTGATGAGTTGCTAAAGGTGCCATGGCAATTCGATTCTTTATTTCCACCTTGCCAATAGTTATTGGCTGAAACAATGCTTCATAGCTCTTTACAACCTCTTTCATTCTAGTCTCCTCCTCTTACCAAATTTGAAATGCCACCGATGCTAAGTATGGATAAAAATAATAGTGCCAGATTTTGCCAGGTCCGCTCCGTCTCTCTTTCCAAGTTCCTCCTTGTGCCCGAGGAATTAGGCTTGGATTCATCTTGCATTAAACAAGCCGAAGCACCTTTACAATCGGATTCTCTGGATAAGGCCTAATGACCGCCGAAGTAGGCTTTCTTCACTCGTTCGTCCTTGGCCAATACGGACGACGGACCGGCCAGAGCAATCCTCCCAACTTCTAAAACATAAAGTCTCCTCGAGATACTAAAAGCCATCCGTGCGTTCTGTTCCACAAGAACGATGCTCACCCCCGACTCATTGATGTTCTTAATGATCCTCACTATCTCGGCGACCATTAAGGGGGCTAACCCAAGGCTTGGCTCATCTAATAAAACCAATCTGGGCCTGGACATCAGGGCACGGGCCATCGCCAGCATCTGCTGCTCACCTCCGCTCAGACTGCCGGCAAGTTGCTTATTCCGCAATTTCAATACCGGAAAGTAAATATAGATACTCTCCAGATCCTTCAATATCTCTTTCTTGTCCTTACGTAAAAAGGCGCCCAACAACAGGTTATCGATCACCTTCATCGAATAAAAAATCTTTCTCCCTTCGGGGCAATGGGCCAATCCCAAACCAACGATTTCATGGGCGGCAAGAGTCTCTATTCTTTGGCCCTGGAATAATATCTCGGAGGAACTTGCTTTTTTCAATCCCGAGATGGCCCTTAAGGTCGTCGTCTTACCAGCCCCGTTGGACCCGATGAGGCTAATAATCTCTCCCTGCTCCACAGCGAGGGATATGCCTTTGATCACCTCCACCATTCCATAATGGACTCTCAGGTCTTTGACCTCAAGCATAATTATTATTATTCTCCCCGCTCCCTAAATATGCCTCGATCACTTTTTTGTCCGTCTTAATCTGGTTGGGTGAACCCTCCCCGATCTTCTTCCCGTAATCGAACACGGAGATCCTTTCGCACAAATTCATAACGGCCGCCATGTCATGCTCAACTAACAACAGGGTCATGCCCCCGTCCCTTATCTTTCGAATCAGCTCCATCATCATCAGGGTCTCCTCTGGATTCATGCCGGCCACAGGTTCGTCCAGCATCAGCAAGGAAGGTCTTGTCGCCAGAGCGATACAAACCCCAAGGATTCTCTGATGTCCATAGGATAAATTCTTTGCCAATCTATTTTGAAGCGGACCTAGTCCCATGAATTTTAGCGTTTCCACCGTCCTCTGACGGCAAATCTCATACTCGTTCCTCGCCCTGGCTGTATGCAGGAACTGTCTCACTAGTCCCTGGTGGTAATTCTTATGATAGCTAATAGACACATTCTCGAAGACCGTTAAATCCATAAATAGGTTCGTGAGCTGAAAAGTTCTCGCTATCCCTCTTCCCACCCTCGCATGGACTGGTAACTTTGTGATATCTTCTCCTTTGAAGACCAGTCGGCCTTTCGTGGGCATGAGGAAACCACTAATCACATTAAAGAGTGTGGTCTTACCTGCTCCGTTGGGACCGATGATTCCCCGTATTTCTGACTCCTCGATCTCAAGATCTACCTCATCGACCGCAATCAATCCACCAAAGTGCTTACTTACGCCCTTAATCTCCAGGATCGCCAACCGAAACTCCTTTCCAAGATTTTTCATCCGGCCGAACCACATACCTCGACAACAGCCCTATGACTCCTTTACGAAAAAAGAGAGCACACAGGATGATGAAACATCCTTCAAAAATCGGTTGATACTTATCCGCGATGCGCAGCCATTCGGGAATGGCCCGGAGGATGATAGAGCCAACAATAGGTCCAGAGATCACGAATCCCAGTCCGCCGACAACCGCATCGATAGAGATGTAAAGAGACCTTATGATGTCGAACGTCTGTGGAGCGATGTAACTCACATAGTGGGCGTACAGACTGCCGGATAAACCGCTGGTGAAGCCGGCGGCGACATAAGCAATCATGCGGTATTTGAATAGATCGATGCCAACCGATTCGGCTAAATCCGGGGACTGCCCAATCGCTGTCCATGCCTTGCCAATCGCAGATTTGTAGAGCCCCTTAAAGATGAGCACGCAGACCATGACTAAAGCAAGCGTCAGGTAGTAGTAAGAAGCCTTGCTCAGGAATAGGTAGGAGCCGATAGCAGGCCGTGGAATGCGGGTGATCCCGTCCCAGCCGCCTAACAGATTCATGTGCCCGATCGCTTCCACAGATATCTCAGCCATGACAACAGTGATCATCAGGAACGTAACCCAGCCGGCTCGGATCACCAGAAGCCCGATGATTAAAGCAAAACAGCCCGCAATCACCCCTGCCAATGGGAGACAGAACCAAAAATTCATTCCCAATTTTGTCGATAGGAAACCCGAGGCGTAAGCCCCCAGGCCCCAGAAAGTCGCCGTGCAAAAGGTTATCAACCTCACATTGTATTGGGCAATGAACCCCATGACCGCAATGCATTCCAGGCCTGCTAGAATAAGTATGTGCATCAAATGCTGGCTTGTAATGAGGAAAGGAAGGAATATCAAGATCAGAAATATCCCTGTCAACAAAAGCCATTGGGGGTATTTTTGTAATTGCACCTACACTTTTCTCCTAAATTCCACGCCCCAAATCCCCCAGGGTCTTAGATACATAATGACTGCTACCAGCAGCAGCATCAGGGTATAATCCCATGTCCCAAGAAAATGGTACCCGAAGCTCTTAATCAGCCCAAACAATAATCCTGTGACCACGGCCCCCTTTAAGCTGCCATGACCCGCCACGACGACGATGCAGAGATAAGTGGTCGTAATCGGATATCCCATATTCGGCTGGGCCGAGAGGTAAGGGACGATAACCGCTCCAGCTATTCCGGCCAGAGCCGAGCCAAGGGCCATAGCGATCACAAACATCCGTCCAGTATTGATCCCTTGAAGCGAAGCCCCTTCCGGATCTATCGTCGTCGCTTCTAAGGCCTTGCCTATTTTAGACTTCAAAAAGAGATGCAGGGCTAACATGACGGCCAAACTGATGAGCACGATGGATATCTTTTCAACTGAGACGGCCGTATCCCCAAGGGTTAAAACGCCTTTAAAAACCGACGGCACTACGATATCCCTCTCTCCGGCGATCACGATGACCCCTTGAACCATGATCAACCCGAGGCCTACGGTAGTAGCAACGGTCAGAAACACATCAAAGTACAGAGGTCTGAAGATGACCTGCCAGCTGAGATAACCAAACAAGGCTAAGGCAAGTCCAGCGATGATCAAACTTAAGATCCAGGGAAGGCCCAGGAGGACGAGTCCTCCGTAAATAAAGGCGCCGAGCATGTAAAAATGGCCGTGGGCAAAATTGAATACCCTTGCCGAACCGTAAACCAGAGTAAATCCTGCGGCCACCAGAATATAGCTCGAACCCAGCACCAACCCATTTAAAAGTAACTGGAAAAATACTTTAAAGTCCATTAGGCTTCGCTTCCCGTCCCGTGAAATGATTCAACGAATTTAAAAGAAATCCAGCAAGAGAGAAGCCCTTCTCCATTGGAGACCATCTTGCAATGTCATGCTGAGGCGTTTAGCCTCCGCCAGCCGGGGACGCCGGGAAGAAATCTCCGTTTTCTAATCCACCAAACTTAAGAGATTCTTGACGGAGCTTATCCTGGGCCAAAGGTCGAGACCTTTCCTGATCGCTCCACGCAGGCGCGGGCGGGCGTTTCACCGAGAGTCACAGGCCGAAGGGTTCAGAATGACCTACTCACCAATTGTCGGGTAGCCATTTCGAGCCATCCCATCTATTTTCGCATCTTCATGCCGTATACCTTCTCCGCGGCATCAATGAGATAATCCGCGTCTTTTTCAACGACGAAAGTGATCTTGCCATCTTTCACCAGTCCTAAACGAACAGGCTGGGCATAATCACAGTATTCCTTATTGCCCACGTCCGGCCGGGTATAGAATTTTCCCTTACCGGTCAAGGGCGAATCGACCTCTATCCCCTGATGAATAGCAGCGAACACCTTATCCGGATCGATACTGTTCGCCTGTTTTACGGCCGCAAGCCAGACATACCAGGAATCAGCAAAAAGCAGTACATCCGTCTCCCACTTCCCGTAATACGCTTCATAATTTTTCCGGAATTCCATGATTCCTTTTGGCTTATTCTTCACGGCAGGGATCGTCGTGTCAGTGACATAGACATAGATTCCCTCGACTCCTTCCTTGCCGACCTTCGTGACAAGATCATCTATGACCGACTGGGTCATAAACAATGCTGTGATCGTTCCTTTATAACCCGCTTCGCGCAGCGCCTTGATAATTTGGATGTTTTCCGCATCATTGGCACCATCACAATCGAAATGATCTGGCTTCAAGCTAATCACTTTGGTGGCGATGCGGCTAAAGTCCGATTCCCCGGGCTTAAATAAGAGAGTAGCAAGCGGCGTAATCCCGAAAGCGTTATAACCCTTCTCCAACGGACTAACAATGCTGTGCCCCGTCTCGCTATCATAGGAAGTCAAAACGACCGTTTTAATCTCCGGTCGAAGTTCGTGCACCGCCCTAGCCAATGCCTCTGCGATTCTTGAAGAATGGGTATGCACAAAATATTTGATGTCTGGACTGAGAAGTTTTGTCGAGGTGGCATTGCTGAAGATAGGGATCTTATTCGGTTCGGTAATACTTAAACTTGCTAAAAGAACCGTTGAAGGAATAGTCCCAACGATGAACTTTACTTTATCTTGAAAGATCAGCTTTTCGTGAGCAGATCGCCCGACATCAGCGTTAAATTTGTCATCATAGATGTGATACTTGATCATATACGTTTTCCCACCCACCGTGAGGCCTCCGGACTTATTTAGAAGATCCGCGTTCATCTCAAGGATGTTCTTCAGCTGTATCCCCATCCTCCATGAAAAAGGGACGGTGGCCCCAAGATGTAATGTTTCCTGTGCTTGTGATAGGGTAGGACCTGCTATGGTTGGCGCTACGAACAATAAAACTAAACAAGATCTGGTAACCCATGTCAATAGGTTTTTGCTTCTCATAGTAATTCATACCTCCTTTCAAGGCTCGATTTTTTCCTTTACTTACTTCCTATGAGTACAGGGCTTTTCCCCGCACTTAAATATCGTTTCATAGTCTCCTCATTTAATTCAACACCGAGCCCTGGGCCTTTAGGAACTTCCAAAAAGCCATTTTCTATCTTAGGCGTTTTCAAAACAATATCCTGTCCATCCATGTTTTTGGTATCAAATTGCCCGGTCAGGCCAAACAGTCCCATTCCGTACCCGCTCGGTGGTTCCAATTTGTCAGTCGAGGCCCCCAGATGAGCATTGGCTGCTAGCTGTATCCCAAGCCCCATCGGGTCAACGCCAACACATTTCAACCCGGCAGCGTCAATCATAGAAATTATCTGTTTGCCTCTGTAAAATCCGCCGGAGCGGCACATCATAAAATTGAAGAAGTCAGCAGCTTCCATTCTGATCACGTTCATCATTTCATAAATAGTAACCGCATTTTCACATGCTCCAATAGGTACGCTCGCCGCTTTCCTCAAAAGAGCCGTCCCTGCAAAGTCAAAAAGACGCAATGGCTGTTCCATCTCAATCGGCCCGTACTCCTCCACCAGTTTGATTACTCGAAGCGCGGTTTTAATCGTGTAGGCTGCATTCACATCGATGCAAATCTTAGGTCCTGGGCCAATCGTCTTTCGAATCTTGGCGAATGCTTCTACATCTTGTTGGGGATCAAGCCCGCCTTTGAACTTAATCCCTTTAAAACCAGCCTGCATCGCTAAACCAGCCTCTTCAGCCATTTTGTCTGGTGGATTAATACCAATACAATATCTTAGAGGAATCTTATCGTGATATAGTCCACCCAGTAATTTGTATATAGGAATCTTCAATGATTTGCCCATAATATCAAATAGAGCACAATCTATTGCTGACTTAGTTAGATTGTGTCCGCAGACCATCGAGTCCATTCGGTCTACTATTTTATCAACATTAAAGGGATCTTCGTTTATTAAGATATTAGGGCCAATGACATCCCTCATTATTGAGACAACAGTATCTTGAGTCTCCCCACTGAAGATCGGGTCACCAGCGGTTATTTCTCCCAGACCCAAGATGCCTTCGTCAGTAAAAATCTTTATAATTTCCTTATCTAACCCCGCTCCACCCAGCCCTCCTCCTATAATGGTGACAGATGTTTGGGTTGTACGCTGAAAAGAGACAGTGATTGGAATAATCTCAATCCCAATAATTTTCATCGGTATCCACCTCTTTTAACTTGAAATTGTCATATGCTAAAAAATAAACGGATGTTTCAAGCACATACAAGTTTAAAAAGAACATTTCCGCTTAAGAATCTACCATCCCCTTCAACCTTCTATGCATCCCCTCTCCTTTAAGAACCCCTCGCTATACCTCCTTTCATTTGCCTCACCTCCTTCCTCGTCGTTTAAAAATTACTATAAATAACCTATACTATTTACTTTTTTGGTCAAAGCTGCGTTAGTAACCTGATCTGCCATACTTCCCTTGACGACCTCGTGCACCTGAATTATATAGCCAAGATCTTGAGTGCCGAAGAAGACCATCAGGGTACCATCCACGTACTCAGAACCTCCGATGACCTCGTACCCAGCATTCTTCATCCAGGCGATCGCCTCCTCCATATTTTCCACGTCGTGGCCGAGGTGCCACACGCACTCATTTTTGGTATCGAGGTACTGCTGGGGAATGCTCTTCTGGGGTTCTTTAATGTTAATAAGCTGATAGATCTCAACGCCGAAACCGCCTGACATTTGGCCGTAGGCGACATCGACAATGTGGTCGCTGTCGGATAGATCCACGTCATACATCCATCTTTTCTTGAATTTGAATCGGGCATCAGGCAGACGGAACCTCTTGAAAGGGCCGACACCCATCGCCTCATACCGTTTAATAGTCCTCTCTATATCCTTGGTGATCACTCCGATGTGAGTAACCTTAAATGGATAGGTCCCAGGCACCTGCGGCTTTTTTTCTGATTTTGCCTCCATTTTGCTTCCCATATTCATTCTATGAAATTCAATTTCAAAATATAGTTAAGAAAATTTTCCATCACCAACGCATTTCAGAAGAGATCATCTCCGCTGTTTTCATCACCAATTTCTTTAATTTACTATTAATACGCTCCATCGTCATGGTAAAAATCGAACCCGTGATGCTCACCGCCGCCACGACCTGTCCCCCCGCTCTTATGGGTGCAGCTACACATCTTACTCCTTCGTAATATTCTTCATTATCGATCGCATACCCGTCTTTCTGAATTTTTTTTAATTCGTTCATTAATTTATCTAATCTTGTGATGGTATTTTTGCCGTATTTCTTTAGCGAGGTGCTTTGATAGATTTCCCTAATCTTGTTCATGGGGAGTTCGGATAGTAAAACCTTCCCCCCAGCGGCAGCGTGGGGCTCAGTGTAGAAGCCAACATAAGTAGCCAGGGAAAGTCCTCCGGTCTTGTCTATCTTATCAATATAGACGACTTTCCCATTTCTCAAAATGGCTAAGTGAACGGTCTCAGCACATTCTTCATGGAGTCGGAGCAAGTGGTCATGGGCAATTTTCCGTATGTCTATATTGTCAAATATTGATTTACTGATGCTTAAAAATCTAAAACCGAGAGAATATTTTTTTGCCTCTGGGTCCTTGGCAATATACTCATAAGGAAGAAACGTACTCAGAATGTGGTGGATAGTACTTTTCGGAAACCCCGACTTTGTAGCAAGCTCAGATAGGCTCAACCCACTTGGGTACTTGCTCAACAACTCTACAATCTGAAGACTTTTGTCAATGGAATTTAATTTCATATTTTGAAATTGTGTTTCATAATCCTACGCATGGGAAAACATCTTGTCAAGTTTTTTTTAGAGACCTCCTGAATTTTCGACAAGAGACGACCCCTTAGGGCAGGGTTGATTGCTCAAACCGGGCTTGCGATCCTCTTGCTGGATTCTTTTTTCCATAATCGCAGCGATCTCGTTCTGAGGAAGAATTGAGATAAGAAGAGTAACTGAACCGTAACTGTATTAACCGAAGATAATCCGGGATAACTCATATCTTGCAGGTTTCCTCTTGAGGTGGAGTTATTCTTCGTCTGCAACTTCGGTGATAGAGGGAGTTTACAATCCATTGATAACCTGCGTTGGAATGGAGTCTTGTAAAGGGATGGAATGAACCCCGCTTCTTAGGAGGGCGCACGATCTGCAATAGGTGTGCTGTTTTCAGATCATCCAAAATGCTTGGATTTGATTTTCATCTATCTATGGCCCTGAATATCAGGAAGTGGCCGTGATCGAAGGGCCGGCCCATGCCGACCCTAGCCCATCGCGAGGGGGATGGTCTTAAGGATTGGAGAACTGACAGGGAAGATCCAACACAAAAAGGTCAAATAAACAATGTTAGATCTATTAAAATAATCGAGATTTATACGTCTATCTTCAAAAACATCCTTACAAAGAAACCTATGAAAAATGTTAAGGTAGCTATTCCAAAACTGATGATCGCCATCTCAGAAAACCTCTTCCAGAATGAGATGCCTTTGGCAACAGAGACATAAAAAGTGAATATAAGGATCACGATGATTGCATTAAAGAGCATAAAGCCGAGGCAAAAATAGTAGTTTGTAAAAATGGCATAGGGAAAAATCAGAAATAACAGTGTTATAACATAAACTGAACCAGTATAGGCGGAAGCCTTAAAAGGGTCTCTAGAGCCTTCTTCAGATTTGGTCGAAAGATACTCTGAAGAAGCCATTGAAAGCAATGCAGCGATTCCAGTAATGAAACCTGCCATAGCAATCAGACGTGTATTCCGGAAGGCCAGGGTAAATCCTGCAAATGCACCAGTCAGCTCTACCAGTGCATCATTCAAACCCAGAACCATAGAGCCAACATATCTAAGTCGCTCTTCGTCTATTAAATCGATGAGTGTTTTTTCATGTTCTTTTTCGTCCTTTTCAATATCTATGGCGGCTGGAACATATTTCGAGATCTTTTCATAGATCACTTGAGCCTTTTCTTCACCCATCTCCATGAGCTTTATTCCGAATGTTATCCCGAATATTCTTGAAATAAGATAGTATTTCCATATGCTCAACTTGTTCGGTTTTGCTTCCTGACGGGTATATTTCTTCCAAAAATCATAATGTCTCAGTTCATCGTCCGAAATTTGTTTTAAGACGCTTTTGTTATGAGGATCCGTTGCTGATTGTGACAGCTTCTGGTAAACAAAATACTCTGTGACTTCACTCCTTTGAGCAGTTAAAATCGCTTTTTCTATTTCTTTTTCTATCATAAGAGCTTTCCCACCCCCACCATTCAAAGATCAAATGCTTTCTAAGTCCATTTTATTATCGACTTTCTTGTAAATCAACCCTGTTGTTAGGAGAAAAAGAAAAAGGGGACAGGCAACTTTATAAAAAGTAGCCTGTCCCCTTTTATAGCTCTCATCTCAATGTGGAAAGAGCCTTTGATAAACTGTATAGGTTCGTCGAAGAGATTAAACCAAAAATTCTCAAACCGAAAACAGCGCCAGGGTTGACAATAGGTTTGAGGAATGTTGATTAAGTTTTAAGAGCCATCTTTTAGCGGAGGGAGATCGTTTCGCCTCACTACAGCCTTTCCCCCATCTTCGTGGTTACTCTCATTTCCAGATTTCCCGTCCATTTTACAATTTCCCTCAAAAATCCCACCATCCTCGATGACAAAGATTGGAGTGTAAACCGTTCCGTATAATTTTCCTCTCGAATGGATTTCCATTCGCTCTTTGGCATTGACTTCTCCTTCCAACTTGCCATTGAGGATGAGGACATTTACTTCCAGATTCCCCTTAATCACGGCTGCCTCACCGATGATCAATGTCCCACTATGGGAAATTTCGCCCTCCATTTTCCCATCGAGGCGAAATATCCCTTCAGAAGTCATTCTTCCATTAACCATGGAACCCTTATCCAAGAAACCATTAATTTCTTCTGAATTCTGTTTCATTGTAGTCGAATGAGTTTTAAACATCATAGGAGAGATATTAAGAAATGGATATCAATTTTTAGAGCAATATTAATGCCAAGTATTTTCTAAATTCTCAAATCCCGAAATTGATTAAAATCTAAGGGCTTCACAATTCTTAACCAAAACGCGAAGGTAAAATTTGTGGGTGCAAGTATGCATTTTATTCAAATGTTGTGACAGATTTTGGAGTGGACTCTCGATAGGATTAACCTGGTATTCCCATTCGATTCGTCTATCCTGACTCAGGAGGGTAAAAACCTAGAGAGTATCCAGCTCACGATGCTGATTAGGATGGAGCCAAAGAGAGCGCCCCAGAAGCCATTGACGTAGAATCCTCTCACGAGGGCTGCCACCAGCCACAGCATCAATCCATTGATGACGAGCAAGAAGAGTCCTAACGTCAAGAGCGTAAGAGGAAAGGTAAGGATGACAAGGATGGGCCGGATAATCGCATTGACAATCCCAAGGAGAAAAGCAGCAACCAGAGCCGCCCAAACGCCGTCCACCCTGATGACGCTTGGCAAGAGATAGGCGATGATCAGGATGGCC
>Ga0187770_10001548_pt1 | contig 12292 bp, 11 predicted proteins | sample 0116_SJ02_MP02_2_FD_133154 | JGI IMG/M metagenome (GOLD analysis project Ga0187770, IMG submission 133154) | Tropical peat soil microbial communities from peatlands in Department of Meta, Colombia - 0116_SJ02_MP02_20_MG | ecosystem: Environmental > Terrestrial > Soil > Wetlands > Peat | place...
CGCCCTGCACCGGTGACGATACTGAAACTGATCGCTCGTTATCGCCCAGCCGCTCTAAGCGGGCCCCCCACCATTTTCGCAAGAATGGTAGAAGCCGCCAAAGAAGTACCTGAGCTGAATGACTTGAGTTCGGTTCGTTATATCTTTTGTGCCGGGGAGGCACTATCGCGGGAGCTTTTTGACCGCTTCAGGAAAACGTTTGGGGTTACCCTCTTTAACAACTGGGGTTCAAATGAGTGCTGCACAGCTCCCCTCGCCTGGCGATGCGGTGAAGAGGTACCACCCAACAAGGTGGGCAGCCTGGGTAAATCACCGGCCCCTGGAACTCAGGTCAAGATTGTTGATGAAATCGAGAACGAAGTTTCAAATGGAGTTACAGGCGAGATCATGGTTCGCGCAAACACTCAATTTTTGGGCTATTGGCATGAACTTAAAAAAACCGCCTTCAAGCTATCAAATGGATGGTACAAACCTGGCGATTATTTTATGAAGGACCAAGACGGTTACTACTGGATTCTTGGGCGACAGGACGACATGCTTAAGGTCGCGGGACGCCAAATCTTCCCCACCGAAGTCGAACAAGAGGTGGCTCGCCATCAATCTGTTCTTGAAAATGCTGTCATCCCAGAAAAGAACGAACTTGGTTTGACGGAGATCCATGCCTACGTGGTTTTAAAGAAAGGATACAATCCTTCCACTGAGCTAGCAACGGAAATTCAGAGTTTAGTAAAGCAACAGCTGGCGCCTTTCAAAAGGCCGCATCGCATCGTCTTTGTCTCAGAGTTACCCAAAACAGAGACCGGCAAGATTCAGCGCTTCCGTCTAAGAGAGCAATTTCAGGAAAAGAAGAAAACAGAAGCGTGACTCAAAGAGAACGATCTATAGCCCTACTCTAAGAGTTTCGGCAAAATGGAGTGACGATGTTTTGGAATAAAGAAACAAATTGGGAGATATAAATGAAAGTAGCCAAAGAGTTGTTGTTGGAGATGCTGAAGAAGATGCTAGAAATAAGATATTTCGAGGAAAAGGTAGTAGATCAGTATGCGCGAGGCGCCGTTCCCGGTCTTGCTCACCTCTACATCGGCGAGGAGGCAGTAGCTGTCGGGGCCTGTATGAACCTAACGGATGAAGATTACATAACCAGCACTCATCGCGGCCATGGTCACTGTATTGCCAAGGGTGGGGAATTAAAACCCATGATGGCTGAGCTATTTGGTAAGAAGACAGGCTACTGTAAAGGGAAGGGAGGCTCGATGCACATCGCCGCCTTTGATAAAGGAATCTTAGGCGCCATGGGCATCGTAGGTAGCGGCGGTCCTATTGCTGTCGGCGCGGCCTTGGGGATTAAGAAACAGAATCTCGATCGTGTTGTTATCTGTTTCTTTGGAGACGGGGCATCTAACGAGGGAGCCACTCACGAGGCCATGAACTTTGCGTCTCTTCACAAAGTTCCTATCATCTTTGTCTGCGAGAACAACCTTTACGGAATCTCCGTAGCCCAGCATCGACATCAGGCCATTAAGGATATTGCAGTTCGAGCGGCAGGGTATAATATGCCCGGTGTCATCGTCGACGGCATGGATGTACTGGCAGTATACGAAGAAGTCAAAGAGGCCGTGAAGCGGGCAAAATCGGGCAAAGGCCCTACGCTAGTCGAATGTAAAACCTATCGGTTCAGGGGCCATCACGAGGGAGATCCCAATATGGGTCTCCGGTACCGGACGAAGGAAGAGATCGCTGATTGGAGGAGGCGTTGTCCTATCGAGACCTTTAAACAGAAGCTGATTAAGCAAATGGTTGCCAAGAAAAAAGAGATTGACGAGATTGAAGAAGATGTGAAGCGCAGGGTTGAAGAGGCATTTGTATATGCTATGGAATCTCCTTTTCCAGATCCTGAAGAGACCCTAGAAGACTTGTTTGCATAAATGAGGGGAACAAAGCAAATGAGACAGTTGACATTTCGTGAGGCCGTTGTAGAAGCTTTGGATATTGCCATGCAGAGAGACCCAAAGATTTTCCTACTGGGTGAGGATATTGGCTACTATGGTGGGCTTTTTCAAGCCACCCAAGGTCTGATGCAGAAGTATGGTGAAGACCGGGTGATGGACAGTCCTATCTCTGAATCGGCAATCCTCGGCGCGGGTATCGGATCGGCCATTGTGGGCGTGCACCCTATTGTGGAGATCATGAACGTCGATTTTATGCCTGTCTGCATGGACCAACTCGTCAACCAGGCTGCAAAGATGCGTTACATGTTCGGCGGGCAAATGAAGATCCCTTTGGTCATAAGGACTACCTGCGGGGCAGGCCGAGGAGGGGCTGCACACCATGCTCAAGCGATCCACGCAGTTTTCATGCACTTCCCGGGGATCAAAATTGTTGTTCCCGCCACTCCCTATGATGTCAAAGGTCTGCTCTTCACGGCCATTGAGGACGAAAACCCTGTACTATTCATCGAAGACAAGATGATGTACAACGTGAAGGGCGAGGTGCCAGAAGGTTATTATACCGTTCCCTTCGGGCAAGCTGTTATTAGACAAAAAGGAAAGGATGTGACCATTGTGGCCACCTTGCGAATGGTCCACAAGGCCCTTACCGTTGCGGAAGAGATGGAGAAGGAAGGCATTGCGATTGAGGTGGTCGATCCAAGAACTCTTTGTCCATTGGATAAGGACACTATCATCAACTCTTTTAAAAAGACGGGGAAGCTGGTCATTGTAGATGAAGGAAACCGGGTTGGAAATTTCGGAAGTGAGATAGCTTCCATCATAGCAGAAGAAGCAGTTGAATACATCCAAGCACCTATCTTGAAAGTGACCGCGCCTCATGTGCCAGTTCCTTATTCCCCTGTTCTGGAAAAGGAATTCTATATCCCGAACGAGGAACGAATCAAAAAGGCAGTATACAGAGTTCTGGAATTTTCTTAAGAGTGAATTATGGCTGTTGAAGTGGTTTTGCCAGCACTTGGTCTCACCGTAGAAAAGGGGACTATCCTGAAATGGCTGAAACGGGAAGGGGATATTGTAACCAAGGGAGAATCCCTTTTTGAAGTCGAGACAGAGAAGGTGACCACTGAAGTGGAATCTCCAGCATCTGGAATCTTAAAAAAAATCTTGATTCCTGAAGGGATTGAAGTCCCGATCCTGACCGTAGTGGCTGTGATCACGAAGCAGGGGGAGTCTCTTCCAGATAAGTACGACATGATGGGAATTCAAAAACCTCAAAAGAAAGAGGAACCCGTACAGATCCATATTCAGGAGGCTTCATTCTCAATGTCCTCTGGACCTGGTGAGATCAAGGCATTGCCAGCGGCACGATGGTTAGCTAAGGAGGAGGGAGTTAGCCTTTCGTTGATCAAAGGATCGGGCCCTGGTAGGTCTATACTTTTAAAGGATGTGAAATCCTTTCTGGCGAAGGAGGCTCAACGCGGTCCCAAGATCCTGATCACACCCACAGCACGAAAGCTAGCGGACAAGAAAGGAATTCCTTTTACCTCCATTCAAGGAACAGGGATTTCTGGACGAGTAGTGAAAGCCGACGTCCTGGAGGCGGAGGCGAGATTCAAGCTTGCTGAGACAAGACCTGTGCCGACTTCAGTAAAACCATCAGGCCTTTCAAAGTATAAATTAGGCCAGATTGTTCCCATGAGTTCCATTAGGAAGGTCATTGCCAAACGAATGGCTCAATCGAAATTTACTGCTCCTCACGTTTACTTCTTCAATGATGTAAATATGGAAAAACTCCTTGCCTTAAGAGAAGATGTTGTTACCGACCTTGAGGAGAAGGAAGGGATACGAATTTCTATTAATGACTTCTTCATTAAAGCGGTAGCCCTCAGCCTGAAAGAATACCCCATTCTCAATTCGATGGTCTCTGGTGAGGAGATAAGAATCCTCCCTGAAATTAATGTAGGGTTGGCCGTAGCCATGGAAAACGGATTGATCGTTCCGGCCATCCCAAAGGCGGATCAACTAGGGCTCGTTGAGATTGCCCGCTATCGATCTGATTTGGTCGAGCGTGCCCGTGAGGCCAGACTCACCATTGAAGAGACGGAGAGAGGAACTTTTACCATTTCAAGCCTTGCCCAATTTGACATCACTTTCTTCACCGCCATTCTCAATCCCCCTCAGAGTGGTATTTTAACAGTAGGCAAAGTGGAAGAAAGACCTGTGGTGAGGGGTGGACAGGTGATGATTCAGAGGATGGTGAGGCAGGGACTTTCAGTTGACCATCGCATCATCGATGGTGCAGTGGCCGCTCAATTTTTGCAGAGCCTAAAGAAGAAATTGGAGAATCCGTACTCTAGCTTTTTTTCAATCTGCTAGTAGACTAAAGAAAGATGAAAGAAAAAAAAGCATTCGATGTGATCGTGATTGGAGGTGGACCTGGTGGCTATGTCGCTGCTATCCGAGCAGCCCAGCTTGGAGCAAAAGTGTTGCTCATCGATAAAGATCGGTTGGGAGGAACGTGTCTCAACCAGGGTTGTATTCCGACCAAAGCGATGCTGGCCGATGTAAGACTATACGACCGAGTCAAGCTATCCACTGCCATCAAGACGAACGGGCTCCACATCGATATGAAGCAACTGACCAGAAGAAAGGACAAAGTAGTAAAGAAACTCGTTTCAGGTATCGACCTCCTCATCAAAAATAATGGTATTATCTTCGTTCACGGGAAAGCCAAATTTCTTGACGAGAGAACGACCGAAGTTGAAGGACCAGAAGGGAAGGAAAGTTTCGAAGGCAGGAGGATCATCATTGCGACAGGCTCTATCTCAGCTGTGATCCCGAATATAACCGTTGATGGCAAAACGATCTTGACGAGCACGGAGATGCTCAATCTTTCATCGATCCCCAAGGATCTCATTATCATTGGTGGAGGATACATTGGTATGGAGTTTGCCTGCCTCTTCTCCAGCCTCGGATCGAAAGTGACGGTCATCGAAATGCTTCCTGAGATTATCCCTACGGAGGACGAAGAGATCGTCCGCGGCCTCCGGATCCTTCTTAGAGAACGAAACATAGAGATCCATACGAAGACGAAAGTGAAAGAGGCAAGGGTGAAGAAAGGGCGAGGTGAGGTGACCGCCATCAATCCGGAAGGAAAGGAGCAGCATTTTTATGCTGAAAAGGTATTGCTCGCTGTGGGACGTGCTCCTTGTACGGACGGTCTTCAGTTAGAAAAAATAAAAGTGGCAGCGAATAGAAGCTTTGTTAAAGTGAACGAGAGGATGGAGACCACCGTCCGGGGGATCTATGCAATTGGCGACGTAACAGGTCGACAGATGCTGGCCCATAAAGCGTCAGCTGAAGGAATTGTTGCCGCTGAAAACGCGATGGGACTCCAGACCAAAATCGTTTACGACAAAATTCCGAGTTGCATTTTTACTTTTCCAGAAGTAGCTTCAGTGGGTCTGACTGAGAAAGAGGCCGGAGAAAGGGGATTCAAGGTCAATATCGGCCGATTCCCATTTGAGTCCAACGGAAGGGCGTTAGCCACCGGAAGTCCGAATGGGTTTGTGAAGGTCATAGCCGATCAGGAGTTAGGCCAGGTCATAGGGATTCACATCTTGGGAGACCATGCTACTGATTTGATCGGGAGTGCAGCCTTGGCATTGGCCCTGGAGGCGACGACTGAAGAGGTTGGGAAAACAATCCAGGCTCACCCGACTTTGATGGAAGCTGTCGCTGAGGCTTCTCTTGATGCCATGAAAGAGTCCATTCATCTCCCGAAAAAGATAAAATTTTCTTCTTGACAGAGTTTTAAAAACACTTTTTTTATTTGTCGCTCACTCCCAGAAATTTAAATACGACATGTGTTCGGTGCTTCGCACTGGTAGAAAAAATCATTGGAACCCGAAAAGCGGAAAAAGAACAGCAAATCGAAGGAGGGGAAAAATGGCAATCTATGAAACCTTTATTCTTCAAGATCCAAGCGAGATTCCTGAAGGCAAAGAGTACGTTTTAGAGATAAGGGACTCAGAAACATATGAGACAAGAGTCGTTAAGGCTGTGATTGACAAATCCCCAAAGAAATCAATTGAATCAGATCTTCTGCGCGTGAGGTGGCAGAGGGGCATGCCACTGCCCGAGCTTTGGGCAATCAAGATAATTGAGGAGGTAGGTGCCGTGAGCGACAACTTGAAATATACGGAATGAACGGATACCGAAAAAAGAAAACTTTTCCTTAACCAATGAAAGGAGAGAAGAAAATGCCATTCCCATATGTCGATGAGAGAGTTTTTATGGAAGAGTGTGAAAAGGAAGGAATGCTTGTTACAGTAAAAAAGGAAGTTGATTGGAATTTGGAAGTTGGAGCAATTGCCCGAAGATTGGCTGAGCTAGGTATAGGTAGAGCAGTGAGGGAGGGTGGAAGGCCTGCTGTGTTATTCGAAAATATTAGAGGCTTCCCAAAAGGATTCCGAATGGCTGCACAGATACTCGGAGGGATAGATCGTGTCGCTAAGGTATTTGGATATAAAGGTGAAGACTTGAACAAAGCCAAGAGCGACTTGCAGCAGGTGATAAGGGATGGGCTTAATAATCCCATAAAGCCAATCAGAGTTGACCGAAAAGATGCTCCCTGCAAGCAGAATAAGATGGAAGGCGATGATGTCAACCTTTATAAATTTCCAGCACCGATGCTTCACGATGGTGACGGTGGGAGATATATGGTTACCCGCGCAGTCGTTGCTACGAGGGACCCGGATAGCGATTGGGTCAATTGGGGGACTTATCGCGCAATGCTAATCGACAAGAAAACACTCAGCGGGTTGATTGTTCCGGGGCAGCATATCGGAAAGATCTATCGCAAATATGAAGAGAGAAATGAACCGATGCCATTCGCTATCGCGATAGGTATTGATAGCATAAGCTTTTTAGCAGGGGCTACTGGAGTGCCATATGGAGTCAGCGAGGCAGACGTTGTCGGGGGAATGAGAAAGAAACCTTTACCGGTGGTCAAATGTGAAACCAACGACTTGGAAATACCAGCCTATTCGGAGATAGTAATCGAAGGCATTGTTCCACCCGGGTTAAGGGCGTGGGAGGGTCCATATGGCGAGTATACTGGATACAGGGCTTCACCAAGAGATCGTCGCCCGGTCTATATAGTCAAGGCGATAACTTACAGAAATGATCCAATCCTCACATTTGTGTCCACTGGAGTTCCTGTAGATGAGACTCTAGGCAATGCTATCATAAATTCAGCAATGGCAGCGGAGGTACTTGAACGAGCAGGAATTCCTGCACGTGTATGGGAACAGGTAGATTCAGGGGCTTGCATGTTTGTAATTGCTGTGAAAAGACCGACACCAAACATAGCAACAATGATAAAGAACACACTTACTTCTCAAATGGGACTTATTACTAATTACACTTTCAAATTCTTAATTGTAAATGATGATGTGGATATCTATGATTCTAACAAGGTATTGTGGGCAATTGGTACCAGGGTTCATCCGCGAAGAGGGATTATTATCAGCGATGAGGTCTGCGGACCCCTCACTCCCTACGCGAGTTTAGACGAGAGGCTTAAGATGAATGCACCCCATGTCACTTTCGATGCGACCTGGCCGCTGGATTGGCATCCTTCGATTGCCGTCCCCCCAGTGGCATCATTCAAGTCGATATATCCCCAGGAGATTCAAGATAAAGTGCTAGAGAATTGGAAGGAGTACGGATTATGAGCAGAGAATGGGAAACCTTCGAAGAGATTGTACTCGATCGCCAGGCGGAAATTGAGGCGAATCAAGTAATCGAAACCTATGTGATGGACCATGAAACATACGAACGCATATATGTAAAAGCAATAATTTCAAAAGATCCAACCAAGCTCCCTGATGGGGAGAAATTGTGGGTTAGAGACTTTAGTGGAAAACTAGAGCCAGAGTGTTGGGCAATTAAGATTGTCGAAAAACAGTCCCCCATTTCGGCTGCACTTCTCGGGGAGGATTTTTAGAAAATGGAAGTCTCTCTTTTTGTGAGAAAGAAAAATGTTTTTTTTCGTTCTTCCTGATGACGATTAATTATCGGGTATGCTTATTCATAATTGTAGCCAGGTAACTCTCAGGTAAACTGGGAGACTATGGCAGAGGAGAGCAAAGACGAACGAGATTGGTAAAAAGATTAGAGAGCTGCGATTGCATAAGGAAATGACCCTCAATGAACTTTCACATAAAGTCGGGGTAACTGCAAGTCTCATCAGCCAGGTTGAGCGAGGGGTTGCAGATCCGTCAATAAGTACTCTGAAAAAAATTTCAGACGCATTATCCACATCGATCTCCTCTTTTTTCTTTGGCTCTGACCAGGAAGGAATATTTCCAAGGGACAATGATTTCTCTCCCATCGTCAAGAAGAATGAAAGAAAGATCCTCAGCCCCTGCCAAGGAGTACACTACCAGCTCCTTTCAAAGAACCTTAGGGGAAAACTTGAGTTCCTTTTGGCCGTTTATGATGTGGGGGCTACAACGGGGCCCAGCCCCTATTCTCACCGAGGTGAAGAATGTGCATTAGTACTAAAGGGAAAATTGGAAATTCAGCTTTTGAACTCCGTGTACGTCCTTGGGAAGGACGATAGCATTGTCTTCAGTTGTGAGATTCCACATCGAGTCACGAACGCAGGCAAAATTCCAGCAGTAAGCATTTGGTGCATTACACCGCCGTCCTTTTGAGGAAAAATGAATTGAGATAAGATAAGGAGATAGCGATGCGATACGGAACAATGGGAGTTGATTTTGAAGAAAGAATTAGTTTTGATAGATTACGAAATGAAAGGCTTTCAAAGGCAAGGGCTACTTTAAAGGCAAGCCGTCTCGGTTCTTTGATCTGCTATGACTTCGATAACATTCGCTATATCACCGGGACTCATGTTGGAGAATGGTGTCGAAATAAGATGAACCGTTACTGCATTTTGCCTAGAGATGGTGACCCTCTACTTTTCGACCCAGCAACACCGGCCAAGAAGATCTCTTGTCCATGGATTGCTGACCGAGTCTTTCCTGCTGTGGGATCCATGCGAGGTGCTATTCCCTCGGAGACGCAGAGTGTGGATAAGGTTGCTGATGAAATTTTTAGGTGGCTCCAGGAGTACGGTGTGGGGAAAAAACCGGTGGGGATGGATATCGCAGATATCCCTCTTGTAAGGGCGTTGGAAAATAGGAAGCTGGAGGTGGTGGATGGCCAGCAGGTGATGCTGGAAGCGCGGATGATTAAGACGAAAGATGAGATTGAACTGTTGAAGACTTCAGCCGCTATGGTGGACGCAGCTTACGAACAGGTCGTCCGTGCGATTCGGCCAGGTGCCAGGGAAAATGACCTAGTGGCCGTAGCCAATCACTCCCTCTACACGCTGGGCTCTGAGCTGGTGGAGTGTGTGAACAGCGTTGCCGGTGCCAGGGCAAAACCCCATCCACATACCTTTTCTGACCGTATCATTCGTCCGGGGGATATGGTTTTCCTAGATATCATGCATTCTTACATGGGATATCGAACGTGTTACTACCGCACCTTTGTTTGCGGAAAACCTTCCAAGGCTCAGTTGGAAGCTTATGAAACTGCCTGGAAATGGTTGAAGGATTCAATCGACAGAGTTAAACCTGGTGCAACCACCGCTGATGTAGCCAAAGTATGGCCTTCCCCGGAGCAATTTGGCCTTAAGACAGAAGAAGAGGCATTTCTTCTTCAGTTCGGCCACGGCGTCGGCCTGAGCATCTGGGAGAAGCCGATCATCTCAAGGCTCTTTTCTTTAGAAAATCCCTACCCGATCAAGGAAGGAATGGTCTTCGCTTTGGAGACTTACTGCCCGTCATCGGATGGAAAAGGAGCGGCAAGAATTGAGGAAGAAGTCATCGTAACAAAAGAAGGATGTGAACGAATTTTCAGATATCCGATTGAGGAACTTATTTCCTGCGGTGTTCCCGGAACAATGGCCTACAGAGGATAGAATCAGTCTGCCGGGATTAAAAGAAAAAGTTATTTGATTTAGCGAAATTTTTACATTTTTATATGACCATAATGATAGTTTAGCATCATTTCTGACGAGATTAATAACGATCGGAAAACAGGAGCTCGGCATGTTTAAAAAAAAGGGGATCGGATGGATTGGCTTAGGAAAGATGGGTAATCCCATGGCAAAACGCCTTCTCGGTGCGGGCTATTTTCTCACGGTTTACGATGTGGTTCGGGAAAAGGTTGAGGAGATAAAGGCCATAGGAGCGCAAGTGGTCGATTCTCCAAAGGGTGTAACTTCCAATTCTGACTGGATCATCACGATGATCCCAGATGATCCGGTTCTTGAATCTGTAACACTCGCAAGAGATGGAATCTTTGAGAACGGTAGAAAAGATAGCATTTTCATAGACATGAGTACAGTATCTCCTGTTGTATCAGGTCGTGTTGCCAAAGGAGCAGAAGAAAAGAGCATCCGGTATCTGCGGGCCCCGGTATCGGGCAGCACTGTCTTGGCAGCAGCTGGAAATTTAACGATCTTTGTCTCCGGCCCGAAGGAGACCTATGACGAGTGTTTGAATATCTTCCGCACCTTGGGCCAAAAAATCTTCTATGTCGGTACAGGGGAGGAATCTCGATATATGAAGCTCCTGCTCAACATGATGGTGGGAATCTCATCGGCGATGATGGCAGAAGCCCTTACCTTTGGGGAACGAGGAGGAATTGAGTGGCATCAGATGATCGATATCATCAATAGCAGTGTCGTGGCTTCTCCGCTTATTGGTTACAAAGCTCAGATACTAAGGGAACGAAATTTTGCTCCTGCTTTCACGGTGGATCAGATGGCTAAGGACTTCGATATCGCTTTGGACACGGGGAAAGCCCTGAACCTTCCCATGCCAGCGACCGCCCTTGCCCGGCAGTTCTTCAGTATGATGAAAGCCACAGGGAAAGGAAATCTTGACTTTTTTAGCCTTGTCCTTCTGATGGAAGAACTAGCTGGTATTAAACAACACAAAGAATAGGAGGGGAAAGATGGTGGAAATAAGGGATCAAGTAGAAGGGTTAGTGGAACTAAAGGAAAAAATGGATATCATTGAACTCCAGCACCGATACGTCCGATCCGTAGATGAAAAGGATTGGAAAACATCGGTCGAATTGTTTCATCCAGATGCTAAACTGTATCTCATCGATGCGGGTAAAAAAAGACTCCTTGGGAACAAAACCGAAATTGAAACGTTTTACCGGGGGATTGCGGAAAAGGACTTTATTTTCTCGAGACATTTTATCACCAACTATACCGTCGAGGTACACGGAAATACAGCTTTCTTCAAGTCCTATTACAATGGGACGTATATTCATGACCAATTTACTTGGATCATTTTAGGACGCTACGACGACAAGATGATTAAAGAGAACGGACAATGGAAGGTGATGGAGAAAGAGATCGATCATGGTTGGAATGATTTCTTAATCCCTTTGAAAGATCTGAAGCTGAAAAAAGAGGCAGTAAAAGAAGCTAGAAAAAAGCTTTTAATTATCGTTGGCCAGATGGTGGACTAATCGTCGTGAATGAAGATAGAAAGGAGGGAGCCGACCGTGAAGAAGAGAATTTTGGAAGTGACCATTATTCTGATAGCGTTGATGGTTACTGTTACATTCGCCCAGACTAAACCGGAATCAACCAAGTCAATTGTCCTTGGGGCCCCAATGACATTGGGCTTCGAGGCGGGAAGGTGCAACAAGAGGGCTGTTGAATTGGCTGTCGACGAGATCAATGCGATGGGTGGAGTGAATGTCGGTGGAAAGAAACTACTCTTTAAAGTGAATGCGGTAGACAGTCGTGATATCGAACCGGGCATTCCTGTGAGCGACGTGCTTCTGGTGGTCGAGAAACTTATATTGGATGCGAAGGTCGACTTTATCATTTCAGGTCCCACACGTACGGAAGCCGTACTGCCAACGATGGATTTGTTGTCCAAGTATAAAGTGATAAGTGTCAACGCAATAAGCTTAAGCCCGGCATTAGGAGGTAAGGTAGCCAAGGACTACGACAAGTACAAGTATTTCTTCAGCCTGACCAATATGTCGGACTGGCTGATTAATAATGAACTTCGTCCATGCATACAGGCCATTGGAAAGAAGTTTGGGATTAACAAAGCGTTCATCATTGTGCAGGATGTGGCCCATGCTCGTATGGGTGGAGAGATCATGGAAAAAGTGCTTAAAGAAGGGGGCTGGGAAATTGTAGGGAGAGAAACTTATCCTACAGGAACAACAGATTTCTCTTCAGGGTTGTTAAAAGCAAGAGCGGCGGGACGCTCCATTCTCTTCCTCTGGGGGGA
>Ga0187770_10001549_pt1 | contig 12292 bp, 11 predicted proteins | sample 0116_SJ02_MP02_2_FD_133154 | JGI IMG/M metagenome (GOLD analysis project Ga0187770, IMG submission 133154) | Tropical peat soil microbial communities from peatlands in Department of Meta, Colombia - 0116_SJ02_MP02_20_MG | ecosystem: Environmental > Terrestrial > Soil > Wetlands > Peat | place...
CATGGGAAAGAGGCCCGCCACACCGAAATGGCCGCTGTCTTTTACCGAGACCCAACCAATGCCGTGTTGCCCGGCTTTGCTAACGGCCTTTTCCATTGCCCGGTAAGCGACAATGTGGCCCATTGAGCCGTGGGCTTCCAAGAAAGCCGTCGGCCCTTTATCTTTGAGGGTCGTCAGCAGGCATTCCCTGCGTACGTATCCTTTTTGCAGCCGCTGTATATAGATTGGGAGGCGCATGACCCCGTGGGTTTCGACGCCCCTCAAGTCTGAACGCGCCAGGAGGTGGGCGACGATCTCCGCCTCGGCGGCGGGGACCCCTGCCTTCACATAGGCCTGCCCGCAGAAGGCTTTGATCTCTTCAAAAGATACCCTGGAGTTGGTATTCGCGTGCATGATATACTTTTCCATTATGCTCTTTCATCCAAGAAAGGGCTAGAGATTTTTCAAGAATTGTTTTCCGTTTTCGCCCAACATCCCGTTAATCTGATATTGTGAAACAGGAAGCTTTTTGATCTCGTCGATGAATCTTTTGATAGACTTCCCGTCACGCATCTCCTGAGGGTAATCGGTACCCAGCAGGAGTTTTTCCGGATCGATTTCAACCAGGGCGCATTTGACCGGGTTAATGTTGCCGAAACAGCCGCCCATATCGAATTCACGCAAAGACTGTTCGCCTCCTAACGCAGGCACATGGGCCATGCCTTGCAGCCTGCCGGGGAAACGATCTTCAACCCATTTCAAATTGTCATTTACCATGCGGCACTGATCGAGGTCATCGACAAGTCCGGAGGGCGAAGACAAAACGGCCACATCCACGCCTGCTTCGTCCATGGCGACAATATGATTTTCCAGAGCGAAGAGCTGCTGTTGAGGCATTTGCGCGGGCGCCCCATTGACAAAGATCGTCCTGGGTGTTCCGCCCGGCCCCAGCTTGGGCCGCACCAACTGTTCCGGTGAATAATGGATATGAAAATCGACTATCATGGTCAGCCGTCCTTGTCTTCGATTTTCTGGAACCTGGAAACGACCACTGTGGAGGCTATGAGGTACTGGATCTTGCCGTAGACGATAGCAGGCAGAGCAGTGATCGGATTGAAGTGTCTGAGGGCGACGAGCATGGCCATAGCTGCGTTTTCCACACCCACCTCGAAACAGGTCGCCTTGCGCTGTGCGTAACTGAAACCGAAAAGCGCGGGCAGGAAGTATCCCAGGCAAAGTCCCGCCACCGCTTTCACCAGGCATATGATAACGAGGTAGAGGAGTATGGAGATCTGTTGAATGAGCGTGCTGGTTCCCCTGGACATGGTGCCCATCACTATGAAAGTGAGGCATACGACCGCGAGCGGACCGAAAGCAGGCTTCATTCTGCTTGCAGATGCGGGAAAAAGAGACCCCAGAAGCGTTCCCGCGAGCACAGGGACAACCACCATGAACAGCAGGTCTTGAAAGATCGCGGTCACACTTGGGCCGGCAATGCCTCCTGCCAGCCACAAAATCAGCAGCGGCTGTATGAAAGGCGCCAGCATGGTGTTGATCGCAGTGGCCGAAACGGACAAAGCCAGATCGCCCTTGCTGATCAAGGTAAGCGCATTCGATCCGCCTCCGTTGGGTGTAGTGCCGGTGATGATAATTCCCAGGGCTAAAGTGTTTCCCGTGTCGCCCGGGAATAACCGGACCAGCACAAGAGAAAGCAGGAAAGCAATCAGGGGCGTAGAGGCCCATTTCAGCAACACTGCGACGGCCACAGTTTTCGGCCTTTGGACCATTCGAATCCATTGCTGAAGGTTAATGGCCAGTCCCATGGTAAACATGATAACCATGAGCAGATAGCGTCCCAGCGCGGGAACCGGGCTTTTTTCGACGGAAGGATAGAACAGGAAGCCGAAGACAATTCCCATCGTGAGAAAAAGCGAAGGCTCGGAGGAGATGAAAAGGCCGATCCCGCCAAAAGAAAGGGGCGCTGAAGGCGCTGCGCGCCCGACATAAGCGAAATAGCGCAGCAATAATCCCATTGTCCAGAGCAAGATCAGTGATGCGCTCACTACCGGCATGCCACCCAGCGGCATGCCAACGAAATTCGAGGCGGCAAACGGAATGATGAAACCCAGCACCAGGCAGGCGCTGGAGATGTATTTCAGTTTCACAGGGTTATAGGACGGATAGGACATATAGCAACGTAGAGTACTTTGCCGAGTTCTTATTCGATTCCCGCCAACCGCTTTGCACACTGCTTTTTGTAGTTGGTGTCCGATTCTCTAAACAGGGTGAGGCGGTGGGCCGCAGGCGAGCCTCCGCCATGAATATCGGAGACCGTGTCTGCGCTTTCCATCGCCATTTTTTCCACCAGGCGCAACATCTTTATCCTGTTTTCAACAGGAACTCCCACGGCCCCTTTCATGTACTTTTTAAGCAACGAACCGATCTCGGGGCTGTCAAAATCCCGTTCAGACGGCAAATCGGCAACAAAGCCGCCGCTCACATCAATCAGGAGGCGCACCATTTCGCTCATTTCCCTTCCTTCATGAATCTTTGAGGCGTTGGCCAGCACCGGGTCAATGAAAAACGTCCCCGAGGGCTGCGGCCTGCCCTCATAGGAGGCGGCCAGACTACAGCCATAGAGCGTTTCGGCAGTCAGGATCATTTCGATTATTTTCTCTTTATGGTGTGTTGCCTTTGCCGTTCCGTTGTAATCCATCATCAGCAGTGCGGCCCCGGCCATGGCGTCTATCTTGCCCGATTTACAGCCTCCGTGGGATTGACGGTGAAACGCTGAGAACCGGCTCACCATTTCTGCCGCGAATTCGACTTCCCCGCACATGAACACCCGTTCCCAAGGCACGAACACCTCGTCGAAGATAAGCGTTGGACAGTACTTGCTGTAGCGAACATTACCGCAATCCACCCCTTCGATTTCACGAGTGTCGAGTGAATTTCTTCCTACGACGTGAACGAGTCCCTTTGTATCGGATGGAACCGCAAAAGCCAGGGCGTAGTCTTCGTCGCCCTTTTGCAGGGCTCGAGTGGGAAGCACAATTATTTCGTGGGCGCTCAGGGAGCCTGTCTGATGAACCTTGGCCCCTCTTACGACGATGCCTTCTTTTGTCCTGTCCACAAGCCGAAGGTACATGTCCTTATCGTCCTGCTCATGAGGACTCAGGCTGCGGTCCCCCTTGACGTCGGTAACGCTCGCATTTGCGGCAAGGTCGTTCACCTGCATATATTTCAGGAATTCCGTAAAGGGGTCGTAATAACGGGTCTTACGTTTGCGGTCGATATCGCAGGTCACGATGGAGAGCGCGCACAGACAATCGAGGCCGGTACACCTCTGGTGACACGTTCCCACGTAACTTCCGAGCAGCCGATTGATCTTGACTCTTTTTACCAGGTCTTCGATGCAATGAGGCGTCAGAGTGAACCTGTTGATCCTGTCCCCTGTGAGCGGCGAGATCGCCGTGAAGAGTTCCCGATATTTTTGATCGCCGGCCAATTCATAGGTTGCGCCTGTTGCATTGATGCCCGCCAGTATCCGAGGGTTGTTCACGGGGTCTTCTATCTTCTGTCCGAACATGTAAACAGTCGGCTTGAGTTTCCTAAGGCTTTCCAGGTATTGTTCAAAGGTCTTCATGCTCACTCCGTTCACAGCTAAAAAGGCAAAAAGCAAACGCAAGACAGCGCAATTCATCTGTTTTACCTTTTACTTTCGCCTCCTTCGGTGAGGCCTCTTCGAAACGCTGAAATGTTCAACATTTTGGCCTTCGGCGGAACACTGGCTTCAATTGCTTTTTCCATGGAGTCCACCGAGACAACCGGACTTATTTTTATCAACACCCCCAGAACTATGAGATTAGCCGTAATCGGATCTTCCATTTCCTTTTCGGCAATGGTGGTAGCGGGAACGAGGACGATTTTATAGTCGCCCGCCTCAGGGCCATTTGTCCTGTCCGAATCAACGATCACCAGGCCTCCCGACTTTACACGGCCAATGTCGCGGGCCAGCGCTTCCTCAGTTAAAGCCACCAGGATATCGGCCTTTCTGACCACAGGATCGCAGATCGGTTCATCGGAGATGATCACCTCAGTCCTCGCCGCCCCACCCCGCAGCTCGGAACTGTATGACTGGGTCTGGACAGCTTTTTTTTCTTCAAAGACCGTCGCGGCTGTTCCGAGCAGTGTGCCCGCCAGAACCACACCCTGGCCTCCAACGCCGCCTATGATAATTTCGGTGCGGTTCATCCAGGTCTCCACCCGGCCCCGGCCCTTATCTTTTCTATTTCTTCGACCATTTCCGGCTTTTGAATATCCACAAACTCGCCCACAACGATCCTGTCCTTCAACTGCTCTGCGGTCAACCCGGCTGTTTTTTCGACCCGGATGGACCTCTTCCTGTAATCCTCCATCATTTGAACGGATCCGTTCATGCCGGACTTGCGACCGAATTGGACCGGGCACTGGGAATAGACCTCGATAAAGGAGAAGCCTTTCCTCGAGACCGCCTTTTTGATCGATCCGGTTATCTCCCTGGGATGCATGGTGGTCCAACGGGCCACAAAGGAAGCACCCGCCGCGATGACGAGGCGCGAAATATCAAAGGGGTTTTCAAAACTTCCATAGGGCGTTGTGGTGGTCTTCACTCCTGCCGGCGTCGTAGGGCCGGCCTGGCCTCCGGTCATACCGTATATCATGTTGTTGATGCAGACGACGGTCATCTCTACGTTGCGCCTTGCGTTGTGAATAAGATGATTTCCCCCGATGGCCGTCAAGTCGCCGTCTCCGCTCACGACCATGACTTTCTTTTCAGGCAGGCCCATCTTTACGCCCAGCGCATATGCAATGGGCCGCCCGTGAGTGCAGTGAAGCACATCCGCATTGAACAAAGGACTGGGTATCCAGGCCGCGCAGCCGATTCCAGAGACAAAGATGAAATCATCGATGTCCATTTCGAGTTCGTCAACAGCCCGCAGTATGCTCTGCGTCACGATGCCGTTGCCGCAGCCGGGGCAGTTGGTGCTTGAGGTGACTGAAGGCCGGACGAACCTTCGAAGGGGATGAACAATCTGCTTCATTGAACCACCTCCCGGATCGCGGCAACGATCCGTTCAGGTTCGTGGATCTGCCCAACCAGGCTGGGAGCAAGAAAAGAGACATCGGCAAACCCAGCCGCTGCGGCTTTGATATACGGATACATTTGGCCAAGGTTGTTTTCCAGCACTATTACATGCTTCGCCTTACGGGCCATATTCTCGATTTCATGGTCCGGAAAAGGCCACACGGTAACCATCCGCAAGGTCCCGGCCTGCAAGCCGGCCGTTCTTGCGGCGCCGGCTGCGGCAGCTGCAGCGCGGGCCACGGGGCCGTAGGAAACGAGTACTACATCTCCTTTGGCGTAATTGCTATCTACAATCGTAATGTCTTCTTTGTGTTTGATAATCTTGTTGCTAAGGCTCCTGACGAGCAGGTCGAGCGAGGACACGTCTATGAGGTTTCGCTTTCCGGCCTCGTCGTGACAGGAACCGGTCACGTGAGCCTTAAAACCCCTGCCGAATATGGGCATTGGGGCGATGTCTTCATCGAGAAAACCTTTGATGGTCTGCGGGTCTGCGCCATGTGGGGGAATCTTTCGGCAGATCCTTTCGATCGTTGCCGCTTCAGGTATCCTGACTTCTTCACGCATATGACCGACAAAGGCATCGGAAAGGATAAAGACGGGGGTGCGATATTTTTCGGCATAATTAAAGGCCCTAATCGTGTGATCGAACATTTCCTGAGGCGAAGAAGGACAAAGGGCTATGATCTCGTAGTCGCCGTGGGCGCCGTGCTTTGCCTGCACTACGTCGCCCTGCACTCCCACGGTGGGCATGCCCGTGGCAGGAGACCCGCGCTGAACATTGACTATGACGCATGGCGTCTCCACCCCCACGGCAAAGCCGATATTCTCCGACATGAGGCTGATACCGGGTCCGGAGGTAACCGTCATCACTTTCCTGCCAGTCCAGGAAGCCCCGATAACAGCCGCAATCGAGCTTATCTCGTCTTCCATTTGAAGAAAGGCGCCTCCAACTTGAGGAAGTCTGGCGGCCAACCGATTCGCTATCTCAGTGGCCGGCGTTATGGGGTATGCGGCCGCGAATTCACAGCCTGCGGCCAGTGCGCCTTCTGCACAGGCTTCATTGCCCATCATAAAATACCGCCCCGTTCGGACTCTTTCGGAAGTCATCTTTTAATACTTTTCTTTCGAGTTTTGCCTGCAACAGCGACGGCCATGTCCGGGCAAAAGATCATACAATTGCTGCATAAAGAGCATGATTGGCTTCCGACTATTTCGGGAGGCCTGTAACCTTTGCGGTTCAGCCTCATGGCCGGTTTGAAAAGCTTTCTGCGGCAAACGTGGAGGCATATACCGCATTGGTCGACGCCTTTGCACAACTCCTCAAATATCCTAACCTTGCCTTCGGAATTTTGCACCGGGCTATCCATTTCCCATCCAGGTCTAATTTCAGTCAACGTTGCTACGTTTCCTGACGGTCTTTAAGCTTCCTTTAAGGGCGATGCCTTTCAATTGGGCCATGTAGCTGTTTTTTGAAAAGAGCAGATGATCCGTCACAAGCTTCTCGAAGGTCTCGGCATCCCGGCGTTCAAGCGCCGCGATCATAGCCCTGTGCTCGAGAATGGACTGTTCTATTCGATTTGGCAGGGACCAGGCGTTAAATTTGACCATGTGGACTTTAGTGCCGAGGTGATCGATCATCTCATTGAGATAGCTGTTCCCGGAGGCTTGGAACAGCGCCCTGTGAAACTCATTGTCCTTCTCGATCATCTGGTCCGTTCTGCTGCTCAGGTGCTTTTCCAATTCCTTGCAGAGCCTTTTGAGCCTTTGGATCTCCATGCGTGTGATATTGGCGACCACAAGGCGCGCGGCGATCGCCTCAAGTATCCGGCGCAGGTAATAAATGTCCTCTACCTCCCGGGCCGTAAGGTCCACGACGACAGCCCCCCGGTAAGGCGTTGTCAGCACCAGGCCCTTTGCTTCCAACATTTTCAGGACTTCCCTTATCACCGTGCGACTGACGTCAAAGTGCGCCAGCAAGTCTCGTTCGACCAGGCGTTGGCGAGGTTTAAAATAGCCTGAAAGTATTGCATTTTCCAATTTCCGAAGCACCAGGGCCGAACTCACGCTTGTCGTGGCGATTCCGGCCCTGTCGGTATTTGCGCCCATGTTACGGATTGCCTTTAATTTAGGGGTTAAGGGGTTCTGCGTCATTTTTAGTATATAATATGGTATACCATTTTAAAGACTGCGTCAAACAATTATTAGACTGAGAAACTTATTTCCCCTTAAGGCATTAGTGGCAGGACATACAGGACGGATAGCAGATATACAAAGACGGCGCGGCGATTGGGCAACGCGGGAGAGCAAATCCGCGGTTAAGGCCCAGGCGCATGCTTACTGCCCGCTGCTTGGCGCAACATAGCGACACGCCCTGCCCTTGCCCATTCTGATGAGCCTACCGGTGTCGACAAGTTCGTTAAGCTCTCGCAGGGCCTGGCGCTCTGAAATTGATGCAAGTTGAGAGTAATGCCTATTGGTAATGAATCCGTATGTTTTTATGAACTCCATCGCCTGCATCTGCCGCACCTTGAGGCCTGAATCGTGCGCACGGTCGCCTGCGGCCAGTCCGGGAACGGATAAAATCCCCGCACCTGAAATTTTGCTGTCTTCCACAGCGGCCATGGGTTCCGCGCGGAGGTCTCTGACTTCGGAGGGCAGGTCCTTGATCTGGATTTGGCGTCCGTCGGAAAGAATGATCGCTCTTTCGATCACGTTTTCCAACTCCCGCACGTTTCCGGGCCACTGGTATTCGAGGAGGCGTTCCATGGCGCCGGAGGACATCGAACTCGGCTCCTGCCGGTTTTCCTGTGCGTTCTTGGCAAGGAAGTGGTTGATGAGAAGAGGCAGATCGTCCTTGCGTTCGCTCAGCGAAGGCAAATGCACGTGGACAACGTTGAGGCGGTAATAGAGATCGCTTCTGAACCTGCCGTTTGCGGATTCCACCTTGAGATTTCGGTTGGAAGCAGCCACTACGCGGACATCGACTTTGAGCGTATGGCTGCCCCCTACCCTTTCGAATTCCATTTCCTGGAGGATACGAAGAAGCTTAACCTGGAGCGGGGCGGACATTTCGCTTATTTCGTCCAGAAAGAGGGTCCCTTCATCAGCGAGTTCGAACCTCCCCTTGCGCTGGCTGACAGCGCCGCTGAACGCCCCCTTTTCGTGGCCGAAGAGCTCGCTTTCAAGCAGTGTTTCCGGCAAAGCTCCGCAGTTTACCGAGATGAAGGGCCGGTCTTTTCGCGGGCTGTTATAATGAATTGCTCTGGCGATCAGTTCCTTGCCGGTGCCCGAGTCACCCGTTATCAAAACGGTTGCCTTGGTTGGGGCCACTTTCTCGATCAGCTCGAATATGCGCTGCATTTGCGGGCTTTTGCCGATTATGTTACCGAAGTGATACTTACCTTGCAGCTCGCGGGCCAGCTGCCGATTCTGCCTCACCAGTTGATAATGACCGATCGCTTTTCCTATGGTTAGTTTTAGCTCTTCGTTCTTGAAAGGTTTGAGAATATAGTCGAAAGCGCCCTTTCGCATCGCTTCCACTGCTTTTTCGACGCTGCCGAAGGCGGTCATCATAATAATCGGAAGATCGGGCTGTCTCAGACGAATACGTTCCATAAACTCCATGCCGTCCATTCCGGGCATTTTCATATCCGTGATGACCACATCGAGGTCGTTTTCCTCAAGGCGCTCGAGGCCGCTGCTGGCGCCCTCGGCGGTTATTACCTGGTAGCCTTCTTCAGAGAGCAGCTCTTCCAGAACGGTAAGGTAATTTCTTTCGTCATCTACAATGAGAACCGTATTCATCTTTTATTCCACAGCTTCCCCTTCGAGCTCCGATGCGGGTTGAGTAAGCGGGAGTCGTATGATTATGGCTGCCCCCTGCCCTTCCTCGCTTATTACTTCAATTTCCCCGCTGTGGTTATCGATGATTGTCTGAACAATGGCAAGCCCCAACCCTGTTCCTTTCTCGCGGGTTGTAAAAAAGGGGTTGAAAATCTTCTTTATCGCCTCTTGGGGAATGCCTGCGCCGGTGTCCCTGACCTGGATCTCCACAAGCGAGGCTCCGTTTGCACCGTTGGTAATCGAGGTCTGTATAGTCAGCATGCCTCCTTGCGGCATCGCCTGGATCGAATTAGCAAATATGTTGACAAAAGCGCGATATAGCAGGTCCTGGTCGGCATCCAGGCAATAGTCGCCAGTGTGATAGCGTTTCTGGACCGTGATTCCGAGCCGTTTACACTCGGCTTCCAGCACTGAAAGATTTCTGTCCAGAATATCTTCAATTTTGCATGCCACAGGACACAGGGTTTTCGGTCTGGCAAAGTCCAAGAATTCGGTCAGAATATCATTGAGCCGCGAGGATTCTTCGATGATAATCGAAGAAAACCTCTTTAGTTTATCATCCTGCATTCGACAATCCAGAAGTTCCGCAGTGCTTCTAATGATTCCAAGGGGATTTCTGATTTCGTGGGACACCCCTGCAACCATTTCCCCCAGCGCAGCCAGCCGCTCAGAGTGATGGAGCTGTTCTTCGAGCTTGTATTTTTCCCGGCTTCTTGCCGCGATTATCCGCTCGGCGCGCCTGGCAATAAACAGAATTGTGGCAAATATTACGCCGACGAAGAGGAGAAAACTGAATGCAATTATCCACTGAAACCGGTGTATGGCTATATAGTCAGCAGTTACGTCCTGTGTAATTTCAAAGACCCCGAGGATCCTTCCCTTTCTCCAGCTAAACGGTCTTTCCTCCCACATCGGCAGATAGGTCGTCAGTCTTCGCGTGCCCCCCTTCAGTGGGAACCCGAAAAAATCAGTCTCCTCGGCTGACAGGACAGGAACGGATTCTTCATTCAAAGCTCGATTAAAGGGTTCGCCAATGTCGCCCTTAGTGCCGATCATTTCCTTATTCGTGCTATAAACAAGGACCTGCTCCGGGTCATAGATGTTTACGCGTTCCACCGACAGCCCATGGATAGTGTTTCTGACCACCTTATCGAGCCTCTCATACTGACTTTCCCGGCTAAGGTGGATTTCCCCTTCGGTGATCAGCGTAGGCACGGTAAATTGGAAGAAAACCTGGTGATTAAGATTTTCTGCAACAAGCAGTGAGTATTGTTCGCTTTTCTTCAGCAGAATGGCCTTGGCCTTCTGGGAGATAAAGCCGGACAGCACGATGGTGCAGACGACTATCACCATCAGGCTGGAAAGCGCGAGGTATTTGACCAGTTGAAAGGGTTTGACACTTTCCAACACTTTCTTTTTGGCTTGGATCGAACTCATATTCCGCTTCTGCCGCCGCATCGAAAAGTTCATTGCCGGCAATCCCGCGAAGGGCGGGACAGCTGCTACCCTGCGACCTTATCTTCCTTATCGAGCAGTTCTTTCACCTTCTGGCGCCTTTGCCGGAGCTGATCCTTGAATGTTGCTTCCCAGCCGGCGCCCCTGGGGTCATAGAAAAGCACTCCTGCCACCTCGGGAGGCGTGTAAAGCTCGGGGAGCCATCCCCCTTCGAAGTCGTGAGCGTATTTGTAGTCTTTGCCGTAGCCGAGTTTTTTCATAAGTCCTGTGGGCGCATTACGCAGATGCAAAGGCACCCGGGCCGCGCCGCTCTGCCTGGCTGCTTCCACAGCCCGGTCCATGGCGATGTATACTGAGTTACTCTTGGGCGCGAGGCAAAGATACACGACAGCCTGGCCAAGGGCAAGCTCGCCTTCGGGACTGCCGAGGAAATGATATGCGTGGAAGGCATTTACAGCCTGAACCAAGGCTGCCGGATCGGCAAGCCCGATGTCTTCCAGGGCCATCCTGATGATACGCCGCGCGATGTATAGCGGGTCCTCGCCTGCCTCTAACATTCGAGCCAGCCAGTAGAGGGCCGCATCCGGATCACTTCCCCGCACGCTCTTATGCAGGGCTGAAATGAGGTTGAAGTGTTCCTCGCCCGCCTTGTCATAGTGCACGGACTTGCGCAGTAAAGCCTGCTTTGCGGCTTCGATATCTATGTGTCTTATCCCTTCGGCATCAGGGGGAGTGGTCAGCACGGCAATTTCCAAGCCGTTCAGAATGAGTCGAGCATCGCCTCCGGAAGCAGCAAGCAAATAATCCCGGGCTTCCGCGGTAAGGCGTGCTGGGAACTTTCCCAGTCCCCTTTCCTCATCGCACAGAGCGTGGTTGATTATTTTCTTCAGATCGGCCTCTTCAAGAGGTTCCAAAACGGCAACCTGAGCGCGCGACAACAGCGGACGTATAATTTCGAAGGAAGGGTTTTCCGTGGTGGACCCAAGCAGGAGCACTATTCCATTTTCGACGTGCGGCAAAAGGGTGTCCTGTTGCGCCTTGTTGAGCCTGTGGATTTCGTCCATGAGCAGCCATGTTCTCATTTTCCTCTTGGCCAGGACTTGTCGAGCCTCTTCGACGGCGGCCCGTATTTCCCTGGCCCCCGCCATGACCGCAGACAAATATATGAGGTGGCTCTCGGTATGTGTTGCAATGATTTTGGCCAAAGTGGTTTTGCCGCATCCCGGAGGCCCCCAGAAGATAAGGGAATGGAAGCGCCGGTTCCTTAGAACCCGGTCGAGTATCTTTCCGGGGCCGAGCAGGTGTGACTGGCCGATAAATTCGTCGAGGCTGCGCGGGCGCATCCGTTCGGCCAGGGGCGCATCACCCGGAAGTTGTCCACCGATACGGTTTTCGAAAATGTTTAACTGCTCCATAAATCCATATTTTAATGAAAGCGCACGAATATTCCAGCATTTTGCTCAGGACAAGGCAGTTTTTGTGGTTTTATCAAATGATCGTTGTTCATCTTCGGCTGCGCGTGGTATAAGGCGATTTCGATTCTTGAGAGTCTCTCCATATGAACTACAAAACGGTTAACAGAATAGTGCTCGTCATGGTCGATGATGATGAGGATGATTGTTTGCTGGTCGAGGCAGCACTCTATGAAGCTGAAATGAAATGCGATTTTTACTGTGTCAAGGATGGACAGGGGGTGCTCGACTACCTCCATCGGCGTGGCCGCTATAAGGACCCGTACAGTTCACCGCGTCCGGACCTTATCTTGCTCGATCTCAACCTGCCCACTATGAGCGGCCGCGAAGTGCTGCAGAAGCTAAAAACAGACGAGCGTTTTCGATCGATCCCGGTGATCGTTCTGACGACTTCCAGCAACGAGGAGGATATAGC
>Ga0187770_10001550_pt1 | contig 12286 bp, 9 predicted proteins | sample 0116_SJ02_MP02_2_FD_133154 | JGI IMG/M metagenome (GOLD analysis project Ga0187770, IMG submission 133154) | Tropical peat soil microbial communities from peatlands in Department of Meta, Colombia - 0116_SJ02_MP02_20_MG | ecosystem: Environmental > Terrestrial > Soil > Wetlands > Peat | place...
AAGAACAGCAAGACTTTTGCGGAGTTCCTCGCTTCCCACATGACGCGTTCCCAAGCCGCAGCCATCGAGCAGCAGGCTAACCTCTGGTACCAGCAGCACGAGTCGCGCGTCAAGCCAGAGCCCGGCCGCTGACCCTGTCATCCTGAGCGGAGTCGAAAGCCTGCCTTGAGCGAAGTGGAAGGGGATCTCTTACCCGGCTGCGCCACCACAAGCCCGGCAAGGCGTTTCTACCACGGGACGGGGTTCTGGCCCACTCCTCCGCGTTAGAATAGAAGCAGAGGTCACCCGTGCCGACCCTCCGCAGTGTTCTTGACGAGCGAGTTCGCGAGGCCGATCCCGGTCTGCACCAGAAGCTCGCCAACAAGCGCGTGCGCTGTTTCGCTTGCGGACATTGCTGCCCCATCCCCGAAGGCCAGCCCGGCGTGTGCAAAGTTCGCTACAACCGCGGCGGCACGCTCTATGTCCCCTGGGGATACACCGCCGGAACCCAGTGCGACCCGGTCGAGAAGAAACCATTTTTTCACGCACATCCCGGCGCTCTCGCCTACAGCTTCGGGATGTTGGGCTGCGATCTGCACTGCTCCTATTGTCAGAACTGGGTTACCTCGCAAGCTCTGCGCGATCCCAGCGCCGTCTCACCTCCCCTCCCAGCCTCACCCGAACTTCTGGTGCGCGATGCGCTCGCCCAGGGCGCGAAGATTCTGGTCAGCACCTACAACGAGCCGCTGATCACCAGCGAATGGGCGGTAGCTGTCTTCCAGCAAGCCAAAGCCGCCGGGCTTATCACCGGCTTCGTTTCCAACGGCAACGGCACGCCCCAGGTTCTCGAATACCTGCGCCCCTGGCTCGATCTGTACAAAGTCGATCTCAAGAGCTTTGACGACCGCCACTACCACGAACTCGGCGGACGCATCGCTCCCATCCTCGACAGCATTCGCCGCATCCATCAGATGGGGCTCTGGCTCGAGATCGTCACGCTCCTCATCCCCGGCTTCAACGACGGCGCCGACGAACTGCGCCGCCTCACCGGATTCCTGGCCGGCATCTCGCCCGATATTCCATGGCACGTCACCGCCTTTCATGGCGATTACAAAATGCAAAACGATGTCGCGCGCGACACCTGTGCTGAAGACCTGCTGCGCGCCATCGAAATCGGTCGTCAGTCCGGCCTTCGCTACATCTATGCCGGAAATCTTCCCAGCATGGTCGGCCACTGGGAAGACACGCGCTGCCCGCACTGCCACGAAACTCTGATCGAGCGCTACGGCTACCTGATCAAAAACTATCGGCTAACACCGGACGGCTATTGCCCCAAGTGCGCCACCGCCATCCCCGGACGCTGGTCCACCCAGTTCGAAGGTCAAATCGCCTCCCGCCCCTTCCTGCCGCGCAAGGGCAAGCTTTTGTTTACAATCCAAGGAAGTTGAAGGCGCCGTCCCTGTCGCAGTTTTATGCCTGAACCTGACACAAGATTCCGGACTTACCTGAAGGCATTCTCCGCCGATTTGCTAACCGGAATGAGTGGCCCGCTCAGTGTACCGTTTGCAGCGCTCGCACTGTGGGTGTCGAGCGCCAGCCAGAGGGTTCTCTGGGGCTGCCTTGCCTTGCTGTGCGCTGTGTTTAGCTCATATCGAGTGTGGCGTAACGAGCGCGCCCGAGCTAATGTCGAGCTTGGGGCCGTCAGGTCGAAGAAGGACGAAGAAATCGGGAGTCTCAGGTCGACAAAGAATCAAGAAATCGAAAGCCTGAAGGCTGAAAGGGACGCGCTAAAACACAGGCCGTACGACGACGACCACCGACGTCTGGCCGAGCAGAAGGTCAGCAAACTTTCCGAAGTAAGCAAAGACCTGGTGCATTTTCTCCTGCATCACGGCAGAACTGAGGCAGAAGACCTCCGGAAACACTGCTGGCAGGATCCGGAATTCAACGATGCAGTTCAGCGAGCACGCGAAGCGGGCTTGGTCGTCAGCAGTCAAGTGGGGAATCCAGCCAGACCAAGCGTGCTGTATTTTTGGGAGGTCAATCCCGAGTTCAAGGCTGTTTTGCAAGACCTGCTCGGAAGCAGGGAGGCGATATTCTTTCAGTAACTCCAGATTCCCATCCGCCCATGCGAGACCAACCCACCCTCACCCTGGGTCTCGTCGCCCTGCTCCTGCTTTGCTCCTGCTCTCCCCGCGACTTCCTCACGCGCCGTCTCGCCGCCGACCTCATCGCCAGCTCAAGCACCTTCCGGGCCCAGCATCAGTTTCAGCTGCGCACTGGCATTGTCTCCAACAAGGACTATCTTTCGCCCGACTATCTCGTGCTGCAGCATCGCGGCTGGATTTCCGGCACCAGCGCCCCCTGTCCTCCAGTTCTAGCCCCGCCGCCTTGCTGGGATGTCATGCTCACACCCTCAGGCGTGGATACGTTTCAAAGTCTCATCGCCCCCGGCGACGCCGAAAAGCAATCCTTCAGCATTCCCGCGGCGCGCCGCGAACTGGTAGCCGTCACCGGCATCGCCAAGCAGGGCAACCTTGCCGATGTCGAATTTACCTGGAGATGGATTCCTCTAAACGAAGTTGGCGCGGTCTTCTTTTCCAGCACGTCTCACTACCAGTCCACCGCAAGCTTCCGCTGCTATGACGACGGCTGGCGCCTCGTGCAAGGTGCTTCCCATCCCGGCCAACCTCTCGACGAAGCACTTAAGAACGCCGAGCCCGCGCAGTAACTTAGCATTCTGTCTTTACCCGGTGTGACCCTGTGCCTGCCCTGAGCGAAGCCGAAGGGTCCCCTGTGGTTAAGGAATTTAAGACAACCCGCGAACGGAAAGTTGCTTATGCCAAACCCCGCGTTGTATAACCCTACTTCCGCCAAAAGGCCCTTATGAAAATCACCAAACGTCTCTTGCTGCTGACCGCACTTCTCAGTTGCACATCGCTTGCCCTTGCTGACGGCAAACCCAAGCTGACTCTCGACGAATTCTTCAACTCAGTGAGCTACTCAACCATCGCTATCTCGCCCGATGGCAACTCGGTCGTAATCGCCACCGAGCGCGCCGACTGGGACCAGAAGATCTTCCGCACCGACCTCTGGCTCTACCGTGACGACGGCAAGGGCGGCTCGCTGAACCGGGCCACGTTGATCCAGCTCACACAATCCGGTCACGACTCCGAGCCCAAGTGGTCGCCCGACGGCCGCTGGATCGCCTTCCTCTCCGAGCGCAAGCCGTCTTCCGAAAAGGACTCCGACTCAGGCGACGACAAAGACACCGACAAGCAGGTCAGCCAGATCTACCTGATTTCTCCCGCCGGCGGTGAGGCCATTGCGCTGACTCAAGGTGAGGAAGAAGTCCATACTTTTTCCTGGTCCGCCGACTCGCGCACTCTCTATTTCGCCACGCGCAACCCATGGACCAAGGCGCAAAAAGACGACTACAAGAAGCAGTGGGAAGATGTCGTGCAATATCGCACCGCCGAACGTGGCGACACCATCTTTGCCCTCGATGTGGCGGCTGCTCTGGCCCGCCACGCCGCCGCAGGCACGAACGAGGAATCCGAAACCGAGAAGGAATCTAATCTCAATCCCGGCGCCCGCGCCATTGCAACCTCCCCATGGCGCGTGGAAGGCCTTGTGACCTCGCCCGACGGCAGCAAACTCGCCTTCGTGACCAACGCCATCAACCAGCGGCAAGAAAAAGCTGAAGACGTTGAAATCTATGCCGTAGATCTTGCCAATGTGGAGCAGTCGTCCTCGCCCACGACTGCCGGAGGCGAGAACAATCGGCCCGCTGTGCAACCCCGCCAACTAACCCACAATCAGGCAGTCGAGGGCAGGCTGCGCTGGGCCAACGACAATCGTCATGTGTTCTTCAGCGTCGAGGTGGGAGACGTTACCGGCTCCTATCGCGATCTCCAGCCGCACCTTTACTGGGTTGATAGCGGACAGCCCGATAGCAAAACCAGCTCAGTCGAGCAATGGAGCAAGGATTTCATCGGTCCGGTCGAGCACTACGCGGTCGCGTCTGACAGCGTGCTCGCGTCGGCGCGTCTCGGAACCGAGGTTGCCATGTACTCCGTTTCCCAGCCCGGCCAGCCTCTGCACAAACTGAACGGATGGGAAGGCGCTTACGAAATTCTCTCCGCTGCTACGCACTCTCCCCGCGTCGCCTTCGTGTATTCTTCGTTGCAGAAGCCCGCGGAAGTCTACCTAGCGGAGAGTGCCGACAAACTCGATCAGGCGCGTCCCATCACTGCTTTCAACAAACTCTTCACCGAGCGCGATCTTCCTCAAGGCAAGCCCTACCGCTGGAAGGCCGATGACGGAACCACAGTCGAGGGCATGTTGATCTATCCTCCGGGCAAATTCGAAGCCAAGCATATGCCCATGTTCGCCTTCATCCACGGCGGACCGGCCGATGCCGACGGTAACCACTTCGAGGCCGACTGGTACCAGTGGGCCGCGCTCGCCGCCGCCAACGGCTGGCTCGTCTTCGAGCCCAACTACCGCGGCTCCACCGGATACGGCGACAAGTTCCTCGAGCAGATCGTTCCCGTAATCGTCTCGCGTCCCGGCAAAGATATTCTCGAAGGGGTCGATGCCCTGGTGAAAGACGGCATCGCCGATCCTGATCGTCTCGCCATCGGCGGCTACAGCTACGGCGGCTACATGACCAACTGGCTCATCACCCAAACCACCCGCTTCAAAGCTGCCGTCACCGGCGCCGGCGCGGTCGAGCACCTCGCCAACTGGGGCAACGACGACACCACCATGGACGACGCTTATTTCTTAGGCGGCCGTCCCTGGGAAGCCCCGCGGAACTACCACGACGAAGCCGCCATCTTCCAAATCGACAAGGTCCGCACCCCCACGCACATGGTAGCCGGCGCCGACGACATCCGCGTCGCCGTGCTCGAAGACTATTTGCTAGAGCACGCGCTGTACTCACTAGGCATTCCCAACAAGCTGCTGATCTTCCCCGGCGAAGGCCACAGCCTGAGCAAGAATCCCTGGCACGGCAAAATCAAAGTGCGCGAAGAACTGAAGTGGCTGCAGAAATACGGAGGAGTGCCCGCGAACTAAATCGTCTTGTCATTCCGACGCGAGCCACTTCCGTCTCAAAGCGATGTCATTCCGACGCGCGAGCGAAGCGAGCCAGGAGGAACCCGCTTTCGGCGTGCGTCACCACGATCGTCAGGGATGAGAAAACCGGGAAGGGCACGAGTTTCACTCGTGCCGATTCAAGCCTCACTCCCCAAGCGCCGAAGCGGCGGCATAATATAGCCCAGCCTGCCCTGAGCGAAGCCGAAGAGTAAGTCCGGGGTAAGCTCGTCTTGTTGGAACTAAGTCCCGCAGGGACGACACGACAAAGCTAAACATATGCGAATCAAAATATGGGCTAGCGCTAACAGACTCACACCGACAACGGGGCCTTATAAGATGCAAGACGTCATCGAAAGGGAATCTTTGTACAGTCTCGGCGAAGTTACGCACTATGGGCCTGTGATCATAATCCCTCCACCAATGCCGCCGTTCAGCACCGATGTCGACCAGAGCGTAATCGTCGAACTTGATCCCGCGAGTGTGCATACTCAGTGCGACGAAAGCGTATTCGAGAAACCTCCAAGTTCGTACAACAAAATTCAGATGTTTCCCATCCTCGCCGATACCTGGGGTTATTTGAGTGACGAGCCACCCCTAACTGGAGTGCACACGGTCTGGCCAGAAAAGAATCTGACCATTGAAAACGTATCCCACCTTATTGCACCAAGCACATTCTCGCTCTGGAAGAAAGATTGTCATGTCTCCAAGGACACTGCTGAGGCCCTAGACGGCATGAAATACGCAATCGTCCATCGCTATTCGTCGCCTGCAGAACGAGAACCGGACCTTGATGAGGCCTCTACGAAACTAGTCAATGTCACAGTCGCTTGTTTGTCCCTGATTCGCCCCACGAGAAGAAGCCGCGCGATGAATGTCCCTGGATTCATCGGGCCCGACGGAACATTTAATCCACACGGATTCACAGCAGCGCCCGAGTTTGTTGAAGTGCCGGAGGTCCAAAAGTTGTTTACGGTCAGGGCAAAGGACATCGAACTATTAAAGGAGGTACTGCCCGAATTCGCACAGCTCTACCAGTGCGACAAAGGCGGAAAAATGAAGGATGACTACGAGCCACTACGCATGGCAGTACAACTCTACGAACAAGCGTATTCGCTTTCAGCCTGGAAGGCTCGGCACATTCTTTGGTGGTCTGCCATTGAAGCTCTATATGGAGACGGTGAAGACATCACCCCCGCCAGGATTTACGCATTATTCGGAAACAAGAAAATGATCGATGGGTTCAACACTACGATCTATGAGAAAGGTGACATCCCCTCCTGCTACAACCCACAGCCGGACAGCATTCATACGCTTGGGAAGATGGTGCCCGTAATCTATGAGGTACGCAATGCATCGGCTCACGGGCTAAAAGTTCCTGATTCGCACTTCAGTACGGTCGCGCACCCATTCGGCCAAACGGTCGGCATCGACGCCCTCGCTGAGGCCGCCACCTTCATCATTAGGAAGACAGTCATTGAGATCCTGAAACGTGGATGGAAGGATAAGTTCAAAGATCGTTCCGCCCGAGAGAACTTCTGGCTGATGGAATTCGGGCTCCCAAAAGGCCAGTGCAAAAAACGGCTGAAGGAGTTGAAAGATTCCTTGGGAGGCGGATCACCCAAGCCATGACTAAGAGAAATGGCGACCTAGTCACATTGCCAATCATTGACAATTATTGCCCGACAAACTTACGCTGAATGAGCCATGACCCTGAACATCAACCTAACCCCACAGCTCGAAAAACTCGTCCGCCAGAAGGTGGATTCTGGGCGCTACAACTCCGCCAGCGAGGTTGTGCGTGAAGCGCTCCGTCTCATGGAGAGACAGAGTGAGCTGCAAGCGCTGCAGCTTGAGCGCCTGCGCCGCGACATTCGCCAGGGTCTCGAGAGCGGCCCCGCGCGCCCCTGGAGTGTGGCCGAGATGAAGCGGCAAGGCCGCAAGCGTCTGGCAGCTCGCAAAGCCGCTGCCCAATAAATGCCGTCTGTCGTCATACGCCCGAAGGCCTTGGACGACCTCGCCGAAATCTGGGCCTACATCGCCGAAGACAGTCACCGCCAAGCCAACGCCTTTGCCGGCCGCATCCATCGCGAGTTTCGATTCTTGGCTCGCAATCCCGGAATCGGACGTGCAAGGCCGGAATTGCTGGCATCGCTGCGAAGCCTTCCAGTGGGAAACTACGTCATCTTCTATCTGCCACGCCCGCGTGGAATCGAGGTCGTTCGCGTACTCCCCGGTGCACGCGATCTGAAACCACTATTTGAAGCAGCCGAAGAAGACATGGAATGACCGGGCCGTTCGGCTTTTTTCACAGCCCCAACTCAAACTCATGTGACATCTGACCTTGCCTTCCACAGCCTCGCTGCGCCATCCTCGCCGAGGGAAGGGACGGTGCGCAGAGACCGCATCCGCGTCCTCTAAGCTCCGCGTTTTCAAGATTTTGATATCTAAGTTCTTTGACAACAAGATTTTGCCATACCCCATTTCTGAAACCCGCGCCCAGCAAGGCTTCCAGGGGGTACGCAAAAAAAAATGCGTGCCAGATACCCCCCGGCTCCCTCCCGGACACGCCACCTGCCAACTTTATTTCACGAAGAAATCCACAGGCAGGCGGGGTTCACCACAGACGGGAAGGGCACGAGTTCCACTCGTGCCACAGAGATACCGGAAAGAGCACCGGCTTCAGCCGCTGAGGGGCCACGCCCTCCGCATCGAAGGCGAATCTCAGGGGCTAAAGCCCAGCGTCAGGTTGAGCCCCTGTCGGCACGAGTGAAACTCGTGCCCTTCCCGGTTGTGCTCGGGACTCGCCGCTACTTTCCCGCGCTCGCCAGCTTCACCGCTTTCGCGCTGGCCGCATAGCGCGCGATGCCCCTGTATAGCGCTTCGGCGATCTCTTCGCGGTAGCCGTCGCTGCGCAGCTTTTGCTCGTCGGTGGGACTGCTGACGAACGAAACCTCCGCCAGGATTCCGGGCATCGCAGTTTCCGTAAGAACCACGTAGGAGGCTTCTTTCACGCCGCGGTCGCGCAGGCCGGGATTTTGCACTGACAAAGTCCCGTAGAGCGAGCGTTGCACGCTGGCCGCCAGCCGCCGCGACTGTTCAATTTTTTCGTGTAGTTCAGCCGCCGACAGGGTTGCCGAGTTCGCGTTCTTGCCGCGATTGGGATCCCGCGTTTCCAGGTCTTTTGCGTTGGGCGCCGAAAAGAAGTTGGTGTAGTAAGTTTCCACGCCGCGTGCCGAAGGCAGGTCGCTATAGTTGGCGTGGACCGAGATGAACAGATCGGCCTGGGACTGATTCGCCATCCCGGCGCGTTCGTCGAGCGGGATGTAGTTGTCGTCGTTGCGGGTGAGAATTACGTCGGCGCCCAGGCGGCTCTCGAGCAGTTTGCCCAGGCGCTGAGCGATCTCGAGCACCAGATCTTTCTCAAGCAAGCCGCGCCGGCCCACGGTTCCCAAATCCCAGCCGCCGTGGCCCGCATCCACCACGATGCGCAGCTTGGGCACGTGGGCGCGCAGTTGTAAATCTTCGCGCGTGGGCGGAGGAATCACAATGGCAAGCTTCTCTTTCTCCGCCTCCGCTCCGGGGAAGAGATTCACCTGAGCCTTGGGGTTGGCGCCCAGCTTGCGCACCTGCACAACGAGACGGTAAGGATTGGGCTCCAGGCTGACAGAATAGTTCGAGTTGCCTTTGGTTTCGAGCACGACACGGGTCAGGCCGGAAACCGGCTGCGCCACGCGAACCCGCGCCAGCAGCGCGTCGCCAATGTCAATGGTCTTTCCGGCAAATTCGGGAGCCAGCGACGTATCGTGCAGATCGAAATAAATACGATCCGGACCCGCCAGGCGATGCGCCTCGTATTGCACCTGATCTTCCAGGTCGAGCACAACCGTGCTGGAATCGGCGGAAGACCAGTGCCGAATGCCAGTGACGTGGGGCAGCTTCGCCAGTTCCTGCGGTGTGAGGCTTCCGCTACCGGTCTCAGCCGATGTGTCGGTGTCGGGCGCGGCCCCCGGGCTGGCGGATGGATTCGCCTGCCCATCCAGGGTGGCGCCCGATGGGGTGAGCGAAGATGGAGCGAGCGAAGATGGGGAGACTGCAGCCGTAGGCTGCTTCGCCGCCGCTGCGGGCTTGGTGACCTTGGGTTCGGGCCGCAGCAATACCTCGCCGAGTTGCGCATTGTTCAGCTTCCACCACAGGCCCCCGCCCAGCAGCACACAGACCACGACCAGCACCAACACCAGCACGATGCCGGGATGGTGACCGGCAGAAGGCTCCGGCGCAAGCGCGGTTCCGGGAGCGATGGTGTCTTCGATTGCCAGTTCCTCGGCGAGGTGCTCCGGCTCAGTTCTGACCTCGGGCGCCGATCCAGGCAGGAGCGCGGGCTCAACCGCCAGCGCTGGACCCTCCACGGCCGCCGCTTGCGCTTCCTCAACCTGCGGCACGGGTTCAACCACGGCGGCGACTTTCTCCGAAGAAAGTTTTTCAATCGGGGGAGCCGCTAGGCTCGTAAGGGCGGGCGGGGCCAATTCCGCCTCCGCCACTTGCGCCGACTCCGCGAAGCGGTCTTCGTCCTCAGGCTTGAGGGCTCCGAGAATCAGCTCGGCCAGCAGTTCCAGGCTGTCCACGTCGCTGTCGTTGAATCCGAAGGGCTCGGCCGAGAACGCTTCCAGCAATCCAATCACGCGCCGCCGGCCGCACAACGGCACCGCCACCATGGAGCGAGCGCCCAGTTGCCGGCAGGCGTACAGATTTACGCGATCATCGGTCTCCGTATCGTCGCAGCGGATAATCTGCGCCGTGCGGAAGCATGCTCCGGAGAAGGCGGAGTCGCGCTGGATGCGCTGGCCCACATCCGGCTTGATCGCGCCCGCCGAAGCCCGCAAAACAATCTCGTTGTTCTCCGCCAGAGCGATGCCCAACCCATCCGCGCCGGTGATGGCGATGGCCCGGTCTGCGACCAACTGCAGCACTTCGTCGAGAACGAATTGCTCTGGTGCCTCGAACTCAGCCGGCCGCGCAATGGTCTCAAATCCGTTGTGCCGGGAGGCCAACGCGCGCCGCTGCCGCACCTGCTGATGCAGCGCCGAAAATGCCAAAAGCGCCTGCAGGGCATCGCGTCCCGAGGGCCGCAGTTCGCGCGTTCCATGAGGAGCCGCTTCCTGGAAATTGCCATCATAAGAAGCTGCTTGCCCGGGTGCAGACGCACTCGGCTCCAGCGGCCATGACGGCGGCGGTGCAGGGCCCAGCCCGGCGTCAACTTCGATTGTCGGTTTGGTGGGAGTCGTTACCATTCGATACCCGGCCCGGCCCAATCTCCTAATTGCGAGTGTGGCCACCCCGCGCAGCCCCTGTCAATTAACTACATTGCGTAGCTGCTTCGCCTTCGCCCACGCTTCCGGAGGCAGGTCCGTCCTGCTCCGTTTTTTGCGGGGTTTAACAGTAAGTTAGCGGGGTTTCGCCCCAGTTGCAATGATCCGGGCCTGACCTGTTGGCCATGGTCTTTGGTAAGCCGGCATTGCGTCTGTAGGGTATGCGCCGACCACTACTAAAGCAAGCCGAGGCCGGCCGTTTTATCGCTCGGATTCAAACTGCACTACTACGCAAACTCCCGGCTGGCATATTTCTCTCGTTTAACCGGTGTAGAATCCTTCACGCTTCAATATGCAAGCGCCACCGGAGGCCGCTCATGCCCGCGCTACGCTCTCACGGATTCCCCAGCCCCACTGTCTGTGCCTTAATCGTGGTTGCCATGCTGGCGATGATGGTGATTCCCGCGGCTATCACGCTGCAAACGGTTCACATCCCCGCTCCGCCCATCCCAGTCGACCAAAACTCCACGCCGCACGGCTACACTTTTAGCCTTCTGCTGTTCATCATCCCGATAGCGTTCATCGCGGTGTGGTTCCTACCCAGCGAGGGGTTGAAAATCCCGCAGCGCGCCTTCTGGCGGACCCTCGGTATTCTCGTCCCGCTAGGCTTCTTGCTCGACTTCGTTTTCGCGCAGTGGTTCTTCGACTATCGCAACGTGGGGGCGACCTTGGGCATCCGCGCTCCCGCGCTCGGCAGGCCGGTTCCGGTGGAAGAGTACATTTTTTACCTGACGGGCTTTCTGGCAGTTCTTCTTCTGTACGTATGGCTCGGTGAGTTCTGGCTGGCGGCCTACAACGTGCCCGATTACCCTGGTGAAGCCAGGAAGATGCGCCGCCTTCTGCAATTTCATCCCACCTCTCTGATCCTCGCCGTGGTTTTGATTGGGGCCGCGTGGTTTTACAAGAAGCATCTCGCCCTTCCCGAGGATCAGGCAGGCTTTCCCGGCTACTTCACATTTCTCGTCGCCGGAGCCCTGCTTCCAGCCGTGAGTTTTTTCCCGGTGGCGCGGCGCTTCATCAACTGGCGCGCCCTCAGCCTCACGCTTTTCTTCATGCTGCTCGTCAGCCTGCTCTGGGAAGCGACCCTGGCTGTCCCCTACAACTGGTGGAACTACCAGCACCGTCAGATGATGGGGCTGTTTATCGGCACCTGGTCAGGCCTGCCCGTCGAGGGAGTCTGTGTCTGGATCACGGTTACCTACGCCACGGTGATCGTATTTGAAGTCGTGAAGGTCGTGCTGGCATCGGAGCGGTCGGTACGCGACACCGTGCTGGGGGCGAGGGAAAGCTCTTAGTCCACGATTTGGCCGTGCTGCCCTCTCCCCGAACCAACCGAGTTACTGCCGATCCCGCATCTCCAGAAACTAGAATCTGACGAAACGGGCCCCGTCCGATCATTCCTGGCGGAAAGTATGCAAGCAGCATCTTTTGCCGCGCGGCAAGCACGCAGCCACTACCGGCATGAGCTGCGTACCTTGACCTACGTCACCCTCGACGATGCCAACGGTGGCATCATCCGCAATCTCAACCACGAGGGTGTGGCCGTGCAGGCCGTTGCCCCGCTGCGCGAGCAACAGCGCGTCCGTCTGCGCTTCGAATTGAGATTTCCCCGCCTGCGCGTGGAAACTGACGGGCAGGTCGCTTGGTCCAGTTGCTCAGGACAGTGTGGCATCCGCTTCGTGGACTTGCCCGCGCGCACCGGGCATCAGATTGACGAGTGGATATTTTCCAACCTCCTGGATGCCGTCGTCCGCGACACCGGCCATCCCCGCTCAATCTTTGGGGCATCTGCGGTTTCGATTGATCGTGAAGAAAATGTTCGCGAGGAACACCTCCAT
>Ga0187770_10001551_pt1 | contig 12277 bp, 13 predicted proteins | sample 0116_SJ02_MP02_2_FD_133154 | JGI IMG/M metagenome (GOLD analysis project Ga0187770, IMG submission 133154) | Tropical peat soil microbial communities from peatlands in Department of Meta, Colombia - 0116_SJ02_MP02_20_MG | ecosystem: Environmental > Terrestrial > Soil > Wetlands > Peat | place...
AGGAGGCGGATACTCCATTCTTGTCTCAACCATCTTCCTGATTTCTTTCCCAAGTTCCGCCTCTACGAGCGCCAGCCCCACATCGACGGCCGAGGAAATGCCACCTCCCGTGGTGACCCTGCCGTCGCTTACTACTCGTTCTTGAACGGCAATTGCACCAGCCGACTCGATTTGATCGAGGTAGGCGTGGTGCGTTGTGGCACGTCTTCCTTTGAGCAGTCCTGCCTTACCGAGTAAGAGTGCACCGGTGCATACGGACCAGATCCTCTTACCCTTTCGATAAGATTCGTTCAATTTATCGAGGACCTGCCTGTCCTTCATGAGGAGATCGACGCCTGTATCTCGAGAAGCTCCACCTCCCGGGACGAAGAGAAGGTCGTATTCTCTAAGCTCGGGCAGAATCTGGTCAGGCACGACCTTCATGCCGCCGCTGCAGACTATGGGGCCTCTCTCGGTCCCTACCAAATCCATCTCGAAGTCTTTTCTTCCGTTCACCCGGTTCGTTACGGCCAAGGTCTCCAGAAAGCCCACGAAGTCGAGTTCCTCAACTCCAGGGAAGACTAGAATCGCAACTTTCATTGTCACATTGTGCCGCTCAGGGAAGTGATAAACCCTGTCAAGGACGTTGGTCAATGGTTCCACCCCCGTTCAGCCGTAATGGGCATGCCTTGGTTTGCAGACCTGTTTCCTCTAGTGGAAAAGGATGCGGCCTCCGGGAATCGTGCCTGAATAGGTTCTTCACTTCGGCTAGTGGCCCATCCGGGATTCAGCGCCAAATGGGTTCGAACCCAAACGTGAGCTATGGCTCACATAGTGCCTTTGAGGCATTCCAAAGGCCGTGGCAACAGGAGCCGCGTCCACCTTTTCCATCCAATTCGTAACATCGAAAGACGGGACGAAGATCGGTTACCGAACGACCGGGGAGGGCCCGGATTAGTCCTGATTCACGGCAAGTATCCCCCGCTCACACTTGTTTGATCCGGGGGTGGCAGAACGTACACTCTGACGAAATCAGATTGGAAGATCCCACCAAAACCTAATCTACCATGTTCACTGGGTCGAATAGCATTGGGACAGGTGCCGCGTTTCTTCTTCCTGACCAAGGGGGCGGGGAGGCACAAAGAGAATCTGGCGTCCTTCGAGGTCGCCCTAAGGGACGCAGGCATAAGCTCCTTCAACCTCGTGACTGTATCCAGCATTATACCTCCGGGGTGTAGGCAGATCCCGAGGGAGCAGGGGGCCACGATGCTGAAGCCAGGTGAAATCGTCTTTCTCGTCCTCGCCCGGAATTCCACGAACGAGCCCCACAGGCTGTTAGCCGCGTCGATAGGGCTCGCACTGCCCAAGGACGAGACGGTCCACGGCTACCTTTCGGAGTGGCACTCGTTCGGGGAGACGGAAGATGAGGCGGGGGAGTACAGCGAAGACTTGGCGGCCCAGATGCTCGCTTCCACCCTGGGCCTGGACTTCGACCTGAACACCTCCTGGGACGAGCGCGAGCAGGTCTTCAAGTCGTCCGGGAAGATAATCAGGACCGCCAACATCACCCAGAGCGCCGTGGCACTGAAGGAACAGTGGACGACGGTGGTCGCAGGGGCAGTGTTCGTGCCATAAGGTTCGTCAACCCACAACTATTTCCGAGTCTTTGATGCGGTTTATTGTTGGTTATCTGGGTCGGCTGCGACGCAGGTTCTATGTTTGCTGGCGATAAATCCGTTATGGCTGCGTGGCAGGAGGAGAGTTCGCGTCAGATTCCAGAATGCGCTTGACGTTGTTGACCTCTGCCCCTCCTTCTCTCCTGGCACCGCGGGCAACGAATGGTCCAATCAGCCTGTAAGCACCACTGAACTTGAGGTCGAAAGTCCGAGTCAGTTTCGTTTTCCCTTCAACCGCCTCCGTGCTGTAGCTGACCCTTGTTCCCTTTATCGGTCCTGAAGTGAACTCGAGAGCGAACCTGTGGTTAGGTTCGTACTCTATCGCACGCGAATTCAGTGTCCTGTTTCTTGGGTGCCTCGTCTGGATTGTAGTCCCAACCCCTTTCGGCCCCTCCGAAGTCTGCTTCGCCTCGAGGACGCCCGGGTCCCATTTCGGAGTATTCTCCAAGTCTGTCATAAAGTCCCAGACCTCCTCGACAGGGCGGTCGACGATGGCGGTCGCCTCTATTCTCATGTTACTCTTGTTCTACGTTGACTAGCGATAAATCCGTTGCGCAATTCTTTGCGCCAGAATCATTTCCTGGCGGACGAATTGCACGATTCTGAATAGCCAGAATCAAGCCCCGTCAGTCAAACAGAGTTCATTACGCGTGGAACAGGTGTCTCCAAAGGAGCGGAGTTTCGACCCGTCAATCTGTCCTAGGAAACCTTCCTCTGGGCAAGCTCTGAGTCCATCAGCAACAGTCCCGCTCCCTGACCACCACCGATCTTGAGCCTCTGCAGAATCTCATCCACCTGCTTCTCCTCTTCTACCTGCTCAGCCACGAACCACTGTAGGAAATTGAACGCCGTATTGTCCTTCTCTGACAACGCAAGGTTCACCAAGCCGTTTATGAGTCCTGTCACCTTTACCTCGTGATCGAAGGCCGCTCTGATGGCATCCGCTGGCGAACTCCACTCAAAGGGCGGCTGTTCCACTGCCAAGACTTTGGCTCGCCCCATCCTGTCTATAATGTGTTCGTAGAACCTGTCTGCATGAGCAAGTTCTTCCCGGGCCTGGGCTTTCATCCACTTCGCGAACCCTTTCAGATTGACTGACTCAAAGTAGTCAGAGATTGCGAGATACAAGCAAGAGGAGTAAATCTCCGCATTTGCCTGCTTGTTCAGTTCGTCAACCATCAGCGGTGATATCATAAGAGAAATGTCTGATGTCTGCCTTAAAAACGCCTCTTCTAGTCTTTCCTCGAAAGGATGAACCGAAAAGGAGGTGTGCATCATGCTACTTACGTTGGTCGGAAAGATGGATTACTCGGCTTTCTACGGAAGCGTTCCCTCGTTCGTGGAAAGCGACCTGTTCTTGCACGAATGGCAGAATTCGAGGCCTTGGTATCCATCAACGGAAAGTCGAACTACCTCTAAACACTAGAAGGCGGAACACGGGCTCGGGTGGAAGTTGCTTTAAATACGCTGATGCCGAATTTTGTTTCGTGTCTGAGGTCAAGGCGTTCTTTCGCCATTGTCCCTCATGCGGACGCAGATTTCACATCAAACTCGTGCGAAAAGAGGAGGTTGCCGAAGAGCCGATCACGGAACACCTAACCCCAGCGGAAGAGGAGATGGGCTATGGGTTCATACACGCGAATCCCTGGATGACCCAACTTACAGAAGGTCCTCCGATTTACGTTGACATCGAAGAGTTCGACTACACATACAAATGTACTCACTGTGGGCACCAGTGGTCCGAGGTGCACACGGAACAGGATACTGCAAGAAACTGAGATGCGATTTGAAAACTAATCGAAACTCCGCCCATTGGAGAGAAGGCTCAAGCCCGGCGGGGTCCGCAACATTACTGTTCGTCCAACTTACTTTCTCTAAACGAGGGTTGCCCTGATAGCTCAATACGCGCCCAGTTTACCAGACGGAGTACATTCTGAGCTAATTATCGATGCGGCCTCCGGGATTCGGACCCGGGCGAGTGGCCTACCCGGCGCGAGCCATTGGGAAGCCACTATCCTAACCACTGGATCAAGGCCGCACCACAGCCCCATCGCATGAAATTCTATAAACGAAGCCATTTCCCGGCAATGACGGCTTGAGTGAGCAACTACTTTCGAAGCTGGCGCCCCGGCTGAAGCGGCTGGGAGATGGGGCATACCGGAGGACCTACCTCTCAGGGGGAGCAATGAGGGGAACGAGCACCCACCAGCTTGTGGCGGATTTGCTGGATTCGCTCGGAATCAGTTACAAGGAGAACGTGAAAGTGCCCGGTCGGAAGCTGCTTTTCGCGGATTTCAAGGTCAACGAAGTCTGGGTGTTTGTCGAGAGGCAGCTGGGAGCTCGAGAGCGGAGCGCCCTCTTAGCCGGTAAGGGCAAATGCGTCTTAATCCGGCGCGAGCCGCTGAGAAGCGACAGCTTCGACCATGGGATTAGGGTCATTGGATTGGAGGAGTCGGGGGACAGACAGACCATCTTCCTTGACGACCCTTCCTTCAATTTTGACTACGCGCACATCCTCCCGAAGACGGAGAAGTGCTCGGTCATGCACGGGCACACTTCGAGTGTTCTGGTCGAGGTAGTGGGAAAGCCGGTCGAGGGGATGGTTATCGACTTCGGCGTCGCCAAGCAGATAGTTAGGGAGGCGGTAAGGAGCCTTGACCACAAGTTGTTCATCAATGAGAAGTACGTGACTGCCATGGACGCGAAGAGCGTGACCCTGAAGTTCGAAACGGTTCACGGAGAGTTCGCCATCAAGGCGCCGAGGGAAACTACAGTGATGATGAAGGGGGAAGCAACAGTGGAGAACCTTGCGAGGGAAGTGCTGTCGAGGATCGCCCCCAAGGTGCCGAAGAACGTGACCGCTGTCGGCGTTTATGTCTACGAAGGGCTCAACAAAGGGAGTCACATTCTGGCGAAGCTCCACCAGCAAGGTGCAAGGGACACACGAAGGAAGCCGTAGTGCTGCTTTCCGGAGGAATAGACAGCGCCACCGCGCTCTACCTGACCAAGAAGAAGCATGGTGTGCGTGCACTGACCTTTGAGTATAGGGGAATTGCCGGAAGTGAGCTTGCTGCGGCGAAGGCGATTGCTTCCCGGGCCGGCGTTCTTGAGCACAGGGTGGTGAGGCTGCCCGACCTGAGGGAGGCGGCGGACATACCTAGATTCAGGCCCTCCGGACTGCCTCCGTCCTACATCCCGCTTAGGAACGGCATATTCTATGCCTTCGCCGCCTCATACGCCGAGGAGACAGGCGCCGAGACAGTCGTAGGCGGGCACAATAGGGATGACATGAAGGTTTTTGCCGACGTCAGTCCGGAATTCTTCAGTTCACTGCAAAGAGCCTTCCGGAGCGGATCGCGCATACTTCGGAAGAACAGACTGGAGATTGCTCGGCCTCTGAAGCGCCTTGGGAAGCCGGCGGTGATTAGACTCGCGGCCTCACTGGGGGTCCCTTTCGAACTGACATGGAGCTGCCACCGAGACTCGGAAGAACACTGCTGGAGGTGCGATGGTTGTCTCACACGTGTGAAGTGTTTCGAGGAGGCAGGCATAGTTGACCCCTTGGCAGGCTCGAAGTTGGGGAAAATTACTTAAGGGAAGGAAAATCGGTCCGATTCTCCTTGGGACACGCTGAAGATGGAACTTCCGATGCACTGGACATCATAGACGCGACTGCAGACGTCCAATCTGAGTCTTCCCGGATGCCCGTAGATGCAGGAATAGCAAAGCTTCGCGTGCTAAGCAGGGCAGGGAGCATTTCGATGCCCGTGGAGCTCGCCGTTCAGACCTCCACGGGTCTACACCGGGGAGTACACATGAGCAGGTTGGTGAAAGCTGCAAACGGTCGTAGGGCCGGGAGCATGGAGCAGTGGCTGAGATGGATATGCAACGAGGTCAACAGGACTCAGCCTGGTTCCAGCGTAACGGCGAGCTTCGAGCAGCCCTATGAAGACCAGTTTGCGAAGATTACCATGAGGGCCACCCAGAGAGGGGCGGTGACCTACCAGTACGTCGTAGAAGGCATGACGGCCTGCCCCTGCTCGAAGAAGATGATCGGAATTGGACACATGCAGAGGGCCCAGCTCACCGTTGTGCTGAAGAGTGAGAAGGCACTCGATTCTATGAGTGTAGTGGGCAGGATAGGCGAGTGCTTCTCGGCCTCGCCGAAGGAGCACATGAAACGCCTCGAAGAGGCGAAGAAGATTCTTGAAGCTCAGGCGAACCCCAGATTCGCAGAGGACCTTGTAAGAGAGTGCATAAGCAGGTTCCCCAACGCCCTGTTCGTCAGCAGCAGGTGCTTTGAGTCAATACATGCGCACGATGCAATAGCGACCTGGTCCGCCAGGCCAGGGTGGATGCCCGTCCTCTAGGCGCCGTCCCCTGTCAGACTTAAATCGAGAACACCTCGACTGCCGAGATGATTGGCCGAACTTCTCATTGGAACGTCAGGCTGGTCCTACAACGAGTGGGCGGGGGTCTTCTACCCCACATCAAGCACTAACAAGCTGTCGTTTTACTCGAAGCTGTACAAAACCGCAGAGGTCGACTCGACATTCTACGCCTTCCCTTCGAAAGGACTCGTGCTTGGGTGGGCGAGGTACACCCCTCCAGATTTCGTTTTCTCTGCGAAGCTCCCCCAGCTCCTGACCCACGAGAAGAAGCTGGAGCTCTCGAAGGGGGTTGAGGCCGACCTCATCCGGTTCCTCGGTCTGCTGAAGCCCTTGATAGCAACCGGCAAGCTCGGTCCTATCCTGATACAGCTCCCGCCGAGCTATTCATATCAGTCGGATTTCGACAAACTCAGGGCGTTTCTATCGAAGGCGCCCGAAGACGTCAAGTTCGCGGTGGAGTTCCGCCACCCTTCATGGCTGCGGGAGGACGTGTGGTCGTTCCTCAGGGCAAAGAATGTGGCGAACGTTATTGTCGACGAGCCGCTCCTGCCTCCAGACACCGTCACGACGGCGGACTTCGCTTTCATCAGGTGGCACGGCCACGGGTCCAGGCCCTGGTACAACTACAGGTACAGCGACAAGGAACTTGACCGCTGGGTGCCGAAGGTGAAGGAGGTCACCGCCAGAGTCAAGAAGACTTTCGGCTACTTCAACAACCACTTCAGGGGGTTCGCGGTCGAGAACTCGTTGAAAATGATGGAGAAGCTGGGGGTATCGGACGTCCAGCAGAGGGAAGCAGCCGCCAGGGCGACGAGGTTCATAGACAGTGGAGGCAAGGACGAAGGGGAAGGAAGCATCCTCGAATTCGTCGATAGGGGGCGCCGCTGAACGAAGGTCAAGATGCTGCTGGACAGCGGAGCGCCGAAGGTGCCGCCGGAGGAGCTCAGAAGGCTGATTGAGGAAGCGGGAATGAAGGTCAGCCAGGGCAGGGCTGACTTCGGTGTGGTGGTCGGGGGAGACGGGAGGTTCAGCCGCTATGGGAGGACGGAGGACATCCCACTCCTCTTCGTCGGGATGAGATCGAGGGGAGCGGCAGGGTCCAAGGCTCAGCTGGCCCGAATCGAGTATGATCATCTCTCCCGCGCCCTTAAGAGGATAGGGAGGGGAGACTACTCCATCGACGAATATGGCCGGTTGGCCGTCCTCCTGAACGGCAGGAACATAGGCGAAGTGTTCACTGACGTGTACCTTCAGAGAGGGAGCGACAGCACGTGCATACGGTACAGGGTGAAGGTAAGCGGGCAGGGCGAGGGTATCGAGGAGGCTGCAATCGGGGATGGGGTGGTCATCTCGACGAGCGCGGGGTCAACGGGCTACTACTCATACCCAGACAGGATCAGGGGAGACTACATCGATCCGGGAGGATTCGCCAGCATAGAGAAGGACGAGGTGGGAGTATGCCACATAACGCCTACGTACACGGAGAGGAACGGGACTGACCTGCATCCTCTGCGCTACACCGTCCCCTGGGGATCGAAAATCTCGCTTTCGCTCTTCAGGGAAGCAGACGCGCGGATCTACGGGACCACAGACGACCGTGCGGGAGTCAGAATTTCTCTAGGCGATGTGGCAGTGGTGCGCCCCGGAAGAAAGAAGACCAGGGTCATCTCGCTTTAACAAGTTGGGACGGCTAATCGAGCTTGGGTTCGATACCCGTCGCAATGTATTCGACGCTCTCGCCGATATAGGAGGCGTGGTCCGCAATACGCTCCAGGTAGCGCAGGATGAGGGCCGAAGAGAGGGCGCATTTGGTGTCCCCCCCTTTTTTCTCTAGGGTCTTCCTGAGGTTGCTCCTATAGGCCTCGTCAATCATGTCGTCCATTTTCGGTAAATTCCGCGCCATCTCCAGATCGCGCTTGGCGAAAGCCTCGACGCTCATTCGAATCATCTCCTGTGTCTTCTTGGCCGTGTCGACCACGAACTTCTTGTCACACTTGCTCAAATCGCCGAACACCTCGAGGACACTTGTTATGTCCAGGGCATACCTTCCGTAACGGAAGAAGCCGTAGGAGATCTCCATGCATGCCCTAAGGAACCTCAGGTCGCTGGCGACGGGCTGGTATCTGGCAATCATTTCCATGGAGAGGTCACTTACCTGCCGGTGCAGGGCGTGCAATCTGTTGGACATCTGCCTCACTTCCGTACCCTTTGAGCCAAGGCTGTAGGCGTCGATGGACGCAGAAACCGCCTGCTGCGACAGGGTGGCCATATCGAGGAGCAGGCCGTTCAACCTGTCCAGACCTATGTCCATCAATCTTGGCATCCTATCACCCGAACTTCCCTGTGATGTATCGCTCTGTAAGCTCTTCCTTGGGGTTCTCGAAGAGGGTCGCGGTCTCATCGAACTCGACGAGTTTGCCGAGGTAGAAGAAGGCGGTGTAATCTGACACTCTCGAAGCTTGCTGCAGATTGTGTGTCACGATGATGATCGTGTAGTCCCGCTTGAGCTGTGCTATTAGCTCCTCAATCTTCGCCGTGGCCGTAGGGTCTAGGGCAGAGCAGGGCTCGTCCATCAGGAGCACCTCTGGCTCCACCGCTAGCGCCCTTGCTATGCAGAGCCTCTGCTGCTGTCCTCCTGACAGGCTCGCGCCAGAGTTGGAAAGTTTGTCCTTCACCTCGTCCCAGAGATAAGCTCCGCGAAGGCTCTGCTCTACCGCGTGGTCTAGCTTCTTCTTGTCCCTCTCACCGTTCAGGGTAAGACCAGCGACCACGTTGTGGTAGATTGACATGGTGGGGAACGGATTCGGCTTCTGGAAGACCATCCCAATCCTCCGACGGACAGCTACTGGGTCGGCGTTCCTGTCATAGATGTTCTCCCCATCAAGGAGGGCCTCTCCCTCGACCGTCGCGCCTGGGGTCAGCTCGTGGAGGCGGTTCAGGCACCTTACGAAGGTCGTCTTCCCACACCCTGACGGGCCCATGACGGCGGTGACTCTGTTGGGTGGAATCTTGAGGTCTATTCCCTTGAGCACCCAGGTGGACCTGAAGCCGGCTTTCAGACCCTTCGTCTCGAATTTCGGCTGGACCCCCATTAGGGACGTTGGTTCCGGCAACTTAGTCACCTCTCTCCTTTTTTCGAAGTCTCCCTGTGTCGCCACACATGATCACCTAGATTTCAGCCCTGACCCCCGCAAACCTGCGTCCAATAAAGAACTTGACTGAGAGGTTCAATATGAGCATGAACACCACGAGAGACAGGGCCGCACCCCAGGCGGTGGTTGTCCAGTTGGAGTAGTCGCCTCCCGTGCCAAAATTATAGATTATGTAGGGAATGGACGCAGTCGGCTGGAAAAGTCCGGATGGGGGGAAATTGAGGTACCCAGCGGTTACCACGAGAGGGGCTGTCTCCCCAGCTGCTCTGGCGATAGCGAGGAGGATTCCGGTCGCCAAGCCCGACCTACCCGTGCTGATGACGATTCTGAAGATGGTCTTCCACCTCGGGATGCCCAAGGCCATCGAGGCCTCCCGCAAGGTAGTGGGCACGAGCTTGAGGGACTCTTCTGTAGTCCTCGCCACGATCGGTAGCATTATGATTGCCAGTGAAGCGGCCCCGGCCACCGCAGAGAACGTCCTCGTCGTTTCCACGATAAGGACGAAGATGAACAAACCAATGGTGATGGTAGGGAACTCGGCCAACACGTCGTTTGTGAAGCTCGAGATGAAAGAAAGCCTCGACTCGGGCCATTCCGAGAAGTATATCCCTGCTCCAATCCCAACGGGAACGGCTATGAGGGTCGCCATTCCAACCATAAGAAGCGACCCCTCAATCCCATTCAATATTCCACCCCAACACATTGCGCTTCCACTCGCAATCTGACTGGAGGAGCACGGAGATGGAGGGTTGTGAGTGAAGAAGTTCAAGGTTATCGCAGGCAGGCCTTGGCTCACCACGTCCCACACCACCAGGACTAGCGGGATGACGGCGATCACCACGGCTAGAATAACCAATCCTTTCATTATCCGGTCGAAGACTCGGCGCCATTCTTGACGTCGTCCCTTTTGGTAGATGGATGTCAACCGTGATACCACCTCATACCCTGAACCTCGTAGATCGAGTCATCCTCCAGACCAGCAATCTTGCGAAGAAATTTATCACCAGGGCGAGCATAAACAAGACGAGTCCTACTTCCACCAATGCTGCGTCGGAGAGGGGGTCGGTCGTGGTACCGAATTGGTTGACGATAAGAGAGGTCAAGGTGTATCCCGGTGATATGATGGACGTCGGAAGGGCTGTCGCGTTCCCTACGACAAAGGTGACCGCCATCGTCTCGCCCACAGCCCTTCCTAGGCCTAGGATTGTGGCTCCGAATATGCCTGACCTGGCGTAAGGGAGGACGGCTTTCCTTGTGACCTCCCAGTCGGTCGCGCCTAGCGAGTACATCGCTTCTCGCTGACTGTTGGGTACCGCATTCAGGACGTCTCTTGAAACGGCAGAAATCGTCGGGATTATCATGATGGTCAGGACTACCCCCGCGGTAAGTAGGTCTAACCCGAAGGGGGCCGCATTGAATAGCTGCGTGAAGCCGAGATAGGTCTTGAGGGTCGGTTCGACGTACTCCCTCATAACCGGGACCAAGACTAGCAGCCCCCATAGTCCGTAGATCACACTCGGAACTGCCGCAAGGAGTTCGACAAGGGATCCCAATGCGGTCACGAGCCCTCTGGTCCTCCCGGCCCTCTCGGACAGGAATATGGCTACGCCGAGGCCGATTGGTAATCCGAGGAGAAGCGCGAGCGCCGAAGTGATTAACGTGCCGAGAATGAACGGAAACACATTGAAGATATCATGATAAGGATCCCATGTTGAACCAGTGATGAATCCAAGACCAAACGTCTTGAGGCTAAGCCACGAACCAGAGGTTAATTCAACGCCCAGACCCACGAGGATAGCGATAACTCCTAAGGCAGCCGCGCCGACGACCGCCTTCAAAACAAGGTCGCCTCTTGACCTTGGGCCGCCCTTTTCCTTCGGAGAAGCCGTCAACGGCGCTCCCCTAAGGCAGGCACATCATCACCAATAAAAGAAGATGGAGGATCCTGGCAATGAGCTAGGACCCTAGAGTACCGGAGTACCGTTATAGGTGATAGAAGCTAGCAGCGAGTTGTCGAGGGTGACGGCTGATGATGGGAGGGGTGGGTAGCCCAGCGTAGCTCCAGAGGAGGTAGGAGACTTGCTCTGACCATCGTTCACAACCCACGAAATGAAGTTGAGAGCAGCGACCGCCTGCGCCTGAGAAGTTGATGCATAGGATGCACTGAGGTTCTCGTAGACCAGAGCGTATGTGAAGGTCGAGACTGGATAGATGTACGGGTCAGAAGTATCGTTGAAGGTCGCTTGAATCACAGAGTAGCTCGTCCACTGAGCGTCGGTCGAGGGGAGGCCGTTCTTTACGCCTGCCGCCAAGGCTTGCGATATGTTCGTGAGGTTGGCCACGATATAGTTGCCATAAGCGTTCCTGACCGCTCCGTAGTTGATTTGGCCGGGGTTTGCAATTTCATAGGCAATTTCCAGAGGCCCTATTGAGTAGGGGGTGGTTGCTATGCAATCCGCTACACCGGCATTGTGTAGGCATCCAATCCCAACGGGCCAAGGTAGGGTACTGGTGGAGAAACCAACTTTGGCCTTCCAGGTGGAGTTCGAGTCTGAAAGGAACTGGGTGAACCCGTACATGGTTCCGCTACCGTCCGACCTGTGGTATACCTGAATCGCATGTGCTGGGAGCTGCGTTGCTACGCTTGGGGACTGCAGGTTTGCTATTCGAGGGTCGTTCCACATGGTGATGCTTCCGTAGAAGATCTCCGCGAGGACGTTGCCTGTGAAGTTCAGGTGTGCCGTGATGCCCGGTAGGCTGTAGGCGGGAATGATTCCGCTGTCAGATATCGGGATGGTCAGGAGGGTCGAATTGGCCGGGAGCCCCTTATACTGCGCCGCCGACAGAGGTGCATCGCTTTCCCCGATGGTGTACAACCCCGAGGTGATTCCAGCTATGCCCTTCCCACTTCCGACTGCAGAGTAACTGATTTGGACGTTCGGCTGCACGAAGGAAAATGTGTTAATCCACGCCTGCATCAACGGGTACACGAGGGTTCCTCCGCCCGCGTTCACCGTCGCAGCCGGCAGGAGTGTGTTCGAGGTGAACGTGCTGGTCAATGTGCTGGTTGCCGTGCTGA
>Ga0187770_10001552_pt1 | contig 12277 bp, 9 predicted proteins | sample 0116_SJ02_MP02_2_FD_133154 | JGI IMG/M metagenome (GOLD analysis project Ga0187770, IMG submission 133154) | Tropical peat soil microbial communities from peatlands in Department of Meta, Colombia - 0116_SJ02_MP02_20_MG | ecosystem: Environmental > Terrestrial > Soil > Wetlands > Peat | place...
GCACATTGATGACGTCCCCGGCAGACAGACCGCTGGCTTTTTCCCACGCGGGGTTCACATAAATCCGGCGCAGGTCTGGGTCGTAACGGACAAGCAGATCGGGAATATTCTCCAGCAGGGTACGGTACTCCTGCTCCCGTACAGCCAGTGCCTGTTCCATCTGCTTGCGTTCGGTGATGTCGCGGAAAATGACCAAATTAGCTGGTTGCCCCTGCCAGACTGTTTTTGCGGCGGTTAACTCTATGGGTAAGCTCTTCCCGTCTTTGCGGATGATGATGGTCTCATACTGGGGCGGGGCAGGCTCCCCCGCGAGTCTTTTTCTGTATTTTCCCATTATCTTCTCTAACTCATCGGGGTGTACCAAGTCCTTAATACTGCTTTTTAGCAATTCGGCCACGCTGTAACCAGTTATTTCACCGGCCCGCCTGTTGGCGTAGGCCTGGATTCCCTCGCCCACGGTTATCAAGATGCCATCATTAGCGTTCTCGGCGAGAGCCTTAAAGGTTTCTTCGCTCTCCCGCAGTGTTTCTTCTGACCGCTTACGGTTAGTTTTTGCCTTTTTAAGTTTAACGAGCTGATTGCGTAAAACCTCCAATTCCTCAATGAGTTGTTTTTTTGTCTTGTATTGATCTTTCATCCTGGCACCCTCACAGATTGGTTCGGAGTCTGGAGTATTACCCATCTCCTAATTTTGTAGGTAATAAAAAAGCCCTCATAGTTCGAACCCCCCCTGCCAACCGCAGGCAAGTTGGAGCTATGAGAGCCCAATTTTGTTGGACGATCAGGGCTTTTCATTACCTTTCCCCACCGTTAAAGGATTAATAGCCCCTACTCCAATATCACCTCTTGTTTGAGCATTATATACTACTCCTGGTCGTTGTCAAATTATTGTTAGATTTGGAATAAAAAGGGAATTCAAGGCGGATTCGGCAGGGGATGGGGTTCCCCACAGAATGAGCCAGCTGAATTTTGAGTAAAATAGATTCCGTGGAGGAATCCATTTTAGATAGAAGTGGTTGACAAGAGTCTATTTTTCATTAATATTTTTTCGAGAAGAGGGCGACTTAAAAAGAGTTGCCAGAATAGGGGTACCTATGAAACAGCTCGCTTGCGTCTTTATGGTTCTCATCATGGTACTTGGTTTGGGTGTGGCCTACATGCCAGCGGCTTCGCCTGCAAAGCCGAAATCATCTTTCGTATACGAAGATAAGATTGGTGTGGTGAAGATCAAGCCTGGCGAACCCATCCACATCGCATGCTGGCTCGCCGTGGCCGGGTCGGAAGCCTCGTTGGGCATAGATTCCAAGCGGGGTGTGGAGATTGCCATTGAAGATAAAGGCGGTAGACTCCTTGGCTTTCCCATTAAACTGACCGTTGAAGACACGGGCTGTAACCCCGAAGGAGGCCAGGCTGCTGCGACCAAAATCGCTTCGGACCCCACCGTCGTGGCAGCGATTGGCTCGACTTGCTCGAGCGAGGCCCGCCCGGGCGCGCCAATCCTTTGGAAAGCCGGAATCGTGACGGTTTCACCCTCCAATACCGCACCGGAACTGACCTCTCCGAAGCGCGGGCCGGAATATGCGGGTTATCTGCGCACCGCACACAATGATAAGGTACAAGGAGCTGTCGCCGCCGAGTTCGCCCGTAAGAAAATAGCAATTAAAAGGGCGGCGACCATTCACGACGGCAGCCCCTATTCCGAACAACTACAGGCGGTCTTCGTCACGACCTTCAAGAGATTGGGTGGAAGCATCACTTCTCAAGAAGCTGTTGCTCCTACCGACACGGATATGCGGCCGGTGCTGACCAAGATTGCGACAGGCAGACCCGAGTTCATCTACTACCCGGTCTTTATCGCTGTAGGGGGGCATATCACACGCCAGGTGAAAGAGGTAGCTGGATTGGAGAGGGTTTATTTAATGGGTGCCGATGGCATGTTCTCTCCGGATTTTTACAAGGCTGCGGGTGAGGCAGCGATTGGCATGTTTCACTCAAGCCCTGACTTCTCCGCTTTTGCCGGGGGCTACAGAAGCTTCTTGGAAAAACACCAGAAAAAATACGGCGAAAAACCACTTTCTGTTTTTCATGCCCATGCCTATGATGCGGCTATGATCATTTTTGCAGCGATTGAAAAGGTGGCCAAGAAAGCCCCAGACGGTACACTCTACATCGGTCGCCAGGCCCTCCGGGATGCTCTCTACGCTACCAAGGGCTTTAAAGGATTGACGGGGACGCTCACCTGCGACACCTATGGTGACTGTGCGGATCCGAGAATCGCGGTCTATCAGACGACTGCGGACAACGTGAAGAAGTTGGTGATGCCGGATAAACCCTTCTGGAAACCCTACTGATCCTCCATAACAGGCTCGTCACCCTCGAAGGATGAAAATTGATTTTCACCTATACCCCCCCTTCGGCGGAGGAGGGCGAGGGTGGTTCTTTCGATCATGTCCCCCTCACCTCAATCCCCTTCGATAAACTCAGGGCCATGAGCCTTGTCTAATGGCTCTCCCTCCGAGGGGAGAGGAGGCACCGGGTGGAGTTCTTTTAAACAGCCAGGATGAGCCGGCCCAAAGACTCGTCCCTCCAAATCAAAGCCGCAATAAAGAAGTTAATCTGTTCTTGACCATTTGTCTAAAGTAATGGCAAAATGCGATTTGTGAGTCGCTCTGAAAGGATAAGGATTCTTATGCGGCAACGATGGAAAGAATCTATTAAGCTCACAGATATTCTCATGTGGCTAATTGGGGGGGCCATTTTAGCCTTGATTGTTTCGGGGTCCATCGCCACTTTGGCCGCAGGCCGATATACTTCCCGGCACTGGTTCGATTTCATCATCTTCGGTTTAGCTCAAGGGAGCATCTACGCCCTCATCGCCATGGGTTACACCATGGTCTACGGCACTCTACGGATGATCAATTTTGCCCACGGAGAGGTCTTCATGAGCGGTCCTTACACCGCTTATTTTGTCGCAGCTTCTCTCAACAACTCGGGTTTCCTCGATCGTCAGCCCGTCGTCAGCCTTCTCATCGTTTTCATTGTTTCTATGGCCACGTCAACTCTGATCGCCGTTCTTCTCGAACGCGTTGCCTACCGCCCGCTACGGGCTGCGCCCCGCCTAGTTCCCCTCATCACGGCGATCGGGGCCTCTTTCTTTTTGCAATACACCTTTCGGGGGCTTTACGGCTCGGGTTTTCAAGCATACCCCACGGTGAGAATACTGGAAGGCCCGATGGTCATCGGTGGATTCCGGATCTTAAAGTTTCAAGCTGTTGTGATCGGGGCTGCGGCAGTTCTCATGATGAGCCTCTACACCTTTATTCAGCGCACCCGAGTGGGTAAGGCGATACGCGCGGTGTCGGAAGATAAGGAGGTCGCGACGCTGATGGGCATCAACATCGACCGGATGATTGTGACGACATTCGTCATCGGGGGGATGGCAGCCGGAGCTGCCGGGGTCCTCTACGCGTTAATGTTCAAGCAGGTGAACTTTTTCATGGGCTTTGTTCCAGGGATCAAGGCCTTTACGGCAGCGGTGTTGGGAGGCATCGGCAATATTCCTGGTGCCATGCTGGGAGGAATTTTTCTTGGGCTCGTCGAATCGGTGGGACCCAGCCTCTTTCTCGATGGTCTGGGCATTGTGGCACCTTACCAACTGAAAGACGCCATTGCTTTTACCATGCTCGTCCTCGTGCTGATTTTTCGACCCACAGGCATCCTCGGCGAGCGGTTGGCTGTGAAAAAGGCTTAAAGTAGATATCGCATTAGAAAGGCAGTTGGGTATGCTTCTCGACCTTTATCAAGGGGTTCTTTATTATGTTTTATGGGTAACATGCGATGTCACATAAGGTAGCCTCTGCAAAGTGTTTGGAGATGCAGTAGTAAAACGCCATGAGGTTCCGCCCTGCCTTCGCCGGAGCGGCTTCGCGCAGGCAGGTGTAGAGTTCTTTCAGCGCACCCAATTGCCTTTTAGAATGTTTAACTGGTGACTTAATAGAGGGGGTTACTTTAGGAGTATGAAAAAAAGCAGCTCCTTGTGGCGACAGGGAATTAAAATTGGACTGATCGGAGGGACCATAGGAGTCCTGTTGGCACTCGTCGGAATGGTGGAGGCCTTTAGCCAACTATATATTATCAGCGATGCCATTTCAATGGGGCAAACCCTGTTGCTCGCAGTCGCGATGGTTGCAGGATACCTGGCTGCAAAACGGGCAAATCGGTCCGAACCCTTATGGGTTTTGGTCAACAGCCTCGTCTCGGGTTTGATCGTTGGCGGACTGATGTCATTACTGGTTGCCGTGGGAAATATGGTAAGACTGAGGGCTGTCTTCATCAACGCATCGCCGGATCTTTTTAAACTGCTCACTTTTAATCAGGGGATAGGGACTGGCATTCTCCTGCTTCTTATTTTTGGAACTCTGAGTAGCTCACTTTCAGGTCTGCTCTTTCTTTGTCCTTCGCTCCTTCGTCGGGTATTGATCAGGTCCTTGGGCGGTGTGGCGATGGCTGGTTTGCTGCAAGATTTGCTCCGGGCCATCTTTGCTCCTTGGGGAATGATCGCGGAGATCAATCAGTGGTTTTTTCCTGTAAACGGACTCACCGCTCAGGGTGCGGTATCGTTGTTCATTCTCATCTCCGCCACTTCTTACTTTTGGATGAAAAGTGGAAACACGATGAAAACAAGCCTGCAGCGTCTGCCTCCTACAAGCCAGCGTGTGCTAAGGATAACGAGTTCCTTTTTTCTCGTCGTTATCTTGCTTGCCCTGCCGCAGATTCTTGGTCTCTTTCTAAGTGAAGTATTGACCATTGTTGGTCTGTTTGTTCTGCTCGGCTTGGGCCTCAATATCGTCGTTGGGTTCGCTGGCCTCTTGGACCTCGGTTACGTGGCCTTCTTTGCCATCGGCGCCTACACGGTTGCCGTATTGACGTCGCCTGAGCTGGGTTTCTTGAATCTGACATTTTGGGAAGCTCTCCCCTTTGCGGTCATCACCGGAGTGGTGTCTGGCATTCTTTTGGGAATACCCGTCCTCAAGATGCGTGGCGATTACCTCGCCATCGCAACCCTTGGCTTTGGCGAAATCATTCGCATTCTCGTCCTCTCCGACTTCCTGCGGCCATGGCTGGGCGGAGCACAGGGTATTGCTAAAATACCAAAACCCTCTATTGGAAGCATAGAATTCGCCACTCCCCAGCAAATCTACTATCTCATTCTTGCCGGGTGCTTGCTTGCCGGCTTTATCTCCTGGCGTCTGAGAGATTCCCGGTTGGGGCGCGCCTGGATGGCAGTCCGCGAAGATGAGGACGTGGCCCAGGCCATGGGAATCAATCTTGTCGCCGCCAAGCTGCTTGCCTTTGCCACCGGCGCCGGCTTCTCTGCGTTGAGCGGCGCCATCTTCGCCAGCAAACTCGGATCGGTCTATCCCCACAGTTTTAGCGTGATGATTTCTATTAACATCCTCTGTCTCATCATTGTGGGAGGCATGGGAAGCATTCCTGGGGTGATCGTGGGAGCCATCGCTCTTGTGGGACTCCCGGAGTTGCTTCGGGAGTTTGCGGAGTATCGTCTTCTTGTTTATGGGGCTGCTCTCGTGGCAATGATGATTCTCCGGCCCGAGGGCCTCTGGCCAGAGGCCAAACGGCGTCAGGAGTTGCACAGGGAGGAAGCCCCTGAGATCGAATCGGCATGAGGCGCTGCCTCCGGTAAGTAGAAAGATCTTATGGCTATTCTCACGGCACGAAAAGCTACGAAACGCTTCGGCGGATTGGTTGCGCTGGATGCGTTGGATCTGGAGGTCCGAGAGCATGCGATCCACAGCGTCATCGGACCCAATGGTGCAGGCAAGACGACGTTCTTCAACTGTGTCACGGGATTTTACCGGCCTGAAGCTGGAGAGATTCTCTTGGACAGCCATTCGCTGGTAGGCCTCTTGCCTGATCAAATCGTTCGGCTTGGGATTTCCCGAACCTATCAGAATATTCGCCTCTTCCCCAATCTGACAGCGAAGGAGAATGTCTTGGTGGGCCTTCATGGTCATCTAAAGGCGGGATTCCTCGGCATTGTCTTGGGATGGCCTGCCACCCGGCAAGAGGAGAGAGAGGCTTCAGAGGAGGCGCAGAATCTCCTCCAGTTTGTCAACCTTTCTGCGAAAGGTGATTTTCTGGCAAAGAACCTTCCCTATGGCGACCAGCGGCGGCTGGAAATTGCCCGAGCTCTCGCCAACCGGCCAGGACTACTTCTCCTCGATGAGCCCACTGCTGGAATGAATCCGCGGGAGACCCAAGAGATGATGGATTTTATTCGCCATCTCCGGGATGAATTGGGCATCACCATCCTTCTCATCGAACATCAGATGAAGGTGGTGATGGGTATCTCAGAGATCGTGACGGTATTAGACTATGGGGAGAAGATCGCTGAGGGCACTCCGGCCGACATTCAGAATAACCCGCGGGTCATTGAGGCGTACTTAGGGCGAAGGATCGAGGTCCAAGCTCGAAGCGCCAGTGGGTAGAAGAGTGTTAGCGACATGCCGATGCTTGAAGTCGAAAACATCCATACTTACTACGGACAGATCCATGCCCTTAAAGAGGTTTCGCTTTCCGTTGAAAAAGGGGAGATCGTCACTCTGATCGGAGCGAATGGAGCGGGCAAGAGCACCTTGCTCAAGACAATCAGTGGTCTGTTGCGGCCACGTCTCGGGTCGATCCGCTTCGACGCCGAAGACCTTACCCGCTATCTCGCCCATGAGATTGTGGTCAAAGGGATCGTGCAGGTTCCCGAAGGACGGCACGTGTTCGGACAGCTCACCGTGATGGAGAATCTGGAAATGGGCGGCTTCAGCTGCAAAGATCCCAAGTTGATCCGGACGAACCTCCAACGGACCTTCACGCTCTTCCCAAAGCTGAAAGTGCGCAGTAAACAGGTGGCGGGTACGCTTAGTGGTGGGGAGCAGCAAATGCTGGCTATTGGTCGGGCTCTGATGGCGAACCCACGGCTTCTCTTAATGGATGAACCCTCCATGGGTTTGGCGCCGGTGCTGGTCGATAGTATCTTCGAAACGATCCAGCAACTGAATACCGATGGCACAACGATCCTTCTGGTTGAACAGAACGCGCGGATGGCACTCCAAATTGCCAATCACGGCTACGTGCTGCAAAGCGGTTCTGTGGTGCTCAGTGATACAGCGGAGAATTTACGCGTGAACGAGATGGTACGGAAAGCCTATCTGGGTGAGATGTAGAAGCTAATGGGGGATTATTGGCTTTTATTTGATGTTTCCCGGAAGTTGGGATTTTAGAATCTTAGGGGTTTTTGCCAGGCCTCTTTAAGATCGTAAATGTTGGCCTTAATGATCTTTTTACCATCAAGGCCGACGACGCGGAAGATTTCATCATCTGAAACCACGCCAATTTTTCCATAAGTCGCATCGCCAAGAAGTGTTTCAAAGGCTTTCTTCTTTGACGGATGCAGCGTCACCACGAAACGGCTCTGAGATTCAGAGAAGAGTATGAGGTCATTCCGGCTCGATCCGGAATAGGGAACCTTCTTGATCTCGATCTCCATTCCAAAACCACCTGCGAAAGCGATCTCTGCCAGAGCCACCCCCAGCCCTCCATCCGAGCAGTCATGACAGGATCGAACCAACCCTCTCTGTATGGCTGTGTATAATTTTTTGTAAAGGAGTCTGGCTTTCTTTGCGTCCACCCTTGGCCCCTGATTTCCGATGAACCCTTTCGAGGCATAATACTCCGATCCCCCTAATTCTTCGAATGTCTCGCCTAAGACATAAACCAGATCACCCGGCCTTTTGGCATCCATGGTGATCGCCTTTCTGACATCATCGATCTTGCCCAGCGCTGAGATAAGAACCGTGGGAGGGATGGAGATTTTCGTCCCGCCGATGAAGGTGTCGTTTTTCATGCTGTCTTTCCCTGAGATAAGGGGAACGCCGAAGGCTTTACAATAATTGTAGAGGGCTTGGTTGGCCCGAACGAGTTGGGCAAGTTTGTATTCTCCATCCGGGGTCTTCTCTGATTGGACGGGATCCGGCCAGCAGAAATTATCCAACCCTGCAATCCGATCAGGGTTTCCTCCGACGGCGACATTATTTCGGATGGCTTCATCCACGGCACAAGCCACCATGTCGTAAGCGTCAAGATCGCCGTATCGGGGACAGATTCCATTGGAGACGACGATGCCTTCAAAGGAGCTGAGAATCGGTCTCCATACCGCTGCATCACTCGGTCCATCATTGAAGCGACCCACCAGGGGTTTGATGACGCTCCCTCCCTGAACCTCATGGTCGTATTGCCGGATCATCGATTCTTTACTGCAGATATTGAGACGGGAGAGCATTTCCTTCAGGGAGGAAGTCAGATTCTTGGGCTCTGGGAAATCAGGTTCTTCGTGGACGGGCCTCGTCCATTTCGCCCGAAGTTCCATCTTAGGCAGGCCCGAATGAAGAAAATCCATATCCAGGTAGGCCACTGTTTTTCCCTGATAGAGGACATGAAATTTCTTCGTATCGGTAAAGGAGCCCAAGGCCGTCGCCTCCACATCCATCTTCTTCGCTAATTGAAGAAAGATATCGATCTTCGAGGGCGGGACGGCCAGCGTCATTCTTTCCTGGGCCTCAGAGAGGAGGATCTCCCAGGGATGAAGGCCGTGATACTTGAGGGGAGCTCGATCAAGATGGAGCTCACAGCCGATCTTCCTTGCCATTTCACCCACGGAAGAAGAGAGACCGCCCGCGCCGTTATCCGTGATCGAGTTATAAAGTCCCTGGTCTCGAGCCAGAAGCAGAAAATCGGTCATCTTCTTCTGAGTGATGGGGTCGCCTATTTGAACTGCCGTGACAGGAGAATCCTCCCGGAGTTCTTCCGAGGAAAAGGTCGCCCCATGAATCCCGTCTTTGCCGATCCGACCTCCGGTCATCACAATGAGATCACCCGGCTCTGCCTTTTTCAAATGGGAGGGTTTGCCCAATATCTCCTTGGGCATGATCCCGGCAGTTCCACAATAGACCAAAGGTTTTCCGACGTACCGGTCATCAAAGACCACTCCTCCATTAATGGTTGAGATTCCGCTTTTGTTGCCTCCATGCTCCACACCTTCCCTCACCCCTTCATAGACCCGTTTTGGATGGAAGAGACGCGGGGGAAGGGGTTTGGAGTAAAAAGGGGAAGCGAAGCAGAAGACGTCCACGTTAAAGATCAGTTTCGCACCCTTTCCCGTTCCAAAGGGATCACGGTTCACTCCAACAATCCCGGTGAGCGCTCCTCCGTAGGGATCCAGGGCAGAAGGGGTGTTGTGCGTTTCTACTTTGAAGACCAAATTATGATTTTTATTGAATCGAATGACGCCTGCATTGTCATCAAAGACCGAAACACAAAAGTCCCCGTTTCCAAGGAAAGAACGAATTTCTTCGGTGGTCTTCTTGATGTACGCCTTAAAAAGGCTGTCGATCACCTTATGATTTCCATCTCCATCGAGATAGTCAACGCGGGCGTTGAAGATCTTATGTTTACAGTGCTCAGACCAGGTCTGGGCAATCGCCTCCAGCTCAACATCGGTCATCCTTTTCCCCAAGCCCAATTTCTTGCGGCCCTCCATCACGCCCGGGTTCCTTGAGTAATTTTGAATGGTCTCCATCTCCCTGAGATCGAGAGCGAGAAGCCGCTCTTGGCTCAGCTGAAGAAGGGCTCGATCCGTGACCTCCAAATCAATCTCTTCGACTCTTCCCCCTTCCTCTCCTCTGACTTTCGGAACCTTGGGCTCCACCTGTCCACCCCATTCATCGGCCTTCCGGATTTCAAACCGCTGAATGAGGGAATTTCCCAAGAGGTCGGTACAAATCCTTTCTACCTCTTCCCGCGTCAAATTCCCTTCAAAGAGATATTCCGTGGAGGTATATGCTTTTTCTTCTTCATTTAATTTCCTTCCGAGCCTCCACTCAATGGCTTCCTTGGCCGTCTTTCCTACGTTATCTGTCACACCGGGTTTAAATCCCACCTCCACCAGCCAGTCGAAGTCTTTGGCCAGAGTTTGATCAATCCGATATTCTTGTATGACGGGATCGACGAAGGGGCCCGCAGCGACCCTCTCCAACTCTTCTTCCGAAAGTTCCATATCGAGGGTGAAGACGGAAATGGTTCTGACCGATTTTACAGACAAACCGAGGTTATTTTGAACTCTTTTGCTGACCTTTTCTCCCAGGGGGTCTCGAATCCCTTTCTTCAATCCAATCTCAATGAGATGTGCCACAGGAGCCTCCATAGCGAAAACGACAAATGCCAAAGCTCGTACGAAATGATGAACCGAAGGTGCTTAAATGTCAAATCAACTTCAAATTCTTTGGACTTTGACATTCATTTGGTATTTGGATTTTGACATTTGACATTGATATACTTTTTTGCCGCCTCCAATCCTCTCCGGAGATGAGCTTCTTCGTGGGGTTCGATGGTATAAAGAGGATTCAGTTTGTATTGTGAAAGGAGTGCAAAGAATTGGTTAAAATCGAATCCTCCTTCCCCTACGGGGAGATGTTCGTCCATCTCTTTGTGATTATCGTGGAGGTGGACCTCACTCAAATACCTTCCCAAAGCCACCATCCAAACGGAAAGAGGGGTTTTGCTGAAGACGTTGTGGTGGCCCGTGTCGAAACAGAATCGAAAGTGAGGTGAATCGATCTCCTCCAAAAGATTTTTGATGGGTTCGGGAGTTTCTTCAAAAACATTTTCAATGGCAAGGGTCAAACCCATTTCCTCTGCCTCCTTGACCAGGGGTCTCCAGGTTTTAAGACTGCTGTCGAGCCAAAGCTTGACATTGCCATCGAATTTCCATCTCTCGTATCCTGGATGAAAGACGATCATCTTGGGTTTGAAGAAATGAGCCAATTTGATCGTTTTCAAAAGTCGATCACGGGTCACCTCTTTGACTTTTCGATCCACTCCTCCAGGGCTTAAGTCCATGAACGGACCATGGAGGGTGGTTTCCATTTGGTTTTCTTGGAGCGTTCGTGACAGGTGTTGAGCATCTTTTTTACGGCAGGCATCCAAATCTTCCGCACTGAAATAAATTTCAGGATGGACTTGGTTCTTGATCGCAAAATCGATGCGAGAAAGCAGCATGGAGTAAGGCACATTCACGTGGATGACAGTCATGCTTAAGATCTCCGGGTTCTTCAATCTCCTGACATTTTCTCGGTCTTTTTTGTTCTTTTGGTCTATCTGGTTTTTTTATCCTGTTTCTTATTGCAGCCAGATAGATCGGACAGACCAAATAAGTCAAAAATCCTAACAAAATAATTTATAGCATGCCGTATGACTAAACTCAATTCTTTTCCTGTTTCTTCGCCGTTGGGATAGATAATAACCCTCACCCCCCCTTTTGCTTTGGGAGACTGTATCATAATCGTAATGAAGGGTAGATACGGGCGGAACCGAAGTGGTTTCTCGCTAATTACGACACGGTCTCTGGGGGGAGTGGGGAAGGGGGCATTGCAATAAGAAGAAAAATTGTGGTATAAATTTAGAAGAGGATTTATGTTTAATATCGGATTCGCGGAACTGTTGATCATCGTGGCCATCGCCTTGATCGTCTTCGGTCCTAATAAACTGCCAGAACTGGCGAGGGCTTTCGGGAAAGCCATGAGGGAGTTTAAGAAGGCGACCGAAGAGATTAAAGAAAGTTTTGAGGCGGAGACGAGAGATTTAGAACAATTTAAACAGACCCTTGTAGACAAAAGTCTTTTAACCAATTTAGCCGAAGAGCTTTCTCATGAATCGCCTACCACAGAAGAGACATCTGCACATCCGGAGTCCTCTCTGCCTCCGGAGACACCTGCCGTTGAAGGGGCTTCCGTCCAAGCCGAGCGGAAAGAGGTAAAAGAGGAAAAGAAGGAGGAACCCGAGGAGGCCAAAGAAGGAATTCCTTCCCATGGATGAAAAAAAACTCCCCCTCACTGCTCACCTTCAGGAATTGAGGAAGCGGCTCATTTTTTCATTTATGGCGATAGGGGTGGGTTTCATTCTCTGCTATGCCTTCGCCGATCATATCTTCAACATCCTTGCCGCCCCGCTGACAAACGAATTGATGCCCAAGGGGGGATCGCTCATTTTTACCAGCGTAGCCGAAGCCTTCTTCACATACATGAAGATCGCGCTTATTGCCGGGATCATCGTGACCTCGCCTTTTATCCTGTACCAAATCTGGGCCTTTGTCGCCCCGGGTCTTTATCAAAAAGAAAAAAGATATGTGGTCCCCTTTGTGCTCGGCAGC
>Ga0187770_10001553_pt1 | contig 12276 bp, 6 predicted proteins | sample 0116_SJ02_MP02_2_FD_133154 | JGI IMG/M metagenome (GOLD analysis project Ga0187770, IMG submission 133154) | Tropical peat soil microbial communities from peatlands in Department of Meta, Colombia - 0116_SJ02_MP02_20_MG | ecosystem: Environmental > Terrestrial > Soil > Wetlands > Peat | place...
AGGAAAGGCTCCGCTGCAGCGGATGATTTTCGAGCTATTCTTGAGAAATATAAAATAAGGGAAAAATTTCCATCGAGGGTACTTCGCGAATCGGAAGTAATCCCGGAAAGAATAGATACACGCGATATTCTTAATCGCCGGGATCTCAGGCGGGATTTAGTCTTCACGATTGACGGTGAGGACGCTAAGGATCTTGATGACGCTGTCTCTATCGAAAAATTATCAGACGGCTGGAAACTGGGTGTTCATATCGCTGATGTTTCGTATTATGTAAAAAAAGATTCTCTTCTGGACAGGGAAGCCCGGAGACGTGCCAACAGTTTCTATTTTATCACAAGGGTTGTGCCGATGTTCCCCGAAAAGCTTTCAAACGGAATTTGCAGTCTTAACCCTGACGTGGACAGGCTGACTCTGTCTATTATCATGGAGATAGACAGGATGGGGACAGTAATAAAATATTCCCTGCATGAATCTATAATACACACAAGCTACAGGCTGACCTATGAAAAAGTTCAGGATTACATAGATGGAAAAGAGGCATATCCCTCGCCGGAACTAAAAAAAAGCTTGACTCAGATGAACGAACTGTACCAGATCCTCTATAAAAAGAGGATCAGGGAAGGCGCCCTGGACCTGGATTTCAGGGAGCAAAAATGTGTTCTTGATGAAAGGGGAGAACCGGTTAAATTCTGGCTTAAGGATCGCCTCGCTTCAGAAAGGATAATCGAGGAGTTTATGCTTGTTGCAAACCGGATAACAGCGAAATTCCTCGGTGAAAAGGGTATATCGATTTACAGGATACACAGCGAACCTACAGCGGAGAAAATCCAGGATTTTGTCAGGCTCGCACTGAAACTGGGTCATAAAATTTACGGTGTTCCGGTCCCGTCACCTGTTGAACTCCAGAGGGTACTGGACGAATCAAGGAATATGCCTCACAGGGAGCTCGTAAGCCAGCTTCTACTCCGTTCAATGCAGCAGGCGAGGTATGATACCGATAATATAGGACATTTCGGCCTGGGTTTCGAGTACTATACACATTTTACTTCTCCTATCAGGCGTTATGCCGACCTTATTGTTCACAGGTTGATTAAAAATTACATATCGAAAAACAAAAAAGACTCTGCCGTCTATAGCAAGGATGAATTGAGAAAGATAGCAGACCATATATCCACAATGGAAAGGGTTGCTATGGAAAGCGAGAGGGATTTTTATAAAATAAAATCGATCCGTTTTATGGAATCGAAAGTCCATAAGAAATTCGATGGAATTATTACAGGTGTTTCATCCTTTGGTATTTTTGTACAGATCAGGATATTCGGGGTTGAAGGTCTGGTTAGATACCACGATATGAGCGATGATTATTATTATTACGATGAAAAGAATTATTGCGCAATAGGGAAAAAATCTAAAAGAAAATATACGCTTGGCGACAGAGTTAACATTACCGTGAAAAAGGTCAATGTAGAGAAGGGTTTTTTAGACCTGCTTTTCGAAACGAACTGATGAAAGAATTTGGTATTTGCATGAAAGTCCTCTTGACAACTGAATTTTTAATAGTCTTAATGATTGACTATATTTATTCGAATACTTTTGATGATGCACTTAAACTTTACAAAGATGGCAGCTACCGCCGCTCAATTAGTGTCTTATCCATGAAAGGGTCCCTTTCACCTGTCGAGTGTTATCTTCTTGGAAGGGATTTCCAGGAAATGAGAGATAATAAAAATGCTGCTGATGCGTTCTCAAAGATAAATCCTGACAGTTTTAACAATTATCCTGAATCAGGATTTTTCAGGGAAAATTATATCTATTACTATTCCCTCATCTTATACGGAGACTATTGCAGGGAAGATGAAAACATTCTGACCAATTCTCCGGGCAAAATCATAGATCTTTTCGCCCGCCTAGATCAAGGTTCGGTATACTATGACGATGTTTTAAAAATTTATCTTCTTTACGAATGGAAGACTCTTAATTATGCATTGCTGGACAGATTAAAACAGACAAATTCATCAGCGTTGATGTACAGAGCTTTTTCGTCCTATGCTCTGGGCAGGCATGAATTCTTTTCGGAAATATTCGATTTTAATGACGAAAGGGATTTTAATCTTATTTTCGCCGGTATAACAAACCTGATCAGGCAGGATGACATTGACAGGATTTTGCCTGACAGAATTCCACAGGCTTTAAACGTTTTTTACAGATTCAATATGACAGATTTTGCATCGCGCCTTCTGAAAAGATATGCCTCGATAACCAACGATGCAGATTTGATATTGAGAAGCCGGCTTTATCTTTTATGCAGGGAGGGTGATTTTGATGAAGCTTTGAAATTATTTAATGTGAGTTTTAATCACGGGGGATGTTCGGCTTGCTGCATAGAATCTTTTTCAGGCATTCTCCAGGAATACTCCCATAATGGAGAGGCCTATTCTTTACTTAAAAAAGCCGTAGAAATATATACTGCGGAGCTGACACAGGATTGGATAAGAATTCTTGATAAGATGCACAAGTATGAAGAGCTTTACTCCTGGGCGTATCCTCTAATTTCAAAAGGAGAGATCGACCAGACCAACAGCAGGAAAATTTTCAGGCTTATCTTAGGGGATAACAGGGGAAATGCTGAAAAAATAGCCAGGGAGATGCTGAAGTTTAATGATGACGATCCCTATTTTCTCTATGTGAACGCTCTGTATGATCTGAACGCCGGGAACAATTCTGACGCTTACATAAAATTTTTGAAGGTTAAGCTATATCATCCTTTTACTTTTGAAGGTATAGTTTCTGGAACTTATGAATCCAGCCTTCGATCATCATTTTCTAATATCTTCTCTTCAGAAACCGTGGAATTCAGGAAGAAAAATATAAATATGAATCCTGCCGACAGGCTGAATTCACTGACTGCTTTAGGAGAAATAGATTCTTCTCCGGAGGAGTCAAAACTCTCTAAAGATTTTCAGGATGGAATTGCCAGGGGCTTTGCCGATGACTCGCTTACGGGTATATTACCTATGAAATTGTTCTTATTCTTCAACAGGGGGCTTCTTTCTTATAATCATGAAATCTTCAATATCGTTGACAGAAGAATAACAGACCCTGTGAGCAGACTGAAAGCATCTTATAACTACGGAGATTTTTACAGAAGCATAGGAATGGAAGGAGCGGCTCTGTCCAGGCTTAACCTCTATATAACAAAAATTTGCGGAGGGAGGGAATATCATCCGATCCTGGAGGAAAGGATGCGAAAGATCTTATATCCACTACTGTATTTCAGCAATATCCTGGCTTTCTCCAGAGATACGAATGATTCCCTCTGGACCCTTTCAGTTTTCAGGGAGGAGAGCCATTTTAATAAGAATTCGGTCTCGCCTGCGGGAGCTGCCGGTATGGCACAGCTGATGCCGGCGACAGCGGAAATTATAAAAAGAAATATGAAAAAGGAAGAATACAATTGTTTTGATTTCAGGGATAATCTTGAAATTGGAGCTTTTCATATAAATTATTTGTTCAGGAAGTACCATCATAACTATCTTTATGCCCTTGCTGCTTATAATGCCGGGGAACCTGCCGTGAACCGGTGGAAAAAGAGGTTCCCATATGGCAACGAGCTCTGGATTGAATCCATAGATTACGATGAGACACGGGAATATATAAGAAGAGTAATACAGACCCGTTATTTTTACAGCCTGTTTTACGGCTATGTCGGTTTACCGCTGCCCCTTCATTGATCTATTCTCCAGCGCCCATCCAATCATAATATAAAACAGGTCCCGATCCAATGCTCAGGAGTTCCGAAGCGGCCCTGATATAAGGTTTAAGAGATGTCGATATATTTTCCGTATCCGCCCCAGAGATTGAACTCAGGGTCGCCTTTGTAAGGTCCCCCAGCAGGTCTTCGGCGAAATTGAAATTTCCTACTATATAGTCATTGAATTCTACCCAGCCCCCAAGTTTTTCTCTGAGGTAATTTTTTGAATCTTCAAGGCTTCCCAGTTTGTCTATAAGACCGTTTGTCAGAGCTTCCCTTCCTGTCCAGATCCGGCCCTCGCCGAGTTCACGCACTCTTGTATCTGATAGTCTTCTACCCTCAGAAACATCCGAGACGAAACGGTCATACATTGATATTATCATATCATGAACATTTGAAATGTCGCTTTCCTTGAATTCTCTTGAAGGATCGAGAAAACCCGAACTTTTATATAGATCGACCCTGTCGCTATGAATTCCGAGTTTGCCGAGAGTTCCTGAAAAGTTGACGAGCAGACCAGTAACCCCTATGGAACCGGTCAATGTTCCGGGCTCAGCGAAGATCTTAGATGCGAAACAGGATGCATAATATCCTCCTGATGCTGCGACATCACCCATTGAAACTACTACAGTTTTACCGGCTGATACAGTTTTCTTAACTTCACGGCCTATTGCATCGCTTGTTATAACTACTCCACCTGGAGAATTGATCCTGATGAGTATAGCGGAAATACCCTGGTTATTTCTGAGTTGTCTGATTTCTTCAACAGCCGATGTCCCTATACTGGTTCCAGCGTTTCCAAAACCCAGTATTATCGGTCCGTTGAGATAGAGAACAGCAACTTTTTTTGCTGCGGATGGAGGTCCCCAGGTCGTGTCTTCGGGAACAGTATATTTTGTTATTATATGGGCTCCTTCATTGGATTTGACTATACAGTCTTCAAAATCATCTTCATACATAACAGCATCGACAATCCCCGCGTCGAGAGCTTTTCCGGAAGCGAGATAGGGCCCTGTTTCGATCGCTTCCAGTGGACTGTCTTTAAGCCTGCCGGCCCTTCCTTCTGAAAAGCTCATTAACTCCTGATCGCTTATATCCTTTAAATACCTCTTTGTCATATCCCGTTCTCCGGCAGGCATTTCATTGTATGTAAAAGGATTATTAGCCGATTTTGTTTCCCATGGGGCCAGATTTACACACCGGATGCCTAGTTTATCCAGAAAATCCCTGAAATAAAGCCGCTTAAAACCGATCCCTGTCAGGTTAACTGAGCCTGACGGGTTTAAAAAAATTAAATCCGCCTGAGATGCAAGAATCTGGTATTGCCCTGAAAAATAATATTCGTCAGCATAAAAATATACCTTTTTTCCAGTTCGTCTGAATTCACCCAGTGCGTTGGCCAATTCCTGTGCGGCCGCATAAATTCCGACTGAAGGAAGATTTTCGAAAGCTATAGCGACTATGCCGGGATCTTTCCCGGCCCTGCGGATCATATTCAATAATGAGGGTAGGTCGATAGTATTCTTATCGAAGAAAATTGTCCTGAGAAGGCTGTTGGTTTGAGGAGTCGGGTATATCTCGTCGATATTATTTATAACGAGTATCTTGCTGCCTGATAAATCTATCCCCTGGGATGATGAGGTGCTCTTCGCTATTCTGATACTCTCACCAGCCCTGAAGTCGGAAATATCAGGTAAATAGGGCGCAGCTACCCTTGTCTCAAATGGACCTATTGTAAAGGTTAGCTCGAGGCCTGCCATACTGTTTTGAAAATCGTACCATGACCTTAAACTTATAGAATCATTTAATGCGATCCGGCAGCCGATACTTTCGAAAACGAAAGAGTTTGATTCGGTATGAGCGTCAGCAGTAATTGTCAGTGCTGACCCAATACCCTGTATGAAAGAGAGCGGCCTGATCCCGATTCCGAAACCGAAAGAAGATGAATTAGAAATATCGCATGTAAGCCCGACGGATAGAAAATCATAGGGGCGGATCAGTAACCCGATCGATGAAAAGTCGGCATATGTCTGCTGCTGCCACCATTGATAATCATATCCGAAAGAAAAGCCCTTATCAAAGCCGAGAGAAATTCCAACCCTTTGAAGCGCATCATTATAGGTATAGTTGTAGCTATAATTGAGAAAAGGACATTGGGCTGCGATGTCCCATTCCCCGGGAGCATACAATACCCCAGTGTCAAATATATCCGGTGAAAGGCCGGGTCCTGCAGGATTATCTCTTATATGCCAGATACCGTAATTATCAGCCCTGAATTCAGGATCGTTCAACGTTTCTGAAGCAAAAAGAGATACCGGCACAATAACTGAAATAGCGATTATTAAAAAAAGGAATCTCATATAAAATCCTTAAATATCAGATGATCGCATGTTTTTATCTGTATCTTTTGAAGTATTTAGAATTATAAAAAGCTTTTATTTATAATTCAAAAATTTTAGAACAAACCCCTCTGAGGAATCAAATTTTTTCAGCGGATCATCCGGCAAACAGAAACCTGTTTATCAGCATACATGAATCATTAATCTGGCATATAAATATTGACTTAAATGCTTTTTTTATGTAAATTTAATTTCGAGGAATTTAATGGAAAGGATTTATCTTGATAATAATGCTACTACAATCGTAGACCCTTTGGTAAAGGATGCGATGGAGCCTTTTTTTACGCAGATGTACGGGAATCCAAATTCCCTTCACAGTTTCGGAACAGAGGTTCACCCGTTTATGCGTATTGCGATGGACCGGCTCTATTCGGGAATAAATGCATCGGATCATGACGATATTTTAATTAACAGTTGTGCGACAGAAGGAAATAATACGGTTTTAAAATCTGTTTATTTCGATATCATAAGAAACAGCGATAAGAGCCGCATCATCACTTCACAGGTTGAGCACCCTGCTGTTACGAATACATGCAAGTTTCTAGAAAGTATCGGCGTTGAGATTATTTATCTGCCGGTAAACAGGGATGGGATAGTGGACCTTGATATTCTCAGGGAGTATCTGGATCCTGATAAAACTGCTCTTGTATCGATCATGAGGGCGAATAATGAGAGCGGACTTATATTTCCCATAAAAGAGATGTCGGAATACTGCAGGGAAAAGGGAGTGCTTTTTCATACAGACGCTGTTCAGGCGGTCGGCAAGATCAAAGTTGATGTAAAGGAAATGCCCGTTGATTTCCTGACTTTCAGCGCCCATAAATTTCATGGTCCCAAAGGTATAGGCGGGCTGTATGTCGGGAAGGGCATAAAATTAACACCGCTTCTTCATGGGGGAGAACAGATGAGCGGGAAGAGGGGCGGGACAGTCAATGTCGCAAGCCTTATCGGTATGGGACTTGCAATGGAACTCGCCGTTAATAATCTTGAATTTGAGGATACAAAAGTTCGCAGCCTGAGAGACAGGCTGGAAGATGCGATCATGGAAATAGATGATACGGAAATTATCGGAAGGCGTGAATTAAGAACTCCCAACACAATCCTTGCAAGCTTTAAGGGAATAGAGGGGGAAGCCTTTCTGTGGGATCTCAATCAAAACGGGATAGCAGCTTCGACAGGAAGCGCCTGCGCTTCAGAATCCCTCGAAGCTAATCCGAGCCTGCTGGCAATGGGGATCAGCAAGGAACTGGCGCATACCGGAATAAGGTTCAGCCTTTCAAGATATACAACTGATGAAGAAATAGATTTTACGATAGGAATAATTTCGAAGATAGTGGAGAGATTGAGGAGCATATCTTCGTCTTACGCATAAAAAATTTTTTCAGGTGGATTTTGTGGCGAAAATTGATTTAATTGGCGGCGCTCTTTGGGAGCAGTATTCTGATAAAGTAAGCGAGAAGATGAATAACCCTGTTCACAGGGGCGAAATAACAGAAGCAGATGCAGGGGCTATGGGCGCGCAGCTCGTAGTTGCTGATTGGGGAGCGGAGGCATGCGGAGACGCAGTTCGCCTTTACTGGGCAGTTGATCCTAAAACTGATAAGATACTGGATTCCAAATTCAAGAGTTTTGGCTGCGGGACTGCTATAGCATCGTGCGATACTATGGCTGAAATGTGCATAGGAAAGACAGTGGATGAGGCTATTAAGATCACGAATCTTGACGTTGAACATGCAATGAGGGATAATGAGGACACGCCTTCTATCCCGCCCCAGAAAATGCACTGCAGTGTTATGGCCTATGATGTCATAAAAAAAGCTGCCTCGATTTACAAAGGCGTTGATATGGAATCTTTTGATTACGAGGAGATTGTTTGCGAATGTGCGAGGGTATCGCTTGGGACGATAAAAGAGGTCATCAGGATAAACAACCTGAAGACGGTCGAACAGATCACGCAGTACACTAAAGCAGGAGGCTTCTGCAAGAGCTGTATCCGGCCTGGCGGCCATGAAGAAAGAAAATATTACCTTGAAGATATATTAAATGAAGTGAGGGCACAAATGGAAAAAGAACAAGTTCAAGAATCCATGAAATCATCCAGCTTTAAGGGTATGGGAATTGTCCAGAAACTCAAGGCTATAGAGAAAGTACTTGATGAGGAAATAAAGCCCATGCTGGCGGCTGACGGAGGGAATCTGGAAATTGTGGATTTGAAAGAAAGCGAAGGGCATACTGATCTTTATATAAATTATGTCGGCGCCTGCAGGGGGTGTCCAGCCAGCACAACCGGGACGCTATATGCTATACAGAATTACCTTGATGAAAAAGTGGACGGAAGCATAAGAGTACTTCCTGTGGATTAGACAAAAGTTTTTCAGGAGTTGGAATTTTTAAAGGTTATTTCGTCACCCTTTGTGAATGCCTTAACTTTACCACCCTTTGTCAGGCTCCCGAAAAGCACTTCATCGACAAAATAATTTTTGATTTTTTCCTGTATCCACCTGGATACTTCGCGGGCGCCAAAGGTTTTTGAAAATGACTTTTCAGTTATGAGATCTAAACAGCTTTCTGTAACATTAAGGACAATATGTTTTGCCTTCAGCTGGTCCTGAAATTCCCTGATCTGCTTTCTAACTATATCCTTGACTATTTCCCTGCTTAAGGCCTTGAACTGGACGATCGAATCTAGCCTGTTCCTGAATTCCGGCGAGAAAAGCAATTCAAGCGCTTTGGCAGCTGATTTTCTTTTCTCACTATTATCGCTGAATCCAATGGAGGCCTGTGCCATATCCCTGGCTCCCGCATTGCTTGTCATAATAATTATAACGTTCCTGAAATCGGCCTTCTTACCCGAATTATCAGTAAGGGTTGCATAGTCCATAACCTGGAGGAGTGTATTGAAAATATCCGGGTGGGCCTTTTCAACTTCATCAAGGAGAAGGACAGAATAGGGTTTCTTGCGGACTTCCTCGACCAGTAGCCCTCCCTCTTCATATCCTACGTAACCGGGAGGAGCTCCGATGAGCCTTGCTACAGTATGCTTTTCCTGGTATTCGCTCATATCGAAGCGGATCAGCGGTATACCCAGACATAATGAGAGTACTTTTACAAGTTCTGTTTTACCAACGCCGGTAGGTCCTATAAAGAGAAATGAAGCCACCGGCCTCGTATCCTCATGGAAACCGGCTCTTGACCTCTTTATCGCCTCGGACACCATCCTCACCGCTTCTGCTTGGCCGAAAATTTTATTTGAGAGTTCTGTTTCAAGGTTTTTAAGGCTTCCAATCTCATTAGAGGAGACGGATTTTTCTGGTATCTTGGCCATTTTTGCGACTATCTTTTCAATGTCCCTCGCCCTGACTGTCATCTTTTTTTTCAAATCAGGGCCTCTTTTGATCCTCATCTGCGCCCCTGCTTCGTCTATGACATCTATGGCCTTATCAGGCAGCTGCCTGTCGTTTATGTATTTAGCAGATAATTCCACTGCGGATTTAAGCGCCATGTCTGAATATGTGACCTTATGGAAATCCTCATAATTATTTTTAAGTCCCTTAAGGATACGGATTGTCTCTTCCCGGGAAGGTTCAGCCACCTCAATTTTCTGAAACCTTCTTGACAGAGCCCTGTCTTTCTCGAAATACTTCCTGTATTCCTCGAAGGTGGTTGTCCCTATACACCTGAGTTTTCCTGACATAAGAGCAGGTTTTAATATATTGGATGCATCAAGAGATCCGCCGGTAACGGCTCCTGCGCCGACAATGGTATGTATCTCATCTATAAAAAGAATTACACTGTCCATCAGCAATAATTCGTTAATGATCTTTTTCAGCCTCTCTTCGAAATCTCCCCTGTATCTTGTACCTGCAAGAAGGGAACCCATATCGAGGGAAAAAATTTTGGAATTTTTCAGAGAGGATGGAACAGAACCTGAAGCAATAAGGTTTGCCAGACCCTGGGTAATGGCGGTTTTTCCAACGCCTGGTTCTCCGACATGTATTGGATTGTTCTTGAATCTCCTGCAAAGTACCTGGATAGTCCGGCCCAGGATATCCTCCCTGCCTATAAGAGGCTCAAATTCGTGTGACCTTGCCCTTTGAACAAGCTCGGAGGTATAGTAGCTGAGAATACTCTTCTTGTTCTCTTTTTCAGTGTTGTTTTCTGTAATGATCTCTTCACCCGGTTTAGTCTGAGACAGGCGGGGAATAACATCCTCGGGTACCACTGATATGCCATGAGAGATGTAGTTAAGCAGATCTAGCCGTGTTATTCCCTCTCTGTTGATATAGTAAGAAGCGAATGAGTCCTGCTCATCCATGATAGCTATAAATACGTCTCCAATTGTGATTTCTTTTTTATGTGGATCGGAGGAAGAGTAAAGCGCTCTTGTAAGAACACTCTGAAGCCCTAAGGATTCAAGCGGTTCTGTCTCGCCGATTAAAGCCTCGTGGTAATTTTTAAAATAAGCCTCCAGATTCCGCTTCAGGCTGCCTATGTCACCCCCGCAATGAACGAGGATATCGACTCCGCTATTGAAAAAAAGTGAGGCATAAAGTAGATGTTCGGGAGTATAATATTCATGCCGCCTGTTCTTAGCCTCATTGTATCCGGCAAGAATAATCCGGTTCAATTCTTCATTTATTTCCATATGTTATTATATACCCTCTTTCATAAATTTACTAATTATGAAAAAGAAGAGTAAAATTTTTCTGCTTGATTATAAATGAAAATCCGGTGCTGAAATCTATTAGATCGCGCCGGCTACCAGATCACCGACCTGTTCAGTAGAAAAGCCCATTTTACCAGCGGACTGACTTTTCATCTTTGTGCAGGCAAAGGCTACTCCCTTTTCAATTGCCTGAGCTGCTTTACTCTCACCCAGTTCTTCAAGCATCATCCTTCCTGCCTCTATGGCCGCAAGCGGATTGATCACGTGCATGCCGGTATATTTCGGGGCGGAACCGCCGATGGGTTCGAACATAGAGACGCCGTCAGGATTTATATTGCCGCCTGCAGCAATCCCCATGCCGCCCTGGATCATGGCTCCTAGGTCCGTGATTATATCTCCGAAGAGATTTTCCGTTACAACAACATCAAACCATTCTGGATTTTTGACAAACCACATTGTTGTAGCATCCACATGCGCATAGTCTCGTTTTATCGCCGGATATGATTTACCGCCCATTTCCTCGAATGCCCTGTACCATAGATCACCGCAATAAGTCAGTACATTTATCTTGTGTACAAGGTGAATCGGCTTTTCGCTGTAAGCTTTCTTCAAAGAGTTTCTCTTTTTCTTAAGTTCAAAGGAATACTTAAGACACCTATCGACAGTCCTCCTGTCATAGATCATCAATTGAGATGCTATTTCGTCCGGTGTTCCTTCTCTGGTAACGCCGCCATGCCCCGTATAGATGCCGCCTGTATTTTCCCTCACAACTACGAAATCTATATCGGCCGGTCCCTTATCCCTGATTGGTGTTTCGACATTCGGGTATAGCTTTACTGGCCTGAGGTTTATATACTGGTCCATATCAAAGCGTATGCGCAGGAGTAGTCCCTTTTCAAGAATTCCGGGCTTTACATCCGGATGACCAATTGCACCCAGGTAAATGGCATTATAATTTCTCAGTTCATCAATTTCCTCTTTGGAAATTATTTTGCCGGATTTGAGGTATCTCTCACCGCCGAAATCGTAGTAATGAAAATCGAATTTGAGGTTAAATTTATTTTCAGCAGATTTAAGGACTTTTATTCCCTCACTGACAACCTCAGGACCTGTGCCGTCACCGCCTATAACTGCGATATTGTAAGACATGATTCCTCCAAATAAGCTTAATCGGGAGATCTTTTAAATTTTTATTTTAATGGGGAAAGGAAAAAAAATAAAGTTTCATTGTAATCAACACCTGTTCCCCTATCCGCAACATATGAAGTAAGCGTAGATTTGCAAGGCGAAAAACTGCGAAAAGCAAGTTCTTGTCCGAGCACAGACCCTGCTAATCAATCAAGTTAGTCGTAAAATAATAACATTTATAAAGTTAATATCTTTCAGGGTCTGTGTAAGTTCAACTTGCAGCAGTTTTGAGCCTTAGCAAATCAAGCTTACTGATTCAAGGCGCGAAAAAG
>Ga0187770_10001554_pt1 | contig 12275 bp, 9 predicted proteins | sample 0116_SJ02_MP02_2_FD_133154 | JGI IMG/M metagenome (GOLD analysis project Ga0187770, IMG submission 133154) | Tropical peat soil microbial communities from peatlands in Department of Meta, Colombia - 0116_SJ02_MP02_20_MG | ecosystem: Environmental > Terrestrial > Soil > Wetlands > Peat | place...
CGCTATTCCCCACATACGGTTCCAAGTCGAGAAGCCCTATGCCAAAACGGTCCATTGGATGTATGCGATTGAGCTTGATGAAGCGTGCCAAATTAGTGCTGAAACGATGATCGGTCTCCTCAAAGAGAGGCAAATCGGGGCCAGACCTTTTTTTGTCGGTCTCCACGCCCAACCAGTTTTTGCCCGCATGGGACTATTCAAAGGGGAGAGTTATCCAAACACCGACCGGGCTCAAGAGCGTGGGCTGTATTTGCCGTCCGGGCTTGCCTTAACAACTGAACAAATTGATACTGTTTGCAGCTCTCTGCAAGACATCATGGAGGGATTGTGACGGGCAAGTTCGATAAGTACCCAAATTTAGGATCTCGAATCGGGTCGCCAGCCGAAGCGTCAAAGGATGGATGCCACCCGAAATAAATTCATGGCGGTTACTCAATGAACATCCTCGGGATAAATTATGTTTACCATGACTCGACGGCCTGTTTGGTGCAGGACGGACGGCTGACGGTCGCACTCGAAGAGGAACGCCTGACGCGTGAGAAGCATACAGTCGCTTTCCCGGTCCAGGCGCTCACGCGCTGTTTGGACATAGCCGGCCTGACCCCCAAGGAGATCGATCACGTCGCAGTCTCCATCCGGCCGAGCCAAGACTGGACCAAGAAGGGGGTCTACGGGCTGAAGCTGGGTGTGAAGGTGAGGGCTTTCTTCAAGTCGGAGGTGCTGAGAATTTGGCTCAGACAGAGGGCCCTGCGCGCTTGGTTCGACGCGACTTTCACCGCCGCACCCCGGCCGAAGCTCCATTTTGTGCCGCATCATTTATCGCATGTGGTGGGTTCTTTCTTGGTCAGCCCGTATGAGAACGCGGCGCTGTTGTCGGTCGATGGGTCCGGCGAGTGGGCCACGACCTTCAAGGGCGTGGGCCGGGCGAACACCTACGAATGCTTCGGCCAGGATTATTTTCCTGTGTCGCTGGGGTGGGTGTACGAGGCGGCCACGGAATTCTGCGGATTCAGACCGAACTATGACGAAGGCAAAACCATGGGCTTGGCGCCGATGGGAGACCCGGAAACCTTCGGCGAGACCGTGTCGAAGATCTTCTGGGTCAACGACGATATGTCCCTAGGTGTGGACTTGTCCTATTTCGACTATCCGACCAATCTCGAGCCTCGTTGCGGGAAGAAATTCTATGCCGCGTTCGGTCAGCCCCGCAAACCCGGCCGAGAAGCGAGGTTCGAGCCTCGTCATCTGGATGTGGCGGCCGCGTTCCAGAAGCATCTCGAAGAATGCCTCCTAGACATTTCGCGGAAACTGCGCGCGCGCACCGGGGAAGATTACCTGGTCATCTCCGGTGGGGTCGCCCTCAACAGCGTAGCTAACGGGCGGCTGGTGCGGGAAAGCGGGTTCAAGGACCTATATGTCATGCCGGCGGCCGGGGACAACGGGACGGCCATCGGAGCAGCCTTCTATGTTCACAATCATATTCTCGGGAATCCCCGCACCTGTGTGCATGATAATCCCTATATAGGAACGGAATACCCCGATCCTGTTATTAGGAACATCCTGGAGGAGTGCAAGCTCGAGCATCAGGTGCTTCCGCCGGAAGCACTGGAAGCTAAGGCCGCCGAATTGCTTCAGCTCGGCTATATCCTTGGGTGGTTTCAGGGCCGCATGGAGATCGGGCCGCGTGCGCTGGGGAACCGCAGTATTCTGGCGAATCCGACCTTGCCTGACATGAAGGATAAGATCAACGCTGAGGTCAAGCATCGGGAGGCTTTTAGGCCCTTCGCTCCCTCCTGCCCGTTGGAGGACGCCCCGAAGTTCTTCGAACAGAACGTTGCAGACCCGTTCATGTTAAAGGTGTGCAATGTCCGTCCTGAGCAGCGGGCCGTGCTGCCAGCGATCACCCACGTGGACGGCACCGCCCGGCTGCAGACGGTCCATCCGGACTCAAACCCCCGTTATTACCGCTTGTTGAAGGCGTTCGAAAAGTTGAGTGGGGTCCCGGTTCTGCTAAACACCAGCTTCAATGTGATGGGCGAGCCCATCGTCGAATCGCCTATAGATGCAATCCACTGCTTTTTCTCCACCGGCTTGGATTATCTGGTGTTAGGCGATCATCTGCTGGGCAAGCGACCCACGCGGGAGTGATCAGGGGCGCAAGTTCAAAGACTATCTCCAAGCGGTGGAGCTCGAGGCGTTCGACGACAAGCGCTACTTCGGCCCGCAAGAAAGTCAAGTTTTTAGGCTACCCTCAAATTAGCTCCGTTATTAAGTGCCCCAATAAATCGTATATATGCGCTTTATCTCTCGTACGGTTAAACCCCGAAGCGCCAGCAAGATAGTCAGATAGATTGCTGCAGCAATTACGATCGAAAAAACTATGCTTAAGAGCCCAGAGGGATTCCATACGAATAGAAATAAGGCCAAAACGCTCGAGCCGCCGATACTCTTCACGATAAATTTGCCGTTGACGTCGAACTTAAACTGTCTCAGCGAATAGTTAGCAATTAAGGCGAAAGCTAGCAGGAATGCGAAGAAAGTGGCAAGTGCTGCACCTACGAGGCCTAAATAGGGGATAAGCACTAAGTTTAGACCTATATTCAAAAAGGCACTGAGTGTCGTTATCGTGGCAATGACACTAGTCTTCTTTTTTAAGGCGATTATCATGACAAACACCGTGCACGCTCCGTTGAGCGCAGTTCCCGCGGCAACCCATGGGGTGATTAAATAGCCGTTTGCCGCAATCTGCTGGGTGGTTAAAACAAGCAAAATAGGCTTTGACAACACAGACACGGCAAAAACGCAAGGTAAAATTAACCCCGAATAATATTTGAATGAATACGTCAATATCGTGCGTACATCCGTTATGTTATTCTCGTCGTAGTGTTTTGAGAGAACTGGAAGAAGCAGTGTTGTTAGCGGTGCTGCGACCATGCTGAGAACACTACCGAGGGTGTATCCCGGCGAATAATAGCCCACCGCTGCGGCCCCCAAAAAAAACGCGATGAGATATCGATCGCTTGAATTTAAAATCCATAGCGATATAGTATTCGGGGCCAAGGGCAGGCCAAATGCTAAGTATTGTCTCATGTGTGTAAACTTTGGGATAGCAACGCCAATCTGCGCGCCTATAAGAAGCAGTATCACGACGAGCCCCACAAGTTGCTGAATCAAGAGTGCTATCAAGGCGCCTTCGATTCCGTAACCCAAAAGGACAAAACACGCGATCAGGACCGTGTTTAAGTAAGCGTTGAAAATAGTTAAGAAAGCGTACTTTTTGATCTGCTGTAATGCGACAAAGTATTGTATGACATATAAAAAAAGGCACGCGAGCAAGATGTTCGGTATGAGCAGCAGGGCTACGGTGTTATTGTTGTGAAACCAGCTTGCCGCGATTTGTGGCACAAATAAAAAAAGCAGCCCAGAAACAATCGAGCTTGCAAGCAGTACGGTGAATCCCATGGAGTAGAACGCGTCTCGGATGCCACGTTTGTCCGTCGCCGCAGCAAGAAATCGATTCACGCTATTTGGCAGCCCTAACGTCGCAAGCGACGGCAATAAGCCGAGCGTAACCATGATCAGAGCCCAAGCTCCATAATCCTCTATAACGAGGTTCTTTGTTAGAATAGGGAGCAGAATAAGATTGCTGAGAGCTGTTAGAGGAGCTACTAAAGCGGTCAATCCTAGACGCCGAACAGTGAGTGTGTATCTTTCCATTTACATGGCCTGCCCTACCCGATACAAAGCGATGTGCTCCTCGACTGTTGTATTCGGTCTTCTGTGAGCTGCAGTCGAGATGCAAGCTTGCGCTAGGCCACAAAAATGATGGAGTTGACCTTCAACCATGTTCGGGCACGAGTCTTTTCTTCGCAATTCTTTGACTCTCTCGCAGGCTTTAAGAAAGTGAATCAGATGCGTGATATTTACTCCTTCTTCACAAGCCTCTACTATACTTATTCTTCATTCTAATAGCTGTCAATCCAACAAATACTGATTGGTTCGCCATAAATGTCGGTACAGCCAGCTCGGGCTAACTTCATTTTTCGAAGTTGTCAATCTCCCGTTTGGAAAAAAAGATCGCGGAGTGGATGGGGCAGCACCCCATGGCTGCAATCGACTATTACGCCGACAAAGTGCTTAAGAACGGTCTAGCCGACTACTACGACGAGCCGAAACTGTTGTCCTGTCTGCCTATCACGGCCTTTCCAACCAGTATTTTAGAAGCAATGGCGTGCAGCACCCCGATTCTAGCGACACAATTTGGCGCTATCCCAGATGTGAGCGTGGATGAAGGCATAGGCTTTTTGCTCGAATCAACCGCGCCGGAACGCATAGCACAACAAATAACAATGATCTCAATCTATAAGGAAAGAGAAAAAGTAGCAGACAATGCGGGAGGCCTATTAGACAAAAGTTCACGAGAACTGCTGCGGCAGACCGACATGAGAAAATACTTAAACAAGATCTTTTGGGCTTGCAGCGAGATGCTTTTTAGCCTAAAAAGCTGGTTTATCTTTGTTCGCCTCACTCACTCTTGTGGGTGTCGTCATAGCGCTGGACGAGGGCGTAAGAATGGCTGTTGAGCTGCTTGAAGATAAAAAGCGTTGGGACCAGTTTGTCGAAAATAGCCCGCAGGGATTACTATTTCACAAGTGGGACTTCCTGAAGACTGTTGAGCGACATTCGAAGTACCAATTCTTGCCCTACTGCGTATACGCGGGAGAAGAGCTGAGATGCATATTCCCTTTTTTTATTGGGCGGGACCGTGGCCTGACCGTCATGAACTCCCCCCCACCAGACACACAAATTTGGTATCTGGGTCCCGCCTTTGATCCTAGCGTGCAAGCACTCAAGGCACACACTAAGGATACAGTCTTTCGGCAAGTGACGGACGAGCTGTGCAGGGAAATTGACAAGATCGCTCCGAATTTCGTGTATTTTACTACGGTCCCAAATTTCATTGACGTACGCTTCTTCAGGTGGAAGAACTTCACTGCAAACTTGGAGTTCACGTACGCCATCGACTTGGAGAGATCGCTCGACGAGATTTGGGCCTCATTCTCTAGACGCTGCAGGCAAAATATTAAGCGTGTGAATAAATACTCGCCTGACATCCAACAAACGAATGACGTAAGCGCGTTGCTTGACATCTGGCGAGCGAGATTCTCCGAAGTTGGGATAAAGGCGCCCCTACTAAGCGATAGTTATCTCAAAGAGCTTTTGGCTGCGTTCCCCCAGGACATGACAGTTTACAGCGTCAACATCGACGGGCAGCTCGCGATCGCAAACTTATACTGCGGTATGCAAAAGGGGCGATACACATTTTGGATCGGTGGCGTTAGTACACGCAACGACCTCGCCGTGCACGAATACATTCAATGGGAAGTCGCCCAGCAGGCAAAATCAGAGGGTTTTAAGAAGCTGGATTTAGGCGGGGGTGTTGAGAATCTTTCTAGATTCAAATCAAAGTTTGATCCAGTACTCGAATCATATTGCATTGTCGAGAGAAGGGACAAGCTGGGCAATACCGTCAATTTTGCGTTGAAAAACCTGAGCCGGGCTAAAAAGTTAGCCTCAGGTGCAATACCGCGTGCACATCTATGGGCTAGACGATAAGTTGCGAGTCGTGTCTGCAGCAGTTAAACCCTCTGCAGAGCAGTCTGTGCGGCGGCTATTCGCATATGCGGTATCGATGAAGCTAATTCGGCAGCACTATCACTTATCGGGTCCGTGGCACCGCCGATAAAGCCTTTTTAGAAACCAAAGTATGCGCTTGGCGATTCCTTGAACTGAACGCGTCATGTAGCGAGAATCGACCTACCAGTTTCAGGCAGATTACCTTAGGTGGTTAAGGATATCAGACCCTTGACAAAACAAAGGACCATCCTGCCAAAAACCTCTCGTGTTAATTCAACTGCAACGTGCGAGGAAACAACTGAAATCCCACGTGGTGGAGCAAAAAGTCGTCGTGTATTGCCACTGGACCATTGATGTTGTCGCGTGTCTTTGGCTGTTGTACGAAACGCCTTTAACTGGACAAAAGAATAGTAACAATTTGAGGAATAGTTTTGCGTCTCCGTGACACCACACGAGCCGGGCTAGCTCCTGCAGCTAGGGTGAGGACGGTTTTCAACTTAGCTTGGTATGAGCTCCTCGCCATATTCCTCATCCTCGCCGGCGACGGCTTGCTCTTTGCAGGCTACAGTGCGCTTTACGCCGGCGTGCAAGCGCTCAACATCGTCGCGGTTAGCGTTATCGTGGTGGCGCTGCACGGCGAGCGGGTACAGCTCGTCCAAGCGCTCGCTCTAATATCGGTGTTCGGTGTCGTGAGCTTCTCATTGGCGCATGTGTCGATTATCTGCTCGCTCGCCATCGTCGGGGTAATGTACTTGCCCCTCGTCTTAGTCATTCCGACGGTGAGCTTGTACTTGCAGGTGGCATTTTACGGCGTGATGTTCATCCCAATCACAGCGATCGTTGCACACCGAAAGCTGAGTCGCCACGACCTTGGACTAACAGGAGGTCTCCGACTGACGTACCTCATTCCGTTTGGCGCCGTCGTTGGCGTGGGGATCGGGCTGACCGAGTACGCCATTCTTGGGAATAACTCGCTTATCCCGAATGCTTCGGCGATAGAGCTCATCCAGTTGAGCATCGTGATGATCTTCTTCGTGGCGCTCGTTGAGGAGCTGCTCTTTCGTGTCCTCCTGCAGCCGCAGCTCATTGAGCGAAGCGGTGCGGTCGCGGGCATCCTCATCACGAGCGTCATCTTCGGCGCGATGCACGCGGGCTACGGCAACGTCTACGAGCTCCTCGTCACGGGCGCGGCCGGTGTCGTCTTTGGCGTCGCATTTTACAAGACAAAAAACTTGCCGTTTGTCATCACGATGCACGCCGTGGACGACATAGTCCTATTTGGGGTGCTCCCGTTTTTGCCACTAGCTCTGCCACATTGAGCGCCCTCGGCAGGAAGGTGCATTTCTTTGGATAACGGTAACGAAAAGTTGATGAAGCATCTTGTGCGAGTTGATTTTAGTGGGTTTAGCGCTCCGTACGAAGCCGAGCGGGCACCACCATTATTCTTTGAGACCTAGGCCAGGCCCAAGCGTAAAAAAAGCAGCTTTGGCCCTCAGATGCTGATAGAACAGACGCTGAATAGCGGCTAACACATAATTTTCCTAATCATTCATCTCAAATAAGTCATCGCTTCGCACTATCACTACATACCGGAAATCAGTGGCGACTTGGGTGTATACCCGATCGATGACCACAATTGGCTTCTTGCTGTTCGGCGTCTTACCATAATATTTTTCAACGGTGCCTCGCGCGTTTTTTACCCTCTCCATAAGGTCAGAGTCAAGAAGCGATTCATTGCCTTTGGCGGCAGCTCAGATTCATCGCAGATATCAAGTGCTCGCCCGGGCGCGACATAGTAAAAGCTTACTAAACCTGCTGGACGTTGTAAATACCGGCACTGGGCTTGCCCTCGCTTCCGGAATCTTAATTAGCGCTCCAAAAACTAGGAAATTTCGCGGGAACTAAAACGGGCCTATGTCAACTGGTCAACGCAACCTTGTCAATCACTTAGATCACCCGTACAGCTCATTCGTTCTTGTGCTATCTTATAATCACACTGACCGATGAAGATGAAGTTGATGCGTGCGTCAAATCTATCTATTTCTACTATACAAAGCCCAAGCAGTATTCGTTTGTGCTTCTGACAGAATGGCCCAATTAGGCCGACGTTTTCTCTTTCTTCATCGTCCCACATTCGTTCACGTGATTTCTTTGAGGCTTAAACTGTTTTTGATCGACAAAACTGTCGACTAGGAAAATGCCTTGTTGAGCCTGCCGTCATATCTGTAGATATCCTGAGCTAACGCAATTACGCAGTCGGCACGTTTCATTGCGAACCTCTCACGCCATCTCAGCATTATGATCCTCACCTGATTAGTGGGACGATGAAGCAAACAAAGTTTTCTTCAAGTGACAAAATTCCGTGTGCTTCAAAAATGATTGTAGCGCAACAGGTTGGCTAACGCAAAGCAAGTAAAAAACCCCAGAAATCGTTTGAGCAATAAACGAAATCAAACCTATTCTTTAAGACAGTATCAGTGCGAAGGGTGTCTGATGGCCCTGCGGTGGCCTTTAGCGATGCATACGACAAGAGGCTCAAAAACGCTGATGATTTAAAAGAATCATTATATGGTCTTAATTTGGGTACGCGAGGCTTTCAGAACACTAACTGAAGCGAGTAGCACACGGCGGTAGCGTTTCCGTTCCAATTACAGAAGGTAACCAGTTGAATTGTTAAACGCAATAAATGGGTTCCTTGCATTCCTTAGTCATGCCTTTCGATGTCGAAAACCATATCATAGTTCAAGACATGCCAAAAAATGTCGAAATAAGTGGTGATTGTATTAAAAATCTCTTTGTTTGCATGATAACGTGCTGGTATCATGATATTTCCATAGCCAATTATTCGGGGAATCTTATTAATGCATTGATGAAAAGAGACGTTTCAGTCATAGTTGTAACGAGTCACTGTGTGTGTAAAAAGAATTATCGTGGCTCTTCTTCCCTTTTTGATGACAAATATTCTCTCGTTACCACACCGCTTGATTCTTATGGAGATGAACCTTACCGATCTAGGATTCGAGGCCTCGTGTATCGTACAAGCAGGATCCCTCTGGGATTGCTCTACGCAAAGCAGTGTAGAGACTCCGATATTCTCCATTACCAATAAGCTCAATTTTCTCTTTTGGGGAGTTGCCCCTTCTAACTCTGCTCACACAAATGAAAGTACCGTATAAGGTGGTGACCATTCATAATTTATATCTCGATAGGCTCTATAGGCCAGGTAACCCCCTACGGTTGCTTCCCCGAGTGTACCAATATGCTGATGCTGTCGTCGTTCATTCCGAGCAACACAAGCATCGCATGATACAGGCTGGGATTCCAGAAGACAAAATTCATGTGGTATTCATTGGTGGTCAGCAGGTCAATCTCAGGGGACTGGCGAGAACCAGAGTTACGTGGTTTGGGAGCCCTGAAGAATTTAAAGGTTTCTTTACCCTTCTCAAAGCGCTTCGAATCTTACGTGATGAAGGGAGCAAGATCAATCTAGAAGTGTACGGTATCTATGGGGAGGAGGCAGAACAAACAGCGAAAAATGAGGCAAGACGGGATAACGTGGAGGATCAGATCCAGTGGTATGGTAGTCTGAGTGAATTAGAATTTGATGAAAAGATGCAAGAGAGTATGTTCACATTCGCCATCTATATTTACCCAGTTTGGGGGAGCAGTATTATTGCACGAGCTATGATGAATGGCACCCGGTCATCGCGACCTCCGTAGGGGGGATTTCAGAATATTTAGGTGATACGGGTGCGTATGTCCCTCCGAATGACCCCTCCACTCTTACCTCTGTTATTCGCTCCCTTCTCGAGAACAGGCGACTACGGGCGGATCTTGGAAAAATGGCCCGACAAAGAGCGCTTCAGTATTTGTCCTGGGATTCTATAGTAGAAAAAACCATTCGGATTTATCAGTCCGTGATCGACACATAAATATTTCTAGGATTCTCTTGTGGAAGCAGTTTGAAGAATAAAAGTTTTTAAGAAGTCGGTCATCCAAGTCAAGCCTCCCCGCTAACGCAAGCCTCACGGTCCGCATCTTGCCTGAACCAATGGCGCTGGCGAACATTGATGGCGAGGAAGGAACATCTCGATTATGAATGCAAGTGCGAGTCTAACGCAAGCGCTGACACACGAGTCGAACAGAAAAATGCCACAATTGTTTCGTCGCCATTCGCATCGCTGGAGCGCCACCTCTGTCACAATTGCGATGCACAAGCCTTAAGTTTGGACGAAACATTGGTAGGGCTGTTACTTTAAGATCTCGCAGACGAGACGCGGCTTAGCGGTTCTGAGACTCACCTAATTTCAGGTGGTGACCCAATGGCAGCACACTTAATGATAAGTTTAGATACAGAATGGCTCTGGGGATTCAGATTCCATCCAACTTCAAGAATGATGGGTGTGTTGCAAAATAATCAGGACAAAATAATAGCCATTATTGCTGCCTTTTTAGCCCTCTATGACAAATACTCAGTACCCATAACCTGGGCTGTCGTCGGAAAGCTGTTCTATGAGTACCCCGAGGTCCTAGAGAGCATACGCGAATCCGAAACTGAACACGAAATAGGCTACCATTCTTATTCTCACATCCGTTTCTCTCAAGCAAGCCGTGCTGCCGCAGAAACAGAGCTTGAAGAAGGGTTAAAGATTCAAGATGAGTTTGGCGTGCGATTTAGGTCATTCGTTTTCCCAGAAAACCTGATCGGGCACGAAGACCTATTGCAGGAATATGGCTTTTTGATATATCGGGGCTCAAACAACGCCGGCGCAAACACAAACAAGAGCCTGCCCATTCGTGCCATAAACCACGCACGGTTTAGAATCGTCGCGCCGCCAGTGGAACCGCACTGGAAAGGTACGATTTGGGAAATACCCAGCTCTATGCAGTTTTACGATGCCCGCCTTCCGACACTCACTGCTTTTAGGGCGAAGCAGGGAATAAAAAAAGCGATGGAGGCGGGTTCTATATTTCACATGTTTCTGCATCCCGAAACTGTATTAATAGATCCGAAACTGCTTGATCGGCTTGAAGAGGTTCTGCAGTTCGTCAAGACTGCAACTGAAAAAAAAGAGCTTCGTCCGATCACCATGGGTGATTTCGCAGAAGTTATCAAATGCAGCTATTTAGCCGGGGCACAACAGAATAGCACCCTACGATTCGATAAAAAGTGGCGGAGTAATAACGGAACGGAGAGTCATGCTAGTGCGCACACATTCTGAGCTCAGCTTTCACGTATTGCGTATGACACAGAATTACTCCCTCTACGGTGCTATGTGAGACTAGAGAATTGCGCGGTGCGTGCAAGCATCCAACAAGTTGTGCAAGAATATATTGGGTTGTCGATTCCATCAGCAAAGAGAATGCGCTGGAAGATAATGGCAGATCTCTATCATTTTCCTCAATTACAACGCGTATGCCTGCGAGGCCGACTATTCATCATTCTGGATACCCTGCCGTGATAGAACAATCACATTCGCACGGCACTTGCCCACACGCCATCAGCTACAATCGATCGGATTTTATCTGAATCGTTCCGAAAAATTGTCAACCCCGTTTAGTCGTATTCGCGAAGATTGTGGCCGGAGCCGAAGTCGTCTTCGGCGGCGCAAGGAAGTTCCAGGGTTTGCGCACTACACATGAAGCTCGCGCTTTAGTGCACGCTGCTGCTGGGCGCGAGCTCAGAGAAGCTGCTTTTTCTTTGGATAATTCGGCAATGGCACATTGATGCAGCATTTTGTGCAAGCTGTTACAGATTTAGCGCTCTGTACGTAGCTGAGTCGGCGCCTCCGTTGTTTTTAAGACAGTGCACGACCCAGGTGCAAAAAAAACAACCTTACCTCCCGAAGCTGTTAGACCGGATGCTGCATAACGGCTGACACGCAGTTTTTTTAATCATTAATGTCCCCTAAGCAGGTGCCTTGCACTATATATACTGGAAATACGTTGGCGCCTCATTCGGGGGAGAAACCCGATCGATCACTGCAATGAGCTTCTCGCTGTTCACTGTCTTACTATAATACTTTTCAATGGTGTTTCGAGCGTTTTTCCCCACGCTCTCCATTAGTTCGACGTCAAAAAGGCACTCATTTACTTTCGCGACCAGCTCAGCGTCATCGTAGACCAGAATGTCCTCGCCAGGCGTGACGTGATCAAAGCTGACCAAGCCTGCTGGCGTTGTAAAAACTGGCACTGAGCACGCCATCGGTTCTAAAACCTTTGTTAGTGCTCCAAAGCTAGAATATTTTGAGGGAACCAAAACGGCGTCTAAGAGCCTTAATTGGTCAATATAATCTCGAAAATCACTGAGATAATCCGTATAGCTTATTCGGTCGCGTGCGATCTTATAGTCACACTGACCGATGACGGTGAAGTGGATGCGCGGGTCAAATCTATCAATGTTCTCGTATAAAAAGTCCAAAAAGTAGTTGCTTACTAAAAAGTTGCGGCTTCTGTCGTATTTCTGAACGAATGGACCAATTATGCCAACGTTTTTTCTTTCTTTATTGTTCGATAAGCGTTGGCGTGAATACTTTTGAGGCTTAAACTGTTTTTCATCTACAAAATTTTGGACTATGAAAATACGCTTGTTGAACTTGCCGTAGATTTTGCATATATCCTGAGATAGCGCAATTACG
>Ga0187770_10001559_pt1 | contig 12264 bp, 12 predicted proteins | sample 0116_SJ02_MP02_2_FD_133154 | JGI IMG/M metagenome (GOLD analysis project Ga0187770, IMG submission 133154) | Tropical peat soil microbial communities from peatlands in Department of Meta, Colombia - 0116_SJ02_MP02_20_MG | ecosystem: Environmental > Terrestrial > Soil > Wetlands > Peat | place...
CGGCTCAAGGGCCTCGAACGGGGGGTCGAATTCGTCCTGCATTTCGGACATGACGCTGGCGGGTTGCTCCGGATTCGTAACCGCGCGACCTTAGACTATTGTCCACAGGAACCGCGATTTGCCAAGAACATTAGGGCATGATCCGGAAAAGTGGAAACCGGTTTTCCCAAAAGATCGCCCAGCGAAATCTACCCTTTCGGCGCCCGCTAGCCTTTGCCGTCCTGCGCTTTTTCACTCCATGTTTACCAGCGATCCGGCTTATGGGATGTAGGGGACCGGCGAAAGCCGGGTTTGCGTAATGTCCAAAATTCTGCTGGCCGAAGACGACATCGATATGCGGCGCTTCCTGGTCAAGGCGCTGCAAAATGCAGGTTTCGAGGTCATTTCCTACGACAACGGCCTCTCCGCCTATCAGCGGCTACGCGAGGAACCGTTCGAGCTTCTGCTCACCGATATCGTGATGCCGGAAATGGACGGCATCGAGCTCGCTCGCCGCGCCGCCGAACTCGATCCGGATATTAAGATTATGTTCATCACCGGGTTCGCGGCGGTGGCTCTCAACTCGGACTCCAGTGCGCCAAAGCACGCCAAAGTTCTGTCCAAACCGGTTCATCTGCGCGAATTGGTCAACGAAGTGCAGAAAATGCTCGCGGCTTAACCCGCGGCGAGCCCGCTCATTGCCGCGCCCTTCCTTCCCGATCATCGCGCCGCGTTCAAGACGTCGGCGATCCAATCGAACATGGTATGGACGGCGATGGTCACGTTATCGACCTGACAATGATGGAATCCGCCTTCTTCGCGGCTGAAAATCTTGAGCGCCTTTTGTTTGGAGCCCGCGGCTTCGAAAAGCCTTTCCGCTAATTCGAGCGGAATCTGCTCGTCGCCGGCGCCATGAAGCAGCAAGAAGGGGCAAGCCATCTTCTGCACGATGCCGTCCAAGCGGAAGCCTTCGAGTTTCTTGAGCGCGGCAGGGCGGTCGGAAACGCCGAGCACCCATTGCAAATGCTCCGGCGGCACCGACAGCGACAACACTTTCCCGGAATCCAGTTCCTCGAGCCGGCGCGCCCGGATTTCGTGATAGTCCCATTGCGCCCCCCAGGCGACGCAGCAGGCAAAGCGCGGCTCGAGTGCGGCGGCGCGCGGCGCGTAATAGCCGCCCAGCGATAGCGCTATCACGCCGATGCGCCGTTCATCGAACTCGGGGCGTCCGGCCAGATATTCATAAACCGGCGTCGCGTAGTGCTCGGTCTCGGCGATCAGCGGCAGATTGCGAAAGCGTACGCTCTCGCCATTGCCCGGCCCGTCGACGATGAGGCAGCCGACGCCGCGCGCGGCAAGATCGGTAACGCCATAGCCATATTGCAACTCCTTGGTCACGTCGAAGCCGTCGAAAAACACCATGGCCGGCGCCGGCCGCGCTCCGGCCGCCTCGGGATCGGGATGCACGAGTAGCGCCGGCAAACTCGTGTCCTCGTAAGGCACCTCGACGGGTTCGATGCGCGGGCGGCGGATCATGGCCACCGCCTCCTTGAAGATTTTCACCGACCGCGCATAGACCTCCATGCTCCGCGCCGAACGCGGATGGATAAACCGCTCGCCGGTCTGGTAATAGCGCGCGGCGCGCATAAAGCAGGAAGCGGCGGTGAGCTTGTGGCCGGCGCGCAACGCGTCGCGGCCGCGCGCCTCGATTTTGTCACCCATCCGCGCCCATTCCTCGAACCAGGCCGTGTCGTCGCCCACCTTATCGGCAAGCACGCGGCCGACGCGGTTGACCTCGTCGATCTCGACGCCGGTCCACGGCGCGCCGGACAGGCAGATCAAGAGCCCCATCGACCAGCGATAATTGTCCGGGAAATAAAGGAATGCGGGATCCGGTTGCTTATCCTCCGGCATGACGTGCTCCCTGGCCGAAATAGGCTTTGAGGTTATTGGCCGACGAGGAAACACATCGCGGTAGAGAAAATCAAATGTCGCTTGGTCGCTGTCGCCTCGGCTCCAACCTGGATCGCGAGGTTCTCTCGCCGAACGATCAGAGCGGAGGAGGCGGTGGCTGCTCCGGCTTTGGTCCGAATGCCCGCTCGGTGTCCCGCTGCGGGCGGTTCACCTTGGACAGCGCGAGTTGGCGTGCATACTCCCGATCGCCGGCTTCCTTGTATTGTGGGCTAGTCAGTGAGGCAAGAAACGCCACCACGTCGTCGATCTCCGGCTCCGTCAGCGCCAACGGCTGCATGTCGCTGTCGAGCCACGGGTCGGCGATGCCGTCACCCTTATTGTAGTGATCCATGACGTCCCACAGCGTCTCCATCGACCCGTCGTGGAAGTAGGGCCCGGTCACGAGGAGATTTCGCAGGCCCGGCGTCTTGAATGATGCGATGTCACTTTGCTTCTTCGTTATGAGGAAGCGCCCGAGAACCGACAGCTCACTTGTGATTGCCGCGCTATCGATATCCGGCAGTTGTCCCTGCGCCAACTCCCGTTCAGCCTGCTGCGCCAAGGGACCGACACGGTGCCGAAGTATTCCGATGCCAATGTTGTGAAAATCGTTGTCAATAAACAGGGTTGCATCCCGTTGGTTATCCACCAAAGCATGGCAAAGGAAACAACGGGCCTTGTCATTGAACAATTCCCAACCGCGTTTGGCCGAGTCGCTGATGGCGTTTACCTCTCTTGCGATGAAATGGTCGAAGGGGGAATCGAACGAAGTCAGCGTCTGTTCGTAGGCTGCAATAGCGCTCAATAAATCCTGCTCGTTCACATCCCGGCCGAAGGCCTGCGTGAATCGGGTCTGATAGTCCTTGTCGCTGGCGATCCTGGACACGGCATCGCCGATGCTGGTCGAGCCCATCTCGAAAGGATTCGTGATCGGCAGCGCCGCCTGCTGCTCCAGCGTAGTGACTCGGCCGTCCCAAAACTGATGTTTATTATAGAGGGCGTTGAGAACGGTTGGTGCGTTGCGTTGCCCGACGCGGCCGTGGATGCCGACCGATACTGGCCTACCATCAGTGAAAGCGCGAGCCGGATCGTGGCAGGTGGCGCAGGCGACCGTACCGTCACCTGAGAGTCTAGGCTCGAAGAACAGCTTCTGACCCAATGCAACTATAGCAGATCGCGGCGTGACCGGCGAGATGACATATTCGGTCAAAACCTTGGGAAAGCCGACCTGATCCGACGTGCGCGGCTCCGCCAATGCGCTCGCTTGCGGCAGCGGCGGCGCTTGCCCTGGTGCCAGCGCGGGCGGCGGACTCAAGCCGGCGTCCTCGCTCAAGGCCGGCGCCGGAAGCATCGCGCAACTACACGACAGGATCAATTGGACCGCGGCCGCCCGGCCGAGGAGCGTGACGAACTCGCGGCGTATCGATCGATCGAATTGCATTTTATCCCCACAAGCCGGGGCCAATCACAAGATATCAAAACAGTGGGAGCCAGTCAGGCGGTGGCGAAAGATTCCCACGGTGCCGCCCTCCTCGCGCGAGCAGGTTTCGGGTGGTTCTCGCCGCCACCTTATCGTTAGGTGTCCTCAGTTGGCGAAGCTGAGAAACATGGCCACCAAGACTTACGGGACAGTGAGTCCCGAGCAACAGAAGGCGATGAGCGGGCTGGAGTTCGTCAAGGGTCTTGCCAGCGGAGTGCTACCCCTTAACACGCTCGCCCGGACGTTAGGCTATGACGTGGTCGAGGCAGAAAGCGGTCGAGTCGCCATCACTCTGTATCCAACAGGCGCTCACCTCAATCCATGGGGCACGGTACATGGCGGTCTCACGGCAACTCTTCTCGATAGCTGCATGGGCCTGGCCATCCAATCGATGCTCGATAAAGGCATCGGCAGCACCACGCTCGAATTCAAGATTTCGCTCGTCCGAGCCATCACGCTGGAGACTGGCCAGATCAGGGCCGAGGGCAAAGTCCTCAACTGTGGCCGTCGTGTTGGCGCGGCAGAAGGCCGAGTCACCGACGCCAGAGGCCGATTGCTCGCGCACGGTACGACGACGTGCCTCATTTTCCCGAGCTAATGCTTCGCAATGCGTGAACTTGCAACGAGCATGGTCTGACAATTCTCTTCCGCAATGTCCGTTTTGCGCCAAATGCGGACATCGCACTTTTCATTCGAACAACTCATCGGCGCGGCCGGACAGTGGCAGTGGGACCGAGATGCCGAGCGCTTTCGCGGTTTTCAGGTTAATGTACAGCTCAATATTAGTTGCTTGTTGCACCGGCAGATCGGCCGGCTTGTCGCCACTAAGGATTCGGCCTGCATAGAGACCAATCAAGCGGTGCGTTTCAGTGACGTTGGATCCGTAGCTCATCAGGCCTCCCGCCGCAGCGAATTCACGCCATTGATAGACCGCAGGCACTCTGTAACGAGCAGCGAGCGCAGCAAGCTGTTTGCTATGGCTGGTGAAAAATGCATCTCCACCGATTACAAGGCCGCTGGCGCGTAATTCAATCACTTTTGCAAATGCCGCCTCCAATTCGCTTTCGGTACTAGCATTAAGCACGTGGAGCTCCAATCCCAGCGTTTCGGCCGCGGAGCGCACCTGACGCGCTTGGGGTTCGGCGAGCATGGGAGCGGTCGGGTTGACAAGCAAAGCCATGATACGTGCGGTGGGAAGCAGCTCATGCAGTAACTCCAGCCGTTTCGGCGTTGATTCTTCCGACGTCTGGGTTATGCCCGTGACGTTACCGCCTGGCCGGCTGAGGCTGGCGACAAGCCCAATTTGGACCGGGTCTGCGGCCGTTTCGAAGACAATCGGAATAGTCGTTGTGGCCGCCTTCGCCGCGAGGGCCGCTGGAGTGCCCGACGTAGCGATCACGGCTACCCGCGCCTGAATCAACTCAGCCGCTAACTTCTGTAGTTGATCATAGCGGCTCTGGGCCCAGCGGTATTCGATGCGGATGTTCTGGCCATCAACGAAGCCAGCTTCCTTTAGCCCTTGCTTAAATGCCGTTACTCGATAGGCATCGGATTCTGGCGTACCGGGACCAAGAAAACCGACAACGGGCATTGTGGCCTGCTGAGCGAGCGCAATAAGCGGCCATGTGGCCATGCCTCCGAGCATGCAGAGAAACACCCGGCGTCTCATTCGACCACCTCGTCGGCGCGGGCGAGCAATCCAGGCGGAATTGCGAGACCAAGCGTTTTTGCGGTTTTCTGGTTGATGCCTAGCACTAAGTTCGTGGGCCGCTGCACGGGCAAATCATCGGGCTTGGCGCCGTTTAAGATTCTCCCGGTATAGTTTCCAACCTCCCGAAACTCGTCGAGGATGCTAGCACCATAGTTCATCAATCCGCCGCGCGACGTGAACTCCGGCCAGGGATATATTGTGGGCAGTTCATGGCGCGCGGATAAAGCTATAATTTGATCGCTGTGGCTGCCAAACAAAGGGTCCACGCCGATCTGCAGTGCATCGACGTGTTCTTGGAGCAATAGCGCAAAAGCAGCTTCTATCTCGGTCCCGTTCTTCGCTTTCACCACCATCAGATTTAGTCCAAGCTTTGCGGCCGCAACCCGCATCTCCGTCGTTTGATCAGCCGTGTTGATCTGGTCAGCAGGATTGACCATGAGTGCGATCGACTTGGCCGCCGGCACCAGCTCATGCGGTAATTCCAATCGCTTCGGAGCCACTTCGATATTGAGGTAGGCGATACCCGTTAGATTACCGCCCGGACGATTGAGGCTGGCGACGAAGCCATGCTCGACTGGGTCAGAGCCGATCATGAAAACGATCGGTATGGTCGTCGTCGCTGCCTTTGCCGCGGCGGCCGCGACCACGCTGCCCGGCGCGGCAATCACCGCCACCTGTTGTCGAGTCAATTCCAGAGCGAGCGCCGGTAGCAGGTCGTATTGTTCCTCCGCCCAGCGGTATTCGATCGCGACATTGCGGCCCTCGACATAGCCCTGTTCTGCTAGACCCCGCTTGAAGGCAGCGAGCACAGCTCCCGCCCGCGCTTCCGGCGACGTGCTGCCCAGGTAGCCAATAGTCGGCATCATCCGCTGCTGCGCACGCGCGCCAAGCGGCCGCGTAACCGCAGCGCCGCCAACAAGTACGATGAATTCCCGTCGCCTCATGGCTTCGCCCACGCCGAGGCCCACGTCGGATATGAAAAGAATATCACATTTTGGATCGAGATTTGTATCGGCCGTTATGCCCAAGTGGGCCGCCTCTATGTCCGCTTCGGGTCCTAAGCGGACATTCTTCGAGGTCTGCGTGATGCCAGCTTAACCCCGAAAGCGGTCGTTGGCCGCCCCGATTGAGGCCGCACACGCGCTTGGCGGTTGTGGCCCTGCGCCGGCCGTGACACCATCGGATGGAGGGTGGGGTCGCGGGTCTCGCATCGCCATGGCGCGTCGGAAATATCGCCGGAAATATCCTTGGGCCTCTTTGAGCGACGACGAGTTACTCGAGGTCCGCCTTAAGGATCTCAAGGTCACCGTCGAGGGGACGTGGCTCGAAAAGTGCCTGCACGCTCTTTATCGGGAACTGAGCCAGCACGGCATCCGCGTGCGGCCGCATGCCTGGATTTCGAGCGAATGGTTCAGCCCGGAGGGCACGCCGGGCATCGCCATTCCGTTCTACCTCGCGCATCCGCGGCTGATGCGTCTGGAAAAAAAGATGATCCTCGATGTCGAGGGCGGCACCTGGTCCGAATGCATGCGGATCCTGCGCCATGAGTGCGGTCACGTGGTGACGCACGCCTATCAGCTTTATCGCCGCCGCCGCTGGCAGCAATTGTTCGGTCCTTCGTCGAAGCGTTACCCGCGCTATTACCGTCCGAATCCGGCAAGCCGCAATCACGTGCAGCATCTACGGCTGTGGTATGCGCAGAGCCATCCGGACGAGGATTTTGCCGAGACTTTCGCGGTGTGGCTGCGCCCGCGTTCGCACTGGCGCGCGCGTTACGCCGATTGGCCGGCGCTCAAGAAGCTCGAATATGTCGACGAGCTGATGAAGGAGATCGCCGGCAAGCGGCCGGCGCTGACCCATCGCGAAAAAGTCGATCCGCTCGGCACGCTGGCCCAGACGCTTGGCGACTATTACAAGAGAAAGCGCGCGCTCTACGTCGTCGATACGCCCAAGACCTACGATCGCGACTTAAGGCGCCTGTTTTCCGCCGATCCGAAGCATCGTCGCTGCGAAGCGGCCTCCGCATTCATTAGGCGCAATCGCGCCGATGTGCGGGAGTTGGTCGCCAAGTGGACCGGCGAATATCAGCTCACTTTCGACGCCGTGCTCGACGACATGATTCAGCGCTGCCGCGAGCTCGACTTGCGCGCGGTGGGTCCGGAGCGCAAACTCATCATGGAATTCACGGTGCTGTTGACCGCCAAAACAATGCATGCATTGTTTGGTCCGTCGCGGCGTAAGTGGATCGCGTTATGAAACCGCTTCGCGTCCTGGTGCTCGTGCACCCGGACCTGATACCACCGGAATCTTGCGAGGGTTACACCGAGCAGGAAATCAACGTTTGGAAAACCGAATACGACGTAGTCACGACGCTGCGCGCCGCCGGCCACGAGGTACGGCCGCTCGGCGTGCACGACGAGCTAAAACCGATCCGCGAAGACATCGAAGCGTGGAAGCCGGACGTCGTCTTCACGCTGCTCGAACAGTTTCACGGCGAGGCGATCTACGATCAGAACGTCGTCAGCTATCTTGAATTGCTGCGCGTCCCTTATACCGGATGCAATCCACGCGGCTTGATGTTGGCCCGCGGCAAGGACCTATCCAAGACGCTGGTGAACTATCATCGCATTCCGGTGCCGGATTTCGCGGTGTTCGCCAAACATCGCAAGGTCAAACGGCCGGCGCACTTGGCTTTGCCGCTGATCGTCAAGAGCGTCAACGAGGACGCGTCCTACGGCATTTCGCAAGCCTCGGTCGTCGACAGCGACGATAAGCTCGTCGAGCGCGTCAATTTCATCCATGAACGCATCGGCACCGCCGCCATCGCCGAGCAATATATCGAGGGCCGCGAAATCTACGTCGGCATCGTCGGCAACGAACGGCTGGTGGTGCTGCCGGTCTGGGAGCTTGAATTCAAGAATATGGCGCAGGGCGATTGGCTCATCGCCACCGAAAAGGTCAAGCACGATACGGACTATCAGGAACGCCGCGGCATTCTGCATGGACCCGCCAAAGATCTCAGCCCGGAATTGGCGGCGCGCATTCAGAACATGGCGAAGAGGATCTACCGGACGCTGGAGCTCGACGGTTATGCCCGGATCGATTTCCGCCTCGCCGCGGACGGCACGCCCTATTTCCTGGAAGCCAATCCCAATCCCGAAATCGCGGAAAGCCAGGAATTCGCCACCGCCGCCCGTCACGTCGGCATTAGCTATCCCGATCTCTTGCAGCGGATTGTGGCGCTCGGGATAAGGCGCGGCGCGCCAAGTGTCGCGGCGAAATAGACGACGCGCTGTTTGCTAGGCGCTTTTGCGCTTCTCGCGCGCGCCATGCGGGGCATGAGAAGCCTCGGGCCCGACGGGATGGCGATCGTGCGTGACGCGGCGCGCTTCATCGTGGGAGCGCTCGCGCTTGCCTTCGGCGACGTGTTCGCGCTTGCCTTCGGCGAGGCGTTCGCGCTTGCGTTCCGCAGCTTGTTTGCTCTCGCCGGCATGTTTTCCTTCGCCGGCATGCCGGTCTTCGCCTGCATGTTTGCGCCCACGATGCGCGGGTGAGGTTGCCGCTCCGGTCTCGTCAGCCGCGTCCTCTGCCTCCTCATCGGACTTGTCCTGGGCTTTCGCGTCTTCGGGCTGGATCTGCGGCACCTGCCCCATCTGCTGTATCTGTTCTTGCTCGACATTGGCAAAGGCCGGCAAGCTGCGGCACGGCAAGTGCCGCACGAAGGCCAGCGCATCGTTGTCTACGGGTGCATGCCTCCAGGTATCGACCGACAGGCCGGTCACGCGCACGACGTAAATCCGCGTCTCGCGCGGCAGGCTGGCGCGGTGCTCGAGCCATTCGATGACGCGGTGCGCACCGGCATTGTAGGCGGCGGCGACGAAACCGAGATTGCCGAATTGCAGGCGGAGCTTTTGCAACAGCCGCGCCGAGGCTGGGATCGCCTGCATGGGATCGAACGGGTCCGCGAGCCCGGTCTCCGCAGCCGCTTCCGGCATGAATTGCGCAATGCCCTTTGCGCCCTTTTTGCTCACATCGTCGGCGCGCAGCCGGCTCTCCTGCCAGAGCAGATTGGCGAAGAACGGCACCGGCAAATCGTTATTCTGCGCCGACGTGAACAGCGCGTTGCACAAGTCGTCGAGCGACGCCTGTCCCGCCTGATTTGTCGCGGTATTCTCCGGCGCGCTAACGTCGATGGGGATGTCCAAGTCGGCGCTGGCGGATGCCAGTCGGAGCGCGTAGCCGTCATCCGGCTTGAAAACCTCGACGCGGAGGATGCGCGGCTGCAGTGCCGCCAGGCTGAGGCGGTCCGAGCGGTCGACCGACGACTCGATTTCGACGAGCGCGCTGGCGGGATTGCCCACGCGCAATTCGTCGCCCGGCAACGGCACATTGTCCGGGAGCGCATATTCTTGTTGCGCGGCGCCGACGAGCCCGAGCAGCAGGACAACAAAAACCAGTATCGGTCGCATCCCTGTCCCTCACAGAAGATTGGCGACGGCGCCCAGAGTGTTTGATGGGGTATGGCCTTTTCGGAAAACCGGTTTCCACTTTTCCGGATCACGCCTTAACAAGCGCCGCTCGATACGGTGATGACGAAAGTCCCCTCGACAGAAGCGGCCTTACGGCCCCGCAACCACGGTGCCGCTCAAGCGCGCGGACGTTCAGAATCAAGACACCCGATTGGCTCATCGCCTTTTAACGAGGCAACTTTTTGGACACATTGTGAGGCGTACAAGGCGAATTGCGGCGAAGGATTGCCGCCGGCCAAACGTGCTGCGCTGAAAAGTCCTGCTTTCGCACGCTTGCGTGGCCTCGGCGCTCGGTTACGATTACGGCCGTTAGAGGGCGTGAATCAGCAATGACATTTTCCAGAAATAGAGTTCTGGTTGGCGCCGGATTAGCTCTGGCTTGTCTTCTAGCCGCACCGGCGTGGGCCGAAGACTATCCGACCCGGCCGATCACGGCGATCGTGCCGTTCGCCGGCGGCAGCGCCAGCGACGTGGTCAGCCGCATCCTGTTCGAGCGCATGTCGAAATCCTTGGGCCAGCCGATCGTCGTCGAAAACCGGCCCGGCGCCGGCGGCAATACCGGCACCGCCGACGCCGCCAAGGCGGCGCCGGACGGCTACACGCTGCTCGGCGGCGGCTCAGGCCCGGTGGCCGCCAATGTCACGCTGTACAAGCACCTCGATTACGATCCGCGGCAGGACTTCGAGACGATTTCGCCGTTCGTCTCTTTCACGATTATCGTGGTGGCCAGCAACAAGTTGCCCGTCCAGAACCTGCAAGAGCTGATCGCCTATGCCAAAGCGCATCCCGGCGAACTCAACTACGGCTCGGTTGGGATCGGCAGTTCGCAGCATCTCGCGGGCGAATATTTCAGTCAAATCACCGGCGTAAAGATCACCCACGTGCCCTACCGCAATATCGGCCAATACGTGCCGGACCTGATGTCGGGCCAGGTGCCGCTCGGCTTCCAATGGTATCCGAACATTTCCGCGGCGCTTGCCGCGAAGGGCGCAAAGGCGCTCGCGGTCGCCGGCGACAACCGGTTGGAAGCGCTCCCGGACGTGCCGACGACGAAAGAGGCCGGCCTGCCGCAGTACATCGTCTCCGGTTGGTTTGCGCTGTTGGCGCCGAAGGGCACGCCGCCCGCGATCGTCGGTAGGCTCAACAATGAATTGAAAGCGGCGGTCGCGGATCCCGCCGTGCGCGCCCGGTTTCAACAACAGGGCGCCGAAACGGTCTATCTGCCGCTCGATCTATCGCAAAAATTTATCGCCGATGAGATTGTGAAATACCGCGACATCATCACCAAGGCCGGTATTCCGCAGATCGAGTAGGGCATGATCCGGAAAAGTGAAAGCGGTTTTCCGAAAAAGTTCATGCCCCATCAAAATCTAGAACCGTAATCGATTCAGTTAGAGACGATTGCGCTCTAAGTGACGTATGGCCGCGCGTCGTCCTTGTCGTCGCATGCCAAACGGGCATCGCCTCCCGGACGGCCATCACGTCCCGCTGCGCTTTTTCGTTTTAGAGGTATTTGGATTGATCGGCGCGGTCTGACCGGGCGGCTTGCAAAGGACGTGGGGGTTGTCGGACCCGCAATAAACGTGGGCGCCGCGCGTATACGAGCCGGAGCGGGTATTCGTACCGCCTTGGGCTTGGGTTCTGGCGATCGAGGTCTGCCAGTCGGTTGCGATCAAGGCGGCGATCGCGGCAATGCCAATCGCAAGCGTCTTCATAGCGATCCCCCCGGAGCGTTCTCCTTAGCGAGAGCCAAGGCATTCTGGTGAGGAGGGGCGCGTAGTCGAACGATATGCCGATTTTGTCTGCCCTCAGCTCTCCAGCGCGGCGCTGCGCCCGGTGCCGAGGCCTTTCATGAAGTGGCTGCGAATGAGCGCGGGGTCGCGCGGCGTCTGGCCCTTGCTCGGCGCGTCGTCGATCCTTGCCGCGAGCAAAACGGGGCCGCCGTCTTCGAAGCGGCGGTCGATCAGTTTTTCAAAATGCGCTTCGTCGCGCACCCAGGCGCTGTTGGCGATGCCGGCGCCGCGTGCCACCGCGACGATGTCGGTCGCTTCGGCGGTCGCGGCGCGCTGCTTGCCGGTGATCTGGTAGAGGCCATTGTCCCAGATGACGACGGTGAGATTGCGCGGCTTCATGGTGGCGATCGTCGCGAGGCAGCCGAGCCCCATCAGGATGGAGCCGTCGCCTTCGAGCGCGATGACGCCGCGTTCGGGCTGCGCCAGCGCCACGCCGAGCGCGATGGGGCAGGCGAGCCCCATGCTGCCGAGCATGTAGAAATTTTGCGGCCGATGGCCGGCGGCGAACAGATCGAAATTGCTGTTGCCGATGCCGCCGATCACCGCTTCGTCGCGCCGGAGCTTTTGCACCAGCAGCTTGGTCAGAGCCGTGCGGTTGAGCACTTTCGTTTGGTTTCGGTTATCGCTCACGCCGCTTGCTCTCAAATTCTCAGTTTGGCTTTAGCGGCAGGATTGCCGCCGGTCAGGAGTGGCGAGAGGATGAAGGCGACCGGCGCTTGCGTCGAATAGGCCTGCTTGATCGAGGAGTCGACGATGAACGGCATATTCGCCTCGTCGGTCAGGGTGTGATGCACGATGCCGAGCGTATCGAGGGTCGGC
>Ga0187770_10001563_pt1 | contig 12258 bp, 17 predicted proteins | sample 0116_SJ02_MP02_2_FD_133154 | JGI IMG/M metagenome (GOLD analysis project Ga0187770, IMG submission 133154) | Tropical peat soil microbial communities from peatlands in Department of Meta, Colombia - 0116_SJ02_MP02_20_MG | ecosystem: Environmental > Terrestrial > Soil > Wetlands > Peat | place...
CCTCGCTGTCGTCGTTGATGTACGTGTCGTAGACCCAGTCGGCCTTTTGCGACTCGACGGCCAGGTCGAGGAGCTGGCGCTCCGCACGATGCAGGAACTCCCCCATCTCCGACATCGACTTCTCCGTACCGGTCGCGACCGTATGCTGAACGACCCCCCCTTTAAGAAGGGGCACCGCCCGGCGGGCAGGGCAGAGAATCCGGTCCGCCCGGTGTCCGCCAACCGCGTCCGTCAGTCAACAGGGCAGAACCCCCCCGTTTCCAGTCGAACTTTCAGCTTTATGTACGACGTGCGTCTGACACATTGCTGCGGCCGTGTCCGACAACCCCGATGGCCGGGCCATTCTCGCCTCCCTGCCTGCCTGCTACGGACCGATGGCGGACGACATCGACGTACCGCTCGCGGCCCTTCCCTGCCTCCGTCTGGAATCGCTCTTGACCGCACGCGAAGGGATTTGGGTCGCATGAGCGCGGCCATCCGTAAGGGCGGTCCCGCTCCGCTCGAGCCGTTGGTCGAGATTCCGGCGCGGCACATGTTTCTCGGCCAGGGCGAGCCGCGGGGATACGGTGTGCGTCCCAAGCTGACGCCCGAAGCAGCCGCGGCGTTCGCGACCTACGTCGACTCGGCCCGCGCCCGCGCGGCGATGGAAGGTCGTACGCTCGTCTACACCGTTCGCTGGGGCTGACCCCGGACTAATCGGAACCGGCCCGCTCCCGATCGCCCGGATCGTTCGCGTCCGGCGGTTCTGTCCCGTCCTCCGAGCGTCCGCGGGACGGTCGATGCGTCCGCGCCTCCTCCCACGCCTCGGCGATCGCGCGTTTGGAGAGCGCGTCCGCCATCGCGTTCTCCTCTCGTTGGACCCAGTGGAACTCCACCTTGTGGAAGCCGCCGGTCAGCTGCCGCAGCCAGTCGTGGTACGCCTTCAGATGCTCGGCGCGGACCTCGTACTCCCCGATCATCTGCCGGATCACGAGCTGGCTGTCGCCCTCGACGACCACGTCGCCGGTGTAGCCGATCGACCGGAGCTGCTCGAGCGCCCGAATCGCGCCCACGTACTCCGCGACGTTGTTCGTGGAGTGCGGGGCGTACGGCCGCGTCGCGAGCCCGCAGTCCTCGTAATGGAACCCCGGCCCGTCGATCACGAACCCCCACCCGGCCACTCCCGAGCTTCCCGGAGGCTGGCAGGCGCCGTCGAAATGAACGGTGACCGGTCCCGAGCCCGCCACGGTGGCGATCCCGCGAGGGAGGTCCTGGTCCCCGGTCATCGGGCCTCCCGGCGGCGCGAGGGCGGAACGTCCAGCCGCGGACGGGACGGTGGCCGAACGAGCTGAGGGCAGACGCAGAACTCCTCCAGCCGGGCGCACGTGGGGCACGTCACGCGGTTGACGACCAGCCCGAGCGGTCGGCCGCAGTTGCGGCAGTCGCGGGCCCGGGCGCACCTCGGGCACTGGGCGAGGTCCGAGGTGATGATGGTGCGACAGAACCGACAGTTCACGGGCTCGTGCGGGTTGTAGATCCGCCGGGCCCGCACTTCCTCCGGGGGCGTCGGGGTGGTCCGGAGCATCGCGGTCTCGGGATTCCCGAACGCCCCGCCGACGGTGGTTCGGGCGGGGTCCAAGGCGAGGGCTCCGAGCATCACGACCACGAGACCCAACGGGGCGATGAGGAATCCCGCCTCCTGCTCGAGGTCGAGCTGCTCCGCACCGGTGAGCACGATCGGGTACGCAACGAGCACGAAACCGAGGAGGATCATCAGAACCCCGCAGTACGCGATGGAGCGGTTCATCCGATCGTTCGCCGGCGTCCTGCCGCCGCCGGAATCGAGAACGGTCGGCCGCCCACTTAAGCCGGTCGGCCGGAGGTCGTGCTTTTCCCCTCACCGGTCGTCCCCGGCCCATGGCACAGCCGACCGCGACGCTTCGCACGACGTTCGGGGACATCCGCATCGACCTCTACCGCGACCGCGCTCCGAAAACGGTAGACAACTTCGTCTCGCTCGTCCGCAAGGGGTTCTACAACGGGCTCACCTTTCACCGAGTCATCCCGGGGTTCATGATCCAGGGCGGCTGCCCCACCGGGGACGGCACCGGCGGACCCGGGTACACGATTCCCGATGAGTTCGACGCCACCCTCCGCCACGACGGGCCGGGCACGCTCTCGATGGCGAACGCCGGCCCGAACACCGGCGGGAGCCAGTTCTTCATCACCCTCGCCGCGACCCCCTGGCTCGACCGCAAGCACGCCGTGTTCGGGAAGGTGCGCTCGGGCCAAGATGTGGTCGAGAAGATCGCGGCCGTGCCGCGGGACGCGCACGACCGGCCCCGGACCCCGGTCCGGATCGTCGAGGCAACGGTCAGCGGCCTGTAGGCGCCCGACGTCTAGGCCGGGTAATCGAACGGAAGACGCTCCCTCGGGTGCCACACATCCTCGACCGTCGTGAGCACGCCCGCGGCCATCTCGACGATCGGAACGATCATCAGGAGCTCGAGGAACATCGAGTACCCCGCGGCGACCGAGACGCTCCCGCCGGGGAAGACGAAACGGTACGGCGAGAGGAGGATGAGGTAGTACAGGTACGCGAAGAACACGCCGCTCACGAGGATCGAGAGCGGTCCGTAGGCGACCGTCGGTTTCAACACGTACCGGGCGGCGCTGAGGCCGAGGAGCACCGCTCCCCACGTCGTGACCGCGGCGATCGAGATCGGGATCGCGATGCCCCGCGAGTGCACGTAGGCGAGGACCGCCACCGGGATCCCCACGAACACGATGAACGACAGGATCAGTCGGGCCGCCGCAACGAGGATCCGGTACGCGAGCGAGGGGATCCGGTAGCCCGGCACCTCCTGCGTGGGAGGGGCCACGGTGGCGGAGGCGGTCGCGGCGCTCACGGGATCGGCTCCGGTGGGAAGGAGGTGGTCGAGCCGTCGATCGAGAACGAGGCGAGGATCTCTCCCCCGGACGGGTTACATCCCGTGCCCAGCGTCACGTCCTCGGTCTGGTTGTAGAGGTGGCCCGGGGGGACGTTGACCGAGAACGAGCTCCCACCGCAGTTCTGGTGGCTCGACGACTCGATCTCGAAGGAGATCCCTCCGGCCTCCACGAAGCTCGCGTGGTTCGCCCAGCTCAGAGTGACCGGAGTGACGATCGACCCGTTCTGGAAGGTCGGTGTGCCGGCCGACGCCTGGAATCCCTCGAACGGGGCGCCCCACGAACGGGTCTCGGAGAGGATCACCGAGAGCGGGAACAGGTAGGCGTAGGTGACGTTCGCCCACGCGTTCACCTCGATGTACTGGTCCTTGAAGAGGAGCGACTCGGCCGCGCCCGAGGCCGAGATCGGAAAGGCGACCGAGATGGGGAAGAGACCGGTCGAACCGCCGATGATCGTCTCGGGTCCGACGAGCACGCTACCGAGATGCACTCCGGAATCGTTCGCCACGTGGACGGAGAGCTCGAGGTTCTCGATCGGGTAGATTCCCGGGTTCGAAAGCGTGAACGAACCGCTCACCTCGATCGACCCGTTCGCGACGAGAACCCCCGTGAGCGATCGGGATTCGATCGTGGCGTGCGCGGCCTCGTACGCCGAGTAGGCGACCGTCCCAATGTACAGGATGAGCAGAACCAGCACGATGATGCCGGTCCATCGGAGCGCGCGGGCGAGCCGGTAGATGAACGGCGGACGCCGGTGCGTAGGGACGACCAAGCCGGCCACGGGCGGGCCTCCGCCAATAGCACGCGACTCTCCTCCTTGAAAACCTATCGCGGGTCAGGGCGGGCCTCGATACGCGCCGGGGCCCGACCCCGCGAGGTCATTCGGCCTAGGACCGGTTTCCGGCGACCGGGGGCGGATCGACCGCGCCGTCCGTCACCGATCGGACCGGAACGGACGGGCTCGTCTCTCGGGCCGAGGGCGGTCCGCGTTCCACACGGCTCGCCGAGAGAACCGCCGCGACGACGAGGACCGCGGCCATCACGTAGAAGGCGGCGTGGATCGCCGCGAGGAACTGGGACGAAACCACCCCAATCCCGACGCCCCGGCCCACGAACACCTCGAACGCGGTCGTCCGAGAGACCGCGAGGGAGGCGACGGTGATGACGAGGGTGTAGCTCGCGATCGTTCCCGAGTTCCCGAGCGTTCGAAGCAGTCCCGACACGGAGCCGTAGTAGGCCGGCGGGGCGTCGTGCATCACGGCCTTGTTGTTGGACGGCCAGAACAGAGCGCCGCCGATTCCCGTGACGAGGGAGATGAGGGCGACCACGAAGAGCGGGGTCGCTAATCCCATCTGGGCATACAGGAGGACCCCGATGAGCATGAACCCGATGCCGATCGTCGCGAGCCGGGCGGCACCGAACCGGTCGGCCCAGTGGCCGGCCGTGGGGGCGAGTCCGGAAGACAGCACGTAGCCCGGTACGAGCAGCAGGGAGGCGTCGAGGGGAGAGAGCCCGCGGATCCCCTGGAGGTACATGATCAGCAAGAACACGGTGGCGAGATACCCCGTGCTCTGCAGGAACGCGGCCGTGAGCGAGCGGGAGAGCAGTCGGGAGCGGAACAGCGCGAGGTTGATCGTCGGACTCTCGGCGCGACGCTCCCACCAGAGGAACGGGAGGACCATTACTGCGCCGACCCCCATGAGGGAGAGGTTCCAGGTCGAGGCACCGTAGGAGGCGAAGTCGACCGCCCCGTAGACGATCAACGAGAGCACCACCGCCAAGAGCACCATGCCCACGAGGTCGAGGCGCGCCTTGGTGCGCTGGCCGACGCCGATGTAGCGGTACGAGAAAACCACCGCGATCGCGCCGATGGGGACGTTGATGAAGAAGATGTAGCGCCAGCCCACGAACGTCGTCAGGACTCCGCCCAGCACGATACCGAGCGTCGCCCCGACGTTCCAACCCATCGTGGTGTAACCGAACGCCTTGCCCCGCACGGCGGCCGGGAACGTGTCGGCGAGAATCGCCGTTCCCGTCGCGACCATGAACGCGCCACCGATCGCCTGGATCGCACGGAAGACCACCAGACTCTCCGCGGTTTGCGCGAAGCCGCAGAGCGCTGAGCCGAAGGTGAAGATCGTGAAACCGAGGGTGTAGAAGCGGCCGTGGCCGTAGAGGTCACTGATCCGGCCGGCCTGGGTGGTCAGGATCGAGACAAGCAGGAGGTAGATGAGAATCGTCCAGAGCACCGTCGTGAGGTCCGCATGAAGGTCGCTCGTGATCGTCGGGAAGGCGAGGAGAACGATCGTCGTGTCGACCGACGCCATCAGCGTTCCGAGTATCACGATGAAGAGGACCCAGCGCGGCGACGACGTCGTTTGGCCCATTCGGACTCGGCGCCGCAACTCCCGACGCGATAAATCGGTCACCCAGCGCGTTGTCCTCGAGGAACCTTCAACTCCGTTCGCGCGCTTCCAGCAATCGTGGCCCCGGCAGAGAAAGTTCCCGAGACTTCCGGGAGTTGGTACAACTGGTGGACCAGTCCCGTGATCACCAGCGGCCGCGTGCTCGGCGCGGTGATCCTCGGAGTACTCGCCGCTCTGCTGTTCCTGGTCGGGGTGGTATGGTTTTCAGTGGGAGTGCCGGCCGCGGCCGTCGTATGCGTGGCCGGCGCCGTCGGCCTTGGCTGGATCTCTTACCGCGTGATCCGGCCCGTGCTCTAAGCCGGGGGGCCCAGGCGGTCGGCCGCGCACGCGGTGGAGCAGCGGGTTAGCCCGGTCGGCGGTTGATCCGCCGCCAGCTGCAGGCGGGACACCGCCCCCAGTTGCCTAGCTGAATGCTCTTTCGGTAGCAGACGGGACAGAGGGGGCGTCGACAGTCCGTGCACGGCAGGCGCCCCGGAGTATCGGTCACGTTGGTCCCGCAACTCGCGCACTCCTCGACCACAATCGCCGGGGCAGGGGCGGGCGCCGAGGGAGGGGTGGGACCCGGGGCCGGGGGAGCAGGTGCCTCTCGTCTCGACTCTCGGAGCATCTCCTCGACGAGCTTGGTGCGCCCCACCTCGGTAGTGGTCTCGGGAGCCGGACGAACGGGAGGAACATGGCGCTCTTGCGGAGACGCGCCCGGAGGAGCGATGGCCGGAGTGCTGGGGGGGGACGGCGGAGGGGAGACCGGTTCTCCCGCCCCGGGAACCGGTCGAACAGGTCGGATGATAGTCGGTGGGGGCACTGCGGGCTCCGGGACGGGCGCCGGTGCCATTGGTTCGGCCCTGAGGGCGGCCGGGGCGACCGCTTCCGCGGGCGGTCTGCGTGTTCCTCGCTCGACCTGAGCGACCACGATCGGAGTGGGTCGCCCCGCGGGTCGAGGGGTCTCTTCCCACGCCGGTGCCTCGGGGAGGGACCTTCGTTCCTTGAGCTGTCGCTGGGCGTTCTCCCACTCACGTCGGTCTACCAGAACCCGGTCGCTGCTCGTGGGGAAGCCGGCCACAGAAACCTCCGGTTCCACGGAGATCAAGAGGACCACGGCGCCGGCTCCCGCGATCACTCCGAAGACCAACAGGAGGTGCCAGAGCGAGTACCGTGAATCGCTCCCGATGTTCACCGCATGATGGAACGATATGAAGCCGACCGCGAGAAACGCTCCGCTCATGACGAGCAGGGGCAGGCTCTGGGCGAGACGGTTGGAGAAGTCTGTCTTTCCCAAGGCAAGGTCGCGGTGCCCGCCCGAACCACCGCCCCTCTCGGGCGGGTCACGGGAGGCCCTCTCGGACGTTATCTCTGGGGTGGAGGCGCCGGATCTTGGCCGTTCCTCTATCGGTCCGCCGGCGCCATCCGTCCTCACGGTCGCTCTCCCTCCCGATTGCGACGCTCTCCCCCCCGGCGAGACCGAGGACCACCCCTCCGGTGAGGAGAGCTCGGACGCCTAGCTCGCGGGCAGGACCCGCCTCGGAGGCGCGTCGAGTCGACCTCTACGCTCGGAGGGGCCGCTCCTCGTCGTCTCTACGGGCAGGTTCCGACCGCCGAGCACTGCTGGCTGATCTGCTCGGCGTAGTTGATGGTGATCGTAGCGGCGGAGGCATCCCCGACGTCGATGTAGAAGACGAAGGTCTGGGCGGTGCCCGGGGGGGTTATCTGGGTCTCGATGTAGATGGTCACGCTGATTGTGCCGGTCCCCGTGTTCACGGTGATCGACGTTTCGACCTCAGTGTTCCCGGGAGCCGTGGCGGCCTCGGTGAACTTCATGAGCTGGGCGATGTGGCCGGCCGTGCCGGTATTCACCATGTAGTTCGTCCCGGCGGCGGGCAAGCGTGTGGGATTCGCGACGGTCGTGTTGACCGAGGCGGGCACGGCGCTCGGCACCACGCCGACGGCCCCCGGATTGGCGGACAGACTCCACCAACTGAGGGCGGCGGTGTTGACGTAATTGCCGCCACCGGTCTCGGTGCTGTTCGTGACCGTGAGTGCGGCAAAGGCGTACCCGGCCCCGAACGTAATCAAGGCGACTGCGGTCGCTACGTAGACAGCTCTCGCTGGGACTCTTAGTCTCCCCATGGTTGTGTACCCGGCCTCCCCAGAGGGATGCTTGTCCGGTCGCAAACCCGCGTATAAATACGTATTCTCGTCAGGCCGCACGCGGGGGGACGGTCCCCTCCCCCCGGGGGTGGACCCTCACAGTCGATCCGGGCGGCTCAGGGGCAGGCCCCCACGCCGGTACACTGCTGAGTCAGCTCGATCGAGCGGTCCAGAACCGCGGTCCCGGCTCCCGCATCGAAGTAGAGAACGAACGTCAGGGCGGAAGCGGGGTTGGCGGCCTGGGTCTCGAAGTAAACCGTGATGGTGGAGTTGGTCGGAGTGGCCCCCGAGGTGATCTGGAACGTGATCTCGAATTCGGCATTGTGGGGGGGAGTGGTGGTCTCGGTGAAGTTCCACTGGACTGCCCCGTGGCCGGCGGTCGCGGCATTGATGCGGTAGGCTTGTCCAGTGGCCGGAAGGATGCTGGGAGTGCCGATCGTGGTGCTGGCGGCCGCCGGCACGGCCGCGGGAATCGAGGTCGTCCAGGCCGCTTGCTGGGTCCAAAAGGTGAGCCGGGTCGTGTGGACGTAGTTGCCGGCACCGTGGATCGTGACCGGGGAGACCGACAAGGCGGCCCACGCCACTCCGAGGCCAGCGCTGAAGGCCACCGCGACCGCGAGGCCAATCCACAGGATTCTGCGTCGCAGGGCCGGCTCCGAGCGGTTCAAGGACAGGCTCCCAGAGTCGTGCATTGAAGGCTCTGCTGGCCGAGCGAAGTGACGATCACGGCGGTGGCGGTGGGGGCTCCCGAATCGAAGTAGAAACTGAATCTGAGACCTACGGTGGGAGTAGTGGTCTGGGTCTCCATGTAGACTTTGGTCGTCGTGGTCGACGCGCCACCGATCCCGACGGTGAAGACGAGCTCAATTTCGGTATTGTTCGGAGCGGACGCCGTTTCGTTGAATACGAACACCACGGCCTGATGACCGGCAACCGCGGTCCCGATGGTGTACGATGCATTGTTCGAGGCCAGCCGCACCGGACTCCCAGCGGTCGACCCCCCCGAGGGCGGCACCGTCGCGGGAATCGTACTGCCGTAGAGCCCCCACTCTGTCCACCATGCCAGGTTCGTCTCGGAGATCTCCGAGCCCGTGGCGGTCCACACGTGGCGCGTCACGCTGATTGCCGCGAACGCGGTCCCGGCCCCGAGCACGGCGGCCGCGGCCAGAATCGCGAACCAGAAGGCCACGTGGGAAGAACGTGTGCGTGCAGACATTCGAGCGGCCCCCGGCAGGCGCCCGGCGCAGCGACAAATATGCGATTTCGGGCGGCTTAACGGTTGCCCCGAACCGCGCCCTCGGGGGGCGGGACCCCGATGCCTGTCCGGACCCGCCGAAACCCGGCCGAAGGCCACTTGACTCTCCCGGCGCTCGGGCGGGCCGACCAGTTGTGAGCTTCTACGTTCTGATCCGGGGCCCGCTCGGGGCGGGCAAGACGACCATTCCCGAACAGCTCTCGGCAGCGCTCGGCGGGCGCCATCTCGCAATCGACGTGATCCTCGAGAAGTACCACCTCGAGGAGTGGGACCAGGATTACATCTCGGAACGGAGCTTCCTCCGGGCGAACGAGATAGCCGCGGCCGAGGCGGAAGATCTAATCCGAACTGGGACGCCCGCGGTGATCGACGGGAACTACTACTACCGCTCGGTCGTGGAAGATCTAGAACGCCGTCTCGCGTTCCCTCATCTAGTGGTCACCCTCAAGGTACCACTTTCCGTGTGTGTGACGAGGGACGCCGGTCGCACGCCCTCGTACGGAGAGGAGGCTGCCCGGGAAGTGTTCCAGAAGACCACCGAGTTCGACTGCGGTCACGTCGTCGATGCTGCGCGGCCGGTCGAGGAAGTGCTCAGGGACGTGATTTCGGAACTGCATCTGCGGGGCTTGGTAGGCGCCTAGCGGACTCATCGGAGGGGCCTCCCTGACCGAGGGGGGTGGTCATCGAAGCGGTGCGACTAGAGCCGCGCGGCGAGCGCGGATCGCAACTCGGCGTCGAATTGCTCGGGGCGGGAGAGATTGATCAGGTGGTCGGCTCCGGGGACCACCACGAGTCCGGCTCCGGGAATCGCCTTCGCGATCCGTTTGGCGATGCAGACGGACGAGGGGTTGTCCTTGTCACCGACAAGCAGGGTCGTGGGCACCCGGATAGAGCTCAGCCGGCCGTACGCCGGCGGGGGCTGAGTAGCGCGGCGGCTGCTGCGGTCCTCGAACACCTCGGGAGCGTTCTGCTCGACCATCCGGCGGAAGAGGGCAAGGCTAGGTCCCTCCAGCGACGAACACCAGAGCTCCCGCAGGCGCTCGAACGCGCCCGCCTTGTCCCCCTTCGACCAGGCCTCGGCGACCTCCCGTGACTTCCGGTCGTCGTAACCGAAGGCCGCCTTCTCATCGTCGTCGTACGGGGGCTCGAAACCTCCCGAAAGTCCTGGGGCGACGAGCAGCATCCCGTCCACCATCTCGGGGTAGGCGAGGGCAAAATCGATGGCGTAGGCACCGCCCATGCTGGAACCGACGAGGAAGCTCTTCGTGACGCCGAGATGGGCGAGAAGCGCTCGGATGTCCTCGACGTAAGAGAACTCAGAGGACGCTAGCGAGGAGCCCCCGTACCCTCGCAGGTCGAACCGGACGGTCCGGTAGTCTTTCGCGTAGAGGGGGAATTCTCGGTCCCAGAGCTGACTGTCGGCAATCGCGGAGTGGATGAAGAGCACCGGTCGCCCCCCTCCCGCGCACTCGTACGCAAGATGTCCGCCGCTCAGCTCGAACCGCTCTCGCGTTGCGCCTCGGTGGTCCTGGACTCGCCTCTCGTTCATGGCAGCGGCGCGTGGGTCGCCCTTCCGTATATATCGCCCGCGGAGGTGCTGAAACGGCGGGCGTCCGAGGGATGCCCGCGCTCAGGGGGCTCGGGACCGGCGCCGATTCACGAATCGGGATCCACGGGAGGGACCTGAACCAAGGGCACAAGTCCTCATCCCGCCGGTCGCTCGAAGTCCGAGTCCTGGAAGCACGACTCCGCGTTCGCCCCTGGTCGGCAATCTCCGAGATCGGACCCGAATGAGCCGGGTCGGCCGTTGCATTCCCACCGGAAGACCGGCGGTTCCAGGGGCGCTCCTCCTACATCGGTCACCCGTCGAGAGCCGGCTCTCCCCTCGACCGTGAACCGGTCGACCTCCGCTGAGCTCGTCGTTGGTTCGCCGTTCTGCGGACGGCAGATCTCCTCAGCCAACGGCCTTGCGAACGAGCGCCCCGATTTTCGCTTCCTCAGCGGGGGTCAACTCCACCACCGCATACGTGACCGGCCACATCCGGCCGTCGTCCAGCTTCGCCTCGTCACTGAACCCGAGGGTCGAATACCTCACCTTGAACTTGCTCGCGTTCTGGAAGAAGCAGACGACCTCGCCATCCTTGGAGTAGGCCGGCATCCCGTACCAGAGCCTCGGTTTCAGATGGGGGGCGGTGCCCCGGATGATCCCATGAATCCGTTTCGCCAGAGAACGGTCCGGCTCGGGAAACTCCGCGATCTTCGCGACCACGAGCCGCTCCGCCTCCTCCGAAGTGAGCTTGCCCCAGTCGACCTGTCGTTCTCGGACGGTCTCCTTTGCGGCCGCCTTCTCCTCGGCGGTGAACCCCTTGTGGCCGGACTTCTTCCCCCCCTTTTCGGCGGGCGTCATGGAGACCCCCGCTCAGGGACTTCGAGGAGCTTGGCGAGCTGAGCGAGAGCGGCCATGGCGCCTGCCGGCGCCCCGTATTCCACCATCATCTCTCGGACCTCCTTCGACCCGCAGACGTTCGTAAGGGTGACGCGGGTCGATGCTCCTTCCTCGTGGAGCTCGACGGTGGTGGTCACGGGGTTCCCTTGCCCCTCGATCTCGAAGGTGTAGACCAGACGGGTGGTGGGCCTCACCTCGAGGTACGAGCCCACGAAGACGAGCTCGCGCCCGTCGGCGGACCGCTGGACGTAGCGATACCGCCCGCCCGGGCGGACGTCCATCTGCTCGACCCGCAGGGAGCTGCCCGGGGGCGCCCACCAACGCGCCACGAGCTGCGGGTCCGTGTAGGCACCGAAGATCCGTTCGGGTCTTGCTTGGATAGTGCGTTCGATGACGATCTCTCGCTCGCTGGCAGCTCCTCTCGTGGTTTGTTCCGTCATGGTTTCCTTCCTTTTGCTCTCGTTCGGTTGGGCTCTTCTACGACGTCCGCCAGTCGCTGGAGGCGGTCCGTCTGATCTTGCGCGACAGCGCGCATCCAGTCGACCAGGCCCTCGAACGGCTTCGTCCGCAAGGAGTACCAGCGACGCTGGCCGTCCGGCCGCACCTTGACGAATCCGGCCTCCTGCAGGATGTGCAGGTGACGCGATACACCGGGTTGCTCAATCTCGACCCTGCTCACGAGTTCGTTCACGGAGCGTTCGCCCGACGCCAAGGCCTCAAGGAGATGCCGCCGGGTCGGGTCGGCCAGCACGAAGAAGACGTCGTTGGTCACACGAAGTGTATCGTATTAGATGTATATACGTATACCGCGATATAATCGACGCGCCCGGTGGCATCGATCGGTGGGTGGGAGAGGTGAGCTGATCTAGGCCGCGGACCGATTCTCGGAGAAGAGCCCGTGGACACCTTTCAGCCGGCGGCGATGGTCCGGTCCCTGAAGAACCAGCCACTGGAGGGACTTGAACCCCCGACCTGCTGATTACGAATCAGCCGCTCTGCCAACTGAGCTACAGTGGCGCGAACGGCCGGACGATGGGTTCTCCGTATAATGGTGGCGC
>Ga0187770_10001564_pt1 | contig 12258 bp, 9 predicted proteins | sample 0116_SJ02_MP02_2_FD_133154 | JGI IMG/M metagenome (GOLD analysis project Ga0187770, IMG submission 133154) | Tropical peat soil microbial communities from peatlands in Department of Meta, Colombia - 0116_SJ02_MP02_20_MG | ecosystem: Environmental > Terrestrial > Soil > Wetlands > Peat | place...
AATCCTTCAGGCCGCCCGGGAAGTCCTGGTGGGAAATTTTGACGACCAGTTTGCCCTGGATATTTTTCAGACCGGCTCCGGAACTTCAACCAACATGAATGCCAACGAGGTCATCGCCCACCGGGCCAATCAGATCCTGGGTGGAAAGATCGGCGATAAGAAACCCGTCCATCCTAACGATCACGTGAACCTCGGCCAGTCCAGTAACGACGTTATTCCGAGCGCCATCCATATTGCTGCCTGGGAGGGAATTCAGAAGGATTTACTGCCCGCCATGAAAACCCTGCAGGACGCCCTGGAGAAGAAGGCCGGAGAATTCAACGGCGTGATGAAGATCGGGCGTACGCATCTCCAGGATGCCACGCCTCTACGTCTTGGCCAGGAATTCAGCGGGTATGCCCATATGGTGAAACGCGGGGTAAGCAAAATTGAAAATCTCCGGGGGAACCTGTCAGAGCTGGCCCTTGGCGGAACGGCGGTAGGGACCGGAATCAACACCCATCCCCGGTTTGCCCGCCGGGTGATCAAGAGGATTAACCAAATCACTGGCCTTGGCTTCCGGGAGGCGGAGAACCATTTTGAGGCCCAAGGAGCGAAAGACGCCGTGGTCGAGGCAAGCTCGGCCCTCAAGGCCTTATCCACTAGCCTGTGGAAGATCGCCAATGACATCCGGTGGCTGGGGTCCGGGCCGCGCGGTGGAATCGGGGAAATTTTGATCCCTCCTGTCCAGCCTGGGTCTTCCATTATGCCGGGGAAGGTGAATCCGGTGATCCCCGAAGCCCTCTGCCAGGTTATCGCTCAAGTCATTGGGAACGACCTGACCGTCGCCATTGCCGGCATGTCCGGGAATTTCGAGCTGAACGTCATGATGCCGGTCATGGCTTACAACCTCCTCCAATCGATCCAGCTTTTATCCACTGCTTCATCCGTATTTGCTCGGAAGTGTGTCAACGGGCTCAAGGCCGATGAGGAACGGTGCCGTGAAATGATCGAGAAAAGCCTGGCGATGGTAACCGCCCTGAGCCCTCGCATCGGACATGACCGGGCCGCGGAGATCGCGCAGGAGGCCTACCGGACCGGCAGGACGATTAGAGAGGTGGCCAGGCAAAAGGGGGTATTGTCGGCCAGGGAACTGAAGAAGATCCTCGACCCATGGAGAATGACGAAACCAGGGCTTTAAAATGCGGATGGCGGAATGGGGAACCCGCCCCTGCTCTTCCGGTATGCGGGGGCGGTGAATTTTAAGCACTCAGAGGGGAGGTTCGACTATGGACGTTAAGGATATAAAGCTGATCGGAGTCGTTGGTGCAGGACAGATGGGCGGGGGAATTGCCGAAGTAGTAATCTCCTCCGGCTTCCAGGTCCTGATAAGGGATATCAATCAGGAAGCTGTGGAAATGGGCCAAAAAAGGATTATAGGCGATTTGGAGCGGCGGGTTCAGAAGGGGAAATTAACGGCCGATGAACAAAAGGCCATTGTGGCCCGACTGTCTATCACGACTCGGCTGGAAGATTTTAAGGCTTGCGACCTGGCGATCGAGGCCGCGACCGAGAATGTCCTCCTGAAAAAGGAAATCTTCCAAACCCTGGATGAGGTAACCCGCAAGACAGCCATCCTGGCCAGCAATACTTCTTCTATCTCCATCACTCGCATTGCCTCCTTCACCAAAAGGCCCGACAGGGTGGTGGGAATCCATTTTTTCCTCCCCGCTCCAGTGATGAAATTGATTGAGCTCGTGCGAGGGCTGGCGACTTCCGATGAAACTTTCCAAATCGCTAAAGATCTCAGCCTGAAATTGGGCAAAACCCCGATGGAAGCCAAGGATCACCCCGGTTTTATCTCCAGCCGTCTGATTTTCAACTACATGAACGAAGGCATCTATGCCCTCTATGAAGGCCTGGGAACTAAGGAAGAGATCGACTCCATCATGAAGATGGGCGCCAACCATCCGCTGGGACCCATAGAGCTGGCGGATTTGGTTGGCCTGGATACGGTCCTCTCAGTGATGAAGGTCCTGGAGGAAGCCTTCGGGGCTAAATACCACCCCTGTCCTCTTCTCACCAAGTATGTGGAGGCGGGATACCTGGGAGTCAAAACCGGAAGAGGGTTCTACCAGCAGGGAGAGAAGAAATGAGGCTTATAAAATAATTCCCTTCAGCGTCACGGGCGGGGCCGAGCCTCTTCATGTCTCTATCTCCCTCTAATCAACACCCTCCCCTCTAAGCCCCTCCCGGCGAGGGGCTTTTTTTGTTTGGGGATTTGTGGTAATAGGAAATTCGAATATATTTGCAGAGAAAGGAGAAAATCTATGGATGAAGTATGGATTCCTTTTCTCTCCGCCCTTTTAGGGGGTATTATAGCCTCCATCGCGGCAATCGTTTCTATTTTTTTGCATGACCATTTTCAAGCGAAAAGAGAAAGAGGTCGCTTGGCAATGGTGACGGCGATTGAGGAATATAAATTGATGGCCGAGGCTGGGAAAATAGTAAAAGGGAGGCGCATCATAATTCCTCCGCTTGGTACCTTTCTCATCGATAATCTAACCCTGCTCAAACTTGCCGAGAAAGACAAACTTACTCCTAAGAAATTACGGGATTTACAAAGAAAGATGGATGAAATTTCGAAGGTAATTGAAGAAAGTCCAGAGGAGGAAGGCTAGAAACCGAGCACCCTAGGTCATAAGCCATAGAAACCCGAGCGGTGAAAAACCATTACCTCACCTTTCTTGACTAGACTCTCCATCCCCCACCCTCTGCCCCTAACCAAGATTAATCACCCTAAACCCTAAAGCCCCTCCCGGCGAGGGGCTTTTCTATAGGGCTGCTTATCGTATCAAGTTTTTGGCTGAATATTCCGAAAAGTAGTTTAGGCATAGGAGCCTTTAAAATGGTCGGGTCCTCGAGCCCTGAAGGAGTTCAATTATGTGGTACGTTCTGGGAGGAATTGCCTTATTATTGATTTTGCTTTTCGGCTATGGTCTATTAAAGGCAGCTGGAATGGCGGACGACCTAGAAGATGCGATGAATCGGGAAGAACGTTCAAGGCCCCAGCCATGCGGTTCTGCTCCCTTGACGCAACCCGGTTCTAACGAGACTTTAGAGGAAAGAGCATAGCTTCTAGCCTCTACCTTCTCCCCCTCTAGCTAAAGCCCCTTCAATGGAACTTTTTGTTTTCAAGATTGGTGATATTCAACGACAGCAATGCTCGATGACCTCATGGGAAAGTTAATTAGTAGGTTCATCCACATTTTATCTTGGGTCGGTGGTGGGCTGGTAATGATAGACCGAAACTTCCATGCCCCAATAAGCCCTTTTTGGGCCAATTTCCATTGGCTAGGCAAATGGGGTGCGAATCTTATTGTGCTTGCCTTATTGCTTTTGGAAATAAGAATTCTATTTCTAAAACCTTCGGGTGAACGAAATTTAACCTCCACCCCTTAAAGCCCCTCCCAATCGGGACCGCCAATATCCTTTACCAGGACCGCTACAACTGTTGCCCCACGACCTCCATGGAATGGTCTAACCTAATTCAACCCTAACCCAAAATCTGAAAAGCCGGAGTAACGAGGGATGCGGTCGTCCTCAAGCATTATTATTGGCTTCGCTTTTATTTTATCTTTTTTTCGAGTTATGGGTATTCAGACGGGCTGTCTTCGATGGTGGCCCAACGGGCAAGGTTACCGAGAATTTGCAGAAGGAAAAAGAGGCTTATCAAAAATAGTTGCAAACGACAGAAAAAGGCTAAACAATATTAATAGGGCCATGGAAAGCTCCACCGGGGAAAATTTCAAGTCTACCGATATGGGAAAAGCGATTGAAGATGCCAAGCCTGGATTAAAGCCTAATTTTAACAGCCTGGAGAGAAGAAATGATCGGATTCGACCTTACCCCTGAACAAACGGCCCTGCAGGAAAAGGCCAGCCGATTTGCCCGGGAAGTCATTCTCCCGGTGGCCGCCAAACATGACCGGGACGGGACCTTCCCCCTGGACATCATGCAGAAGGCCTACGGAGAGGGTTTTCTGACCCCGCTGGTTCCCAAGCAATATGGAGGGGGAGGGGTTGGCGTACTCGACACCTGCATCCTATCCGAAGAGCTGGCTTATGGAGACATGGGAATTTTTGTCTCCATCTTCGTCAGTACCCTGGCCCTCTACCCGATCATCAAGTTCGGAACAGAAGACCAGAAGAACCGCTTCCTCAAACCCTTCTGCCAAAAATTCACCCTCGCTTCCTATTGTCTGAGCGAACCGCAGGTAGGATCCGACCCGGCCTCGCTGGAGGCCGCGGTGACTCTCGAGGGCGACCACTATGTCCTCGACGGAACCAAGATGTGGATTACCAACGGCGGATATGCAGACCTCTACCTGGTTTTTGCCACCTTGGACCGGCAGAAAAAGCACAAGGGAATTATCAGTCTCATCGTCCCGGCCAGTTTTCCGGGAATTCGCCACGGGGAACCGATCGACAAGATGGGACAGCGCGCTTCCAACACCACCGCCGTCACCTTTAAAAATGTCCGGATCCCCCGGGAAAACCTTTTGGCTGGAGAGGGCGAAGGTTTCAGAAAGGCCATGGTGGCGTTGGATATTACCCGGCCAATGATTGCCGTCGGCGCGGTAGGTCTGGCCCGCGCCGCCCTAGACTTGGCCGCCCAATACGCCCAGAAGCGCGTCCAGTTTGGGGTGCCCATTGCCAAACATCAGGCTGTCCAGTTCCTGTTGGCCGACATGGCCATCGGGATCGATGCCGCCCGGCTTCTGGTATGGCGCGCCGCGGCCCTGGCCGACCGGGGAATTCGGAATTCCAGGGAGGCGGCGATTGCCAAGGCCTTTGCCGCGGACATGGCCATGAAGACGACCACGGACGCAGTCCAGATTTACGGCGGGATGGGATATACGAAATGGCATGCGGTGGAAAAACTGATGCGGGATGCCAAGGTCATCCAAATCTACGAAGGTTCGGCGCAGATCATGAGAAGGATTATCGCCCGGAGCCTTCTGGAAAAAGGTTGTTGAAAATAGGAACTGGTTGCTGGATACTGGATTCCAGACTTTGAATTTTGTTTTCCCGGAGGGCCTGAATGATTGAAAAATATGATCCTCTAAAGGGAGAGATGCTGCGAATTCTCTCCCCCGAAGGGCGTTTTGGGGAAGAATCTCTAAAGCCGGATTTGAGCGACGAGACGGTTCTGAATCTCTACCGGCAGATGGTCATCATCCGGGTCGCGGACCAGAAGGCCTTCGGCCTTCAGCGCCAGGGGCGATTCGGCACCTATGCCCCGGTGATCGGGCAGGAAGCCGCCCAGGTGGGGAGCGCTTACGCTCTGGGGAAGGACGATTGGGTCTTTCCTTCCTTTCGGGAGACCGGAGCCCTATACCTGAAGGGAGTTTCCTTCAAGCACATTTTTCTTTACTGGATGGGAAATGAAGCCGGGCAGAAAGTTCCGGAGGACGTCCAGGCCTTTCCCGTCGCCGTTCCGGTTGGGACCCACCCGCTCCACGCCGTGGGGGCGGCTTGGGCCGCCAGGCTGCGAGGAGAAAAAATCTGTACCATCGCCTACTTCGGGGATGGGGCCACTTCCGAAGGCGATTTTCATGAAGCCATGAACTTCGCCGGGGTTTTCCAGACGCCCACGATCTTCTTCTGCCAGAATAACCACTACGCCATTTCCGTCCCCCGAAAAAGGCAGAGTGCCTCCCGGACGCTCGCCCAGAAGGCGATCGCCTACGGCTTTGATGGGATTCAGGTGGACGGGAATGATTTGTTTGCGGTCTACGCCGCCACCCGAGAAGCCAGGGAAAAAGCAATCTCGGGCTTGGGGCCGACCCTGATCGAGGCGGTCACCTACCGTTTTGGGCCCCATACCACGGCCGATGACCCAACGAAGTACCGGGAAGATGCCGAGGTACAGGAATGGAGAAAGCTGGACCCTATGCTGCGATTGCAGAGGTATCTCCTGGGGAAAGGCTTATGGAACGAAGAGGTGGAAAATAAGTTTAAGGCCGAGGGGGAAGCCATGGTGAATCAGGCGATCCAGGATGCGGAGAGCGTTCCATCCCCCGACCCAGAGGAGATGTTCAAAAATGTCTTTGCGGAGATGACGCCGGCTCTGAAAGAGCAGATGGAAGGCTATCGGGCCTTCCTGAAAGAAAAGGAGAGTTGAGAGATGGCCAAGCGGAATCTGGTCGAAGCCATCAACAGCGGGCTAATGGTAGAGATGGAAAAAGATCCCTCCGTGGTGGTCCTGGGAGAGGATGTGGGCAAGGAAGGAGGGGTTTTCCGGGTGACCGACGGCCTCCAGGCCAAGTTCGGATTGAATCGGGTCTTCGATACCCCCCTGGCCGAGTCGGGTATTATCGGCGTATCGATCGGTATGGCCGTCAAAGGTCTCAGGCCCGTGGCAGAGATCCAGTTCGAAGGCTTCCTTCACCTGGCCATGGACCAGATCATGAACCATGCGGCGAGGATTCGAACCCGGTCGAGGGGGCGTTTTACCTGCCCCCTCGTTATCCGATCCCCCTGGGGAGGCGGAATCCGTGCGCCGGAGCACCATTCGGACAGCCCGGAGGCCCTCTTCGCCCATACCCCGGGGATTAAAGTCGTGATTCCCTCCACCCCTTATGACGCCAAGGGCTTGATAATCTCCGCCATCCGGGACCCAGACCCGGTATTATTCTTCGAGCCCAAGCGCATCTACCGGGCGATCCGGGAGGAAGTGCCCGACGGGGAATATACCGTCGCCATTGGCCAGGCCAAAGTGATCCGGGAAGGGAAAGACGTTACCATCATTTCCTGGGGGGCCATGGTGCGCGAGGTTCTGCGGGCCGCGGAAACGGCCGACAAGGAAGGCATCAAGGCCGAGGTTATTGACCTGCGAACCATTTCACCCATGGACAATGAAACCTTTCTGGAATCGGTGCGGAAAACCGGAAGGGTGGTGATCGTCCACGAGGCCCCGCCCACCTGCGGAGTGGGAGCGGAAATCATCGCCCGAATCAACGAGAAAGCCCTTCTTTCACTGCAGGCGCCGGCGGTGAGGGTCACCGGTTTCGATGTCGTGATGCCCCTGATGAAGATGGAGAATCATTTCCTGCCGACCCCAGAAAGAATCCTGGCGGGGGTCCGGAAGGTGATGTCCTTTTAGAAATGAAAAGATGAACCGCAAAGAACGCGAAGAACCCAGAGAGGGATTAAAATGAATCGACGCAGGAAAGAACTGAATTCTTTGCATTTTGGTTCTGGAATGAATTGACTCTGCGATCTCTGCGTGCTCTGCGTTGAAAAGTTAGGAGGCACGGATGGCCTTTGAATTCAAGATGCCGGACCTGGGGGAAGGGCTGACCGAGGGTGAGATCGTAAAATGGTTGGTCAAAGCAGGAGACCCTGTTGAGGAGGGACAGATCTTTGTCCAGGTGGAAACGGACAAGGCCGTGGTCGATATCCCTTCTCCCAAGAAAGGCGTGGTTCTGAAATTGGGAGCCGCCGAGGGAGAGACGGTTCAAGTCGGAAAAGTGATTATCGTCATCGGCGAGCCCGGGGAAAAGCCCGAGGCGGAAGTGAAGAAGAAAGGAGAACCCCAAGTCCGCCCTTCGGTGGGAGTGGTGGGGGAACTGGAAGAGGCGCCGGAAGAGGAAGAAGCTCCTCTAGAGGCGGAGAGAAGAGTAAAACCGTCTCCCCCGAAACCGATCGCGGTCCCGCTGCCGAAAGGCCCCCAGATTCTCGCCGTGCCCATGGTCCGGAAACTGGCCGGGGATTTGAAGGTGGACCTTGGAACCATAAAGGGGACCGGCCCCCAGGGCCGGATTACCAAAGAAGACGTTGTAAAGGCCGCCAAAGAGAGGAAGCCATCCACGAAAGAAATCCCTGAGAAGGCAGCAATAGAACAGCCCACTGCCGATGCCTATGGGGTTGTCGAAAGGCTGCCGTTACGCGGGATGCGAAGGACGATTGCTCAGGCCATGATGAAATCGAAATCCACCATTCCCCACGCCGTAAACATCGATGAGGCGGATATCACTCAACTGCTGTCCCTGAAAGCCAAGGCCAGGGAGAGAGCGGCCCAGAAGAATATTCATCTCACCATCCTTCCCTTCGTGATCAAAGTCGTAATCAGCGCCCTCCAGGAGCATCCCTATCTGAATGCTTCCCTGGATGATGAAAGAGGCGAGATCATCCTCAAGAAATATTACAATATCGGCCTGGCAGTGGATACCAAAGACGGCCTGATGGTTCCTGTGGTCAAGAATGTCCGGGGGAAGAATCTGTTTCAGCTGGCTTCTGATTTAGCGGCGCTTTCCGACAAAGCCCGAAATCGGACCATCGAGCTGGCGGATTTGAAAGGGGGAACGTTCACCATTACCAACTATGGAGCGATGGGCGGCATTTATGGCTTTCCCATCATCCACCATCCCGAGGTGGCGATCCTGGGAATGGGAAAAATTCAAGACAAGCCGGTGGTGGTGGATGGGAAAATTGAAATCCGGAAGGTTCTCCCCCTATCTTTGTCTTTCGATCACCGGGTGGTGGATGGGGCGGAAGCCGTCCGCTTTATGAACACGGTGATCGAGCTTCTGGAGGATCCCGGCCTCATTTTGATGGAAGAATGAATCCGGGCCATCTACGACGGGCACGACAGATTGCTTCCCGTCTCATTGCGACCCGCCGTTCTGCTCAAGGATAAATTATCCGGCTTCCCGGCATTCCGGTCCGTGCTTCCCAAATACTGTCTTTTGCCCTGTAAAATACTATCCTTTGCCGATTCCCTTTTTCTTCTGCTTTGCTAGGTTGGAAAGAGATGGAAAGGCCTCTACACCCAAGGTCACCGGTCAAGCAATCATCATAAGAACAGGGGAGGTCGCTCATGGTTTCTCTTGAAATTAACGGGAAAAGATACGAAGTGGATGTTTCTTCAGATGTACCCTTATTGGGGGTTATCCGGGAGCATCTGAAATTGACCGGAACCAAATTCGGTTGTGGCATCGGCATGTGCGCAGCTTGCACCGTCCACGTAAATGGCCAGGCTCAGAGGTCGTGCCTCCTCGCCGCAGGAGATGCCCAGGGGAAAAAGATTACTACCATCGAAGGAATCCCCGCGGATCATCCGGTGAAGCGGGCCTGGGTTGAAGAGCAGGTTCCCCAATGCGGCTACTGCCAGCAGGTCAGATAATGCAGGCCGTGGCTTTGCTGGTGGAAGACCCGAATCCTTCGGATGAGAAGATTATGGACCTATACCGATATTCAAAAGCCCACGGGGTTGTTGCGTGTCAATCGTGCCATGAATCCATGCATGGATTATATCCGGTAAGATATGAAGGCGCGAAGCAGACGGTGGATGGAACCACCCATGAACCGGCCTTACAGTTCAGCCCGGACGGGAAATATGCCGGCCCGGTGACCTGCTCAACCTGTCTCACGGTCAATAAGAACGGTATTCCAGTTCAACTGATGAACACCGAATACTATGATGACTATTGGGCTTCAGTGGTTCTCGTCCACTTCATGCGAGAGGGGGATCAGAAACTGGCGGTCGCCGACCTCATGAAAAAATACCCTTACCGAAAGGCCAAAGAAGTCGTTAGGAATGGATGGAAATAATAGCCAGGCGCGATATATTTCTGCAGCTTAGGCGAGCCCGAAAGGCGCAGGCATCTCTCTCCTTGCCGGTCTTCCCCCGGCGGTGCCTCCTTCCTGCGGGGTCCTCTCCGATGATTTGGAATTTTCCAGAAGTCCCTTCTCTTGCAGGCATCGATCCAGCAATTTACTCGCTTCAATTGCCTTTTGCCCCTTTTCTAACGCCCGCCGGAACTGCTTGATCGCCTCATCTATCAATCCCATTTCTTTACATACCAGCCCCATTTGATAATGATAATGGGGATATAATTTTTCGGCATTTCCTGCCTTCTCCAATTCTTCAATGAATTTTTCGGATTTACAGGTTTCTTCCAGTTTGATTGACTTGGGTTCTTCCAATTCAACCGGACCGTCAGCTTCCAATGTTTGAGCCAGGTCAAAAAAGGAGGAGGTCTCTCTTTCTTCGGGGCGATTCAAATGGATCTCTGCATCCTTATCCTTGGGCCCCGGTCCTGGCACGATTTTCGCGGAACTTCCAGGGGCTGGACTATCTGACGCCTGCAGATCAAATTTCTGGGGGTCTAATTCAGCCAATATCCCGAGGATCTCCAGGGACTTATCTTCCTGACCGCCGCTCTTGTAAAAAGAAAGAAGCTCGCAATATTGGTCAAAGGATTCCTCCAGGAATCCCATCTTTCGGTAAGTATCAGCCAATTTGGCTTTTACGAAATCCAGGCCCGGGTTCTCTTTCAAGATTTTTGTGTAAACCGAGACTCCTTTATGGTACTGCTCAAAATCACAGAAAATTTCTGCCGCCTTCGGATTTTCCTGAAGCGCATCCTGGGTTTGGCCCAGCTCCCGATATACCTCAGCGATTTTCAGGTGGGGATATCCGTTTGTCGGCTCCCTGCCGGCCAATTCCAAAAGAGGCTGAAGGTTCTTTGAAGGTTTCTTTTTCTTTCCTCCAAAAAACCATAATTGAGACAAAAAATCTCTTATTTTGTTTCCTTTCATCCTCAAACTCCAGGGTTCAATCTTTCGATTCCTACTCCTGAAAGAGGCAAATTTCATACCAGCAAGAAAGAGGGTTTTCTGCTCAGCCGAGAAAAGAACCATTCAAAAACTATAGGGATTTCAAAATGGGAAAGCCCGGCTAAGGCGAATATAATCCGGGCGAATTGACAGGAAAAATCACTCCAGTGACAAAATGCGGCACTATCGAAAGGAATACCTATAAATAATCGAATCATTTGTACCTGCAGCCTCATTTCGAATCATCCCTTTTTATGAATTGGGAGGAGATGACCCCGAACTCTAACCCGGGGATGAAAAGTCAGCCGAGGCGAAGTGGAAGCATTCCCCTAGGCAAACTTATCGCGACGCTGCGTTTTTCAGCGTTTCCCGAAGACCATCCGCCCCTTTATTGCTGACCATATCCATCAGGATAATGTCATCCAGTGTCACGTCCTTTCCATAGTATGCTGCTTCTAACCTGGTCCTCTCATTAATAATAGATCCTGCCAGGTTCAGCCCAGCATAGAGACCCTTCGATTGGGCGAAGGAAATAAATTTACCGGCTACATCCGGCAGAGACCTGCTCCTCTCGGCACCAGCCCCCACCGGCCCCAAGGCGATCGAAGCATTCCCTCCCATCGTGTAGCCTGTTAAGATTACAGCATCAATCGCCTCTTGGTTTTTTGCCAGCATGACTACGGCCGACGCTTCCCCACCTAATTGGAGGCCTAGATTTATTGAGCCAATTGTAAGAAACGCAGGATGGCTCCAGTTCCCTGTTTTTTCATTCCTCACCAAAAAAACTCCGGTTCCTCCCGAACCCCCCAATATGAACCCCCCTTGGAGAAGCTTCGGAAAGATCAACACGCCCTTTGCATGATCCAGGTCGGCGCGTAGCCTGACGTTTTTCGGGTCATGGATAAAGTCGTTAAGGGTGACCTGGGCCCGGTCTACAATTCGCTGGGCGCGATTCTCATCCGCTGAGCCAGCATATGTACCGGGGGCCAAAAGCATTGCCACCGCTAAAAGGGCCAATATCACAGCCATTTTACCTTTCATACGGCCTTTTGATATTTCTGCCATTCTTCTCTCCTCCTGGCCATAAAGGGTCATTAAGCACCCAGATTTAGGGACCTACATAGTCACCAGTTTTGGGCCAAACGAACGTAAATTCAAGTATTCCTATCCTATCAATCCCATCGCTTTTTGAATTTTCGCCTTGGCAATTTTAAAATTGTAAAGGGCATTGATGTAGCTGCCTCGAGCATTGGCGAGTGAAACCTCAGCATCGGTAATCTCCAGAGGAGAACCAACGCCGACCTGGTACCGCCCTGTGGCTAGGACAAAGTTCTCCTCAGCCTGGCCCATGGCGATTTGGGTTGCTTGGATCTGTTCTTCGGCAACCCGCAACGCCAGAAAGGCCTGCTCCGCCTCCAGTTCAATGCTCAGTTTTGTATTCTCCTCCTGGGCTTGTAGACTGCGTAGCAGAGCTCGGTTCTGGGCGATCGTGTTGGGAGCCAGGAAGCCATTGAAGAGCGGGATATTCAACGATGCCCCGGCGAAGGCATCCCAATAAAAGCGTTGATCCCAGCTCACGGACCTGTTAAGGAAGCTGGCATTAGCCGAGAGGATCGGAAAATTCGCTGCCTGGGCGACCTTGATTGCCGCTTCG
>Ga0187770_10001566_pt1 | contig 12256 bp, 12 predicted proteins | sample 0116_SJ02_MP02_2_FD_133154 | JGI IMG/M metagenome (GOLD analysis project Ga0187770, IMG submission 133154) | Tropical peat soil microbial communities from peatlands in Department of Meta, Colombia - 0116_SJ02_MP02_20_MG | ecosystem: Environmental > Terrestrial > Soil > Wetlands > Peat | place...
ATCGGGGAGCCCTCATCTGTGGGATTGAAAGGGAAAAGTCTTGACGATTGGGCCGCAGACGGGGTAATATAAAAATTTATAGTAGATTTCACCAAGCCTGCCTACGGCCGATTGGGAGGGCGGATGACAAAAGAAAGGTTTGAAGACGCATTGAGTAAATTGGAGAAGATCGTTTCAAAATTAGAAGAAGGAGATATTCCTTTGGAAGAATCTTTGAAACTCTTTGAGGAGGGGATTCGGCTTTCACGGTTTTGTGACCAAAAGCTGGAGGAGGCGGAGAAGAGGGTGGAGATCCTGACGAAGGATAAGGAAGGAAGCTTGAAACCGGAGCCATTCGATCCCTCAGTGAGCCAAGGACAGGCTCCATCGAGGAACTCGGCACAGGCTCCTTTGATAAATTCGAGGCAGTTCCGTTTGACAGGCTCGCAGGAAGCCCTCTCTGACGAGGAAGAGTAATTCTTGGTAGAAATTAAGAGGTATTTGCAGGAAAAGAAGGAGATTGTGGATTCCGCCCTCGAGAGATATTTTCCGGGGGAGACGGAATTCCCATTTACTCTTTACAAGGCGATTCGGCATAGTCTCTTTGCCGGAGGCAAACGGATTCGTCCCATTCTATTGATTGCTGCCTTCGAGGCAGTGGGAGGGAAGGGAGACGCGATTCTTCCGTTCGGCTGTGCCTTGGAGATGATTCACACATACTCTCTTATCCACGATGATCTTCCTGGAATCGATAACGACGATTTTCGCAGAGGCAAGCCGACCTGCCACAAGGTATATGGGGAAGCGATCGCTATTTTGGCCGGAGACGCCCTTTTAACCGAAGCCTTCAGACTGATGACGGACCGGTCTCACTGGGGCCACGCTCCCTACGACGAATCGTTGATTCTTAACGTCGTCAATAAGGTGGCTCAGGCTGCAGGAGTCTTAGGGATGGTGGGGGGGCAGGTAGTGGACGTTGAATCAGAGGGGAAAGAGGTGGATCTTCCGACTCTCCAATATATTCATACTCACAAGACTGGGGCCATGATCTTGGTTTCGGTTCAGATGGGAGCAATGTTAGGAGGGGCGAACGAGGAGACTCTGAAGGCATTTACCCTTTATGGAGAAAGGATTGGGCTTGCCTTTCAAATTGCGGATGATATTTTGAATGTGGAGGGGAAAGCGGCCTTGCTGGGTAAAAGCACAGGGGGAGATGTTTCGAAGGGGAAGGCAACCTATCCTTCCCTCTATGGGCTTGGGGAATCGAAAAACAGGGCAAAGGAACTGGTCGGATTGGCGGTAGATGCTTTAAGTCCCTTCGGGCCAGAAGCCGACCCTCTCAGGGAGATTGCCCACTTTATCGTTCTCAGGGAATATTAGCCCTGGCGCTTTATTCGATATGGGTTTCATGGATGTCATAGGAGAGCAGGAGTTATTGCGAGCTTCTTAATCGGTATGATCTTTTTTGAGAACAGGGTTAATTCATGACCAGAGTGTTGGATCAGATTGAGCTCTCTTTCGATCTCAAGAAGTTGGATATGGAGGAGTTGGAGAGGCTATGCGGGGAGATTCGAAAGGAGATCCTTTCCACGGTCTCGAAGAATGGGGGCCATCTTGCTTCCAACCTGGGTGTGGTGGAGTTGACGGTGGCTCTTCACTATGTCTTTGACCTGCCCATGGACAAGGTGATATGGGATGTGGGCCATCAGAGTTATACGCACAAGATCTTAACGGGAAGGAAGGACCGTTTCCACACCCTACGCCAATATGAAGGAATCAGCGGTTTTCCGAAAAGAGATGAAAGCCCCTTCGACGCCTTTGATTCCGGTCACAGTGGAACCTCCATTTCTTCCGCTTTGGGGATGGCAGAGGCGTGGAAGCAGAAAGGGATCGATGGAAAAGTGATTGCAGTGATTGGAGACGGGTCGATGACCGCAGGTCTTGCCTTTGAGGGACTCAATCAGGCGGGCCACATCGATCAAGATCTCATCGTCGTTCTCAACGACAATGAAATGTCGATCTCGCCCAATGTGGGGGCTCTCTCCTCCTACCTGAACCGCTTGATGACGGGGCAGTTTGTGAACCGGTTCCGGGACGAGATGAAGGCTTTCCTGGAGACCCTTCCAGGGATTGGGAAGTCGGTCCTCCGCTTCGCGAAACAGGCGGAGGAATCGTTAAAGGGCCTTTTGATGCCCGGTCTTCTTTTTGAGGAATTGGGTCTGAAATACATTGGACCCATCGATGGTCATCGGTTGGACTACCTGATCGAGACGTTTCAAAACATCAAGAAATTGAAGGGACCGATTTTGGTCCATGTCCTTACGAAGAAAGGGAAGGGTTACAAACCTGCGGAGATGAACCCGGCCCGCTTTCACGGTGTGCCGCCCTTCCTCATCGAGACCGGGGAGGCGCTGGGCAAGAATCAGAAGAGCGCGCCATCTTTTACAGAGGTATTCGGGAAGACCCTCTGCCGATTGGCCAAAGAGAATCGGCAGGTGATTGCCATTACGGCCGCTATGCAGAGCGGAACGGGTCTGGAGGAGTTCTCAAGGCAATTTCCTGACCGCTTCTACGATATCGGAATTGCGGAACAGCATGCGGTCACTTTTGCGGCGGGTCTCGCCCTGGGAGGGATGAAACCTGTCGTGGCGATTTATTCCACATTTCTTCAGCGGGCCTATGATCAGATTCATCAGGACATCTGCCTTCAGAATCTTCCTGTGGTCTTTGCGCTCGATCGGGGTGGGGTGGTCGGAGAGGATGGTCCAACCCACCATGGGTTGTTTGACTTTTCTTATCTTCGTCATATCCCCAACCTGATCATCATGGCCCCCAAGGACGAAAATGAATTTCAACATATGATCCATACTGCCATTGACTGCTCAAGGCCTGTCGCCCTTCGGTATCCGAGGGGAGGCGGGATCGGGGTGAAGATGGAAGATTCCCTCCAATCGATAGAGATCGGGAGGGGCGAACTTCTGATCGAGGGCGAAGATCTGCTGATCCTGGCCCTGGGTTCCACGGTCTATCCTTCCCTTCGCGCTGCGGAGAGGTTGGAGGATGCTGGGATTCGTCCGGCAGTGATCAATGGCCGTTTTTTAAAGCCTTTGGATGGGGACCTCATCTGCCATTGGGCCAAGCAAACCGGGAGAGTTCTTACGGTTGAAGAGAATGTGCTCCAGGGAGGGTTCGGGAGTGCAGTGCTTGAACTCTTTCAAGAAAGAGGTCTCTTTTCTGTGGAAGTGAAACGTCTTGGCATTCCCGATCTCTTTGTCGAACACGGATCTCAATCCCTCCTCCGGGCAAAATATGGGATTGATGAGGATGGGATTCTGAAGGTCGTGAAGGAGTGGATGGGGGAGAAAGAATCATTATCCATTCTCCGGCGTCAAGGCAAAACCTCTATGAGCAGAATCCTTCCCAACCCAAAATAGGTGCTGATCTGTCACTCCCTGATGGTCAGGTCGTGAGCAAAGAACGTATTGACAAACTTTTAATGGAAAAGGGGATTGTTCATAGCCGAGAAAGAGCTAGGTCTTTGATCATGGAGGGAAGAGTGATGGCTGAGGGCCGGCCGATTGATAAGGCCGGGGAGAAAGTGAATGTCGGGGTTCAGCTCGAAATCCGAGGGGAGGATTTGCCTTATGTGAGCAGAGGAGGGATTAAATTAGAGGCCGCCCTCAAGGCCCTTGGAGTTGATCCGAGCGGGATGGTGGTAATGGATGTGGGCGCGTCCACCGGCGGGTTCACGGATTGCATCCTTCAAAAAGGGGCAAGAAAAGTTTACGCCGTTGATGTCGGATACGGACAGTTGGCCTGGAAACTCCAAAAGGACCCGAGGGTGGTGAATTTGGAAAGGAGGAATATTCGTTACCTTAAAAGGGAGGAGGTGGAGAATGAGGTCGACATGATCCTCATCGATACCTCATTCATCTCGGTTGAAAAATTTTTGCCTCACCTCCTCGGATTTCTGAAGGCAGGAGGCCACCTGATCACCCTCATTAAACCCCAATTTGAAGTGGGAAAGGGCGAGGTCGGCAAAGGGGGGGTTGTCAGGGATCCGGTCTTGCATGAAAAAGTGGTCGAACGGATCTCGCGGTTCAGCAGGGGACTGGGGTTGAAGGTACTCCGGGTGATCGAGTCTCCTCTGCTCGGTTCCAAAGGAAATAAGGAGTTTTTCATCCATCTGAAAAAGGAAGACGATCGCAGTGGGGAGACCAAAGGAGCCTGACCCGGCAAAACTCTTCATGAGTTTGATCGTTACAGAGGAGGCCGTTTTTTCTCAAGGATTGGAGGATCTCCGCTTGATCTTCGGAGAGGTTGATTCCGTTAGTCAAGAGTTCCCTTTTGACCTGACCGATTATTATGCGAAGGAGATGGGACCTCATCTCTTTCGTCGCTTTGTGACCTTCGAGCGGCTCATCCTCATTCCCTCGCTTCCTGACGTTAAGCAAATTACCAATCGTATCGAAGAGAAATATGCCCTTCCCAGTGGAAGCCGCCGTGTCAATATTGACCCGGGATACCTCTGTTTGCAGCATGTGGTCCTCGCCACCACCAAAGGCTATACGCATCGTCCCTATCTCAGAGAGGGTATTTATGCCGATTTGACTTTAATCTATCAGGACAAATCCTTTCGGCCGTTGGAGTGGACCTATCCCGATTATCGACAAGATGAGATCATCGGGCTCTTCAACCGGTTCCGAAAGAAATATTTAGAAGCCTTGCGAGGGAGGGAACACTCTTCATGTTGAAATCGATGACGGGTTTCGGACGCGGGGAGGGGGAGACGACCTTGGGAAAGGTGTTCGTGGAGTCCCGTTCTATCAACCACCGCTATTGCGATATCAACATCAAACTCCCCAGGCGTTTCGCCCCTTTCGAAAACCGCATCAAGGAACTGGTCCGATCCGAGGTCTCGAGGGGAAGGATCGATGTGTCAGTCAAGCTGGATGCGGGAGCGGAAGGGAAGGTTCAATTCAACGTAGACCTCCATCTTGCCGATCAGTATTATAAGGCCCTCCAAATCTTAAAGGAGAGACTTCCACTCCAAGGAGATGTCACTTTGGAACTCTTGGCGGGAGCAAAAGAGATCATCACCGCGAAGGAAGAACTCGAAGATGTGGAAGCCTATTGGCAGGAAATTGTCCCCATCGTTAAGCAATCCCTAAAGGATATGGATGAGATGAAACGGGCGGAGGGGGCGTCACTCGCTAAGGATGTCCACCAAAGATTAGAAGAGATTGGTCGACAAATGGAGAGCATCAAGGATCAATTTCCCTCGCGCCTGCATGCCTATTGGAGTCGACTCCGTGAAAGGCTCCAGGCTTTTCTGGGGGGGGGTGAATTGGATTCCGCCCGATTTCAACAAGAGATCGCCTTTCTTGCAGAGAGGATCGACATCACCGAAGAGATTGTCCGGGCGGAGAGTCACCTCAATCAATTCGCCACGCTTTTGGAAGGGAGAGAACCGGCGGGACGCAAAATGGATTTCTTGCTTCAAGAGATTCATCGGGAGGTAAATACCATCAGCGCGAAGGCCAATGATGCGGAGGTCTCCCAGAGAGTCGTCGAGATTAAAGGGGAGTTGGAAAAGATTCGGGAACAGGTTCAAAATATTGAGTGAAATGGTGATGCCTTCGTTGCGTCAAGAGACGTGACAGGGTTACCCAATCATTGCGTCAGAGGGTTAAACATGTGGGATCTGAAGGCCCGATGCGGAAAAAGAGAAAGGGGTTAATTTTCATTGTCTCGGCCCCTTCGGGAGCGGGGAAGACAACTTTGGTGAGGAAGGTGATGGAGGAATTGCCGGACCTGCGCTTTTCTGTTTCCTATACCACACGGCTTCCGAGGGCCGGCGAACGAGAGGGAGAGGACTATCATTTCGTTTCGCCGCTCATCTTTCAGAGGATGGTGGAAAGAGGTGAATTCCTGGAGTGGGCGGAGGTATTGGGGAACCGATATGGGACGGCTCGGGCCGATGTGGAGGCGTTGGAGTCAGAAGGGATCGACCTCATTCTCGATATTGACACTCAGGGAGCGAGGAGCGTGATCGAGAAGATCGACCATGCGGTCTTGATTTACATCCTTCCTCCTTCCCTAAAGATCCTTGAGCATCGACTGGTAAAGAGGGGCCTCGACTCACCTGAGATGATCAGTTCGCGCTTGGCAAATGCGACAAGGGAGATGGAAGAGGCCCATTGGTATCATTATATCATTCTCAATGAGAGCGTCGAGGATGCCATTGAAAAGTTGAAGGCGATTATCATCGCCGAACGATGTCGAAAGAGCAAGGGCTTGATCCTCGACACCCTACGAAGAAAATAGGAGGAAGATCGTGGCGAGAATTACGGTGGAGGATTGTTTGAGAAAAGTGGAGAGCCGCTTCGAATTGGTGATCCTGGCGGCGAGAAGGGCAAAGATGTTGGTAAAAGGTGCCAAGCCATTGGTGGAGTCGAGTAACCGTCCCATTGTGAGCGCCCTCCGGGAAGTGGCTGCCGCAAAAGTGAAGTTTGTCGATCCCAAGGAGAAGCAAAAGCAGTCCGAACCTTCTTCTGAAGAACACAGCTAGAATCATGCCTCATGCGCCTCTGTAGGAGAGGGCGCCTGCGTGCTGTAAGGCAGCTCGGCATGCAAGCACGGCCTAGGCAGTGGCGGAATGCGTGACGCTTCAGGACCGACCCAAAGCTCGGAGGGATTCCAAGAAGGTCTCAAGGGGATGAAAGGGAGGGAGGACATTCAGGGAGCAGGGTTGATCGCAGACCCGATCTATCATTACATCGTGATGACCGACCGCGTGGAAGGTGAGAAGACAGAAAGGGATGTGATCGACACTCCGTGGGTTCAAAGGCTCCGCCGCATCTTTCAACTTCAAAGTGCCCGTTGGGTATATCCCTCTGCAGAACATACACGTTTTCAACACTCCTTAGGTACTCTGCATGTGGCAGGCACCTTCTCGGAGCGACTTTATCCCTCCTTATCCCGTGTTGACCCGGCGGAACTCCCCTCTCCCTATTACGTCGAGGAGCTTCTGCGCCTCGCCGGACTCTTGCATGATATCGGGCATGGCCCTTTCTGCCATTTCTTTGATGAGCAATATCTTTCCCGATTTGGGACGAATCATGAGGAGATCGGTCAGCACATCATCCAGGGAAAAATCTCCCCCGTTTTGAAGAAGGTTCGGCGAAGCCTTCATGGTCCGTTTAAGAAAGACGAAACCCTTGATTCGGAGCAGATCGCCTTCCTGATAAAAAAGCCGCTCAAGAGGGAGGAGAAGAAGCATCCGAGGTGGCTAAACTTACTCCAACAGCTCTTTCGTGGAATCTTCACCTTCGATAATATCGATTATGTGTTGCGGGATGCCTATATGACCGGAGTCTCAGTCGGGCCGATCGATTGGAGGCGGCTCCTCCATTACACCTCTTATCAAAAAGAAGGATTGATTTTAGATAAGAGAGGACTGGATGCGTTGGCCATGTTTCTCAATGCACGTCTCTATCTCTATTCCAATGTGTATTATCATCGGACCACCCGATCCATCGATCTTCAACTGCAGGAGATTTTCAAAGAGACGATGGAAATCCTCTGTCCGTTTCATCCCTTGGAGGATATAGATCGCTACCTTTCCCTGACAGACTGGTTCCTGATGGAAAGAGTGCTGGAGTGGCAGAAGTCTTCGTCGAAACGGGAAAGGCGCCTGGGAGAAAAGTGGGCGGAGGTTCTCGCAAGAAAGTTGAAATGGAGCAGCGTCTTCGAGGAGAAGCTTACCCTCAGGGAGATCGAGCTGGGTCGGTCGGTTTTTTTGACTCCAGGAGAAGTGAAGCAGAGAATGGAATCTTTCTTACCGAAGCGTTTAAGACAGATCGAATTCCACGTGGATCTGGCCCATCATGATCCCAGACCACTCAACCCCTGGCATGAATCAGAGGGAGCAAAGCTTCTCATCTATGACCCGGGGTCCAAACGAATTTCAAGGGAGCCGCTCCGGAGATTATTTCAATATATTCCGGCGAAGGTAGCTATTTGCCGGGTCTATGCTGCTACCCATCGATACGATCGAGAACTGAGCCGAGCAGCACGGCGAGCCCTTGCTTCGGAAGGATACTGGGAGGCCTTTGAGACGAATGTGTGACCTTTCTTGCCGAGAGGATAAAAGAATTGGATTCAGCGACCGCTCCCATTTGTTTCGAATGCAGATCTCTTCCTTGATTAACCCAAGGAATCTTTTGAAAGTAAGAGTTGGAGGCGGTTCAAAGAAGATTTGGACAATGGATGCAGCAGACTTCGGAGAACAGGGTGGACAGAACTTCTTCAGCGGAAAAGTGTTTTTCGCAGCGCTTGCATGCGCCTGTCTTCTTCTGGGTGGAAAGGTAGATTTTCTCTCTGCCCATGACCAAGACAGCCCCATGCGCCGAAGAGAGGAAAAGTTGAAAATCTTTCGGGAAAAGAGAGACCGTTTCTTTAAGGAGGACGTCCATTCTCCTTTAAGAGAAAGTGACCGGAAAATATTTAAAGGCCTATTTTACTATCCTATCGATCTTAAATATGCAATGGTTGGTTCGATCGAGCGATATCCTACCGAATCCAAAATCTTGTACGCCAACATTCCCACCAATAGAAAGAGGGAGAGGAAATATGTGAAATATGGGCGCTTTAAATTTAAGTGGATGGCAAAGGAATATGTGCTTCAAATTTACCGACCTTTGGGGGGCGCAGAGCTCTTTCTCCCCTTTAAAGATAAGACCTCAGAAACGGAGACCCACCTGATGGGGCGCTACCTCTTCATCGAACCGATGCCGGGTGGAATGATGCTGATCGATTTTAATCGGGCCTACAATCCTTTCTGTGAATATAATGAGAAGTACACGTGTCCCTATGCGCCAGAAGAGAACTGGCTGGAGATTGCCGTTCGGGCGGGGGAGAAGCGCTTTCGGTAAGCCACCGCATCCCGGACGGCAAGTGGAGATGGACGGTAGGAGGGATCGTGGCCTTATCGCTGGCGGCATGGAGTGGATTCGAGAGGGAAGTATCTCCAATTTTGTGATGACTTAGTGAACATTACGAGAGCAGGGCGGACCAGGCTTCAAAAGCTTTAGGATTGATCATTAGAAGATTAAGGGAAACATTCGTAGTCCATGAAAACGAGGTTTTCTTGTTCTTGGACTGTTTGGAGCCAATTCGTGAGGGGTTCCGCCCTAAATCTTTTCCAGTTGGCCCGCCTGCTCGCTGAAAGGGGCCTCTCTATGGTTCTGTGTCACGGAAAAAAGATGCTTACATTCGAAAGGGATCACCTTGTCTTGTGCCAGAGGCCATGTTATCATTATTAAAATAGTTTGCCGTGTGTCGAGTTTTGAGACTGCAACGAATAGGAAAATCGGATCGGGGTGGAAAGGATGTAGATCGTGGAAAAGAATGGATATCAGAAGCAGGTGATGGAGGTCTACCAGTTTATCAACGACCATCTTTATTTCAATCGCCCGGATATAGAAATAAAAGGAGAGCGGTACAACTCAGCCATCCTTTTTAGCCTATTAACTGCATTGAATAAGGGAAAGGAATTGATCATCGGAGAACCAGGGCTGGGAAAGACAACCTCTGCGGAATTCGTCTGTTCTTTGATTTACCAATTTCCACTGGGCGTGATATGGGGGAGCGAGGTTTCGGGCCACCCGGAACAGACGGAGGAGAAGATTATCGGCAGGCCGGATCTAGGCAAGCTGAATCGAGGTGAAGAGGATGTGGTATGGACCAATTTTTCCCAAATCCCAGTGAAGATTGTGGACGAGATCAACCGCCTCCCGGAGACCAAACAAAGTATGATTCTCGACGGAGTGGACCGAGGCAACTGGGAGTATCTCAACGAAATGATCATTAACGATGAGTACTGCCTCTTCGCTACCGCAAATTATCAAGATGGGGGGACCAATACCATCATTGCCCCATTGGTGGATCGTTTCGATACGATGGTGGAATCGAGATATCCGGGGGCTCATCTCTCTTTTCTGATTGGAAAAACAAAACGAAAAGATCATATCCTGAGACACCCCAAGTATGAGAAGGATCTTTACCGCGTCCTAAAATCGAAGATCGCCCATGAGAAAAAAATTCCGAAATTGGAAGAGATCTGCAACGCCTTCGGGGAATATGTTGAAGAGGTATTGGGAATTAAGCCCCTTCAAAGGCAGGACCGAGACCAGATCAGAACTGAGATGGAAAGTTTGGAGATGGATTTGGACGCGAGTGCGTTTACCCGAATGCTGCTTGCGGAATTTTCTTTCTGTGAGCGTTATGGGCAGAAACGAGTCGTGGAAAACTGTGAGGAGGGGTGTCACTATACCGGATACCTCTGTCACGACATTAAGAATTGTGCCTCGAATCGACTGCCGACCTCTATCAAACAGTATGCCCGAGGATTGGCATGGCTAATGGGAGATGGTGAAATCGATATGGAACACGTCAAATCGGTCCTTCCGTATACGCTGGCCCACCGTGTTCAATGGAAAGATGAGGTTCTTTCCCAGAAAGAGAGAGCGAAGAGGGATGATCCGTTCCCTATCTTCTTGGCGAAAGAAGCAGTGAAAACGATATCTCAAAGATTTCGGGAACAGAGTGAGCATCTCAAAGATGCCCTGGCCGTGGGATCGAAGATATTTCAGGGTGAGTCTTTGGAGGTCTTGGAAGGGGATCATCCTGTCTACGTGGAAATCAAAAAAGATATCGAAGCTCGACGAACTTGAGGAAAGGATTTTCGGGAGCCGAAATGCGGCCATTTGCTGAGTTTTGTTGCGGGCGAGATTTCTTTCTGCCGAAGGTAGGTTCGTAAAGATGAAGACATCCCTCACGCAGAAGATGGTGAGCACTGGCCAGCCGGTAGGAGGTGGTCCTGCAGTGATGAACCCCTTTGAGGAATTTAAGGTCTTTCGCTTTGAAAAGACAGACATTCCTTTGGATCAGATCGTTCAATCTACTGAAGCGGTCATGGATCAGATCCGGCGAGGATATGAAAAACTTTTAGAAGAGGAGGCCAAGGAACTGGTCTGGATGGTACAATATAATACCATCATTAAGGCGTATGAAGTGGCCGAGAGATATGTGAGGGAAATTGATTATTCGGCGGAGGATATCGAGGATTTTTGTTTTGCATTGGAGAACACCCAAAAGATCCCATACCTTATTCCAGGACCGGCGGGGGTTTACATTTCCGCCTTGTGTAACTATGCAAAAGAGGAAGAGATTATCCTGAAGCTCTCGGAACTTAAGACGGAGATCAATCTTCTTGGCTTTCGACTTCCGAAAGGGAAACGAATGATGATCGAAGGGGATACCGGGGATTTCACGGGCATCGGTCTCGAGGGAGGGGAATTGGTCGTCGAGGGGAATGCCAAGAACTGGACCGGAGCAGGGATGAGATCAGGGAAGATTTTGGTGAGGAAGAATATCGGACTCCACACCGGTGAATGGATGATGGGAGGAGAGATTTGTGTAGGCGGAAGGGTGAGAGGGTTGGGGAATATCGTCGAAGGGAAAGTCTTCGAAAGGGATAAACTGGTTTATCCCGGGAAGGTACGCAATCCCAATCTCTATTATTAGGAATAAAATGGAAGAACAGAATATACAAGCGATGATCGAAGAGATTTGGCCCCGCCTGAGGAAAAAGCATTTTTACCCCGAAATCCCTATGCCCAAGGCAGAGGAATTGACGAACTCTGGAGGCGCTGATGCAGAACAGAATGAAGGTGTGGGATTGGAGATGAAGCAGAAGCAAATGACCATCAAATCTGCTTTTCTCTCCCAAATGAGAGATAAGATGCCCGTGGAAAAGGTGATCGAGGCCCTCCTCGATCACGGCATTACCCATTATACCTTCTGCCCGTGGGATTTCCATACCCATCTGATGCTCTATGCCGAAGCGAAGAAGGTCATGGGTGATAAGGAATTGGCCAAGCAGGCAGCGAATTACTTCATCGACGTCATTGCTGACACGCACTGTGTAAAGAAGAGGCTCACGGAGATTCCTGAACTGCACCGGTACCTGAAGAAAGGGGAGATCGAGGAAGTGATCGCCTCCCTATGCCAGAAGATTTGGGGAATCGATTTGGGAATCCGCCATTCCGAAGGAAGCGGGAGAGGACACGAGGAGGTTGTGCGGCGCCTTGTACGTATCCCCTACCTTGATCGGTCACGTTGGCCGGGAAGTATTCAAAAGTTTGCCCGGTCACTCAAACCCCTTCTTCTTCTAGATCAGAAGGAAAAAGGGGCAAAAGGTGGAAAGGGGACC
>Ga0187770_10001567_pt1 | contig 12254 bp, 7 predicted proteins | sample 0116_SJ02_MP02_2_FD_133154 | JGI IMG/M metagenome (GOLD analysis project Ga0187770, IMG submission 133154) | Tropical peat soil microbial communities from peatlands in Department of Meta, Colombia - 0116_SJ02_MP02_20_MG | ecosystem: Environmental > Terrestrial > Soil > Wetlands > Peat | place...
GACCTGCTTGCCGTCGGGAGAAATTGCGAGATAGCTTGCGCCGCGCCCGGCCGCCAGCCGTTTTTCTTCCTCGCCGGTCTGAGCATCGAGCACGGCTACATCATTGCTGATGCGATTGGCCACGAAGAGCCGCTTACCCGCGCGGTCTTCCACCACGCTTGACGGCTCCGCGCCCACCGGCCACGTGGCCACGACAGCCAGCGTCCGCGTGTCAATCACCGAGATCGTATCCTCCCAGGTGTTGGTCACAAACAGCCGTTCGCCGTCAGGAGACAGCGAAAACCCGCGCGGCACTCGGCCCACAGCGATGTTCTTGATCACCGCGAAGCTGGCCGCATCCAGCACTCGAACCTCTTCGCTCTGCTGGCAGAGCACATAGAGCCGCGCGCCATCGGGCGAGAGCAAGACCTCCAGCGGAGAAGCGTAATCCGCATCATCGGCGTTGCTCGCGTGCACAGGACGATCCGTCCAGAGCGCAACCACAAGCAGCGTCACGGCCAACGCCGTCAGCCCCATGCACGCAGCGGTTTGTATGCGCCGGTTCACTTCGCATCTCCTGAATCCGGTTCTGGCACCGTCAGCACGCGGTCTACGCTGAGTTTTTCCAGCGTCTGCTCGCGCCCGCTGGGCCAGTGAACGATCAGCTTATCCACTGTTGCAGCCGCGCCTAGGCCGAAGTGCAGGCGGCCGTCGTCCTGCGAGAGATAACCGGAGCCGGCCACACGCTCCGCCGTCTGCCGCTTGCCCCCGGCGAAAACTTCAACGCGCGCGCCGATGCCGTCACGATTGCTTTTGGCATTGGGACCGGGAACAGAGCTATGATCGCCAGGCCGCATCCCGCCAACAAGTTTGATCTCGATCCAGTGACCGGTATTGGTGGAAACGTTGCGCAGCAGCGTTCCTTTTCCGCCCAGGTTCACAACGAACGCATCGACTTTGCCGTTGTTTTCGTAATCGGCGAAGCAAGCGCCGCGCGCCGTTGTGCGCACGCTCAGTACATCGCCGGCCTCGCGCGAAACATCGGTGAACTTATCGTTGCCCAGTCCGCGAAACAGCGTGTGCTCCTGGGGAATGAGATGAATGAGTCCACCGTGAAAGATGAGAATGTCCAGCTGCCCGCTGTTGTCGAAGTCGTAGACGCCCGTGCCCCAGCTCACGTACTGCGCATTGGCCTGCGAGACGCCGTTGGTCGCGCCAATGTCCTCAAAGCCTATCTTGCCGGAGCTCCACCCCGCGGACGAAAACCCCACCGCGGGAGCCCCGGTGTTACGCAGCAGGCGGTTATAGTGGCCATCTGAAACCCACAGGTCGAGCACTCCGCGGCCTTCGAGATCGGCAAAAACCGGGCCCATCGATGAAGTCGATTCGCCATTTTGTCCGTAGGCCGTGCCCGTCTCGTTGGCGATCTCCTCGAAGGTCCCGTCATGCTTGTTATGAAATAAAAAGTTCTCCGTCCGGTCGTTGGCAATGTAGATGTCGTCCCATCCATCGTTGTCGAAGTCCGCCGCGGTCACGCCCATCGTGCGGCCCACGTATGCGCTGATGCCCGACTTTTCAGTCACATCCGTAAACGTTCCATCGCAATTGTTGTGATACAACTTGTTGGTTTCGCCCTCATAATCCAGCGGCCCCGGATAGTTGTCGGCCGCGTAGTAGGCGCGATATTTGGGATCGAATTTGACATAGCGGCCGATGAACAAATCGACGCATCCATCCCTGTCGTAGTCCAGCCAGGTGGAGCTGATGGCCCAGCCGTCCACCTTGATGCCGGCCTTCTCGGTCACGTCGGTAAAGTGACCGTCGCCGTCGTTGTGATAGAGAATCGTCTTGCCATAGCCGGTAACCAGCAGATCGACAAATCCGTCGTTGTCATAGTCGGCCGCCGTCACGGCCATTCCGTACAAATCAGGATTGAGGCCGGACTTCTCCGTTACGTCAGTAAAGGTGCCGTTGCCGTTGTTGCGATACAGATGATTGTGAGGCGGCGTTGCGGGTTTCTCCTTGAGCGGATACGGATGCATCGAGTCGTCCAGCGGCCGCCCGTTAACCACGTAGAGAGACTCCAGCCCGGAGTTGTTGTAGTCGAACCAGATGCAGCCGGCGCCCGTTCCTTCCAGCAGCGAACCCAGTTGCCGCGACCCGAAACTATGCGTAAAGTTGATGCCCGCCTTATTGCTGGCGTCTTCAAAGCGAATCACCGATGCCGGCGGCGTCTGCGGTGCGGCAGACGGCACTTGCGCGCCTTGAACGGATTGTGCAGGCGGCGGAGCAGTTTGAGCCGCGGCCAGGGAAACAGCGCCGAATAAAAGAAGAAAGCGATAATTCATCTCAGTTGCCTCCCGGAGAACCACCACCCGGACGAAGACCTGTCTGTGGGGTTCCCGGCGATTTCTGCTGTGATGCATCTGCCGGCGCTGCGCCTGCTAGATCAACCGGCGTAGTTGAGCGCAGCAGCACGGCCGGCACGCGATTCTCCGACGCGCGCTCCGGTCCAACATGGCAGCCCACGCAGATGCGCTGTTCACCGCGGCGAATCCAGAACCATCCGTGTTCCTGCCGCACTACCGCGCCCTTGGCATTCAACAACACAAAGCGAATCGGCTTGTCGGCGGGAGTTTTCACAAAAAATGAGCCATCTCGCTCAACCGGAGCAGTGCCCATAACCACCGTGCGGCCGGCGGTGTCCAGCATCTCTAACCGCACCAGCACGGGAGTAGATGCAGGCGTAGCTTTGAGATCGCCATCGCGCGACTGCCGCGCATCCAATGCAAGCATGTTGGCATAGTCCCAAGGGTGCAGCCCGGAGGGATGGCGCTTGGGCGTAGTGCGCGGCGCAACCAGGACAGGCTCGACAAGATTCTCATTGTCGGCAGCGAATACGGTTTGCAATGCAGTCGAACCGGGCTTCCACGATTTGATTGCATAATGCATATTGGCGGCGGCGCGCGCGCTCACCAGCCATGCTCCCGAGGCCGTCTCGGCAATCGCGCCAGCGTACTCAGCGTGTGGTGCGACGATGTGCGTCTCGGTGGCCTGCGGCGAAGTAAAACGCGCCAGAGAATCCCCGTGCGTGAAGACTACATCGCCCGAAGCTAACTGCCTTCCACCCCAACGCGCCCTGCCATGATCGCAGCGATACGACTCCACGCCTGAGCCGTCGGCATACACCAGATACAGCTCCGGCGTCAATCCTGACCCGAGGGGGAAGCCGGCCTCAAACAGAATGCGCCCGTCAAGCAGAACATCCGCGGGAATTGCGCTGCCCTGCATGTAGGTAAGTGGAAGCACTCCCGGTCCGGCCGTCGGATTCAAGAACGTATATCCCTTCAGATGACCGTCTTCGGCTGACTCCAGTTGAAATCCCCACGGCTCGCGCTGCGCCCAGACCATCCGCCCGCCCGGCAGATAGAAGGGACGCACGGCATCGGTCGCGGTGGCAATCACCTTGCGCACCGAGCGATCAGCCAGCGTCAGTTCCCATATCTGCCAGGGATCACTCGCGGCCTGCTTGCCCGCAAAGAGCACCATCTTGCCGTCAAAAAAAACATTGGCGTCGGCGGAAGCCGCAAAGCCCTTGACCAACGGCTCTGCCTTGCCTGCATGAATCAACAAAAGCTGCGCGCCCTTGGGGAAACGCTCCCCTCCGCGCAAGGCTGCCAGCGGTTCGTAAACGGGAGCGGCGGTAACGATAATGTCTGCGGATGGAGCTTGAGCAGCGTCGGGTAAAAACCCGCACACTGGAAGCAGCATGGCTATGGATGCGGCGGCTGCCAGATACCTGGCCGGGAATCTCATCCAACGGCCTCCATGGAATAAGATTCCACTGCCTCATTTAGCGGCCGTCCGCGCTCACTCTGCGAATGTTCAAGGTCATGCAGCACTTGACTTCTAAGAGCCAGATACGGCTTGAGATCGGCCATCATTTTGTCGAATCCGGCGAAACCCAGCGATTGCTCACCGTCGCTCCATGCCTTGTCCGGATTCGGATGCACCTCGACCAGCAGGCCATCCGCGCCGGCGGCAACCGCAATGCGTGCCAGCACGGGAACCATGTCGCGACGGCCCGCGGCGTGGCTGGGGTCGGCAATCACCGGAAGATGCGAGACCTGCTTGAGCATCGCAATGGCAGCTACGTCAAAAGTGTTGCGCATCGCTGTTTCAAAGGTGCGGATGCCGCGTTCGCAGAGAATCACCCGCGGGTTGCCTTGGTCGAGGATGCACTGTGCCGAGCGCAACAGATCTGCCACTGTGGCCACCATGCCGCGCTTCAACAGCACCGGCCGCCCGGAGTGCGCCGCTGCTTCCAGCAGCGAGTAGTTCTCCATGCTGCGTGAGCCGATTTGCAGGATGTCGGCGTACTCTGCCACCATTGGCACGTCCTCTTCCGACATGACTTCAGTTACGATGGCCAGACCGTACTCATTCCGCGCGCGCGCGAGCAGCTTCAGCCCTTCCAGGCCAAGCCCTTGAAATGTGTAAGGGGAACTGCGCGGCTTGAAGGCGCCTCCACGCAGGATGCGCGCTCCAGCACGGCGGACATGGCTGGCCGTCGCCATCAACTGGGACTCGGTCTCAACCGAGCAGGGACCTGCCATGATGATGAAATCGTCGCCGCCGATCTCAACATCACGCACACGCACAATCGTATGTGGGCACTTGGCGCTCTTCAGAACATCCGGGGTTTCGACAAATTGCTTCTGCCAGTTATCAAGCACCCTCTGCGCTCCGTTCTGGGAAGGCCCAGCATACTGCAAATTGCCGAGCCGCGCCTCCATCGAAAGGTGGAGACGGAACGCTGCTCTCGCGCCCGATAACTCGCTTGTTATCAATGCGTTAAATGATTTTCTGTGACGAATGAAGTTGACAGGATAGCTGTTATTTTGTTCCTGCGATGGGCGGCGGATGGTAGCCGAAGGCAGAATCCACAATCGCCGCAATGCCCAGCGCCGTTTCGTCCTGAAAGGGCCGGGCGACGATCTGCACGCCGATCGGCAACTTATCCGGCGAACTCCCTACGGGAACCACCGCGGCTGGCGCGCCCAACACATTGAACCACTGCGTGTGCCGCACCGCGTCCAGATAGTCCACGGCCTGGCCTTCGATAATCCAGGTCCGCTCCCCATGTCGAAAGGCAGGGATGCCGGCCACCGGGCATAGCAGCACGGGAACCTTGCTCATCTCCGCCAGGGTCTTCGAGCGCAACAGGTCCAGTTCAGCCCATGCGTTCAATAATTCAATCGTTGAGAGTGGCGGCAAGGCTTCGTCAAAGCCAAGAAACTCACTGAAGATGGGACTCAGCTGCTCGCGCCGGCCGCGAATTTCCGGCGCATAAAACATGGCCCCGCATTGCACAAAGAACTTCAACCATAACTGCCGCAGCAATTCCAGTGTTTGCGGCCGGAACGGTTCCACGCGAAAACCCGCATCGCACAACGCTGCTGCCGCGGCTCGCACCGCAGCCCGTGTCTCCGGGGTAACCGGAACGAGGCCGTCATCCTCGAAAAATCCAATCTTGTTGGCGCGCAGTTCGTCGAGACCCGGCTCGCGCAGCGCAACGGGAGGACTTGCAGGATCGTGCAGATCCTGGCCGCTGAGCGTGTGGAAGAGGAGCGCCACATCGCCCATGGTGCGCGCCAACGGCCCAATGGCGCCCAGCGTCGAGAAGGGTCCGATGCACGGAGGCAGATGGCCTCGCCCCGGAATCCTCCCCGGCGTGGGCTTTAGTGAGCAAATGCCGGTAAAATGCGCGGGCACGCGCACCGAGCCGCCGCTGTCGCTGCCCAGTCCCGCCGCTGAAAGCCCCGCCGCAATGGCTGCCGACTCACCGCCGCTCGATCCGCCCGGCGTGCGTTCCAAATCCCACGGATTCCGCGTGCGTCCATGCAGCAGATTCGCCGTCTCGTAGGCCATCAGGAACTCCGGGCAGTTGGTCGTGCCCAGGATCAACACCCCCGCCGCCCGCAACCGCTCGACCACCACCGCGTCTTCCGTGGGGATTTCGCCCTTGTGCAGAAGGCTGCCTATCTCGCAACGACAGCCCGCCGTCGCGATGGAAGACTTCACCGTAACCGGCAATCCGTGCAGCGCGCCGCGCCGCGTCCTTTGCTCATCAAGCCGTCGCGCTTGCGCGCGCACCCGTTCCGCATCGTAATCGGCGAAAACGTTCAACTGCGGTTCGAGCCGGTCGATCTGTGCGATATGCGCTTCGGCCAACTCCGTCACGGAGATTTTGCCCGCACGTAGTAGCTCAAGTTGCCGCGTTGCTGACTGCAATACGAGATCGTTCATGGCTGCGCTTTTGTGAAAGCAGGCACTTCATCTTCTGATGGTGTCGAAGGCAAAAACCGGTAATTGAATCGATACGACCGCACCGGCTCGCCCGAGTCCCAGCGGTCATTCCAATTCAACTGGTACTCCAGGGACTGCGCGTCCTGCGGAAAGTCCTCAGAGTCCGGGTACGGATAAGCGCTCATCGCATGGAATGGCATTTGCGCCACGGTGAAGGGCGATGCATCCCACCAATCCATGTCCTTTACGTATCCGTTGGCATAAAAGAAATAGTCGCGCTTCCAATGCGCGGGCAGCGCCGGCAGATGCGCCGCATCGAACTCGACGGCTATCTCCTCGCCGCTGCCGAAGATAACATAGCGGTCGTCGATGCTCTTCAGCAGTTCCGTCACGTCGCCCATTCGCGTGTAGTTGCCGCGCTCATGCTGGAACGGCCCCGTCAAACTCACGCGGTCATAGTCGTAGTCGAGATCGCCGGGACTTGCGCCTTCAATCTGCTTTGGATAGCCGCGGAAATGCAGCGTGGCCTGCGTAAGCGGAACATCTTCCGTTCGCGCCTCTGCCTCGGCATGATCGTCGATGAGCACCTGGTCCCAATAAAGTTCAAGATTGGTGACCAGCCGGATGCGCCGCGCGCCCGCGGGCAGCCTGCCGCTGAGGTCCACCACAATCGTGCGTTCCATTCCGGCGGGAAAACCCACATTCTCCGCAATGCGCTTCCATGTACCATCAGGCAGCTCGGCCTCAACATAAGGCGAGACCGGTTTGATACCCGCCTTCCACGCGGCATACAGAGAAGTCGCGCTGAAGTAGTTCACATAGCCGGTCATCAGCAGACGAAGCTGAGCGCTTTGCTGTACTTCCCCCAAATCCAACGTGAGAGCGTGGAGATTCGCGAATCCATCATAGAGCAGCGGCGTGAAGCCGCTAGCGAATTTGTGATCGCGACGGCTTATCAGGTCAAGCACATCAATTTGGTTTTTGCCCTCCCCAACCCACGCGCCCACCGGCAGCCGTGCGCCTGCCGTGGCTACTACGCGCCCTGAGGCAAACGGCGGATCGTCGAGGAATCGTTCGTCAGGATTGACTTCCACATTCTCCGGATGATCGACCGCGATCAGCCGCAACTGGTCGATGTAATTAACTTCCTCCATCGGCTCCATGAAGCGCAAACTTAGTTTGCCGTTCACCAACATAACCTGCGCGCCGTCTATCTTGACCCACTCGCCGGGATTGGGCGTATTGCGCCGCGTGGGCGTGAACCAGTGGCCCACCACCGCTGCGCCAATCACGTCCGTGACCAGCTTGTACTTACGGCCGTTCCAGGCAAAGAGCACCGGGCACGAACTGCCGCGGCGATCAACTTCCTTCATGGCAATCACCGGCGTGTGCGGCAGATCGATCTCATCTTGCAAAACACCGGTCGGCCAGAGGATGCGCAGCAGGTCAATGTGGTCCGCATCGCCCAGACCTACGAGAATCTGCGGAGGCCCCTGCGTCTGATAGCCCGACGCCCCTGCCAGCTCCCACTTCTGCCAGTGGCCGCTGGTGAAGATCTCCACCTTTGCTCCAATCGCTGTTTTGTTGTCGGCGAAGCCGGTCAGGTCGAGGCGCACGGAGTGATTCTTGTTGCCTCCCACGTTGCGCAGCAGCACCGGCGGCGCATTCACCTGCGTCACAATCAGATCAGCCGCGCCATTGTCCTCGACGGCAATCAATCCGCGCGGCGCGGTCAGCTTCACCTTGTCCAGGCCTAGCGCATGGCTCACGTCTTCAAATGTTCCATCGCCGCGATTGCGAAGCACCTTCACGCGCGAACCAGTTTCGGTTTCGACGATCGCGGCTAGATCGATCCATCCATCGTTATCGATATCAATTGACGTAAGGCCCCATCCGCGTGTAGCGTCATGCAGCGGCAACTCCACTCGCTCAAACCGCCGGCCAACATTTTCCGGTCCCGCAACGTTGCGCCACAACGTCATCCCCTGCGCGCCGGCGTGCGTCACGGCAATGTCCATCCAGCCGCTCTTGTTGTAATCGAGCACGGTAATGCCCACAGTAGCCGGCAGCTTCACATTTTCATAGAGCGGCTGAGTCGGATACTTTCCCTCGCGAGGATTCACATAGATCGTCGGCGCTGGTCCGTCTCCCGTGGTCACCAAGTCCACAGCGCGATCGTTGTTGAAGTCAGTCAGTATCGCCGCGCTTGTTTTGCCGTTGCCGCCCAGGCCTGTTGGTTCCGTCCACTCGGTGAAGGTCTTATTGCCGTTGTTGCGCCAGAGAACATTCGGCGCGTCACCTTCTTTCAAAGGAGCCCCAGTCAAGAAAAGATCCAAATCCCCATCATGGTCATAATCGATAAACGTGATTCCGGTAGGCCGGTTCATCGGCTTCAGGCCAGCCTCCACCGTCACATCCTGGAACTTCCCCTTGCCCAAGTTGCGGAAGAGCAGCACCGCATCGTCGAGCGCGACGGCCAGATCGTTCAACCCATCGCCATCGTAATCGCCCACGGCACAAGCCACTGCGTGTCCCTTGGCCTTCAGTCCCGCCGCTTCCGTATCCCATTCTTCAAAGTTGCCGTCGCCCTTGTTGTGCAATACGCGTATGGCCTGCGCGCCCTCCTGCATCAGCACCAGGTCCATGCGTCCCTCGCCTGTCACGTCCATCATGCACGCGCCGCCGGTAGTGGTGAAGGGCGCAGTTGTTCCTGTCACCATCGGCTGCGCCACCAGCTTCATCGGAATCATTGCCTTCTTCGCGGTCTCGTGCTCTTCGACCGGCGTCACCGTGGAGTAGTGCCCCTGCTCGCCATAGGAGAGCCCAATGGGCGCCCCTATCTTGGTGCTGGTCAAGTGCTGGAAGCGCTTGAAGTGCTCTCTGGCATCAGCGGTGTTGCCGGAGCGTTGCAATGCGCGCGCCAATTGAAACTCTGCTGATGCGTGCAGCGGGTCGATCTCCAGCGCTCGCTTGAAAATCGCAATGGCCTTGTCGAGCTCCTTCATCTCCTGGAAGCAGACGCCCTCGAAATACGTGGAATCCGCATCCCGGGGATCGATCACAACCGCCTGTTGGAAGCTCTTGAGCGCCTCCTCCAACTCATTGCCTGCGTGCTGCGCGAGACCAAGGTTGTACCATGCCTGGGCGCTGCGTGGTTCTAAAACTATGGCCGCCTGCAAGGCCTTCTTGGCCTCGTCCAGCTTTTGCAAAGCCATCAGCGCAATACCATCATTGATCGCTGCCTGCGCCAGTTTGGGATCCTTTTGGAACGCCTCGGCAAACGACACCGCCGCTCGCTCTGTAAACTGCTGGCTCATCTCGGCCACGCCACGATTGTTCAGCCGCACCGCCTCAGCGTCAAAGCGCGCCTGCGCTCCCGCCGCGGCCGTCATAAAAAGAGCAAGGGCTAATGGCCCGGTCATCCTCATCGTTCTCTTCCCCCCATCCCGTAGGAACAGCTTGACCACTACGTGACTTAACCTTTCAGTGTATGCGAGCGGTCCGTAGCACCACATCGTAGTAAAGTATGGGCTTTTAATGGTGCGCACGGCTGGGACGCGAAGCCAATTATACTTTTGGTGTGCTTCAGTCCCTGCAAAACCTCGATTGGCGCGGCTTTCTGGCTCGTCCTCTTCTGCCGTCACCCCCTGCCGAAGCGCTCGATGCACTGGCTCAACAGCCCATTCTGATCACCGGCGCGGGCGGCTCCATCGGCTCCGCGCTGGCTATGCGACTGGGAGCGCTCTTGCCGCCGAAGCTGGTTCTGCTGGAGGCGTCGGAGAGCAATCTCTACGCGCTCAAGCGCGACTGGGCCGCTGCCGGCATGGCATGCTCCATGGCGCCTATCCTGGGCAACGCAGCCGATGGAGCGCTGTTGGAGGAGATTTTCTCCGTACACGCGCCACGCGTCATCTTCCATGCCGCCGCATTCAAGCACGTGCCGCTGATGGAAGAGCAGCCGCTGGCGGCCATCGCCAACAACATTTTCGCCACTGAAACTCTGACCCAGGCGGCCTTCATTCACGGCGCACGCTGCGTGCTGCTTTCCACCGATAAGGCCGTCGCGCCGGCCTCGGTGATGGGCGCGACTAAAAGAGTTGGGGAGCAGATCGTGCTCGGCTCCGGCGGCACCGTTCTGCGGCTGGGCAATGTGCTGGCTTCGCGCAACAGCGTGGCCGAGATTTTTGCACGCCAGATCGCACAGCGCGGGCCAGTGACGGTCACCGATCCGGCGGCGCGGCGCTACTTTCTCACCCTCGACGAAGCGGTGAATCTGTTGCTCATCGCCGCCTCGCTCCCGCTGTGTGCTTCATCTCTCTCGCGTTCTTTGAAAAAAGGGCGGGAATCCATGCTGCTGGTTCCGGTTTTGCCGGCGGCTCATTTGATTGTGGATTTGGCCCAGTTCATGGTGCGCAAGCTTGCGCCGGGCCGTGAGATTGCGATTCACTTCACCGGCCCACGTCCCGGCGATAAGGAGACCGAACAATTGTGGTTCGCCGGGGATCAAACCAACACAGTTGACTTCGGCGGAATGGTTGAGGTCGAGACAGCTTTGCCGGCGGCGCCGCAGCTCGCCGCTGGACTTGCATCTTTGCGCGCCGCACTCGATGCCCGCGACCTCAGCGACGCGCTCACCCATCTGTGCGCACTGGTTCCTGATTACACGCCAAGCCAGGCCATGCAGGCGCTTGCGCGGCAATGTAGTTCACGGGTCTGCCTATGAGCGAAGCCGGCAACAAGCGGCGCATCGGCGTTGTGACCACTTCGCGCGCCGACTATAGCCATCTGTATTGGCCGCTCAGAGAATTGGCCGCACACCCTGATGTGGAGCTCGGCTTCTTCACGCTGGGCGCGCATCTGGCGCCCGAGTTCGGCTCGACCATCCGGGAAATCGAGCGCGATGGCTTTCCGATTCTCTCGCGCATCGAGTGTCTGCTGAACTCCGACACCGACACGGGCATGGCCAAGACCATCGGCATAGCCATCCTCGGACTGGCTGACGCGCTCACTGCCTGGCGTCCCGACCTGCTGCTCCTTATCGCCGACCGCTACGAGATTCTCGCGCCGGCATCGGTTGCGGTTGCGCTGCGCATTCCCATCGCTCACATCGAAGGAGGCGAAATCTCGCAAGGTGCCATCGACGACCTGGTGCGCAATGCTCTCACCAAGCTGGCTCACATCCATTTCACCTCTACATCCAATGCGCGACGCCGCGTCATCGCCATGGGTGAGGAGCCGTGGCGCGTCCATCACGCCGGAGCCCCCTCGCTCGACCACCTGCGCCGCTCAACCCTGTTGAGCCGTCAAGCTCTCGAAGCAAAGCTAGGCTTTACGCTCACGCCGCCCACGCTGCTCGTCGCCTGGCATCCGGTCACCATCCTCCACGACACCAACGCCGAAGCCGGCGCCTTCTTCGCCGCCCTCGCTCAGGCGCCCGGTCAGCTCATTTTCGTCTATCCCAACGCCGACGCCGGGAGCTTCGCGCTGATCGAGCGCACCAAGGCTTTGGCGAGCGCGAGACCCCATACGCACATCTTCGTCAACCTCGATGCCGTTACTTACTGGAGCCTTTTAGGCCAGGTAGATGCAATGGCAGGCAACTCCTCCAGCGGCATCATGGAAGCTGCCTCCTTCGCCCTGCCCACAGTTAACGTGGGCATACGCCAACAGGGCCGCGAGCGCGCCCGCAACGTAATCGACGCGCCTGCGGATACCTCGGCAATTCTTCGCGCCATCACGCAAGCCCTTTCTCCAGAATTCCGGGAATCGCTGCGTGGCATGGTCAACCCCTACGGCGATGGAAGCGCCGCTGCCACCATCGTCCGCGTCCTCACCACGGTCCCGCTCGACGGCCTTCTCATCAAGCAGCCCGCGCCGCTGCCTGTCGAAGCCCATCCGGAGCAACCATGACCGCGCGCATCCCGTTCTCCTCCCCGGACATCACCCAGGCCGAGATCGATGCCGTC
>Ga0187770_10001569_pt1 | contig 12247 bp, 10 predicted proteins | sample 0116_SJ02_MP02_2_FD_133154 | JGI IMG/M metagenome (GOLD analysis project Ga0187770, IMG submission 133154) | Tropical peat soil microbial communities from peatlands in Department of Meta, Colombia - 0116_SJ02_MP02_20_MG | ecosystem: Environmental > Terrestrial > Soil > Wetlands > Peat | place...
GACCGCCACTCCTTGCATGAAGCGGTCGAGGGGACTGACACGGTCTACAGCATGGCGTCGCCGATGCCCGGGGAAGACGAAGACTTCGAGAGGGTAAGTTCCGGCGGAACGGCTAACCTCTTGCAGGCGGCGCGGGAGTCGGGAATCAAGACGATAGTGCATCTGAGCACTCTCGACGTCTGCGGCTTCCAGAGCGGGACGGTCGACGTCGGGACTCCTTCGCGGCCCGAAGACTCGTACCAGCGCTCCAAGGCCTCGGCAGAGGGGGTCTTGCTCGAATTCGCCAGGAAGAATCCTGAGCCGCGAATCGTGATAGTGAGGGCTGCCCGGGCCTTGGGGCCGAGAGACTGGACGCTGACTGTCCCCCTCCTTCGCATGATTTCAAACCACAGTGTGACCCTTCCCAGGGGCTCCGAGATGTCTTTCACCCATCCGAAGGACATCGCCCAGGCCATGTACAGGGCCGCAACGAACCGAGCCCTGCCGGGAGGAGTCTTCTTGGTGAAGTCGTTTGACACCACCCCCATGAATCTTGCCAAAGAGCTGGCAAGGTCCGTCGGAACCCCCGCAAGCGTCTCGAGCGCGGGGCTCCTCTCAAAGCCCGACCTCCCGAAATACACGGCCCGCCAGCTGGCCGCCTCTCTGAGACTGGCGCCCCAGGCCACCTGGAAGGCGTTGGAGTACTCCCCGGAGTATGACCTTGAGAAGACTTGCGGTGAAATCGCAGATTGGTTCAAGAGAGAGCCTTGGGTCGCAGAGCGGGCCTGAGGATTCCGAGAATATTCTCGGCCATCAGGTCGATGGTCTACGGGTCCGACGACGGGAGATCCACTGCCCTGGCTCAGCTGCAAGACTCCGAGCAGGGTGACCCCTTCCGAATCCTGATCGGGACCATCCTTTCCCACAGGACCAGAGATGAAAACACCACGAAGGCGGTTGAAAACCTGTTTTCGGTCTTTAAGACTCCCGAAGAGCTCGCGAACGCGGACGAGTCGGTAGTAAGAAAGCTCATCAGGCCCTCAGGATTCTACAACGTGAAGGCCAAGAACGTCATCAGGGCCTCGAAGCAACTCGTGAGCGAGTTCGGGGGCGAGGTCCCAAGAAAGATGGAAGACCTCCTGAAGATCCATTCTGTCGGCAGGAAGACCGCGAATTGCGTGCTCGTCTATGCCTTCAACGAACCCGCAATCCCGGTAGACACGCACGTGCACAGGATTTCCAACAGGCTAGGACTGGTCCGCACCAAGAAGCCAGAGGAGACAGAGGAGCAGCTGGTGAGGAAAGTGCCTCGCGAGTACTGGCTCGACCTCAACGACCTCTTCGTGAGATTCGGGCAGACGACCTGCAAGCCCATCGGCCCGCGCTGCGGCAGCTGCAGCCTCAGCCGACAGTGCGCCTACTTCAGGACGGTCGTCTCGAAGACCAAACATTCTTAGCCGCCAGCAGGCCGCCTTGGAACGTGCCTACCCTGGAAGAGGCGAAGAGGAAGGTGGCAGAGCTGGTGGCGGCGAAGGGCTTCGGCAACACGCCTGAAGAGATTCCCAACAAGCTGCTTTTTGCCTTCATCGAGCTTGGGGAAGCCGGGAATTCGTGGAAGAAGGCGAAACCCACTGAGGAAACGCTGGAAGAGCTCATAGACGTGGTGTTTTACGTCTTGGATGCCTCGAGGCTCATCGACCCCGCAGCGGACCTCGACGAGATCTTCGACAAGAAGCTGGCCAAGAACCTCGGAAGACCCTACAGGTACGGCGAGGCGTTCAGGGACAGGCCGCCGCCTCCTTAGGCGCTCTTTACCCAGATCACACGTTTGCACCCGTGACACGCGAGCCCTTCGTATTTCGATCCCTTCGCGTCCTCTACCGGCCCGACCTTTGCCATCGGACCGCCGCACTGAACACATGCCTTCCCGGACGGGGACTGCTCGACTTTGCCCCAGTCTATAATGTAGTATGTCCAGAAGACCAGGTCGTCAGCTCTCTCGACCTTCACATTGGCCCAGCCGAGTGGCTCGTAGAAAAGGCTGCCTCGCCCACAGAGGGTTAAAGACCCCGAAGCGTCTTCAGCCGGCCAGGGGCGCTCCACCTGTCCAGTCTCGTCAAATCGACTTTCGACAAAGCGGTCGACGTGCTGAAAGGCAACTGGACTGGAAAGGGAATGAAGGCCTCCAGGTCCTACTATCACCAGATCTGGGCCAGGGATTCCTTCATCTCGTTCCTTGGCGCCAACCTGATGGAGGACGAGCTCCTTCTCCGCTACGCTAAGAAGAACCTGCTAACCTTCTCGAAATCCCGCTCTCCGCTTGGCCAGGTCGCCAACTTCTACGACCTGAAAGCCGGAGCGCCCGAATACGGGTTCTCCGGCTCCACCGATTCGTCCTGCTGGTTCATCATTGGTCTGGCGAGCCTGTACTCAGCGACCGGCGACGGTGACCTCCTGAGAGACCCGCTCGATGCGGCGCTCGACACCTACCGGTGGCTGCGGTACCAGGACGCAAACAACACCTGGCTCATAGACTCCCCTCAGGGTGCCGACTGGATGGACGCCGCGATTCAGCGGACCGGAAAGACCCTCTACAACAACGTCCTCTTCCTCATCGCGACCCGCTGCGTCAACGCCCTCCTCTCGGCTACGCGGAGGCCTGTGGACCGGGGCATCATGCTCGACGCTGATCTGCTGAAGGGGAGGTTCCTCGAGATCTTCCTTCCGGGCGAGGACAGCCCGGACGGGATGAAGGCCTACTGGCCAAGGCTGGCCGTGGCGTTCAGGGACGAAAGGCCCATGGGCTTCTCGCAGGAGTACTTCCTGCAGTACGTTTCGTTCAACAGGTTTGACTCCCACTTCGATACGCTCTCCAACCTCCTCTGCGTCCTGTCGGGGACCGCCGACGGCGACACCTCCCGTTCCGTCCTGGCCACGGTCCGCTCCAGGCGCCTCTCGAGGCCCTACCCAGTGAGAGTCCTGGACCCGCCGTACAGGGGTGAAGGTGCCAGCTTCGACACCTCGTTCGACGCTTCGATCCCCGTGCAGCACCGCAGCCCTCCGGGCGCGTACCACAACGGAGCGGTCTGGCCCTTCGTAGGAGGGTTCTACGTCTGCGCCCTCAACCAGGCCGGCGATGGCAATGCTTCAGCTGTGACCGAGGACCTTGCCCGCGCTAACTCTGTCTACAGGAAGGGCGAGGAGGTTGGTTTCAACGAATGGATCCATGCCAAAACGGGCGAGCCCCTCGGCCAATACGGGCAGTCCTGGAATGCCGGGATGTACGTCGCGGCGGTCCTCTCGGCTCAGGGAAAAAGACCCCTTCGTTTCCTCCGGTGACCAATCGGGTCAGTCTTTCCTCTCGGCGCGATAGCATCGTTAAATACGAAGAAACTTTCTCGCGGGAATCCGAAGTTCCGATGGTCAGGCTCTTCTTCACCACCGACGTGCACGCATCGGAGAGATGCTTTCGGAAGTTCCTGAACGCCGCGAAGGTCTACGGTGCCAACTGCCTGATACTGGGTGGAGACATAACCGGCAAGGTCCTCGTGCCCATCGTCGAGAGAGCGGACGGGGCCTACGACGTCCGGCTCTTCGGGAAGGACACCGTGGTGAAGAAGGAGCGCCTTCAGCAGACCCGAAGGGAGCTGCAGGATGCGGGCCAGTACTCGTTCGTAACGACCGCGGGAGAGTTCCGCGAAATGCAGGAGGACGAGTCCAGGCAGGAAAGAGTCTTCAACGAAGCAATTGTCTCAACACTGGCTTCGTGGGTCCAGTTGGCCCAGGATAGACTCAAGGGAACGGGCATTCGGTGTTTCATTTCGCCAGGGAATGACGACAAGTTCGAGGTCGACCCTGTGCTTACGGACTCGGCTCAGGTCGTCAACCCCGAGAACAGGGTCGTCGAGCTCGACGGGGGTTACGAGATGATAACCCTCGGATACGCCAACGTCACCCCCTGGAAGAGCCCGAGGGAGGTGAGCGACGACAGGCTGGGAGACATGATTGAGAACCTGGCGGCCCAGGTAAAGAAGCCCCTGACGGCGGTCTACAACCTGCACGTCCCCCCCGCGAACACGGAGCTCGACAAAGCGCCAGCGGTGAGCGAAGAGTTCTCCTACGTTAGGGAGGGGCTCGGAGTCAAAATGATTCACGCAGGAAGCCCGGCCGTAAGGAGGAGCATCGAGGTCCACCAGCCGCTTCTCGGCCTTCACGGCCACATACACGAGTCGAAGGGGTTCGTCAGGCTAGGTAGGACGCTGTGCCTCAACCCAGGGAGCGAGTACTCCGACGGGATTCTGAGGGGCGCGGTCGTGAACCTGGAGGGGGACCGCGTCAAGGAGTTCCTCCTTACGAGCGGTTAGGACGCGTGGCCTACTCGTACCTCAGCGCCTTGATGGGCTCCATCTTCGCCGCCTGCCATGCAGGATAGAGGCCCGCGATTACGCTCACTATGACTGCGATCACCAGGGAGATCACCACTATGTCCGGCGTGATGATGGGCGAATAGGCGAGGGCCAGGCTGCTTCCTCCCCCACTGCCGAATCCCCCTCCGCCTCCGCCGCCGAACCCGCCTCTCGTGGTCGTAGTGCTGGCTGCGCCGTTGGACAGGCTGAAAGAGGCGACGAGCGCGGCGGCCAAGAGGTAGGAAACGCCGGCCCCCACGAACAGGCCGATGATTCCCCCGGCCACCCCTATGACCAGAGCCTCTGAGAGGAAGATGGAGAGCACGCTGCGGTTCTTGAACCCCAGGGCCTTCAGAATCCCGATTTCCCGGGTCCTTTCGTAGACCGATATCAGCATGATGTTCATTATTCCGATTCCTGCGACCGTGAGGGAGATCCCGGCGACCGCCCCGAGCAGGAGGCCAATCTGCCCGATGATGCTGGTCACCGTCTGCGTTATCTGCTGGAGCGAAGTGACTCTGGCATTGTTACCGTAGACGTCGGTCAGTATCTGAGTGAGGCTGTCGACAGTCCCCACGTCCTTGGCCTGGACAAGGAGCATAGAATACGAATGGAGGTCGAGGAGGCTCATAGCCCCTTGCAAGGGAAGGAAGATCGAGGTGTCGACAGGTATTATGGGGGTGGACCCCGACGATGCCAGCAGCCCGCCCACCTGGACCGTGAACGTCTTCCCGCCCGTCCCTGGTGTCGTCAGGACCAGCGGCTGGCCGACGCTGGATGCTGGTGAGACCCCTGAGGTGGGGTGGGATATGCTGTACCCCACGAGGGCGTCGGGGACGTTCGCCTGAGGGTACACCGACCCGGAAAGAAGGTTCACGTTCCCCACTAGGGTCTTGAGCCCTGTTGGGTCGACGCCGATGATGCCGGCCTGCACGGGCTGCCCCGAGCCCTGAATCAAGACCGAGTCCGTCACAACGGGGATGACATTGCTCACTCCAGGGAGCGATGAGATTTCTGTTATGTCGGCCTGCGTGAGCAGGTGAACTCCAGACGCTCCCGTGGTAGGAGTGACGAGTATCGTCGTCGGGCCAAGGCTTGCCAGCGCGGTAGAAATGCTGCTGGAGATGCCGGCCGTCTGGGAAGTCAGGGCGATGATGCTCGCCACCCCCACCAGCACCATGAGTATTGTGAGAGCGGCCCTCACCTTCCGCTCGACGAGAGGCTTGTACCCCATCTGAATGACGTCTTGGAACCGCATGCGGCGGTCACCTTGTCGGCGCGCGAGCCGCCCCTCTGCGGCGCACGAAGAAGATTGCAGCCGAGACCACTATAATGGCTAGGACAGCGTAGCCTAGGATGCTGGCCAGGCCGCCCCCCCTTCCGGACCCGGAAGTCGACTGGGTGGACCCAGAGCCTGAAGCGCTGGCGCTCACTACGTAGACAGTTACGTTGACCGTCTGGGAGAGAGGAGTCCGTAGGTTGTCGAAGTAATTCATGGTGACCGGGACCTCGTATGCCCCGGGCGCGGTCGAATTGTCCACGATCGCGCTCAGCGTGAAAGTCGACGGCGAGTCCACCTGCATGTCCCCCACGAAGTTGTAGCTTGAACCTATTGGTTGGAATCCCGCGGGCATGTGCGCCTGAGCCGTTACCGCCGACGCGACGATTACGCCCACGTTCGTGATCGTGAGGGTGATGGATACGATCTGTCCCTGGGGAGCCTCTTGCGGAAGCACCGTCGAGCCAGTCAGCTCGATGTCTATGAGGCCCCGCGAAAGGAGGCCGATGCTCCTCGTTTCCTGCGTGGTCACGTTGTCATAGCCATAGACCAGGGCTCCCTGCAGCACCGCCGAACCCGCGCTCGTCGCAGGGTCGTAGGCCTGCGCCTGGACGGTCATGCTGGCTCCCGGAGGCAAGTTGGCGGCCTGTATGATCTCGGGTGAGAGCCATGTAACCTGACCGCCGACGAAGCTGAATGTGGCCGAGAGCCCTTCTATGGGAGACTTCCCCTGGTCGGAAATCGTAACCGTGAAGTTGTTCACTTTTCCCGCCTGTAGGTAGTTCGTGCTCAGCGCCAAAGCGACCGGGGACGTGGTGGGGAGGGGCGATACGTAGAAGCCAAGCGTCTGGGTAAGCGAGCGGCTTGTACCGTAGGCGTCGGTGTAGCTCGCGGTGAAGGTGACGTACACCGGGGTCCCCGCGCTGGTCGAGGGAGCAAAGACCTGCAGAGTCTGCGATGCGGACTCGTTGACCCCCAGGCTGTTCTGGTCAGGAAAGGTGTTCAGGACGCTGAGGGCCTGCGACGGCGAGATGACGGTGGAGACCTGAGAGGCGGGTCCGGAGCCGTCGTTGGTCAGAGTGACGTTGATGGAGTTGAGGGTCCCCGGCGTGATGGACGTCGGCGATGCCACGAACTTCAGCTTCACCTTCCCGTCCATGTGCACGGTCACGATTGAACTCTGGGTGACGCTGACCGACGTCGTCCCGGTCTCGGCTCCCCAGCTGAACGTGATGGGGAACTGATACGTGCCGACGGGGGTGGTGGGTCCCACGTCAAGGTAGTAGACGAACTGCACGACCGACCCCGAAGGGACGAGCCCGGAAATGTAGGCACTGGGAGAACTGCCTCCGTTCAGGTCGGTGAAGCCCGGCGGCAGGCTGAGCGCGGCTACCATCCCGGTAGCCGTGTTCGTAAAGTAGTACTGCGCGGTGACGGTGAGCTGCACGTCCTGGCTCCCGGTCCCCGCTTCTACAGGGCTGGCGGGGCTCCCCCAAACCGCGCCTACTATGCTGAAACCTGCCGCAGAAATTGTGTCAGCCCTCCCGGCGAGCGGCACGCCAAGGCTGACGGTCAGGATGGCAGCGACGAGAACCGCGAGGCTCCCTCTGTTCAATTCTCCAGCTCCTCCACTCTCTCTATCAGGCCGTCCCTGATGTAGATCACCCTGTGGCAGTACTTGGTCAGCTCCAGGTTGTGAGTTATCATGACCACCGTCACTCCTCTTTCTACGCTGACGCTCCTCAGGAGCTTGACCACCCCCTCCGCGGACTTCGAGTCCAGGTTCCCGGTGGGCTCGTCAGCCAGTATGAGTGCGGGCTTGTTGATGATCGCCCTGGCGACGGCTACGCGCTGCTGCTCTCCGCCGCTTAGCTCTCGCGGTTTCTTGTTTTCCTTCCCTTCGAGACCCAGCCCCTTGAGCAGGGACATCGCCGCCTCGCGGCGGACTGACGGTGCCACCCCCGCGGCCAGCAGGGGGAGTTCGACGTTCTGGCAGGCGGTCAGGTAATTGACCAGGTTGAACGCCTGAAAGACGAAGCCCATCTTCTCGTTCCTCAGGGTAGCGAACTGGTTCTCGTTCATCCTCGAGACCGGCGCCCCGTCTATGAAGACCTCCCCTTGCGTCGGCTTGTCAAGAGACCCGATGATGTTCATGAGGGTGGACTTGCCGCTCCCTGAGGGGCCCACGATAGAAACGAATTCCCCCCTGGCCACGGTGAACGAAACACCCCTTAGTGCCTCATATTCGAGCTTCCCAGTCGTGTACGTCTTCCTGAGGCCCCTTACCTCGAGCGCGGGGCCGGGGGTCAGTTCCGTTGCCAGGGTGTGGTTGACGGTTCCCGTGGGCAGGGTCAATCGGTGTTCGTTTCGGAGCCGAAAGGGTGGGGCTATTAAGCCTCGCGCGCTCACAATCCATGCGCCCGACCGAACCAGACGGTTCCCGATGAATCGGGTCTATGTTTAATGAGCGAAGCCTTCCAGAGTCGGGAGGTAGCGCCTTGCGCAAGACGAAGATCGTCTGCACTATAGGCCCCGCAAGCGGGAGCTCAAGGGTCGTGCGGGGGCTCCTTTCCCACGTCGACGTCTTCAGGATAAACTTCTCTCATGGGGACGCGGCCACCCATCTGAGCGAGATCAGGACCATCAGGGGAGAGGCGAAGCGGGCGGGGAAGATGGTCGCGATCCTTCAGGACCTTCCGGGGCCGAAGATCCGCGTGGGCAGGATGAAAGACGGGGCAGCGGACCTCTCCAAGGGGTCCCACTTCACGCTCACTTCCGAGGCGGTCGCCGGAGACGCCACGGGTGCTTCGGTCAACTATCCAGGCCTCCTGGAGTCCGTCCGCGGGGGAGACCTGCTGTACCTAGCGGATGGCCTCATCAAGCTCAGGGTCGAACAGAAGACTGAGGAAGGAATCAGATGTCTCGTCCTCGCGGGGGGAGTGCTGAGCTCCGGGAAGGGGGTCAACGCCCCCGGCGTGAAGATGAAAGTCGAGTACCCCACGCAGCAGGACGTCCAGCACCTGAGCTTCGGGACGAAGCATGCTGTCGACTTCGTGGCTGCGTCCTTCGTCAGGACCCCCGACGACGTTCGCGCCATAAGGAAGCTGCTGGGGGCAGGCCCTCAGTTCCTGATCGCAAAGATCGAGAAGCGGGAGGCCGTCGTCAACTTCGACGCGATTCTCGAAGAGGCGGACGGGGTGATGGTGGCGAGGGGCGACTTGGGCATAGAGACCCCGATACAGAACGTCCCAGTGATTCAGAAGGAGATCGTGCGCAAGTGCAACGCGGCCGGGAAGCCGGTGATAGTCGCCACTCAGATGCTCATAAGCATGGTCAACTCCCCGGTCCCGAGCCGGGCCGAAGTTACTGACGTTTCCGCCGCCATCTTGGACGGCACAGACGCGGTCATGCTGTCGGACGAGACCGCGGTGGGCAGGTACCCCCTGGAATCGGTCAGGATGCTCGACAGCATAGCCCGCTCGGCAGAAAGGCTCGTCAGGCCGCGCTTCCCTTCAGGTCAGAGAGTGGGAGCAGGGGTGTCAGAGGAGGCCATCGGCAGGGCCGCCTGCAGCCTCGCGGACTACGTGGGGGCCAAGGCCATCGTCGCCCCGACGCAGACAGGGTCTACCGCGAAGAGAGTGGCGATGTGCCGGCCGAGGCAGCCAATCGTTGCCCTCTGCACCGAGCCGCGGGTGGCAAGGGTGATGAAGCTCTACAACGGTGTCGTTCCGGTCGTCTCCGCATCGGCGAAGACCGTCGACCGGCTCTTCAGCAGGGCCGACCTAGCGGCGACCGAGCTGGGGTTGGCGAAGAAGGGAGAACGCATCGTGGTCACGTCGGGGACGCCAGGCGTCAAGGGGACGACAAACCTCATCAGGCTTTCTGTCGTTGGAAGCGGGGCCTGACCCCGCCTTAACCGACGAAGTCCAACAGAGTGGGGTTCTTCGTCCTCCTGCGGACGGGCTTCTCACTGGTCTCGCTGACGAGCTCTTTCATCCTGTTCTCCTTGAAGAGGGAACTGTAGTAGTAGGATTCGTCGACGGTCCCTTCAGCCAGCAGGATGACGACCCTCCCCTCCCTTGTCCTTCCCGTCCTCCCCCTCCTCTGGATGTATCTGATCTCCGAGGGAACCGCCTCGTAGAAGACCACGAGGTCGACGTCCGGGACGTGGAGCCCCTCCTCGCCGATGCTGCTGCTCACGAGCACGCCGAACTCCCCATCCCTGAACTTCTCGAGTATCTTCGTCTGGGTCTCCTGGTCCATCCCCCTGCTCCCAGACTTGTCTGACTGGCCGACGAACCTCTGAGCTTGGACGTCCGTCCGCTCGAGGGCTCGGACTATGTCCTCGATGGTATCCCTGTATTGGGTGAAAACGATCACCTTCGAGTCCGGCTTGCGTCCGAACTGCTCCTTCACGGTCGAGAGCATCACCCCGATTTTCGTGTGTTCGACGTCGGCCAGCCTCACGGCTTCGTCCTCCACCTTCAGCCACCTCGGGTCCCTGAGAAGGGAAGTGGTCGCCTTCCCCTTGTCTGGCCGCTCCCTGAGCCTCTCGAGGTAGCGCACCAGGGTCGGGGCACCCTGCGTCTCCGCGACTTCCAGCGCGTGGAGCACCGTGACCGCCTGCGCCTGGTTTATGATTGCCCCGTAAATGTACCCCTTCTGTCCGCCGGTCTTCTGCGCGGAGGCGAGCCTCGCGGAAATCGTCGCCCGCGCCTCCAGGAGTCCCTTCTTCGAGACTCTTCCGTCCCTGATGAAACCTCCCTGTAGCAGTTTCTTCACCTTCTCGTTGAAGAGCTCCCGCAGTTGGAGGATCACTTCGTAGTACTGCTCGGGGACCCGCACCTTCAGTGCCTGGATGGCGGTCTTCTCCACGTACCCCCTGACGTCCTCGCTGTCTTCCGTGCGGGCCTCGACCCTCTCGATGTACAGGCTCTTCTTGATCTCCCCGACCTTCTCCTTCGAGCCTCCTGGTGAAGCCGTCAGCCCGAGAATGAGCGGGTTGTCGGCCGAATCCCTGTACGCCTGGGCCAGCTTCGTGTAGGTGTAGTCCTTCACGCTCCTGTGCGCCTCGTCGAAGACGGCAAGGCTGACGTCCTTCAGCGAGACCCTCCCGTGGCGAACGTCGTTGTACACCGTCTGCGGCGTCGCAAAGATTGCTCTCGACCGGAGCCACAGCACCTCCCTCTCGCCGGGGTCGACTGTTCCTGTGAGCACGGTCAGGGTCAGCGAGCCGGGTCGCAGGTACCTCCTGAAGGTAGAATAGTGCTGCAGCACAAGGGGCTTTGTCGGAGCAAGCACCACCACCTTCGACTCGGGGAACTTCTCAAGCCTCTCCGCAGCCACCATGATTGCGATCATGGTCTTCCCGAGCCCAGTGGGGAGCACCACGAGGGTGTTCGAGGACAGCGCGGTCCTGGCGATTTTCTCTTGGTACTCCCTGGGCACCATCTCGCCGTTCAGCATGTTACCACCACGCGGACTCGGTGCGGCCCGCTTTTGCACTAAAAGGCTTGTGCCGCACGGATTCGGGGCAAAGGCAATTAACCGAGCTTAAGAACGGGAAACTTGAAGGCAGGGCGACCAGGCACGAGGGCCAACGTCAAGCGGAGGCAGCTGTACAGGCGTGTCACGATAATCGTTGTTGTGGTGGCAATCCTGGCGCTTCTGATCGGAGGATTCTACTACGCTTACATCATGAGCAACGCGCTGGAGCGGTACGACCTCAAGCCCGTCACCCCGCCCGACCTCGTGACGCTCAAGCAGCTGTCCTCCCCTCCGTATGGCCCCCCTAGCGCCCTGATGATCTCTGCGGTGAAGACCATCAGCGGGACACCGTACACCTCCGGAGGCAGGCCTGTCGTCGTATACATCGGCGCTGACTACTGCATGTACTGTGCGGCCCAGCGCTGGTCAATCGTGATGACACTGTTGAGGTTCGGGAACATTTCGGGGCTCGAGTACATGTCGTCGAGCCCGGCCGAGGGGGACCTCCCCACCTTCACTTTCCAAAGCGCCCACTATGCAAGCAGATACATAGTCTTCCAGGGGTTCGAGCAGGAGGACAGGAACAACCAGCCCCTCCAGACCGTCCCCTCGAACTACACTGGCGTCTTCTCCAACTACGGGTCGGCGTATCCTTTCCTCAACTTCGGCGACAAGTACGTGATCTCCGGGGCCCTTTGGGCGCCGAGTTCGCTGGAGAATGACAACTGGACAAGCGTGTACACCGCGATAGGGTCGAACACCACTCTCGGAAACCAGATCAAGGCAGGAGCCAACGTCATGACTGCTCTAGTCTGCCGGCTGACGAACAATCAGCCCGCGAGCGTTTGCGATGAACCTCCCATCAGTTCCATCACGCTCTCGGTCTCATATCTTCAGCCCCTGCCACCAGGAAGCGCCCTGCTCATGGGTGTGCCTGCAGATTACATCCAGAGGTGGGGGACACCGCCCCACGGCGTGCGGCAGGAGTAGCCCTGAGGTGGCGCCCAAGGAGCAATCTTTGCAATGAAAATGAGAATCAGCAAGCTGAAACTTCTGCTTCTGATGGCCATGTCGATCTTCGGGCTCTGGGCCTCCA
>Ga0187770_10001571_pt1 | contig 12243 bp, 15 predicted proteins | sample 0116_SJ02_MP02_2_FD_133154 | JGI IMG/M metagenome (GOLD analysis project Ga0187770, IMG submission 133154) | Tropical peat soil microbial communities from peatlands in Department of Meta, Colombia - 0116_SJ02_MP02_20_MG | ecosystem: Environmental > Terrestrial > Soil > Wetlands > Peat | place...
CCGGCCGATTGAGCCCTTGCCTGGGCCGGGCGAGGGCTCGCCCACGCAGTTTTTGGAAGAGCGGTCCGCTTAAGGCCTCTTCGAAGACGAATAGGACCGGGCGCACCCGATTCTCCCAGGAGGCCGGTCGGGAACGCTTGGGATAGAGGAGGGCGTAATTGAGGATACTGAAAGACCTTTATTTTTACCCGTGGATGTCCCAACAGGAGAATAACGCCAACGCCGTTTTCATCGATGGCGCCGTCCCGACCCTCATCGATCCCGGACATACCCACCTCTTCGGTGTTCTTGCAGAGGCCATGGCACGGGACAGAATAGACATAGGGCGGGTAAAGTTGGTCCTCTTCACCCACGCGCATCCGGACCACCTGGAAGCCACAGAAAGGTTTGGGGAAAACGTTCTCAGGGCTATCAGCAAAGCTGAATATCTCTACATGCAGGAGGAGGGCAGAGAGCTCTTTCTCGCAACAGGCGCGCAGGTGCCCGGGAAGCCGTTTCAGATCCTCCTCAACCAAGGGGAGCTGACCCTGGGTAACAAGACTTTTGAGGTGATCTTGACCCCGGGCCACTCACCGGGCTCCATCTGTCTGTATTATGAAAAAGAAAAGGTCCTGATCTCCGGGGACACGGTGTTCTATCTGGGCGTGGGAAGGACGGACCTGCCGGGGGGAGACCCCGAGCGCCTTGCGGAGAGCCTCCGGAGGCTCGGGAGGCTCCATGTCGAGTATCTGGTCCCGGGACACGGGGACATGCTCAAAGGGCGCAAAGCCGTGGAGAAGAATTTTCAGCTGATCCTTTCGGAATTCTTCGCATGAGCGAGCCCACAACTTGACATTGCCCGCCACATGACATACTATGTGGGAGACCGTAAAAGGCCATAGTGGAAACAAAACTGCTATGCCAAAAGCACGACGAAGCAGTAGATACAGAAAAGAATCCTTGCCCCCATCCTGATGATTATTGTCGGTACAGGACGAGTTGCGTCATTAACAGGCTCTGCATGGACCGGAGCGATTGCAGGGAAAAAAGGAGGATACGCGCTAATGATACTTGAGGAATACGCGTGCGACGTGTGCGGATCTGTTTTTCTTCCCTTGAACATGGCGAACATCTTTTGTCCGAGTTGCGGGAGCAGCCAGGTAAAGAAGGAAATGGGCAGCAACGAGTTGTCTGACGAAGATGTTTACGTCGGCATTCTCAATGGCAAGGAGAAAACGAGCTTTCTCTTTTGAAAGCACCCTCATAAAGAACATCCGATCGTAGGCGTCCCACAATTGCATGCCCCTCTTGACCCCCGGTTGTAATTGGGCCGTCCCTGCCTTATACTACTCACACTATAGACGAAAAACGCAAGAGATCGGCAAATGGCAGGCAAGAAGTACGAATAAGGAGGGATACATGAGCAAGGCGCTACCTTTGAACGACGCAGATTTCCCCAAAGAGGTGGTGGAATCGACGCTGCCCGTGCTGGTTGATTTTTGGGCTACCTGGTGCGGACCGTGCCAGACCATGGGGCCTATCGTTGACAACATAGCGGAAGAATACGATGGCAAGGTGAAGGTGATGAAGTGCAACGTGGACTCTAATCCCCTCACGCCCTCGAAGTTCGGCATAAGGGGCATCCCCACCCTCCTTCTTTTCAAGAAGGGCGAAGTGGTAGAGCGGATCGTGGGCGCGGTCCCCAAGGGACAGGTCGACGACCTCCTCAAGAAAGCCCTCGCCTGACGAGTGCCCTAGGGGGTGGATAGGCCTTACCGATGCCTGTCCACCCTGCCTTCTTATCATCCTTACCAAGATGCGTCTACTTAGGGGTGATCGTTACGTGCGCCCTTTTGTCAGGTTGTCCTTCGACCTGGGTCCGGTCTTCGTCGAGATAGTAGGTTACCGTATCGCCGGTAAGCCTGTCGTTGCCCTCGAAGACGACCACATCCCCCTTGAGCACGATCTGATGTTTGTCGTTATAGAAGAACGCCTGTTTGCAGGTGGCAGTCCTGTCGGCCTTCACGATCTTGACGTTGCCCTCGGCGTCGACCCTCTCGATCTCGTTTTCCTCCTCGTTCCTGTACGCAGTCACCTTGTCCGAAAAGAGGTAGAGGGTTTGGCCCGGTTCGGACCCCTCCTGCTTCACAATGACATTTCCTTTGAAGACGTTGGTTTTCCCTTTCTCGAAGGCCTCCATGGTGTCGGCAACCACGTCGATGGGGTTCTTCTGCGTGGAAAGGCCGAAGGGGTCTTTCTTGCCTGAAGCAGCAGCGCCTCCTTGCCCCTTTCCTTGGTCTATGTCGCCCTTTGCATCATCTGCGGAACTATCGGCGGCAGGGGAGGGAGCCTTTGCCTCGCTTTTTGCCGGCTGTGGGTTCTTCTCGCTGGTCGCAGCCATTTCCGGGACGGCTGCAGCCTCCTTGACAGGAGGCGGCTCTGGAGGCCTCAGGTCAATCTCCCTCTTTTTGGTCTCTTCGTACGAGCCAATGGAGGGGGCTTCCGGGGTATTGGCCACAGGTGCGGCTGGGTGAGCTACAGGCGCCTCGGGGGAATTAACCACCGGCGCGGCAGCGGGAAATACGGGAGGAGCCGCACCCTTTGCTGCGACGGCCGGCTGCACCCGGGCTGCGACCGCAGCGTACCTGCTCCTCGGATACTCCCGGCGGAGCATGTCCGCATAATATTGGGCCTTCTCCTGGTTACGGAGTTCCCTGTAGTCATCAATGAGGTAGAAAAGGGCCTTCTCCCTATCTTTGGCCGCAGGATACGTATGGAGGTAGTATTCGAGGCGCAGGATCGAGGCGTTGTAGCTCCCCTTGGTGTGGTAGAATTCACCTACGTAGAATTCGCGGGCCGCGAGCTTCTGTGTGAGCGCATCCAGGTGCGCGTCCGCGTCTTTCGCATAGGGGCTCGTGGGATAGCGGTTCTTCAGGAACGTGAACCGCTCTATGGCCTTCAAGGTAATTGCCTGGTCGCGGTCGATGGTGGGGGATTGCTTCTCGTAGGATTCGCCGAGCCGTTTCAAGGCGTATGCGGCGTTTTCGTCCTCGGGATAGCTGTTCACGAAATCCTCATAGGTGCCGGCCGCAGCCTGATAGTCCTTCTTCGCGAAGTAGGCATCCCCTTGCTTCACCTGGGCAACCGCGGCAATGGGATCGAAGGGGAAGCTTTCCCGGATCCTGGAAAAGCCTGCAATCGCGTCGTCGTACTTTTTCTTCTTCATCAGCTCCACGCTCTGGACATAGAGATCGGCCGGCTTGTCAACGGGCTTGACGGCCTTTTTCGAGCACGAGGCAAAAAGAAGGGCGGCGATGGCGAGGACTACTATGCTTTTTTGCATCATCCACTATAACAGAAACGAAAAATTTATGCTAATTTTAGTATGACCCGGCTCGTTTGTCAAAACCTCATTGAGATTGAGACCGCAGGGAGCGTCTCGTCTCGAGGGATAGCGGATGGGCGAGGAGTTTTTCCCTTCGGCCCATCGGCAGACAAGGAGGGGGAGGGCCACTGCGTAAAGATGCGGCGCCTACAGTAGCTGCCATGGAAGAAGATGCGCGAATTTCCATAGAAGAGGGCCTTCTCCAGCTCGGGATCGCCTACGACGAGAAGAAGCTTGCAAACATCGTCGTCTATGTCAATGAGCTCGACCGATGGAACGGGCGCATGAACCTCGTCGGCCTAAGAGGGGCGCCATCAATCGTAAGGGAACTGATATATGATGCCTTCTTTCTGCACACGTGCCTCGGGCACGGGCGCCGGATCTTGGAGATCGGCTCGGGCGCCGGGGTCGTGGCAATCCCCTTGAGCATTCTCAATCGTGAGAGGATGGTCATCTCCGTGGACAAGGAGCTTAAGAAGGTGCAGTTTCAGAGGCACGTGCGGAGACTCCTTGAGCTCGACAATCTGGAGATTCTCCACGGGCGCGTCGAAAACATGGCACCCCTCGAGGCCGACATCCTCCTGGCGAAGGCCTTCGGGAGCACCAGGGACATCCTTGCAAAGGCCCGAGTCCACTTACGTCAAGGGGCTTGCGCCATGCTGGCCAAAGGCAGGAGCGAAAGGCCGGCCCTGGGGGAGGGCTTTCTCCCGGAAGACGCACGCAGGTATCGATTGCCGGAAAGCGACAAGGAGTATCAACTCTTTGTTTACAAAAAGGTTTCATAGGCAGATCGTTTTGTGCTAATGTATTCCATCCATGGGTAGGGTTATAGCGATTGCCAACCAGAAAGGCGGCGTAGGCAAGACCACGACCGCGGTCAACCTCGCGGCATCAACGGCCGTGGCAGAGCACAAGACGCTCCTCGTGGACATGGACCCTCAGTGCAACGCGACGAGCGGTGTGGGTGTCTCGTACGGGCGTCTCACCGCGCACCTCTATCACGCGCTGATAGGCAACACCACCGTGGAGAAGATCATCGTGGGCACCGAGGTGCCGCTCCTCGAGATCGCCCCCGGCCATCCCGACATGATCGGGGCAGAGATCGAGCTCCTCGACATAGAAGAGCGGGAAATGGTGCTGAAGAGGGCTTTGGTCGGCGTAAGAGAGCGCTATCCCTACACATTTATCGACTGCCCCCCTTCCCTGGGCCTGCTTACTATCAACGCCCTGGCCGCCTGTGATTTCGTCATTATCCCCCTCCAGTGCGAGTATTACGCTTTGGAAGGCCTCGTGCTTCTCCTTAAGACGATTACCATCATCAAGAAAAGGCTCAACCCCCATCTGGAGGTGCTGGGCGTTCTTCTTACAATGTTCGACAAGAGGAACAATCTCTCATTCCGGGTCATGGAAGAAGCGAGGCGACATCTGGGCAACAAGGTTTTCAAGACAGTGATACCGAGGAACGTGCGTCTGAGCGAAGCACCGAGCTACGGGAAACCCGTCGTCCTTTACGACGTCAATTCGAAAGGGGCGGAAAGCTACCTCGATCTGGCTGCGGAAATCTCTTCCGGCGAGAGCTAAATGCGTAAGAAGGACCCCCTAGGAAGAGGCCTTTCGGCTATCCTGAAGGACGTGGAGGAAAAGGGCGGCGTCAGCCTCATCCCCATTCAGGAGATACTCGCGAACCCCGCGCAGCCACGCATCGAGTTCAGGGAGGAGCCGCTCCAGGAACTCGCTGCGTCTATCAGGGAAAAGGGGCTCCTTCAGCCGATTCTCGTGCGAAGGAAGGAGGGTCTCTACGAGATCGTCGTGGGGGAACGCCGCTTCAGGGCTGCCAAGATCGCCGGACTCCAGGAAATACCATCCATCATCAGGGACGTGGATGATCGCGAGGCCCTTGAGCTCGCTTTGACGGAGAATCTCCAAAGAGAGGACCTCAACCCTATTGAAGTGGCATCGGTCTATCATCGATTCGTGGAGGAATTCGATTATACCCACGAGGAGCTTGCCCAGAAAATAGGCGTAGACAGGAGCTCCGTCTCGAACTACATAAGGCTGCTCAAGCTGCCCGGATGGATCAAAGACCTCATGGCGCAAGGCAGGTTGACCCAGGGGCACGGCAGAGTGCTCATAACGCTCGAGGATGAGGGGGATCAGAAGAGGTACGTGAGGAAGGTGCTTGACGAGGGCACGTCCGTGCGTGACCTGGAGAGGGTGCGCAAGACAGAGCGCCGCCTCAAGCTTTCGCCCTTCTCCCACGTGGAAGAGATGCTGCGTGAAGCTCTAAAGACAAAAGTGCAGATAACGTTTCGGAAAAACAAGGGCAAGGTCATCATCGAATTCTATTCGAAGGAAGACCTAGAGCGGTTGATGGAGATCTTCGCTGCCTCGGCCTCGTGAAAATCGTTGCAAGAATAGCCTCTGGTATGTTATGAAGAACGCACCGTTCGTTGCTTAGGCCGGTTCGAACCCGAAAGGAGAAGCATGCAGATCAGCCCGGACTACACGATATTCATTCAGTTTGGCCAGTTTATCGTGCTGCTCATTCTCTTCAATTTCCTCCTCTTTAAGCCCATCCTCAATGCCCTGAACAAAAGACAGGGCACCATAGACAACATAGCTGCCCGGGCGCAGGACGACCGGCTTGAGGCGGAAGGCATGGGAAAGGCGTACGACGAGAAGCTCAAGGAAAAGAAGCTCCCCATATCGGAAGAGCGGGAGAGCATCGTGAGGGAGACCCATGCCCTCTCCATGAAAGTCGTCGAAGATGCGCGCCAGGAGCTAGCCCGTGATCTCGCCAAGGTGAAGGACCTCAGCAAGGCCGAGGCGGAAAAGGCCCTCGTTTCGTTGATGGCGGAGTCCGACCGGCTCTCCGCGGAAGTCGTCGGGAAGATTATGACAAGGGGTAGATAATGTTAGGCGGTATTCTTATCGACCAACATCCGGCCATTGCTCTCCTGGTCCAGGTCGTCAATTTCGCGATCCTCTTGGCCATCATCGTGAAGTTCGCGAAAAAGCCCTTCAAAGAGTTCCTGAAGAAGCGCCACGATACGGTGAAGGAGCGCCTGGACGAAGCCGAGCGCCTGCTCAAGGAGGCTGCAGCGCTGAAAGCGCACTACGTCGAAAAGCTCTCGAGACTCCCGGAGGAGATCGAGGCCTTCCGCGCATCAGCCCTGAGGGAAGCGGAAGGCGAGAGGACAAAGATCCTCGGAGAGGCGAACGAGCTGGCCTTGCGCATCAAGGAGCAGGCCCGCCTTGCGTATGAGCAGGAGATGAAAGAGGCCTTATCCCAGGTGCGGGCCAAGATCGCCGACCGGACCATCAAGGCGGCGGAGGTTGCCGTCCGCCAAAGATTCACGAAAGAGGATCATGACCGCATGGTCGAGGCATTCATCCGGAACGTGAGGAGCGTCACGTGATACGCCAGTCGATCGCGAGAAGGTATGCAAGGGGCCTTTTTGCCGTGGGCGAAAGGGACGGGAAGTACGGAGACTATCTGAGGCAGATGAAAGATGTCCTGTCGGTGATCGAGGCAGGTGAGCAGCTGAAACGGGCCCTCACCCTGCCCCTTCTCGAGATAGAGCGGCGAAGGGAAGTGCTCGCAGACCTCGTGAAGGCATTGAGCATCGCACCTGCCCTTTCTGCCTTCCTTGCTTTCCTTCTCGAGAGGAACAGGATGAACTACCTCCCCATGATCTGTGAGGCCTTCGAGCGGATGGTGGACGAGTTGGGCGGGGTCGTGAAGGGGGTGGGCTACTCGCCTTACCCTGTGTCCGAGGCAGTACGGCTGCGCATCGAAGAGGCCCTAGGGGAGAGACTCAACAAGAAAGTGCAATTGGATATAAGAGAGGACAGAAGCCTCATAGGGGGCATGAAAGTGGTTGTCGGCGGAATGAGGATCGACGGGAGCGTCAAAAGACAGCTCGAATTGCTGAACGAAAGCATGCTGAAGGAGTAGGCAATGGCAGTCAAGGCAGATGAGATAAGCAGGATCATAGAGCAGAAGATCTCCGGCTTCGAGCGGGAGATCGACCTTCAGGAGACGGGGACAGTCATCTCGGTCGGAGACGGCATTGCGCGCATTTACGGCCTCGAGACCGTGATGTCAGGGGAGTTGGTCGAGTTTCCCCACAATATCATCGGCATGGTGCTCAATCTGGAGGAAGATAACATCGGCGCGGTAATCTTCGGCGAGTACAACGAGATCAAGGAAGGGGACATCGTCAAGAGGACGAACAGGATTGCCCAGGTGCCCGTGGGCGAGGGACTCATCGGGAGGGTCGTCGATGCCCTGGGAAATCCCCTCGACGGCAAGGGTCCCATCGCAGCCAAAGAATACCGGAACGTCGAGCAGAGGGCCCCGGGCGTTGTCGTGAGACAGCCGGTGAAGGAGCCCCTGCAGACAGGGATAAAGGCCATCGACGCCATGATCCCCATCGGGAGGGGTCAGCGCGAACTCATCATAGGGGACAGGGGCACGGGCAAGACCGCAATCGTCGTGGATACGATCATCAACCAGAAGGGCAAGGACGTCTTCTGCATCTACGTGGCAATCGGTCAGAAGAGATCCTCCGTGGCCCGGATCGTCGATGTCCTCACCGCTTATGGGGCCATGGAGTATACGACCGTCGTGGCCGCGACGGCGAGTGACACTGCTCCGCTCCAGTACCTTGCCCCCTTCTCCGGATGCGCGATGGGCGAGTACTTCCGCGACACGGGAAGGCATGCCATGATCGCCTACGACGACCTCTCGAAGCACGCGGTCGCGTATCGGCAGCTGTCACTCCTCCTGCGGCGTCCTCCCGCACGGGAGGCCTACCCCGGAGACATCTTCTACCTTCACTCACGGCTCCTTGAGCGGGCATCCAAGTGGGACGATGCCCATGGAGGCGGGTCGCTGACGGCCCTTCCCATCATCGAGACCCAGGCGGGCGACGTCTCGGCCTATATCCCCACCAATGTCATCTCCATCACCGACGGACAGATCTACCTTGAGCCGGAGCTTTTCTATTCAGGCAACCGGCCTGCCATAAACGTGGGGCTCTCGGTTTCCCGGGTGGGGGGCAACGCGCAGGTGAAAGCCATGAGGCAGGTGGCGGGCCGCCTCCGCATGGATCTCGCCCAGTACCGGGAGATGGCGGCATTTGCGAAGTTCGGGAGCGACCTCGACAAGAGCACCTTGGCGCTCCTTGCGAGGGGGGCGAGGCTTCAGGAGCTGCTCAAGCAGAACCTCTACACGCCGTACGCCGTGGAGAAGCAGGTAGTCCTCCTCTTTGCGGGTACGAACGGGTACACGGATGGCTACCCCGAGTCCGACGTGGGCCGGTACGAATCGGAGATGCTCGCCTACATGGAGAAGGAGGGCAAAGACGTTTTGGGCGCCATACGGGACCAGAAAGCGATCGATGCAGCGACGGAAGCTGCGTTGAACAAGGCCTTGGCCAGGTTCAAAGAGATCTTCAAATAAGGGGCAGCCATGGCCACGCTGCGCGACGTCAGGCGAAAGATAGGGAGCATCAGAAGCACCCAAACGATCACGAGGACCATGCGGATGATCTCCGCCTCGAAGCTCAGGCGTGCCCAGGACGAGCTGGAAAGGGTGAACGGCTACGCGGTGCGGATGGAGGAACTCTTGAGGAGGATGGCGAGCCGCCTGCCGGATGCGGTGAGCCCTTTGCTTTCCGAGCGGGAGGAGATCAAGAGGGTGCTCCTTTTCCCCATTGCCTCCGACCGGGGTCTCTGCGGCGCCTTCAACCTCAATGTGGCGGGAGCGGTGGAAAGCTTCATGGAGGAGAGCAGGACAAAGTACGAGCAGATCGGCGTCTATCTCGTGGGAAGAAAGATCAGGGACTACCTCAGGCGACGGGGCATACGGGCAGTAAAGGAATGGGTCGACATGAAGACAATGGGCCTTGAAATGGCCGGCCAGGCGGCCACCGACCTTACCGGCCTCTATCTTGCGGGCGAATTCGATAAGGTCTATCTCATCTACACGCACTTTCATTCGGCCCTGAAGCAAGAGGTGCGCTTCGAGGAGTTCCTGCCCCTGAAGGCGCCTCCCTCACAGGAGGCAATCGATTATCTGTACGAGCCGGATGTCCAGTCCATCGTGGACCGCTTCATCCCCCACTTTCTTTTGACGAAGATCTATTTCGCCCTCGTCGGGTCGCAGACCTCGGAGAATGCGGCCCGAATGGCGGCAATGGAGAACGCGACGAACAACTGCGGTGAGATGATCGATCATCTCACTCTCGTCTATAACAAAACACGGCAGCAGAGCATCACGAACGAGATGATGGACATCGTGGGTGGTGCGGAAGCATTGCAGAGCACCTAAAGGAGGGCGAGCGCAATGAGTGCGGAGGTAACGGGGAAGGTCGTGCAGGTCATAGGGACGGTAGTGGACGTGAGCTTTCCGCCGGAGAGCCTTCCACCCATCTACGGGGCCATATACCTGACGAATCCCACGATCAATGACAGACAGGAGAACCTCATTCTCGAAGTGGCGCAGCACATAGGCGACGCCACAGTCCGATGCATCGCCATGGAGACCACGGACGGCTTACGGAGGGGGCAGGCCGCCCTCTACAAGGGGGCGCCGATCACCGTTCCGGTTGGAAAAGAGGTGCTGGGGCGCGTGCTCAATGTCGTCGGTGAGCCTGTGGACTCCATGGGCCCGGTCGTCACCACGCAGCACTATTCGATTCACCGTCCCGCTCCGGCGCTCGTCATGCAGAACACGAAGATCGAGCTTCTCGAGACGGGGGTGAAGGTCATCGACCTGCTTGAGCCCTACCCGAAGGGCGGCAAGGTGGGTCTCTTCGGCGGTGCGGGCGTGGGCAAGACCGTCATCATCATGGAGATGATCCACAACATCGCCATGCAGCACGGAGGAATCTCGGTGTTTGGCGGCGTCGGTGAAAGGACGAGAGAGGGGAACGACCTCTGGCTCGAGATGAAGGGCTCGGGCGTTATTGACAAGACCGCCCTGATCTACGGGCAGATGACAGAGGTGCCGGGCGCCCGCGCACGGATCGGCCTCACCGCCCTCACGGCTGCCGAGTACTTCCGCGACGAAGAAGGTCAGGACGTGCTCCTCTTCATCGACAACATCTTCCGGTTCACCCAGGCCAACTCCGAGGTATCGGCGCTCCTGGGGAGGATGCCCTCGGCAGTGGGCTATCAGCCTACCCTCGCGACCGACCTTGGGGAGCTTGAGGAGAGGATCACCTCTACCTTGCGCGGCTCGATCACCTCGGTCCAGGCGATCTACGTGCCGGCGGACGACCTGACGGACCCTGCCCCTGCCACGACATTCGCTCACCTCGACGCGACGACGGTGCTCTCGCGCCAGATCGTGGAGAAGGGCATCTACCCTGCCGTCGATCCCCTCGATTCGACGAGCAGGATCCTCGATCCGAAGGTTCTCGGCGAGGAGCACTACGCTACTGCGCGCGGCGCCCAGCAGATACTCCAGAAATACAAGGACCTCCAGGACATCATCGCGATCCTCGGCATGGACGAGCTTTCCGAGGACGACAAGCTCGTGGTGGCCAGGGCCCGGAAGATCGAGCGCTTCCTCTCGCAGCCCTTCTTCGTGGCAGAGGCCTTCACGGGGAGCCCGGGCAAGTACGTGCCCATAAGCGAGACCGTCCGAGGGTTCAGGGAGATCATCGAAGGGAAACACGACGATCTGCCCGAGCAGGCGTTCTTCATGGTAGGGGGCATTGACGAAGCCGTTGAGAAGGCCAGGAAGATGATGGGGGATTGACGTGGAGCGGCTGAAGGTGGAGATAGCGACGCCCGAGAGGGTGATGCTGGAGGCGGAAGTCGATATGATCGAGGCTCCGGGCACATCCGGCGAGTTCGGCGTGCTCCCCGGCCACGTGGCGTTCTTAACGACGCTGCGCCACGGGGAGATTCGCTTAATGGGGGACGGGAGGACCCGCTTCATCGCGACGAGCGGCGGCTTTGCCGAGGTAGTCGATGATAAGGTTACCCTTTTGCTCGATACTGCGGAGTTCGGAGAGGAGATAGACCTTGCCAGGGCCCAGAGGGCCAAAGAAAGGGCCGAGGCGGCCCTCAAGGGGCTCACGTTCGAGCACGAGGAATACCAGGCCCTCGAGGCGGCCCTCTTAAGAGCGATCACGAGGATCTCGACGGCATCGAGGAACGAGCAGTGATCTTCTCTGTGGACGAGCGCCTCTTCGGGGTCTTCCCGGGTTTGCGGATAGGCGTCCTCGTCTGCAAAGTGGACAACACGAGATACGGCGAGGACATTCTGGAGCCCGCACTCGAGCGTATCCGGACCGGATTCGCATACGAGAAGCCCCAGGACCACCCGAACGTGAAGGCGTGGCGGCAGGCCTTTAATAAGCTCGGAATCTCCGCCGCGAAGTACCAGAGCTCCGTAGAGTCGCTCGTGAGAAGGGCTCTGAAGGGAGGGGTCTTCCCGAGAGTGAATCCCCTCGTCGATCTGTACAACGCGATCTCCCTCGACTTTCTTGTGCCCATGGGCGGCCACGACCTCGCGCCTTTGGATGGCAACATCTTTCTCGGCTTCGCCGACGGCGGCGAACCCTTTACGCCTATGGAAGGCGGTGAAGACGAGAAAGCGGAAAAGGGAGAAGTGGTTTACAAGGATGACCGATCCGTGCTGACGCGGAGATGGGTCTGGAGACAGTCGAACAAGGACAAGGTAACGGCCGGGACGGACAGGGTCTTCATGCCGATAGACGTGATGGAGGGTCTTCCACTAGCTCTCGAGGAAGACGTGATGCAAAAGGTCACCACGTATCTTCGGGAGAATGCAATCGGCGAGGTCATCCATCGGGATATCCTCACACGGGAGAAGCGTTCCGCCCTTTTCACCGTATAGC
>Ga0187770_10001572_pt1 | contig 12242 bp, 10 predicted proteins | sample 0116_SJ02_MP02_2_FD_133154 | JGI IMG/M metagenome (GOLD analysis project Ga0187770, IMG submission 133154) | Tropical peat soil microbial communities from peatlands in Department of Meta, Colombia - 0116_SJ02_MP02_20_MG | ecosystem: Environmental > Terrestrial > Soil > Wetlands > Peat | place...
GCGCGATCGATTGCGTTACAGGCTGGAGCGGGGCTATGGCGAAGACAATCCGAGACTTCAGAACGGAAATTCCGGCTGACTGGAGGTGGTCCGAATGGCAGAACAGACCGGCGCTCAGCCGAAGGCGAGCCGGCCGAAAATGCCCGGGTATGGAATCGTCGATGAGAACAGCGGCAAGGGCCTCTTGCCGTGGAGTTGGGCGCGCGAGCGCCTCGTCGGCGCGCACAACTATTTTCTTGCGACCGCCAGGCCCGACGGACGCCCGCACCTGATGCCGGTGTGGGGCGTGTGGGTGGATGACTGCTTCTGCTTCAGCACCGGCGCAGAGTCGCAGAAGGTGCGCAATCTCAGCGCGAACGCGTACTGTGTGGTGTCGCCCGAGGGAGCGAATGACGCGGTCGTGGTCGAGGGCATCGCGGAGGCCGCACGCGACGATGCATATCTCGAGCGCGCAGCCGCGGCTTATTACGACAAGTACAAGTGGAAGCTCGAGCCGAGCATGGGGCCGATCTTCGTCGTGCGGCCGCGCATCGCCTACGGGCTCATCGAATACGAGATGACTGCGACCGCGACGCGCTGGGATTTCGGCGCCGGCGCGCGCTCATGAACGATCGGCGCGGACTGCGGCCACGAGCTGGCGGCCGACGCGCGCGCTCAGCGCGGGGCTGCAGCAATCAGCGCGGTCACCGGCTTCTCGGGAAGGAGCAACGGCGGGCGCGGTGCTTGAGTGAAATCGAAGTCCTGGCGCAAATCACCGAGCAGGGGAACGTTCTCGCGAACCGTCGGGCGCGGATCGGGCCGACCGTCGGTGGCGGGATCGATCCGCTGGCCGAGCAGAAAATCGTCCTCGATGAATTTCACGTACGCATCGAAGCTGAGCGTCTGATGATCGATATAACCGTGGCGGGCATACGGCGAGATGACCAGGCCCGGAACCCGCAAGCCATAGCCATTGCGATCGACCACCGGCGGCACCACGTGATCGTAAAACCCGCCCCAATCGTCCCACGCCAGAAAGATCGCACAGTCTTTCCAGTTGGGCCCGCGCATGACTGCGTTGACGAGGCTCGTGACGAATGCCTGTCCCGCGCTGACCAGCGCCGGCGGGTGCTCGCTGACCGGCCCTGAGGGCACCACCCAGCTCACGGCAGGGAGGTTGCCGGCCGCGGCGTCGCGGTAGAAGCGCGCGATCGGCTGAATCTTAGCCAGCTCACCGTCCTGGCTGACGGTGTCGAAGTAGGGGAGCGGGTTCCATATTCCGGGAGTCTTCGAGTTCTGAGGAATCGGCGGGCAGTCTTCCTTCTCGTCGTCCTCGCAGTCGGGCTCGGTTCCGCTCACGATGAAGTAGCCCCAACTGATTCCGTTTCGATGGAGCAGGTAGGTGAGGTCGGTCCAGGCGTAGATCGGGGCCGTGCGAACTCGCCGCCGCCGCGTTCGAAAGTCGATCGGCAGGCCCGGCGCGTCAAGCGCGTTGACGCAGCTTGCGGGTGTGTGCTCGGTGCAGCGGGCCGACCATTCGGAGACCTCGAACAGATGCGCGGGAAGGCTCCAGGAGGCGTTGGGCTCGAACATCCGATCCTCGAGCACGAACTGGCGCGCGTATGTCCAATAGTTCGGGATGTCGCGCCCGTCGTGGTATCCGAGCACGTCGGGCGCATTCGAGTTGGTGCAGGCGGGATTGTTCGGATTGAGACACCCCCGCTGGCCCGCTTCCGCCTCGGCGATGAACCCATCCATCCTTCCGCCGTCGATATCCCGCATCGCGTTGCGAGCGCCGTGGGGACCGCCGCCGTTCTCGTCGTGCCGATCATGGTACGGCCGCTCGCAATTGCCGGTGCCGGGGTTGGGAACGCATACCGCCGGCTGACCGTCCTTTATCGGGATTCCGTCGGCGCCGGGGAAAGTGCCGAAGTAGGAATCGAAGGATCGGTTTTCCTGCATGATCACGATGATGTGTCGAATCTTGTGGATGGGATCCTCGGGGTTGGCCGGGTGATCGATGCGGCTCGTCGCATCGCCCGCATGCGTAATAGCGGCCGGCGCAGAGGCCGGCGTGCTGCGGATTGGGTTCGAGCAAGCCGAGAGCGGGATCGCAAGCGCGATGGCCACGGCAATCGGCGCGCGAGCCGCGGGCAGAATCTGGAGATAGCCGCGATGAGGCAGTGAGACCATAGGCCGCTAGAGAAATTAAACCTACTTCGCGGGCGATGCGCCATATAGATGCGCGGGTCTGGGCACGCGTGGCTCGTTTCCACTGTCATTCCACGCGTGCCACGCGTGGAATGACAGCAAAAGACGAGGCGCTGCGCAGAGTGACGGATAAGCGAGCGGTCGCGGACCGACGGTTACGCGGGGGCGGCGGCGAATCCGTCCCCATCGCCGCTCAGAATCGCGTCGAAATTGATCCCGCGCAGGTAGAACCGCCGCGCCTCATCGTCGGTGATCGCGACGCGTCGCACGTCGCGCCGGCGAATCGGCCACACGCCGCCCACCATCGGATGGCGTCCCTGCCGGTAGGAGAAGAAATAGTACAGGAACTGGCGCAGCGTCGATCGGCGCGCCTCGGGCGAGAGATTGCGTCCGCCCGCGACGCTGAAGACCGTATGCAGCAACCGCGGCAGCGTATAGAAGCCCCGGAACGAATCGCGGTACGCGGCCAGCCAACTGCGCGTGTCGAGCTTGTCGTGCTTGAGCGTCACGTGCTGCGAGTCGAGGTTGTTGAAGTCCCAGTCGATGATCGCGCCTTCCTTGGCGAAGCGCACCTGGTCCTCGGTGCCGGGCAGCGGAGTCATGATGAAGAACGACGCGGTATCGAAGCCGATCTTCTTGAGTGTCTGCGCGGCGATGCGCCCGCAATCGGGACCGTCGAACGGGAAGCCGAGCATGTAGGCCGCGTGCACCCCGACGCCGACCCCGTGCCAGTTCTCGACGACGCGGCGGTACTTGTCGATCACGTGAGCGCGCGCCTCCTCGAGACAGAGCTGATGGCGGCGGTCATCGGTGTTCTGGTACTTGGTCGCGAAGTTGAGATTGTCGGGATTGAGCGACTCGATCCCGATGAACGCCTGGTAGCATCCCGCCGCCGCGGCCAGTTCGATGAACCGGCGGCTGCGGCGATGCTTGGCGCTTTCGGTCTCGCCGGGCGCGACGTTGGCGTAGCACGATGCGTCCACGTCGACCTGCATCATGAACGAGAGCTTGGGAAACTCCTTCTTCACCTCGACCAGCCCGGTGAGGATCTCTTCCCATCGCGGTGACCGGAAGAAATCGTCATCGACCAGGAACAGAGACTCGATGCCGTGGTTGCGGCACGCATCGCGCACCCACGAGACCACCGCGTTGGGCTCGCGCGAGCGCATCGTGCGCCCCATCACGTTCTTCACGCTGCAATACGAGCAGGTGAACGGACATCCGCGCGAGGTGTCGATTGTGGTCATCGAGCTGTTGAAGAAGCGCGTCAGATAACGGTCATCGACCAGCGGCAGCAGCGCTTCCGTGATGATCGGGACGGTGATGTCGTCCTGGCCGGTCTTGGCGCGGATCCCCTCGCGCACCGAGTAGTTGGACTTGAGCTCTCCGCGCAGGAAATCCTCGACGATCTCGCCCCACACGCTCTCGGCCTCGCCGATGACGGTCGTCACGCCGCAGGAGTTGAGGAAGGTGCGCGAATCCGGGTATCCGCTCACGTGGAAGCCGCCCATCATGACCGGCACTCCGTTCGCGATGAGCTGGAGCGCGAGGTCGCGTCCGCGCGGATACTGATTCGATTGCACTCCTGACAGGCCGACCAGCAGCTCGACGCCGTCCTCGCGCGCCTTGTCGCGGATGGCCTTGATGGTTTCGGGGCTGACCACGCCGTCGCAAATCTCGTCCCAGATGATGGTCTCGAGATAGACGTTGCGCGCGGCGGAAAACTTGCGGTTGAAGGCCTCGTTGAGCGCCGCCAGCACCGTCAGCGTGTTGTTGGGCTGGACGCCATAGCGGAAGACCTGCACGTAGCCATCCTCGTCATAGCGCGATGGCTTGATGAAATAGACGCGAACCGTCCGGCACGGCTCGGGCTTGAGCGAGGCATCGGCGAGGGCGCCCTGGCGGGCGGTCAATTGCAAGGGCGTCGCGGGGCGGTCGCCCCCATAGCGATGCAATCCGACAACGAGGTAGAAGGCGATCCCGGCGATAAGTGCGGCGCCAGCAACTAGCAGGAGGATTACCATGGATACTCCCTCGTCAGGCTTCAGGTCCTTGAGTCGGCCGCCGGATGGGGCGTCTAACCGACTGGTCAGTGTTACCTAATCCCGACCCCCTGAGTCAACCTTATTTCCCCATGGACCGACTTGAATTGAGCTAACGAAATTGGCTGGAAACCCGCCCCGTCGCCAGTTTACCTATACATCTCGACCAGATTGATGAGGCCGAGGTCGCGATAGCGCTCGACGAGGAAGCCCTTGATTTCCTGCACGCTGGCCATCTGGAAGATTTCGCGCGCGATTAACCGGGCGGTCTGGTAATCGACCGCGCGGACGATCTTGCGGACGACCGGGATGAACAGCGGGCTCAGGCTGAGTTCGTCGAGGCCCATCCCGACCAGCAGCAGGGTTGCGAGCGGATCGCTCGCCATCTCGCCGCAGATGCCGACCTCCTTGTCGGCCGCGCGCGCGACATTGACCACCTCGGCCAGCGCCGAGATGACCGCGGGATGAAACGCCTCGTAGAGATGGGCGACCTTGGGGTTGTTGCGATCGGCGGCGAGCAGGTACTGAATCAGGTCGTTGGTGCCGATCGAAAAGAAATCGACTTCGCGCACCAACCGCGGCGCGAGCCACACCGCGGAGGGCACTTCGACCATTATCCCGACCTCGATCTCGGGATTGTGCTCGAGTCCCTCCTTGTAGAGTTCGGCCTGCGACTCAGCGAGCAACTCGCGCGCGCGGCGCAGCTCCTCGATGCTGGAGATCATCGGGAACAGGATTCGGACGTTGTATCGCGCGGCGGCGCGGAGGATCGCGCGAAGCTGAACCTTGAACAGGCCCGCCATTTCGAGCGAGACCCGGATCGAGCGCCATCCGAGGAACGGATTTTCCTCGCGAGGCACGCGCATGTAGGGCGGATACTTGTCGGCGCCGATGTCGAGGGTGCGAATCGTAACCGGGCGGCGTCCGACCTCGGAGAGAAACTTCGTGTACAGCGCGAGCTGCTGCTCTTCGTCGGGAAAATCCTCGTAGGTAAGGAACGAGAATTCCGATCGGAGCAGCCCGATGCCCTCGGCGCCATACTTGAGCGCGAGCGGGATATCCGCGGGCAGCGCGATATTGGCGAGCATCATCACGCGATGGCCGTCGCGGGTCGCGGTGGGCTGGTCGTTCTCGGACATCAGGTCGCGCTTGAACGCCTCGTAGCGGCGCGCCAGCGCGAGGTAGTCCTTTTCGACCTCGCTGCCGGGGTTCACGTAAACCACCCCTGAGTTCCCATCGAGCACCAGATGGTCGCCCTCCACGACCGATTCCATCAAGTGCTCGACGCCGACCACGGTGGGGATTTCGAACGACCGCGCGAGGATCGCGGCATGCGATGTGACGCCGCCGGACTGGAGCGCGATGCCCGCGAGGTTCTCGTGCGAGACCAGCGTGAGCTGCGAAAGCGTCAGCTCCTCGGCGACGATGATGGTGGTCTTGGCGAAGGCGCCTTTGCGATCCGCCTGGTCGAGGTGGCGCAGCACGCGATGGCCGACGTCGCGGAAGTCGGTCGCCCGTTCGCGCAGGTATCCGTCGGCGACGGCCAGCATCTGGGCGCTCAGCTCGTCGATGACCCTGAAGAGCGCGCTTTCGGCTGCGTATCCGCGGCCGATAGTGTCGCGGACGCGCCCGATGAACTCCTCGTCCTCGAGGATCAGCCGATGGCCGTCGAAGATCTTGAGATCGGACTCGGGCATCAGCGGCGCCATCCGCACCTTGAGCGCCTCGATCTCGCTCCTGGAGCGGGCGAGCGCATCCTCGAACCGGCGCACCTCGGCCTTCACGTCGCGCGTGCGCTGATTGCGATCGATGGTGCTGAGGAACGTACCGACCACGTGCGCGACGCCCTGGGCGAAACCGGGGGCCGCGGGCAATCCCACCAGCCTCGGCCGGCGAATCTTTACCGGCGTCTTCAGCCGCGGCTTGCCGCCGACTTTCTCATAGTCCTTGAGCTGGCGGGTCGCCTCGATCATCCGGCGGCGGTACTCCTCGCGTTCCTTCTCCCGCGTCGCGAGCGTCTCGCGCAGCCGGAAGTGGGACAAAATCTGCGCGACCTGGGTGGCCACGGTCTTGAGCAGTTGGATCTCGCTGCGGGTGAATTTGCGCCGCGCCAGCGTCTGCACGACCAGCACGCCGATCGGCGGCTGGCGGCTCTCTTGCACGGCGACGCCGAGGAAGGTGTGGTAGCGTTCCTCGCCGGTTTCAGGAAAGTACTTGTAGCGCGGATGGCTGATCGCGTCGGGCGCCATCACCGGTTCGCCCTTTTCGATCACCAGCCCCACCAGTCCCTCGCTTATCCGCATCGAGACCTTGCCGACCGAATCGCGCTCCAGGCCGACGGTGGCGCGCAACACGAGCCGCTCGCGCTGCGGGTCAAGCACATACAGCGAGCAGACCTCGCATTCCATACCCTCGGCGATCGTCTGGACGATGCGGTCGAGCGTGGCGCGCAGGTCGCCCGCCGATTCGCCGCCGATCGAGGTTATCTCCTCGATTAGAGCGAGGCGGTCTCGGTTAGCTGCCATGATTTAGATCCGAAAGCGCGGATATTGGAATTCTAACTTAGGGCCCGGCGCCCAAACAATCGGGCGCGTTCTGGCCGGCGCGTGAGCCGCGAGGCGCCGGGCGGATACGCGGCCGATTTTCCAGGGCTCTCAGCCCGGCAATTCGAACGGCTCGATCGCGTTCTGGATAAGGCCGCGCCCCGCGCGGCAGCGGCGCGCCTTGATCGCCTCGATAAGCCCGCGCTCGTCCTTGACCGGATGATCGAGCAGCGTCGCGACGCATCCGATCGAGCTCACCGAATGGGAATCCGACCCGGCAACCTGGGCGAGCCCCAGATGGCGCGAAACCTTGAGCGCGAACAGGTTCTCATCCTCGGAGCAATTGCCGTTGAGCACTTCGATCGCATCGACCATGTCGAAAATCTCAAGCCGGGCCGCGCGCTCGGGATGCTCCGGGTCGAGCGGCTGATGGTCGGGATTGATGAACGAGAACCGCGGATCGAGCTTGTAGCGGAACGGATGATTGGCGACCAGGATTCCTCCGGCTGCATCGGCCACGCGGCGCAATTCCGCAAGCTTGTAAATCCCGCCGACGTAGCGCTCCAGGCCGAACACGCCGATGTGTCCCATGTCGGTCGTGACTTCCATTCCGCGCAGGAACACCACCCCGGCGGCGGCCGCGGCCTCCGTCAGCTCGCCGAGGTCCCACATATTGTCGTGCTCGGTGATGCAGACGGCGCCGATGCCAATCGCCTGCGCGCGCTCGACCAGCTCCCTTGGCGCGAGGTTCGAGTCCGAACTGCCGCGGTTGGTGTGAAGGTGAAGGTCGACGCTGAAGTAGGGCCCGTTTCGGTGCCCGCTTCGATTCTCCGCCATCGGCACGAATTCCGAATTACTTGGGCGGCTCGCTCGCCAGCGTAATCTTCTTCATGTGGTCGCCCTTCTGAATCTGGTCGACCACGTCCATCCCCTTAATCACGCCGCCAAAGATCGTGTACTGCCCGTCCAGGTATGGCTGCGGCTTGAGGCAGATGTAGAACTGGCTGCCGCTCGACTGGCGCGTCGGATTCACCTCATCGCCCTGGCGCGCGGTGGCCAGGGTGCCGCGCAGGTGATGCTCGTTGGCGTCGATTTCGGCGGGCACGTTGTAGCCGGGGCCGCCCATTCCGGTGCCGTCCGGGTCGCCGCCCTGCACGACGAAGTCGGGGACCACGCGATGGAAGGTGAGGTTGTTGTAAAAGCCCTTCTTCACCAGGGTCTCGAAGTTGTCGACCGTTTTCGGCGCGACCTTCGGGTACAGTTCGACCACGATCGTGCCGCGGTCGGTGTCGATGATTGCGTAATGGCTGGTATTTCTCACGGGGACTCCATCTGAACTGGCGCCGTTGCAGGCCGACGCGATCGCGAGAATCGCGGCGAACGCGGCGAGACACGATAGTTTTGGGATTCTGTTCGTCATCTCCTTCACTCGCTCGATGAAAATCAATTCCCTTGGAAGTATTAGACCGCGCGCGAACGTGCAAGCGCCCGCCGACCCGTCCGGCTTCGGTCAGGACCCCGTCCGGGGGCCGATCGCTTGTGCGGCAGTCCTAAGAAGGCCTAGAAAATATAGTTGGAGGCGTCAGCACCGGGCATCCGGTTGAGCGCCGCATGGCGCCGATACCGGATGCAGCGCCCGGGCGAAGCGCGCGCGCCGTCGTCTCCGCGAAAAAGGGAGGGCTCCATGATGCGATCATCGATTCTCGCAGTGATGGTGCTCGTTGCGCTCTCGTCCGGTTGCGCGAGCAATCAGGCACAGCCCGCATCGTCGGGCGGCGCGGCCGCTTCGGCAGCGCCGGCGGGCGGATGCGAAATAGACGCGATGAAAATCTGCCAGGCCGTTCGGCAGCAGCCGGTGGTACAGGGGGGTCTCGAGCTGGATCAACGCGCCCGCGAGCAAAACTCTCCGGCTACGGACTGGCAGACCAGCTGGTTTCCGGTCGCCAACGGACACGTTCTCCAGGTGCAGTGCCTGATCAACACCCAACACAGCACGGTTGTGCACGCCAGCGTTCTCAAGGGACCTCAGCTCAACGACGCGGACATAAAATTCCTGCGCGATAACAGCCTCTGCAAGGAGTAGGGAGGGCCGCTATGCGTACGTGCGGATGCAATTCCGTTCGTCGCGCGTGTGCTTTGATCGCGGCGGCGATCATCGCGTCGGGATGCAACTATGCTTCGATGGGACCGAATCAGAGCGCACCGCCGGCGCCCGTCGCAGCCACAGCATCGCCGCCGGAGCAGACGCCGATCCAAGAGCCCCTGCGCAGCGGACTGGCTCGCGAGAACTATTATCGGGCATTGCTGAAACTTCCGCCCGTGGCTGAGGATCGCGCGCTCAGCAAAGGCGCCGAGATGCACGCCCGCTACGTCGTCAAGAACCATCTGCGCGGCGGTGAGGCGTCGCTGTCCAATGGGCGGCTCGGCATCAACCGTCCCGATTCCGAGGTGCGCCGGGAAGACCCGAAGAATCCCTGGTACACCGAAGCGGGCGCCAACGCCGCGAATATCTCACCCTACGTGATGACCGGGTCCGTCCTGCCGGACAAGGGCGAGTTCGTCGTCGATCAGGTGCTGACGCTGCCCTTCAGCGCAATCCTCGCGCTGGATCCTCAAGTCTCCGCGATCGGATACGGGCAATATTGCGAGGCTCAGGAATGCGCCGCAGTTTTGTCGATCAAGCACGGTCTGGATAAACCGGTTTTTGCGAGCCTCTACGAAGGCGCGGTCGCGCGCCTGTGGAATCCCGCCAACGGACCGATGCCGCTGACGCCGGCGCGGCTGCGCGTCCCGCTTGAGTTCCCGCCGCCCGGAGCGACGGTCGAGTTGACCTCCTACGCCGGTAACGGCTGGCCCGATCCGCTGATGAGCTGCGCCGGGTACGAAGTGCCGACCGGGCCGCCGATTATCCTCGAGCTCGGGCAAGGGCTGGGCGCCAACGGAATGGTGGAGGTCGATGGGCATTCGCTGTCGGATGGAAAGGACGACCTGAGCAATTGCCTGCTGGACTCCACCTCTTTTTATCCCAACGAACAAAGGCAACAGGATCAGGCCCTGGCAGAACCGAGCCAGCCGCCCACGAACGATCAGGAGAAGGCGAAGCAGGAGAAGGCTCGGATAGCGCGCGACCAGCGCGCCAACGGCTCGTTCCTGCTCGGGTATTACGGCGCGGTGATCATGATTCCGCGCGCGCCGCTCAAGCCCGGCAGCACGTACTCCGTGTCGATTACCGCCGACTCCAAGCGCTACGACTGGTCGTTCGCCGTCGCCGCATCCTCCAAGTAAACCCGCCTTACACAACGCGCGCGCGGGCCGGGAGAATTGACTCGATGCGGCGCGGTCTGGAATGTTCCTCCGATGCGCCCGCGTCAGGACGCCCACCGGATCTGTCGCCGCCGGCGTGCGAACCATCCCGGCGATTGCGAAGGCCGAGTTCAGGCGCTCGAATGACGGCGCGGGCGGGGAAGGAAAAAATCTCGACCGATGAAAACAAGCCTGGTTGGAGCTTCGACGGCAGTTGCGCTCTTTCTCATGTTGGTGGCGCCGGCGCAGAAAGCCGCGCTCGCTGCGACGCCCTCATCTGACACCGGCGCAAAAAAACCGGCCCGCTCCGGATCGACGGGTGCGGCTTCTGACGAGGTCGCACGGCTCCTCGACCAGCACGCCGCCGCCTGTGCGAAGAGCGATGCGAATGCTGTTGCTGCTCTGTATGCCGATGATGCGGTCTTCACCAGCGGACGCGACCTCATCGATGGACGGCAGGCGATCCGCGACTATTTCGCCCAGGTCTTCCACGAGAGTCCCAACCGAGTCGTGACGCTCATGGATCGGTCCGTCAGGGTTTATAACCAGGGGTCGGGAGCGACCGCGGTGGTCAGCCTTCTGAACAAGAACGCGCGGACAGATCCCCGCGGCCGCAGAATCGTCTTTTTCTCGCGCGAGGTTCTCGTGTTTCTGAAAACCCACGGCCGCTGGTCGATTGTGTATCACGAAGCTTGGCCGACGATGAGGGTGCACCGAAAACCGAAACGCTCATGAGGGTGGGGCGAAGAGCCGGTTGAGCCTCATGGGGTAATCGCACGCGGACGCGCGATCGGCTGGACACAGTCGCGCGCGGGGCGTGAGGATGAGCGGTGATGGAGCAATGGTTCGAAGCGGCGCGGCTGGGGATGTTCATCCACTGGGCGCCGTGCTCGCAGCGAGGATGGGAGCTTTCATGGCCGCTGGTCGGCGGCGTCGTGGCGCTGCCCGATTCTCAGAACGTGGCCGTCGCCGAATATCACTCGACGGCGCGGAGCTTTAACCCGGCCGGTTTCGATCCGCAGGCGTGGGCGCATCTCGCGAGGCGCGCCGGGATGCGATACGCCGTGCTGGTTGCGAAGCATCACGACGGCTTCGCGATGTTCCACACGCGCGAGTCCGCCTACTCGATCGAGCACACTCCGTTCAAGCGCGATATCGTCGGCGAGTACGCCGATGCGTTCCGTGCCGAGGGGCTCCGCGTCGGTCTCTACTTCTCGCTCATCGACTGGCACCATCCCGACTACCCCGCCTTCACCGATGCCGACAAGCCCTACCGGTTGGGCCAACATCGCCGCTCCACGCCCGAGCAATGGGAGCGCTTCACGCGCTTCATGTTCGCGCAGGTCCGCGAACTGCTCACCAATTACGGCAGGATCGATCTGCTCTGGTTCGATGGCGGATGGGAACGCATGCCCGAGGAGTGGAAGTCGCGCGAGCTCGAGAAAATGATCCGTGATCTCCAGCCCGGGATCGTGATCAATGACCGGCTGCCCGGATGCGGCGACTATGAAACTCCCGAGCAGGCGGTGCCAACCACTCTTCCCGCCCGCGCGTGGGAAACCTGCATGACGATGAACAACAGTTGGGGCTACAACCCGGCCGACCGGAACTACAAGTCGGCGCTGAGCCTGGTTCATACGGCCTGCGAAGTCGCCGGCAAAGGCGGAAACCTGCTGCTCAACGTGAGTCCGCGCGGCGATGGTTCCCTGCCGCCCGAGCAGGTCGAGCGGCTGGAGGCGATCGCGTCGTGGATGGAGCGCAACGGTGAGTGCATCGCCGGCACGCGCCCCGGGCTTGAGCCCTGGCAGTTCTATGGACCGTCCACGCGGCGCGACAATCGCGTGTACCTGCACCTGCTGATGCGGCCGTACGAGAGCGTATCGGTGCGCGGGGTGCGGGTGAACCGGGTGAAGTCGGCGACTGCGCTCGGAGCGGGGGCGAAACTCGCCATACACAGGCGAATCAGCGCCGCAGACATGCTTTTCAATGCCGATCCGACGGGCGAGTTGATAATCGACGTGCCGGCGAGCGCGATCGATCCGATCGCGACGGTGATCGCGCTCGATTTCGAGCCGCAGGAATAATCCGCGCCCGCCGGGTCTCGCCGGCTACGCGTCTTCTCCGGCGGCACTCTGAATCTGCAGATGGTTCGCGATCGCCGCCA
>Ga0187770_10001573_pt1 | contig 12233 bp, 7 predicted proteins | sample 0116_SJ02_MP02_2_FD_133154 | JGI IMG/M metagenome (GOLD analysis project Ga0187770, IMG submission 133154) | Tropical peat soil microbial communities from peatlands in Department of Meta, Colombia - 0116_SJ02_MP02_20_MG | ecosystem: Environmental > Terrestrial > Soil > Wetlands > Peat | place...
ACGCGGCTGGGAATACCCCATTGTGTCTATTTGTAAGCGTGGTGAGATCAGGTGGCGCCACCCTCAGCGCTGGAGCCGCTGGGCCCGAGCCCTTTGCATCCTTGCCGTGACAAACAGCGCAGTACTCGGAGAACATTGCAGAACCTGATTCAGCCGGTGTTTGGGTGATCGGAACTTTCTTGATCTCGGGCTTCTGAGCAAACCCTAGGAATGTGATTCCAAGTACGAGGGAAGTGACCAACAGAGTATGCATGACGAGCCCTCTGTCTTGTCGACGTTTTTCCAGCTCGTTTCATTCTAGAACACGGCCAATGCCGTTCGCAGAAGTCTTTCCAAATCACCCCTACACCGTCAAGACAGGGAGGGTGCCGCTGCGGCTGAAATGTTGGGTCCAGAGGTAGGGCAAGTCAGTGAATGCCTGGAAGTTGACTGCGTCCCGAGGGGTCGTTTGGTGAAAAATCCCCATTTAACTCAACACCCCAGCGGCAGGGGTTATGAGCACAATCGCCTGATTTTGTAAATTGACCCTACGCCGAGCGCCAAATTGCGCCACTGCGAGCCTTGACATTGACAATCACGGTTTTGGAGATGAGAGCTTGTATCGTAAGTGTGGCGTGTTCTGTTGCGCCTTTATTACTCGCCTCCCGAAGCGCCGTAGCCCAGACAGGACGCACACCCCTCAGGCGAGTAGCGAACTTTTCGTTCAATCTAACCGTAAGCGCAAGGTCATTTTTTCCACTAAGGATGACTTGTATATGTGCGCAGTCTCAAACGAGCCCAACCGATTCGGATTCTAGTTGCAGACGACCATAGCCAGTGGCGGACGCTAGTCCGTTCCTAGTCGCCGATTACGATCTGCGCGACCGCGCTCGGGTACCCATCGCCGGTCGAGTTAAACGTAACCGTCGGCGTTCCGGTTCCGAAGTTGGACGGCGGGATCACCAGAACGGTGTCGCTAGTCGTCCCGAGGTAGAGCATGCCGGTGGTATCAAAGCCGAGTCCGTTAAGATACTCGCCAGCATTCAACGTCGGATTGATCGTTTTCTTTACATTAAGCGAACTATCGTAGCCGACGACCTTGTTTCTTTCAGTCAGGAAGACCTCACTAAGAACCGGATCGTAGGCGCAACTGGCGCCGTACCCGACGTTCAACAGCGAGTTTGTGGGCGTCTGTGGGTACACGCCGCCGCTAGGCGTATATTCGTAAAGATTGTTCTGATACTGCCCGTTGTACACCTGATCGACGACATACAGATTTGCCGCTGAGTCAATGGCGACGCACTGCGGGAAAGACAGTCCACTCACAATGATGGGTTGGTAGGAGTTGGCAAACCCCGAACCGTGGACTCGTTCGATCACTTCCGCTGTAGGGCTGACCAGTTCCAGCACAGGGATAAAAAGGTCGCCGTTTTGGTCGAAGGCGATTTGCCCCTGCCAGTAGAGCAGCCCAGCGCTGATTCGCTCGATGGGATTGAACGATCCTGGTGAAGTGGGGCGCGCGAACGCGTCGATCTCGGTCGCCTGATTGACAGTGTCGGTACTGGAGACATAGATCGTTCCGTTGGGTTCGGTGGGATCGATGGCAATACCGTACCCTGTCTGGTGCCCGAACTGGCCGATGATGTTCGGTAAATTAAACGTGTAGGACACAGTGGTGGAGTCGGTCAAAGGTCCCTGGTAGCCGCTGGCTGCCGCGATGCTGTTGTCTGCGGCGTAGAGGCGGAGCTGGCTTGATTGGAGTCTGGGCGCACCCACGATTCCCGTTGGATTTTTCGTTCCGTTGGTAGGCAGTGCCTCATAATTTATTCCGCCGGTGCTTTCGCGAGCGATCGTTGGTGGGGTGTTATCGCCGAAGTTCTGACCCAGCCAGTAGCCATTGATCGAAAGGACGTCACCGGCGGGATCGAGCGCAACCGCGTTCATGGTGTGAGGATCCGGTGCGGGAAGGGTTGTGATCATGGTCCCACTCTTCGACCAGACCTGCAAGAGACCGTCGCTGACGAGATCGGTTGAACTATATACCAGGTACGAGTTCCCACCCGCATCTCCGGCAATACCTACGGCATCGGCGCCACCTTCCGAGTTATAGGGGAAAGAAACGTCGAAGCTGTTGACTAGGGTACCAGTGGCAACCTTAAAGATGGAAACGTTGGAGTGAAATGCCGCACCATTGCCTCCCGATACGCCCCACGTGTTGGTCGCCACATAGAGAAATTTCCCGCCCTGATTGACAGCCACACCGGAGATGTTGCTTCCGGTTGGGAGGGTCGCGGGCAAAGTAAAGGTCGATTTCGCTCCGCCCGGCGTTCCGGTTGCAGAGACGGCAGGTAACTCGTAGACAACTAGCGACGACGTAAGGTTGTCGCCCACGAACACATCGTCGTTCTTATCCATTGCAATGCCGACGGGGTTTACCAGGGGAAGATCCTGTGGCGGGATCGCTCCGACAGGGCCAAGTTGCGAGTCGAAAATGTTGACAACCGATTTCGCACCTGCGGCGTCGAGCGCGAAGATGAAACCGCTGGAGTGGCGGGCAATGCCGGTAACATTGCCGGTTTGAGCAGGAATCGACGCGGCAATCGGGTTCTTGTGGCCGCCGGAAAACTCGAATATCTCTTGATTCGCCGGATCGGCGATGTATACGGTTTCCGTTACCGGCGGAGCCCCGGACGGTGTCGGGCGATAGCCCGAAGCCGTTCGGCGGGTGTTGTGGGCAGCGCCGCCGGCACGAGTGACGGCCGGCATTGACGTGGTCGATTGTGCGCCGCACGCGGCGGTCACGGCAAATACTAGAAGCGCCGGCACGGCGCCTCGCTTCATGAAGCGGCTTTTCCCTAGCATGACTTTCCTCCCAGTTTTAGCTTCGACAAATTATCCCGTGGTCTGACGGTGAGTGGAGACCGGATAAGACTTGCCCCGCCATCCTCAAGGGCAGGAAAAGTATACGCCAGGTAGGCAATTCCTGCGGTGGATTTCTTGGGTGCGGTGTGCAAGAACTTGCAGCGGATCTTTCTGGGTCAAATTACGGTTTTGAGCTGACCTCCGGTTTCGCAGCCCGGCTCTCCACACCGGCTGCCTCCAGCGGTAGTGTCGCCATAAGGACAGTCCACCGTAAGAAGACTAAGCCGGCCGGGGTTTTTGCCATCGTTCGCGCCCTTAAAGAAATAGAGTACGCTCTCGTTCCAGCGTCCGCCGGCTTAAGGATGAAAACAGTCACCCAGCAGTGCTTCCCGCCTATCCATGTTGTTCCGTAAAGACGGCAGCACTGTCAATTGGCGAAAAATCCCCATTGTACTCATTGAGGAGCCACTATAGGTCAATGAGTCAAATCGGTAGTGGCTGAATTTGCCAGATTCAGCCAGTACCGTCAAATCTCTGGTTTCGTCAACTACCCATTCCACAGAAGATGCCTGGTAAAAGCCTGCTGTTGGGTTTCGTCCACTGCCAAGAAAAGCAGGCATACGTCGCAAGAATCGGCAGCGGCGGAGAGTCATGCACGGGAAAGGTCTGTTCTAAAGCGAAAGGGGGTGTGTTACGAAATTCGGAATAAAAGTGTCCCGGCTAAATCTTGCTGCGGCATTGCGTCACGCTAGGGGGGCGGAGGGTTGTGCGAATGGTCACGCAAGGTTCCGTGTCCCCTGCGGCTCATCGTCTTGCTACCCTCTTGACCCCAGATGGAAAGCGTTTTCTTATTTGCGTCGTTTGCCAAGTGTTATTCCCATTTCCCTGGAATGGAAGTTACGAAGCGGCGTCCAGACAGTTTGACTCTCAGGTTTGCACTCCAGCAAACGAGGACCGTTTCTTTCTGGCAGTTTGGAAAGACAAACTGGACCATTACGGGACAAGTGCCAAATCGGTCGGATTCTAGGCGGAGCAGGGGCGAAGTGAAGCGCTCGCTACGCTCACCTGAAGTGATATGAGGTGGGAGTGGGTGAAGTGAACTTGGGCGACACTCACCTGCAGCGCTCCCCTTTCACTTCGCTTCCCATAACCGCGCAGCGCGTGCCTACAGTGGACATTATTCGGGTTGGAAAACGAAACTTTCAAAGTTGTAGCGATCACTGAACCGATTGGTGATTCCCCTTTGAGAGATTCCCGATCTTGGGAATACAACCTCTCCCTGCGTTCCGGCCCCGGCTAGGGGAGTGTCGTCGGCGCGATGCGGAGTGGGCATGCGGGGCAGGCGCGCGGGGCGAGTAACCTGTGTACATGCAAAACAAAGAATCTGGCCAGCTCAAGACACCTGTTCCTGCCGCAATGTACCTTCGAATGTCTACTGAACACCAGAAGTACTCACTTGAATACCAATCGGCGGCGATTCAACGCTACGCTGATAATCACGGATTCAAGATTGTTCAGAGGTACGAGGACCCAGGTAAAAGTGGCTTAACGCTAAAGCGCAGAGAGGGCCTCACTCGTCTACTGGCAGACGTGACCTCGGGTAGCCACCAGTACAAGGCAGTTCTCGTCTACGATGTAAGCCGCTGGGGTCGATTCCAAGATATTGATGAATCAGCTTATTACGAATTCATTTGCAAGAGCGCCAAAGCTCCAGTTCACTACTGCGCAGAACCTTTCCGGAATAGCACCTCCCTACACGCATTGCTTATGAAAACCCTGAAGCGGATTATGGCGGCTGAGTACAGCCGTGAGGTGTCAGTGCGCCTTCGCCGTACGAAAAGGTTGCTGACGCTCCAAGGTTTCAGAGCAGGTGGTCAAGCTGGGTACGGATTGCGCCGTATGTTGGTCTCCTTCGACGGCACTCGTCAGCGACAGCTTGCCCCCGGTGAACGTGCCATTGGAGTTGGAAGAGTAATCCTCGTGCCGGGTCCAGCCGAAGAGGTTGCGCGCGTGCGAGAAATATATCGGCTCCGGATCTCAGAGGGCAAACCGGCCAAGGTTATCGCACGCGAATTCAACCGCAAGCACATAAAAGGCGGGCCTTGGACCGGTGTGCGTATTCTGGACATTCTCAGGAATCCTAAATACATGGGGTGTGCCGCGTGGCGTCGCACGACAGGCCCCCTTGATGGAAAGCGTATGGATGTTCCACCAGAACGCTGGATACTCAGCCCAACAGCTTTCGAGCCCATTGTTGACAAACAAACCTTCGACATCGCTCAAAAGGTCATGGAATCGCGTACGTGTTTGAAGTCTAATGAGGAATTATTGAATTCCTTGCGGATGCTGTTGAAACGTAAGGGGCGACTTTCCCAGCAAATTATTGACACCTCACACCAAACACCGGTTTCTTCCACATATCAACACAGGTTTGGAACACTTCGCCAGGCGTACTCCCTAATTGGCTATCCCGAGTTTGCGAACCTGCAGGGAAATGTGAAGATGAGGCGCCGCCTTTACTCACTTAGGAGAGTACTCTTGGGGCGCATCAAAAGGCTCTTTTCGGATGAAATTAGCATTGTTCAGGAAAGACATTTTCGTCGTCGCGTGGTGCGCTTCAAGGATGGCCTGAACATATCGATACTAATTTGCCAGTGTGTCGGGCTCGGTAATGGCAACTTCCGCTGGGTTGTTCGCAGGAAGCGATTTGACGACCAATATATGACTTTGGTTTGCATGTGCGATGCCAACAACAGGTCCATCAGAGACTTTTACTTGGTGCCAAGCATAGATAAGGATTGTAAGGTCGAGTTTCGTATAAAAGCGAACGATCAGTGGTTGAAAAGAGGGAAGCGGATCACCAATCTCTCAGAGTTGCGCCAAGTTGCACACCGTTTGCTGGCAGTTCAGCCTACAGAATCAATGCCATCGTCCTCAACTCGATGATCCGCAATCCGTCGTCGGTGGAAAGAAATTTTTTTTCAGAAGAACTAAAGTTTCTTTGAATTCCGGTCGAAGTACCTCCATGAAGGAGGATTTTATGACCGGTTCCATGCTTGTCCCTGCTGCGCAGTATCTTCGGATGTCTACAGAACATCAACAGTACTCAAACGAAAACCAAGCTCAATGCATTCTGCAATACGCTCAAGCCCTCGGCTTTGAGGTGGTTGTTACTTACTCCGATCCCGCCAAGAGCGGACTTCTGCTCAGGAATCGAGCTGGCCTCCGACAATTGATACAAGATGTCACGGCGGGTAAGACCTCTTACAAAGTAATTCTGGTCTACGACGTTAGTCGGTGGGGAAGATTTCAAGACGTTGATGAATCGGCTCACTACGAGTTCCTGTGCAAATCGGCTGGTATACCGGTTCATTACTGTGCTGAAACATTCGCTAACGACGGCAGCATGCCTAGTTCCATGATGAAGGCCCTGAAGCGGATCATGGCCGGCGAGTACAGCCGCGAACTAGGGAACAAAGTGCTGGATGGGCAGAAAAACTTAGCCCGTCTTGGGTTCAAACAGGGTGGTGCTCCCGGCTACGGCTTGCGCCGAATGCTAGTATCTGCGGATCGCCAACCTAAACTAATACTGACCGCTGGAATGCGCAAGAGCATCACAACCGATCGCGTGATCCTCGTTCCCGGCCCGGCTCATGAGATTGGAGTCGTCCGCATGATTTATCGGCTGTTCACCAAGGAAAGACGCAGTGTCAACGCGATCACTAAAGAACTGAATCGCCGACGGATACCCTTCTTAGACCACGAAAAGTGGTATCCGTGGGGTGTAATGAAGGTATTGAGTCATCCCAAGTACATGGGTGCTCACGCATTTAACCAGACAACCATGAGACTTGGGGCTCCCAAGGTTAACAATCCCAGACGGGAGTGGATCGTGACACGCGGAGCCTACGAAAGCATCATTGACGAAACGACCTTCATGGAAGCGCAGAAGATTCTCCAAAACCTTACCATCCGCAAGAGTGACGAACAAGTATTAGAAGACCTTCGAGCGTTGCTGGTTTCGGAGGGAAGACTCAGCACTGGCATAATCGACAGATCACTCGACGTACCGTCTGTCAACACGATCTGCCGTCGCTTTGGCAGTCTTCTGCGAGCTTATGAACTGATTAGCTATGACGTGCGCAAGGAGTTGGCGACTCTGAGTGCTCGTCGTCGTATCCACGCTCTGCGAAATGACTTGCTGTCTAAATTAGGCGAGATGTTCCCGGATGAGGTCCGCATATTTCAGCCAAGCAGGAGATGTCGCGCACACCTGATTGTGGAAGGCCGCTTTCAGGTCTCGCTGTTGATTCCACGATATGTATGGCAGGAGAAGAAATGGCTGGCGAACATCGTCGCGAACGAGCGCAGGCTCATCACTCTGGTTGCCAGATTGGACGAGCAAAACAGGGAGTTCCTAGACTTTCATGTTCTCAAACAGATGCCGTCGGCCAGGAACCTTTATGTGCGCGCTGGGTCCAATTTCTTCCGTGAGGGAGTGCGACTGCTTGATTTGTCCCACTTTTGTAGGATTACACGCGAGTTGTACGCGCAACGCAAGCAAGAACGGGCCGCGCAATCGTGTTGCGAAACTGCCCATTATAGGAATACGTGCTGAGGCTTCGGCAGTGGTGCCGACGAATCGTCACCAGGCACGGCTTGCCCTAAGAAACTTACGAATCGGCTGAGGCCCACCTTCCCTTACGCGCTGAGCATGATAGCAGTGGTGCCATCAACGGTTGAGCTGTGGGCATCAGGATGCTCTGCTGAACTGGTCAGACCAGAGGAAGGTGCCTTATGACGTGTGCGGAGATCAATAGTCGAGTAAGGTCGCTGCGGTCGGAGTTAATCGTATTGCTGAAGTGGGACCGGCTGTTCTGGGACCCGTTTACAGCGAAAGAGTCCGACTGGGAGGCGCATACGGCGCGAACCCGGAGGCGGACGGAGATTTTCGACGGGTTGCGGGAAATTCATTGCCAGTGTCTAGCGGCAGTTTCTAGCGGAACCGGTTGCCCATTCACGAACTGCGAGGCGCGTGCGCTTTTCTCGGGTGACCCAAAAGTCCGGCGTGGGCTGTTGTAACATCGACATTCTGCTCAAAATCCCAGCGCCAGGGGGTTCTGAGCACAATGGCCTGACTTCGTAAATCCATCATCGTGAACGCACAGGCGCGTACAATAGCACATCCGAGCCGACGGTGTAAGACAGCGCATGAATTCCACTAAGAAGACAGCAAGGATAGCAGGCGTGCTGTACCTAGTGAACGGGGCCACTGGCTTCTTTGGGATCATCTATGTGCCAGCCAAACTGATCGTTTCTGGCAACGCGGCTGCAACCGCCAACAACATCCTCGCCTCGGAGAGACTTTTTCGCCTCGGCATCTCCTCCGAGCTGATTTGCGCGGTCGAATTTATGTTCTTGGTATGGGTTCTTTACCGATTACTCGGCGGGGTTAGCAAGACACATGCTTCGCTGATGGTCATCTTCGGGCTGGCTTTCGTTCCCATAATGTGCATGAACGTACTCAGCGAGATCGCTGCCCTGACGCTCTTGCGCGGCACGGATTTCCTCTCGAAGTTCGACCGACCTCAACGCGAAGGTCTGGCTATGCTGTTCCTCGAATTGCACCGCTACGGGTATATTGTCGGCTGGATTTTTGGCCCTTGGCTCTTCTTCTTCGGGGTTCTTGTATTTAAGTCGGGTTTCCTCCCGCGCATTCTGGGAGTCCTTCTCATCGCCGCATGTTTCGGCTACTTGGCCGATAGTCTTACGCCGTTGCTTCTGCCGAGTTACGCGCATGTCGTGGACCGATTCGCAAGCATCCCAATAACGCTGGGCGAACCCGCGATTATCTTGTCGCTTTTGATTAGGGGCGCAAAGGATCAGTCGTTGAGAGCCGCAGCATAAAGTGATCGGGCTCCGTTTGAGCTTCACGTTTTCAACTGATTCCGAGCGATTGGTCAAGCACGAAGAAGCCCGAATTTTGGTCGTTGGCGTTAACCCATAACGCTCATTGACGCCCAACGAAATCGAACAAACGGCGCAAGGTTGCTCTAACGCTTAACAACAATTACTTCCGGTTTCCGTTCTGCGACAAGAGATGTACGGACGGGCCGCGTCTGACGCCGGACGCAACGCTCTTTCTCCTGCCAATTGCACCAATCCACCCTGAATGGCGCCTGATGAGCCGTGCGTTATACTTCGGGACTGGTCTTCTTTGCGGGGAAATGATGAGCGATGATGCGGAGTCCCTGGGCAGGACGGGGAAGGCAGCTGATCCCGACGCCACTCTCACGATAGGCGTTACCGCAGGGTTGCCAGAGCCCAAAGGCACCTCTCACCGAGTGCCATCGAACATCGGGCACTATCGGATTATTCGATTGCTCGGCGAGGGCGGAATGGGCGCGGTGTATGAGGCGGAGCAAGACCAGCCTCGGCGCACAGTGGCGCTGAAGGTCATAAAAGCAGCCTGGACCAGCCCGGAACTCGTTCACCGTTTCGAGCGGGAATTCCAAACGCTTGGGCGGCTTCATCACCCTGGGATTGCGCAGATCTACGAGGCAGGGACGGCCGATACCGGATTCGGCTCTCAGCCTTTCTTCGCCATGGAAATCATTCATGGCATGCCTCTGGTTGAGTATGCCGAGAAGAAGCTTCTGGACACACGCCAACGTCTGGCATTGATGATCCAGGTCTGCGAGGCGGTTCAACATGCCCATCAACGCGGCATCATCCACCGCGACCTCAAGCCTGGCAACATCCTTGTTGATGAGAACAGCCAACCCAAGATTCTCGATTTCGGGCTGGCCCGCGTTACCGATAGTGATGCTCAGGCAACGCGCCAGACCGATATGGGCCAGTTGCTCGGCACTCTTGCCTACATGAGCCCGGAGCAGGTTCTGGCCGATCCCCTGGCGCTCGACACACGCAGCGATGTCTATGCCCTTGGCGTCATCCTCTACGAGTTGCTGGCGGGAAAGCTGCCGTACGAGCTCACATGGCAGCTGCCCGAAGTGGTGCGTACGATTCAGCAGGTCGATCCCGTTCCGTTGAGTACCGTGAATCGCGCGTACCGCGGAGACATCGAGACCATTGTCGCGAAGGCACTGGAGAAGGACAAGACAAGACGCTACGGTTCGGCGGCGGAGTTTGCCGATGACATCCGGCGGTACCTCGAGGACCGGCCAATCACAGCTAAGCCGGTGAGCGCGGGCTATCAGTTAAGGAAGTTCGCACTGCGCCACAAGGCCTTGGTAGCCGGGGTGACGGCGGTGTTTGCGGTGCTGTTGGTGGGCGTCGTCGTCAGCACGTGGCAAGCCGTACGTGCACGCCGGGCCGAAATGCGCGCGGAAACGGCAACAGCTTCGGCTGAGGCTGTTAACAACTTCTTGCAGAAGGACCTGCTGGGACAAGCCAGCGTCCGCAACCAATCAGGGCCAAACGCCAAACCAGACCCCGATCTGAAGGTGCGGACGGCCCTGGACCTGGCGGCGGCCAAGATAGCGGGAAAGTTCAATAAGCAGCCGGAGGTTGAAGCCGGGATCCGGGACACCATAGGGCAGACGTATGCCGACCTTGGTCTTTATCCTCAGGCACGGGAGCAACTGGAGCGTGCGCTGGACCTGGAGCGCAAGTTCCTGGGAACCGAGCATCCGAAGACGATCACGACCTTGAACCGACTTGGCACGATTGAATATCTTGAGGGAAAGTTCCCCGAGGCCGAGGCGCGCCTGGACCAAACCTTACCGCTTTCGCGCCGCGTTCTGGGTCCCACCCATCCTGACACGCTAAATGCAATGTACTCGCTCGGCGTCGTCTACGCCTTGCAGGCTAAGTACCCGGCGGCCGAGTCTCTCCTTCGTCAAACGCTGGAGATTAGGCGCGCGGTGTCGGGCCGCGAAAACCCCGAGACGCTGAGGTGCGTGAATGCTCTGGCAAATATCTACAGCTTTGAGGGCAAGTCGGCGCAAGCGGCGGAGCTTTACGAGCAGACTGTGGAGGCAAGACGCCGAGTGCTCGGCCCCGAGCATCCAGATACGCTCATTTCGATGGACAATCTGGCCGGTGAGTACCTCAATCAAAACAAGAACGCTCAAGCTGAGGCCCTCTTCAAGCAGACTCTGGAAATCAGCCGGCGCGTCCTGGGGTCCGAGCACCCCGACACCCTGAGGTGCATGAACTGGCTGGCCAACGCTTACCGCGCCGAGGGAGAGTACGCGAAGGCCGAAGCGCTCTACGGCCAGACCCTGGAGCTCAGTCGGCGCGTCCTGGGAACTGCGCACCACGAGACGCTGACGGTGATGGATAATCTAGCCAACGCCTACGGCGATCGGGGTAAATACCGGGCGGCCGAGATGCTCTACAGCCAGGCGCTGGAAATCAGCCGGCGTGTGTTGGGCCCCGAGCATCCCGACACGCTGAACGACATGCATAATCTGGCTCTTACTTATGCGGTTGATGGCAAATACGCGCAAGCTGGGACGCTTTTCAAGCAGAACCTGGAGTTGAGGCGCCGCATACTGGGTCCAGAAGACTTGGACACCCTTCACACGCTCGCGAGCATTGCATCCATGTACCAGAGGCAGGGCAAATACGACGTGGCCGAAACCTATGCCGCACAGGCCTTGGCGGGACTGAGGCACACATTGGGTCCTGAAAGGCCGGCGACGATGGACGTGACGGCAGACCTGGCACTGGCCTACCAGTCGGAAGGCAAGTTCGCCGCCAGCGAGCCTCTCGCCCGTGAGGCTCTGGAGACAGATAAGAAGATACAACCGGATGATTGGCAGAGGTTCCGTGCCGAAAGCCTGTTGGGAGCCAGCCTGGCTGGAGAAAAGAAGTACGCCGAAGCGGAACCGCTGCTGCTCGAAGGTTATCAGGGCATGGCAGACCGGAAAGACCGGATCGGAGTCGCAGACCGGTATCACCTTGATCGCGCCCGCGAATGGATCGTCCGACTCTATGGGACATGGGGGAAGCCGGAAAAAGCGGCCCAGTGGAAACGCAACCTGCAAAGCGTCGCAACTGCGAGGTAAACATAGAGGCCACAAACGTAGTCTCGATTGCGGATCGTTCGGCAATCGGAAGCTATTTCCGCAAGCTTCATGAAGGTAAGGCCCCAGTTGGCGAGAAATCCTGATAGCAACAACCAGCATACAACCGCTGTCATGCCGTTCCGAACCGCCCCTGACAATCCCGCGCATCGCGTTTCGGCGTACCATGGTCTGTCAAGCGCAACATAGGCCAGGCTAAAGCGAAGGCACGGAGCTGCACTGCTCATGCTGCGAGACAATTCCAATTCCAAACGAGAACTCATCTGGACGGTGGACCGCACCTTCCAGGGATGGAGCTGCTCGCAATGTGAATGGAAGTCCCCACTCCCCACTCTGCTG